>Ga0189276_10117_pt1 | contig 108237 bp, 100 predicted proteins | sample N26A31minimetaG_FD_130321 | JGI IMG/M metagenome (GOLD analysis project Ga0189276, IMG submission 130321) | Marine microbial communities from the Costa Rica Dome - N26 A3-1 mini metaG | ecosystem: Environmental > Aquatic > Marine > Oceanic > Photic zone | place: Costa Rica: the Eastern Pacific... | reverse complement strand
CCGCGTCACCCACTCCCCCGCTGCGCGGGACCTCGCCCATCAAGGGCGAGGAGGGTCGCTACAAATCTTGTCATCCCGGACGCAGGCCCGGACTTGATCCGGGCGGAGATCCGGGACCCAGCCAAACGCATCGAGGTCCCTGATCTGCGCCCCGCTTGCGCGGGGCGTTCGTCAGGGATGACAAAATGGGGATGATGGTGAGTTTGCCCGCATGATCGCTCCAACAAGCCCCCCACCTCTTCCCCCGACTTCTTGTCGGGGTCCGGCGTTATCCCGGCGTTGATGACTCCAGGCGCTGCCGGCTCCCAGAGTCATCGACGTGTTCGTCTCCACCCGGCCCCGGAACAAGTCCGGGGAAAGAATAAATCCGGGGAAACTGGTGTGGTCTGCCCCCCTACTCGATCACGCTGATCTGCTGATTGAGCAGCGGCTCGGCGTCATCCCAGGCCCCCTCGGTGTCGGACAGACCAAACAGGATGCGCTGGCCGGCTTCGAGCAGCGGGCCGTAGAGCAGGGTTCCGTCCTGGTCGTCTTCAATATGGAAACGGGTTCCGGCCGGCTGGGCTTCGAGGTTGAGGAAGTGCTCACGGACGCGGGCCCAGTAATCCGCTGTTGCGTCCCAGTAGTCATGGGCGACCTCAACGCCGGCCAGCTCGGTGCGGACATAGGTGTTGGTGCCGATCTCGCGCACGATCTCGCGTTCGACGCCATCGCGCAGATTGAGTTTGGAATTGTCCTGGTCATGGACCCAGCCCCACTCGGTGATGGTGTGGCGGTTCACAGCGGCGATAGCGTCATAATCATCGCGGGTCGTGTCATCGCGGCGCGGCAGCGGGCGCCAGGAGACCGGCGGTTCCCAGGTCGAGGCATCAACGCCATGGTCCCACCGGGCCACCGCCGCGTAACGCGGGCTGTCATCGACCTGATAGACGGTTTGCGACCAGGCGCCGGCGCGCGTGCTAGCCGGGACCTCTTCGATCGACCACTCGTCAAACCCCTGGAAGGCGAGCACCGTGGCCGGCTCATAGCGCCAGTCCTGGCGCCAGTGCTTGACGATGAAGGGGCTCTCTTCCGGGCCGGCGAGCAGCAGGTGCTGCAGCATGATGAAGTCGCCGGTGTCCTCGACCACGATCACCACTTCGCGCGCCGGTGTCGTTTTCTGATCGGCGAGCTCATAGCCTGGCTCGATCGCCACGGTCTCGATGAAGTCGAAGGTGACCGCGTATTCGCCCTGCATGGCGAGGATCGCCGCGCGGTCCTGTTCGAATTGCTCCTGGCTGCGCTCGATCATGGGTGCTGTGGCCACGGTCTGGCTTGTCGTCGCACAAGCGCTCAGGGCCAGGGCGCCCGCAAGGGCCATAACGGTTTTTGAGATGGAAGAGACGGTCACTGGAGCAATCCCCGAAGATTATTGACTGTATTTTGCAAACGATTCGCACTTGCATTAGCAATTGATGGCGCGATAGATGCCGCAACTGATAATCATTCGCAAGGAAAAACGTCATGCGTTCCTGTCTCCTCTCCACCGCCGCCTTTTTGGCCCTGACACCCGCAGCCCTCGCCGACACGGCGAGCGCTGAAGCCGAGCGCGAGGTCATCGTGGTGGAAGCAACGCAGACCAATTTCGACAGCTTCGTCTATCCCGGCCTGACCAGCACGATTGACCAGGAGACGCTCGACCTGGTGCAGCCGGTGGATCTGGATGAACTGCTGCGCGGAATTCCCGGTGTTGATGTGCCCGGCGGGCCGCGGCGGACCGGCCAGACGATTTCACTGCGCGGCCAGGGCCGCGCCAATACGACTCTGCTGCTCGATGGCGCGCGGCAGAATTTCTCGTCTGCCCATGATGGCGCGATCTTCATCGATCCGAGCCTGCTGGTCGGCGTGGAGACCGTGCGCGGTCCGGCCTCGGCGCTGTACGGCTCGGGCGCTTCGGGCGGTGTGGTGTCCTTCCGCAGCGCCAATGCGCTCGACTTCCTGGGCGAAGGTGAAAGCTGGGGCTTTGAGATCGGTGCGGGCTATCGCTCGGTCGATGAGGAAGAACGCGGCCTCGTCACCCTTTATGGCGCGGATGGGCGGTTCGACTATCTCGCCTCCCTCTCCGCGCGCTCCTCCGGTGATATAGCGCTCGGCTCCGGCGCGGACCTGCCGGCCGATGACCGCTCAATCTCATCGCTGTTGAAGTTTGGCGCGGAACTGTCAGACGGTGTCCGCGCCGAGCTGGCCTGGCAGCGCTTTGACGGCGAGGCCACCGAGCCCAATAACGGCCAGGGCGTCGCCGGTGTGAATGCGTTCAACGCGCTGGTCGATAAGGCGATCGAGAATGACAATCTGACCTTCACACTCAATGCCCGCCCGGCCAGCCTGTCCTGGCTCGATGCCAGCCTGACCGTCTACCGCGCCGAAAACAGCGTCCGCGAAGACGAGACGGGCTCATCCCGGCAATTGAACCGTTCGCTGGACACGACCGGGATCCGGGCGGATCAGCGCTTTGCCCTGGAGCTGGGCGAATGGAGCGGCGCCATGACCGTGGGCGGGGAATATTTCGAGGACCAGCAGGACGGTCTCGACAGCGCCACCGGCGATGGCACGCGTGGTGGCGCTCCGGATGCGAGCAGTGAGTTTACCGCCGTCTACAGCCAGCTCGAGCTCGACGGTCCGGCTCCGTTCGGCCTACCGGGACGGGTGATCGTCTTGCCCGGCCTGCGCTATGACGAATTCGAGACCCGCTCACCGACCGAGGCCGCGACCCGCAATGATGCCGTCTCCGCCCGTTTCGGCGTCACCTATGCCCCGAACGAGAGTTTCAATGTCTTCGCCAATTGGGGCGAAGCCTTCCGGGCTCCGTCAATCAACGAGCTCTACATAGACGGCACGCACTTTTCTCTGCCGCACCCGGTGCTCGGAGCGCCGAACTTCATCTCCAATGATTTCATTGCCAATCCGGACCTGACGCCGGAATTCACCGAGACGATCGAGCTCGGCTTCGGCCTTGATCTGGCTGAACAAGCCGGGGTCGATGAGCTGACCCTGCGGGCCTCCTGGTTCGAGACCGAAGCAGAAGACCTGATCGACCTCACTGTCGATTTCGCCTTCGACATGACCTGTTTCGTACCGCCCTTCTTTGCGCCCTGTTCGGCGGGCACATCGAGCAGCACCAATGTTGGCCAGGCTGAACTTTCAGGCTTTGAAGCACAGATGCAGTTTGCCGACGGCCCGTTCAGCCTCGATGCCAGCCTCTCCACGCTGGACGGGGAAGACAAGACGACCGGGGATCCGCTGGGCTCCCTCACCCCGGCCCGCCTCTTCCTGGATGGCCGCTATGATTTCGAGGCCCAGCGCCTGATCCTCGGCAGCCGGGTTGAATGGGCCGGCGACTATGACCAGCCGGTCGATAGTGCCGAGCATCGTGACAGCTATACGGTCGTTGACCTCTATGCCCGCTGGCAACCCCTGCCCGATCACGGCCTGATGCTCAATGCCGGGCTCGAGAATGTCTTTGACGAGGATTATGAGCGCGTCTTTGCCGGCGTATCGGAGGCGGGCCGCTCGCTCCGCCTCGATGTCAGCTGGCGCCGGAATTTCTGAGCCCGAGATGCAAGAAAGCGAGCCGGGCGCCCCACGCGCCTGGCTCGCTCTCCATCCCTCCCGGACGAAAGGCCGGTTATCGCCTAGTGCGCGCGGCGATGACGGATCGAGGCGATCTCGTCGAGCTCGGCCTGCTCGGCCTCGCGCTGCGCCTGCTCGATACGCGCCACGCGGCGCTCTTCAAGCAATTCGTATTTCTTCAATTCCTGGAAGGCTTCGGCCAGCCGTTCCCGCAGGGCGTCGGACTGGGCCTCGACCTCATTGAGCGAGGCGCGGATATTGTCCTTCCGCTTGATCACCGCCTGGGCATAGGAGCCATAGGCGAGATAGCCGTCCTTCGACTGGGTCGCCGCGGCCTGTTCTTCCGGCACGGACGCCTCAAGCCGTTCGATCTGGTTCGTCAGCGCCGCCTTCGAGCGGTCGAGCTCGGCCATTTGTTTTTGTAATTCTTCCACCTTGAACCGGGCCAGCCGGATCAAAGGTTCGTGCGAGCGTGTCATGACGCTACTCCTTCACCACCACCAAGTATCCCGGCCAGACTTGCGAATGTCGACGGAATGTCCGCCGCATCGTCTTTTGACTGGCCCAGGAACGCCTCCAACGGATCGTTGAGGGCGATTGCCCGGTCTACCGCCGGGTTCGATCCCTGGGTGTAAGCCCCCAGTCGGATCAATTCCTCCATATCGGCATAAGCCGACAAAACCTTCCTCGCCTCTGCCACCAGCGGCCGCTCATCAGGTTCGAAAACCTCCGGCGCCGTCCGGCTGACGGACTTCAAAACATCGATCGCCGGATAGCGTCCGCGTTCTGCAATCGCCCGGCTCATCACCACGTGACCATCGAGAATCCCGCGAACGGCATCTGCGATCGGCTCGTTATGATCATCACCATCCACCAAAACAGTGAAAAGTCCGGTAATGGAGCCCTGTTTTCCGCCGTCCATGCGCTCGGGACCCGGCCCGGCGCGCTCAAGTAGCCGTGGTAATTCAGCAAATACCGATGGCGTATAACCGCGCGTGGTCGGCGGTTCGCCGGCCGCGAGGCCAATTTCACGCTGCGCGAGGGCAAAACGGGTGACGGAATCCATCAGGCAGAGCACATCCATGCCCTGATCGCGGAAATATTCTGATACCGACAGAGTCAGGTGTGCGGCCTGGCGACGGGCCAAGGCCGGCGCATCAGAGGTCTCGGTAATCACCACCGAACGCGCCCGGCCTTCCGGTCCGAGAACATCCTCGACGAATTCGCGCGCTTCCCGGCCCCGTTCGCCGATCAGGCCAATGACGATGACATCGGCTTCACAGGCGCGCGCCAGCATCGACATCAAAACGGACTTGCCGACACCGGAGCCGGCGAAAATACCCAGACGCTGACCGCGCCGCATCGGTACAAAGGCATTGAGGACCCGCACGCCCATATCCAGACGCGTGCCCAGCCGGGCCCGGCCATGGGCGCTCGGCGGATCACCTTTCAGCGGATAGGGATGGGCCCCGTCCATCAGCGGCGGCCCGCTATCGAGCGGTCGGCCGAAACCATCGAGCACGCGGCCCAGCCAGCTTCTGGAAGGGCGCACCCGCGCCGGTTCGGGCTGCAGCTTGACCTTGGCCCCCGGCCGCACGCCCTCGAGCGGACCAAAGGGCATCATCAACGCGGTTTCGCCGCGAAAGCCGACAATCTCGCATTCGGCCGGACCGCGCGGTGTATCGATCACGGCATGGGCACCCAGCGACAGGCCGGCCTTGGGGCCCTCGGCCTCGACCAGCAGACCATTGAGCGCCGTCACCCGGCCTTCCAGCACGCGGGCATCCGCTCGTTCAATGCGATCGATGAGGGTTTGCATCATTGCCGTCAGGCGCTCCTGGCGGGGTCCCGGCGCACTGCCCGGACCCGATTCTCAAACACTTTAGCGCAACGCGGTTGCTCACGCGTAAACACCCGGCAATTTTTGCAGGGTGAAGTTTTTAGGGCGCCAGCGGTTCACAAGCGGGATATCGACGCTATGTTCGCCCGCGAGCTGGAGGGGCGTTCAATCGCGCATGAAAGTTCATGCCCGCCGATTGAACCTGGCTGGGTCTGATCCGCCACATCCTCCCAAATGTATCACTTCGCGGTGCGCCCGACGACGCTGCACCGCTACAAATGCTGACGGGAGACAGCCTATGCCGCCCGCCAAGTCCCGCACTCTCATTGCTGGTTCCAGGCCGAAGAAGAAAGCTGTCAGCCGGCAGCACAAGAACAATCTTTACGGTCAGATCCGGGAAACCAAATTCCGCCGCTACATCCAGCATGACCTGGCGCAATACCAGGCCTATCTCGATGATGGCGGTGCCGCGATCTATTCTGCCGACGAGCTCAATGCGCTCGCTGATGCAGGTATTTCCGATCGTCTGCCGCCGCGTGCGACCGGTTATTATCTCGATCTGGCCAAGCGATCGGAGGCCGTGCGCAACCTGATCAAGGCGCGCCCGGAAGAGACCGATGACCTGTCCGGCGAAAGCGATCCGTCCAATCAGCTTTCCTACAGCCCGATCCCGGGTCTGTTACATAAATACGAGCTGGTCCTGCTTTACGTGGTGCGGACCTGTTCGGCCTGGTGTCGCTATTGCTACCGCTCCGACTTCCTGACCGGGAAGACGGAAAAGGATACGGCCTCGATCCATGAGATCGTCGACTATATCACCGGCCACAATAAAAAGGTCGAAGCCGGCCTGACCTCGCGGCCGAAAATCCGCGAGGCGCTGCTGTCCGGCGGTGACCCGATGGTGCTGTCGAACCGCAATCTGTTCGATTATCTGAACGGTCTGGCCGAAGCCGGTCTCGACGTCATCCGCATCGGCACCAAGGAGCTCGCCTTCTTCCCCGAGCGCTTCGACGAGAACTTCTTCGCCATGCTGGACCTGTTCCACGAGCTGCACCCGCAGGTCCTGGTCTCCTTCATGGTCCACTTCACCCATCCCGATGAAGTCCTGCTGCTCGACGAGGATGGCGGTTATTTCCATGACGAGCACGGCCGTCCGATGCGCAATCCCAAGGTGGCCAAGGCGGTCAGCCAGCTGCGCGCCCGCTCCTTCGTCAATCTGGAAAACCAGACCCCGATCATCGACAGCGTCAATGACAGCGTCGAGGATCTGCGCCTGCTCCAGCGCGAGATGAAGCGCATGGGCATCAATAATCACTACTTCTTCCAGTGCCGCGAGATTGAAGGCCATCGCGCCTTCGCTGTTCCGGTCGAGGAAGCCTTCGCCCTGCACCGGCAAAGCCAGCATGCACTGTCCGGCATCGAGCGCTCACGCTTCGCCCTCTCGACAGAGGCCGGCAAGATGGAAGTCGTAGGACTGACCGACCCGCAACCGCAATTGCGCGGCCTCGGCGGGCCGCTTGGCGAAGCCCTGGCCGACGGGCTGATCATCTTCCGCCTGCACCGCACCCCCTACCAGGACCGGCAGGGCGATCTGGTCATTGCCCGGCGCAATCCGGACGCCTTGTGGATCAGCGGCTATGAAGACCGGATCCTGTTTGACGGCCGCAAACAGGCCGCCAATGAGCAAATCGCGCCGCTTCTGGCCCTGATCGAACCCGAATTGGTGGCAGCCGAGTAACGATCGAGCTGTGGAAAACCGGTTATCAACGGCTCGCAACAGTAATGTTGCGGGCCGTTTTTCGTTCCTTTAGGCCTCTGAACTGCGCTTATTCGACATACTTTATGCACTTTATAATCTATAAGCGCGCCCCGATTTATACCGTATGATCAATGACCTCCGGGCTAAACCCCGAATGGTTAACGCGGATTTCGAATCGGATCGTGTCAAGAAGGTTTGCGGGCACTGCGATTCCGGCAGCTGGTCAAGGCGCGGTTAACTTTCGTTAAGGGTTTCCGCATAGCGTCCAAATAAGGTTAATTCAGAACTGAGGCCGGGCGCAGCGAGTCGCCTGGTGATTTAAACCGGAGGCGAACCAATGCGGGTTCTTCTTATTGAAGATGATCGGGCCACGGCCCAGTCCATCGAGCTGATGCTGAAATCAGAAGGTTTCAACATCTACACCACGGACCTGGGTGAAGAAGGCGTCGATCTCGGCAAGCTGTATGATTACGACATCATCCTGCTCGACCTGAACCTGCCCGACATGCCGGGCTTTGACGTGCTCAAGACGCTGCGCGTTTCCAAGGTCGACACGCCGATCCTGATCCTCACGGGTAATGCGGACATCGACAACAAGGTGCGTGGCCTGGGCTGCGGCGCCGACGACTACATGACCAAGCCCTTCCACAAGGACGAGATGATCGCGCGCATCCACGCCATCGTCCGCCGCTCCAAGGGCCATTCCCAGTCTGTCATCCGCACCGGCGCCATCGCCGTCAATCTCGACGCCAAGACGGTCGAGGTCGAAGGCCAGCGCGTGCACCTGACCGGCAAGGAATACCAGATGCTCGAGCTGCTCTCCCTGCGCAAGGGTACGACGCTCACCAAGGAAATGTTCCTCAACCACCTTTATGGCGGCATGGACGAGCCGGAACTGAAGATCATCGACGTCTTCATCTGTAAGCTTCGCAAGAAGCTGGCAGCGGCCACCGATGGCGAACACCACATCGAGACGGTCTGGGGCCGTGGCTATGTGCTGCGCGATCCGGTTGAAGAAAAAGCCGCCTCCTAAAAACCGGCCTCATCTTCTGAACAAAAGCCCGGGCTTCACGGCCCGGGCTTTTTCTTGTGCCTGAACGCCGGCGAAACAGGCGAACACCGTACCGCAAGGACGGGTGGCAAAGAAAAAGCCCGCTGGCGAGCCAGCGGGCCTCATCCTGTTACGATCGACTCTGACCTAGGCCGCAGCGCTACGCCGGCCTGACGTGCCGTCTGTGCGCCCGTAGAGGCCACGGCGGCCCTCGACCGGCTCGAAGTCCTTGGACAGGCCAACGACCGTCTCAGCAGCGCCCATGATCAGATATCCGTCATTCGGCGTCTGCTTGGCCAGACGGGCAAGGACCTGCTTCTTCGTCTCGGCATCGAAATAGATCAGCACATTACGGCAGAAGACGACGTCGAACGTGCCCATGGCATTGAAGCTTTCCAGCAGGTTCTGTTTCTGGAAGGTCACCATCTGGCGGATATTCGGCTTGATGCGCCATTGATCACCGGTCTGCTCGAAATGGCGGACCAGGCGCTGAATGGCGAGACCGCGCTGAACCTCGAACTGGGAGTAGATCCCGGCCTTGGCCTTTTCCAGCACGCGCGGTGCCATATCGGTGGCCACGATCTCGACCTTGAGATTACCCAGGCGAGCGCGTTCTTCGTCAAGCAGCATGGCCAGGGAATACGGCTCCTGTCCGGAGGAACAGGCCGCACACCAGATACGGATCGAGCCGTTAAGACCGCGCGCACGGGCCAGGTTCGGCAGGATGTCCTGCTTGAACAGGTCGAACGGCGTGTTGTCGCGGAAGAAGAAGGTTTCGTGCGTCGCCAGGGCTTCGGTAATGCCCCAGAGCAGGCGTTCGGAACGATCGCGACGAGCCGCAGCGATCAGAGCCTCGATGGAGGGATAACCTTCGGCGCGGGCCAGCGGAGCCAGGCGGCTTTCCAGCAGATAGCCCTTGTCGGCTGACAGGACGAGGCCGGAGCGCTTGAAGGCTTCCGCGGCGACGAAGGTAATGTCGTCTTGTTTTATCATTTTACATCCCACCTTTCATCCGCTGGGCGACGGCAGAGCCAATTTCCGCCAGCGGCAGTATTTCGTCAGCCAGGCCGGCCTCGGCGACAGCACCGGGCATTCCCCAGACAACACTGGTTTTTTCATCCTGGACGATCACGGTGCCGCCCATATTGCGGAGCGTGCGTGCTCCATCCCGTCCGTCATGCCCCATGCCCGTCAGGACAACGCCAAGCGCTGCGCCATTGGTGGCCTCGGCGACCGACTGAAACAGCGGATCGACGGCGGGACGGCAGAAATTGATCGGCGGCGACTGGTCGAGCACAGCGTAGTAGCCGCCGGCATCCTTGCGCACCGTCATGTGAAAATCGCCAGGCGCGATATACAGGGTCCCCGGAGCCAGACGCTCCTTGTCCGACGCTTCCTTGCACTGGATCTTGCCTGCCTTGGTCAGGTGCTCACCCAGGATCTTGGTGAACAGCGCCGGCATGTGCTGGGCCAGAACCAGCGGGACACGGGCATCGCCCGGAATCTTCTCGATCACATCACGCAGAGCCTGCGGACCACCGGTGGATGAACCAATGGCGATGATCTCGGGCTTGCCCCGCATACGGGCGACCGGGCCACGACCCGCCGGTGCTTGCGTCAGGGGACGACGCGCAGCGGGTGCAGCCGGGGCTGCAGGCGTCGAGCTCGGACGCAGAGTGCGCGCCACCGGCGGCGCCGGCCGGATGTCCCGCGAGGACGGAACCGGCGGTATCGGCCGCGGCGCAAGCGCCTTGAGCTTGCCCAGCAGCGACTGACGGAATTCCTCGGCGCCGGCCAGACGGCCAGCCTGCGGTTTCGGCGTATAGTCCGCAGCACCCATCGAAAGCGCACGGATGGTGACCTCACCACCGCGACGCGTCAGCGTGGATGCCATCACGATCTTACAGCTCGGCACCGCCTTGAGCAGCAATGGCAGGGCCGCGAGCCCGTCCATTTTCGGCATCTCGACGTCGAGCACGATCAGATCGGGCTTGAGTTCCTTGGCCTTCGCCAGGCCCTGCTCGCCATCGACGGCAGAACCCACGAGGGCAAGATCTTTGTCTTCCTCGACCCAGCGCGTCATGAGTCCGCGCGCGACGGCACTGTCATCAATGACAAGTACCCGGGCTATGGATTGGCTGGCCGCAGATGAAGAGGCGAGTCCTGACATGGTCGCCCCCTTACGAAGCCCGCAACAGACCTGTCTGTTGGAATTTCGATTCAATAATGTCGCCGTCGAACGGCTTCATCACGTATTCGTCCGCACCGGCGCGGAGCGCTTCGGTGATGTGGGACATGTCATTCTCGGTCGTACAGAAAACGACAACCGGCTGATCACCGGTTTCCTCACGGCGCAGGGCCTTGACGAAATCGAGACCGTTCATGACCGGCATGTTCCAGTCCAGAAGCACGGCATCCGGCATTTTCTTGCGGCAGGCTTCCAGCGCTTCCGCGCCATCGGCCGCCTCGACGCACTCGAATTCGAGCTCTTCGATAATCTTCCTCGCGACTTTGCGGATGACGCGGGAATCATCAACAACCAAACAGGTTTTCATCCACTCAACTCCCCTAGGCCGCTTCGTGTCCTGCCGCGCTTCCGATCACGGCGGAGACGTCCAGAACGGCCAATAGTTCCTTCTCCAGTCGGTGCACGCCGGTAACCATGGAACGCCAGTTGGCGTCGACATGTGCAGGAACCGGTTCCAGTTCTGCACGCGGGCGGCGAAGCACTTCACCGACACTGTCCACGATTAATCCAAAGATTTCGCTACCACGCTCGACACCAAGTGCCATTCCTGTCTCATCGGCAGAACGTGGCGGCAGTCCGAGGCGCGTCCGGGCATCGATTGCAGTGACGATGCGGCCGCGCAGGTTCAGCAAACCCGCCACTTCCGAGGGGGAACGCGGGACGGAGGTCACCGATTGCGGCGTGAAGACTTCACGGATCGCATCGACCGGGGCGCCGAACAACTGGTCGCCGATACGTACGGAGACGTATTCGTTGATTTCTTCGGTACCGAGCTCGGAACTATCGTTGCTCATGCCGCTTTCTCCTCTTGAGAAACTTCGTCGAGTGTTGCGATCAGGGCGCTGCGATCAGACCGCGGCAGGACAGCGGTGAGGCCTTCAGCCTGCGTGTCTTCCGGCCAGTCGGTCACGGCAATGGTCGGCAGATCCGGCCAATAGCCCTGGGTGCGAATACGGTCGAGCGCTGCCGGGTCACCCACCAGCGCATCGAATTGCTCTTCGGCTTCGGCGATACGCTGCACTTCGTGCATGCCGCCGGCCGGAGTGACGTCATAGCCGGCCGCAGCCAGCAGCGGTGCGATCATGCGGCGGGTAAAGGCGTCGGCATCGACCAGGAGCAGGCGACGGCGGCGCTGAGAGGAGCGACGCTGGACATCACCGGCACGCGACTGATCGAGATACCAGGCGATATCGACGACGTCGGTGGCCTTACCCTTGATGATGGCGGAGCCAATAACGCCCTGGCGATCGGAGCCCATCTGCAGGTCGACACGCTCTTCGACCACATCGACAATCTCGTCGACCGCGAGGCCGATCGAGGTGTGGTTCTCCGAGAACACCAGGATCGGCTGACGCTGGCCTTCCGCGCACTGAACCTGGGCGCCCATCGGCACGATCGGCATCAGGCGGCCGCGATACTGGACCACGTCGCGGTCGTTGGTGCGCTCGATGGTCGCCGGGTCGAACTCTTCCAGGCGGGTAACCAGCGAGAGCGGAACCGCCTTGGGCTCTTCGCCGCCGGCACGAACCAGCAGCAGGCGTTGTGTTTCTTGCACTTCGCTCACCGTCGCGGCTGCAGCCTCGGTGGTGGCTTCATCATCCATGGTGGAGATGATCTCACCGGCCAGGCCGTTCGGATCGAGGATCATGATCACCGAGCCATCGCCGAGGATAGTGGCGCCGGAATAGGCCTGCACACCGCGCAGGCTTTCCGAAAGCGGCTTGACCACGATTTCCTCGGTGTCGAGGACATTGTCGACCACGAGGCCGACATTGCGGCCGCCGGCGTCGAGAACGACGACAAAGGCTGCGGTTTCCTCGGTATCGAGACGATCGCCGACACCGAGCACCTCGTGCAGGTCAACGATCGGCATGAGCCGGTCACGCAAGCGCATGACGCGGGCCTCGTTGAGGGTTTCCACCGAATGCTCGGACCCGGCGCCGACGCGGACCAGCTCGCGAACCGCCAGCTGCGGAATGGCGAAGCGCTGGTCCTGGCACCCGATGATCAGGGCCGACACGATAGCCAGGGTGAGCGGAATCTTGATGGAGAAATGCGTGCCGCGCCCCGCATTCGAGGACACATCGACCACGCCGCCGATCTGCTCGATATTGGTGCGGACCACATCCATGCCGACACCGCGGCCGGACAGATTGGTCACTTTCGCCGCCGTCGAGAAACCCGCTGCAAAGATAAAGCGGTGAATCTGCTGCTCGGTCAGGCGGGTCACCTCGTCCGAGGTCGTCAGGCCCTTTTCGATCGCCTTGTCAGCGATACGCTTGGTGTCGAGCCCTTTGCCGTCATCGGCGATGGAAATGATGATGTGGCCGCCTTCATGATAGGCGGACAGCTTGATCGTGCCCTTCTCCGGCTTGCCCGCCTTGACGCGGTCTTCCGGCATTTCCAGGCCATGGTCGGCAGAGTTGCGGACCATGTGGGTGAGCGGGTCCTTGATGAGCTCGAGCACCTGACGGTCCAGCTCGGTCTCATTACCGTCCATGACCAGCTCGATCTTCTTGCCAAGCTCGGTCGAAACATCGCGGACAATCCGCGGCAGTTTCCGCCAGGCATCGCCGATCGGCTGCATGCGGGTCTTCATGACGCCGTCCTGCAGCTCGCCGGTCACAGCGGACAGGCGCTGCAGCGGACCCTTGATCTCGTCGTCTTCAATACCGCGAACGGTCTGCATCAGCTGGTTACGGGTCAGCACCAGCTCGGAGACCGTGGTCATCAGGGCCTCGAGCACATCGACGCCAACGCGAACCGTCTGCTGCACACGCGGACCACCCTCGCTACCGGCAGCGGCGTCATTGCCGGACAGCTCGGCCACAGCGGTCTGCAGCGCTTCCTCAGCGCTCATGTCCTCGGTGATGATGCTCGGCGGCGCCATGCCCGGATCCGGCTCGGCAGAAGCGAAAGCGGCTTCCAGCTCGGCGGTGGAGACTTCACCCGGGCGGATCTCACGGCCCAGCTCGGGATCGAAATCGCCAACACCCAGCGTGCTGTCCGCTTCGGCCTCAGCAGCAGGCTCAGCGCCCTCCACCTCGGTATTCTGGAAGGCGGCTTCCAGGTCTGCCAGGGACACTTCACCCGGGCGCAGCTCGCGACCCAGATCTGCGTCGAAACCTTCGGGAACTTCCGGTTCCGCCGGCGCTTCCGGCTCGGCCGGCTCCTGGGCGACACCCATGGCGGCGTCTTCCAGGCGCTTGATCAGCGGCTTGTCGTCACCTGCCGGCTCGACACCGGTATTTTCCAGAGCGTCGAGCAGGACCTTGATCTGGTCGATCGACTCAAGAACCAGCGTCACCATCGGCGGTGTGACTTTCAGCTCACCGTCGCGGAACTTGCCCAGCAGGGTTTCACCAGCATGAGCAACCGCTTCCAGACGCGGCAGGCCGAGGAAGCCGCACGTGCCTTTAACGGTGTGCAGAAGGCGGAAGATGTTGTCGAGAATGGCCCGGTCATCCGGATTGTTCTCGAACCGCACCAGTTCGGAGTCGATGACGTCCAGGCTTTCTGCAGTCTCGGTCAGAAACTCGCTGATAAGATCGTCCATGGCAGGTCCCGTCATTGTGGCGTGTGCACCCATTGGTGCTTAATCGGCCACGAACCTGACATGCGCTTGGTTAACGGACTGTTGGCTCAACGAAACCAAACAGCCCGGCTTCAGTTATAGGATATGAGCAGGCTTGGATTAGCCAATCATACCTTCCGGGGCGTCAACCAGAGCGGCAAATTCAACGCGCTCCTCATCGACCCGGCCACTGACCCGGCCACCCGCTGTGCGGGCAATGAGACCGGTATAAAACGGCTGGATAGAGCGGCCATCGAGACCATTTTCGGGGATGCCACCGTCGAGGGCGACACCGGCGGCTTCTTCCAGGCGCGCGCGCGGACCTTCGGAAACCACGCGGATGCGGGCATTGCCGCCATTATCGGTCGCCTCAATGGTCACCGTACCGCCGCGCGGCGCCGCATCGACGCCCATGATGGCGAGATTAAGAAGCAGGCGTGCAGAGGTTTTCTCCAGCCCCGCCGCCTCGACCTTCCAGACGATCTGCGGCTTGACCGCCGAGAACATCGCCTCGGTCAGGCGCTGCAGCTCGCGCGTATCCAGCATGGCCGGCGCCGAGCCGCCCGCACCAAAGGCGAGACGGGCGAACTCCAGCTTGGCCTGGGCCTGCCGCGCGCTTTCGCGCACCAGCTCCATCGCATCGTCGTGCATGTCCGAGGAATCTTGATCATCGAGCACGCTCAGCGCCGCACCGAGCGCGGAGACCGGGCTGACAAGATCGTGGCACAGGCGCGCGCAGAGCAGAGCGGCGAGTTGGTCGGAGGCCAGTTCGGCGGGAAGTTCAGCTGTCATGGCGCTAGCGATACACGATTCTTGGCCGCGAGAGCGCGTTTTGACACCTGCATAGGAAATTCCGGCGTGGAAAGGACTTGGCAACCGGATCAGCACAGGACATGATTCGGGACGGGTCGGGGGGCCGTCTTGCACCGTAACGCGCTGGCAATGCGAAACGGTGCGGTACTTGCTAGAGCCAGAGTGTCTGCTTAATGCGAGTGATTGCCGAAACAGACGTGTCCGAACGAGACTGACCGGAGTATCGACCAAGCGATGTCAGGATTTGATGTTACCCGAGCGGACAAGCACCGCGCCCGTGGCGTTGTCGCCTTTGCCAGCCTGAGCCTGTCAACGGCCCTGCTTTTTGCGCTCCTGTCGACCCAGAACAGTTCCAGTGAAGCCGCCAGCCTCGATGCGGCCGAGCCGATTGTCGCGACCGCCACGCTGGGCGCGACCGGAACGGCCGATATTGCCGAGACCGCGATCGAGACCACGCTAGCCAGCACGTCACCGAGCGAACCGGAACTGGAGCGTTCCACCGCCCCGGCCGCCAGCACGCTGTTCAACCAGCATTTCGTCTACGCGCCCGTGGCCGACATGTCGCGCCTCGACGCCGCCGCGTTCCGCGATTGCTCGAGCTGTGCCAGCATCGTCCAGGTGGAAGCCCGCGTGCCCCGCGGCGGCACGCTCGCCGGCGTGCTGGAAGATGCCGGCATCGGCAATGTCGAAGCGGCCCGCGCCATTTCCGCCCTGGGCAATGTCTTTAACCTGCGCCAGCTGCGCGCCGGTCAACGCATCAATCTCTATCTCGAGACCCGCGCCGATGAGAGCCGCGAGGTCGCCCTGAACGGCCTCTCCTTCCGCCCCGATGTCGACCGCGCCATTACCGTGGCCCGAACCTTCGGCGACGGTTTCCGCGCCCGCGAGACGATTGCTGAGTTCGACGTCGAAATGGCCCGGGCCTCCGGCACGATTTCGACCTCTCTTTACGTCGACGCGCTCGATGCCGGCGCGACCGATCGCGTCGTCGTCGAACTGGCGGGGGTCCTCGCCTATGCCATCGACTTCCAGCGGTCCATCCGCGAAGGCGATGAGTTCGACATCCTGTTCGAACGCCATATCGATGAAGACGGCAATACCGCGCGCACCGGCGATATTCTCTATGCCCGCTATGCCGGCCGCGGCGAACCCAAGGAATTCTTCCGCTATGAAACGGAAGACGGCATCATCGGCTATTATTCCGGCGATGGCGCCAGCGCCCAGCGTCTCCTGATGCTGACCCCCATCAATGGCGCGCGCCTGTCCTCCCATTTCGGCCGCCGCCGCCACCCGATCCTGGGCTATACCCGCAATCACAACGGCACGGATTTCGCCGCCCCGACCGGCACACCGATCTTTGCTGCGGGTAATGGCGTCGTCTTGCGCGCCAACCGTTTCGGCAGTTTCGGCAATTATATCCGCCTGCGTCACCCCAATGGCTATGAGACGGCCTATGCCCACCTCAACGGCTTTGCCCGCGGCATCCGCTCGGGCACGCGTGTGACCCAGGGCCAGGTGATCGGCTATGTCGGCACCACCGGCCGCTCCACCGGTCCGCACCTGCATTACGAGGTCCACCATAATGGCCGCCCGGTGAACCCGATGACGCTGGACCTGCCGACCGGACGCCAGCTCAATGCCGACGAGATCCCGCTGTTTGAAGCCGAACGCGACCGCATCCTGGCGATCCGCGACAGCGCCGTCGATGCCCGCTCCGGCGAGGCCCCGATCATGGCCGACGCGTCCAACGGCGGCGCGCAGTAGTCACGGACACACCGTCAAAGCGCGTACCAGCTCCAAGCACCAGAGCGATGCAAACCTCCGGGCTCCCCCGCGGGCGGGGGAGCTGGGCTTGAGACCGCAGGGCTCAAGGTCTGAGGGGGGCTTGGCCAGGTAAAGCACCTGTCCTCACGTCCCCCCTCCGTCCCTTCGGGGCACTTCCCCCGTCTTCGGGGGAGAGGCCGGCGCAAATCACTCCATTGATCTTTCCGATACTGATCCCTAAATAGACGCCCGGCCCCGGACTGCCTGCCGCTCGCGCGCCTGATGGCGATGGTGAAAGCCCGGAGATACATCCTTCTCTCATCGCGACAGCGACATGCGGAGATGATGGCAAGGCGAGCCCCGTCACGAAGACCTGCATGCCCGTAACGCATGAGGAAGACGATGTCTGAAACCCTATCCCTGCCCGATCGCGCCACGGCGAAAGCCCTGGCCAAACGCCTGCGCCAATCCCTCGTCGCCGAGGGCAATTTCGTCAGCCATGGCGAAGCCCTCGAACTGACGGCGAAACAGTTCGGCTATCGCGACTGGAATACGCTCAGTGCCAAGCTGGACAATCCCGCCCCCCGCCCGCTCACCGTCGGCGGCCGCGTCACCGGCCATTATCTCGGCCATGCCTTCACCGGCACCCTTCTGGGTCTGCAGGTGATGAAGGGCGAACGGCGTCAGGTCGTGATCGAATTCGATCAACCGATTGATGTGGTCGCCTCCGAGCACTTCTCCTCTCACCGGCGCCGGGTCTCCGGCGTGCTGGAACGCAATGGCGCCAGCTGGGACAAGACCAGTGACGGCCAGCCCGTGCTGGAGCTGGATCTGTAACAAGAAAGGGGCCGGTGGAAACCGGCCCCTTTTTCATTGCCTCTGGCGCGCGGCGTTAATTCACCACCGCACTCTCGGGCCGTTTCTCGCCCACAGCGACGCCATTGATCACCAGCACCCCGGCCTCGGCGGTGACGCGGATTTCGTCGCCATCCTTGATCGCGCCTTCCAGAAGCAAGCGGGCCAGCGGGTCCTGGACCTCTTTCTGGATCACCCGTTTCAAGGGACGCGCGCCATAGGCCGGGTCGAAGCCCTTGAGGGCGAGCCAGTCGCGGGCGGCCTGGTCGAGATCGATCGTCATGCGGCGATCTTCCAGCAGGCCGGCCAGGCGGCCGAGCTGGATGTCGACAATCGCGCCCATATGCTCCGGCTTGAGCTTGGAGAACAGAATGGTCTCGTCGATCCGGTTGAGGAATTCCGGCCGGAAATGACCGCGCACCACCGCCATCACCCCATCGCGGGCCTCGTTGACATCATCGACCAGTTGCAAGTGCTCGGAACCGAGATTGGAGGTCATGATGATGATCGTATTGCGGAAATCGACCGTGCGCCCCTGCCCGTCAGTGAGACGGCCATCATCGAGCACCTGTAAAAGCACGTTGAAGACATCGGCATGGGCTTTCTCGACCTCGTCGAGCAGCACGACCTGGTAGGGCCGGCGGCGTACCGCTTCAGTCAGCGCCCCGCCCTCTTCATAACCGACATAGCCCGGAGGCGCGCCGATCATGCGGGCGACGGAATGTTTCTCCATATATTCCGACATATCCAGCCGGCTCACCGCCGTCTCGTCGTCGAACAGGAATTCCGCCAGCGCCTTGGTCAGCTCGGTCTTACCGACACCGGTGGGGCCCAGGAAGAGGAAGGAGCCGATCGGGCGATTGGGGTCTTTCAGACCGGCACGGGCCCGGCGCACGGCATCGGAAACGGCGACCAGCGCCTCGCTTTGCCCGACCACTCGGCCGCGCAGCGCGTCTTCCATGCGCAGGAGTTTTTCGCGTTCACCCTCGAGCATCTTGTCGACCGGAACCCCGGTCCAGCGCGAGACGACATGGGCGATCTGCTCCTCGTCGACGACTTCCTGCACCATGGAGTCGGCGTCACCCTGGCTTTCCGCTTCCACCAGCTTGCGCTCGAGCTCGGGCAGTTGGCCGTATTTCAGCTCCGACGCCCGGGCGAGATCGCCGCGGCGTTCCGCGTCGAGCAATTCCTGACGCACCCGGTCGAGGCTTTCCTTGATCGTGGTGGCCGAGGCCAGCTTGTCCTTCTCGGCGCGCCAGGCGGCCGTGAGCTCGGCGGAACGGCTTTCCAGCTCGGCGATTTCCTTGCCGAGATTGTCCAGACGCTCCTTCGAGGCGTCGTCACTTTCCTTCTTCAGCGCCTCCGCCTCGATCTTGAGCTGGATGGCGCGGCGATCGATCTCGTCGAGCTCCTCCGGCTTGCTGTCGACCTGCATGCGCAGGCGCGAAGCCGCCTCGTCCATCAGGTCGATGGCCTTGTCCGGGAGGAAGCGGTCGGTGATGTAGCGGTTGGAGAGATGGGCCGCGGAGACGATGGCGCTGTCGGCGATGCGCACCCCGTGGTGCACCTCATATTTCTCCTTCAGACCGCGCAGGATGGAGACCGTGTCCTCAATGGTCGGCTCTTCCACCATGACCGGCTGGAAGCGACGGGCCAGGGCCGCGTCCTTTTCGACATGCTTGCGGTACTCATCCAGCGTGGTGGCACCGACACAGTGCAGTTCACCGCGTGCCAGGGCCGGCTTGAGCAAGTTGGAGGCATCCATGGCGCCATCAGTCTTGCCGGCCCCCACAAGGGTGTGCATCTCGTCGATGAAGAGGATGATCTCGCCATTGGCGCTCTCGACCTCGCCGAGCACGGCTTTAAGGCGTTCCTCAAACTCGCCGCGATATTTCGCACCGGCAATCAACGCGCCCATATCAAGCGCCAGCAAGCGCTTGTCCTTCAGGCTTTCGGGCACATCGCCATTGACGATGCGCAGGGCGAGGCCTTCGGCAATGGCGGTCTTGCCGACGCCGGGCTCACCGATCAGGACCGGGTTATTCTTGGTCCGGCGCGAGAGCACCTGGATGGCGCGGCGGATTTCCTCATCGCGGCCGATGACCGGGTCGAGCTTGCCGTCACGGGCCACTTCGGTGAGGTCGCGGGCATATTTCTTCAGCGCTTCATAGCTGTCTTCCGCCGACTGGCTGTCCGCGGTCCGGCCGGCACGCAGATCATTGACGGCGGAGTTGAGGGCCTGGGGCGTCACGCCGGAGGCTTTCAGCGCGTCGAACGCCTTGTTGTCGGGGGTCAGGCTCAACGCCTGCAGCATGCGCTCGGCGGAGACGAATTGGTCGCCGGCTTTCTTGGCGGCGTCTTCGGCCGCCTGGAATACGCGCGCGGTCGCCGGAGCGAGATAGAGCTTGCCTTCGCCGCCCTCGACCTTGGGCATGGCGGCCAGGGCCTGGTCCACGGCATCGCTGACCTGGCGGATACGCCCGCCGGCCGCCTGGATCAGATTGCTCGACAGGCCCGTTTCATCATCAAGCAGGGCGCGAAGAAGGTGTTCGGGGGCAAATTGCTGATGGCTCGACTTCAGCGCCAGCCCCTGGGCCGCCTGCACAATGGTGCGAGCGCGGTCGGTATAGGTCTCAAAATCCATATCGATCTCCCATTATTGGCGAGACTTGAGCGACTGACCGCCTTGAACAAGCACGGTGCGCCGCCTTCATGAGCCATGTAGGTGTGGCGAAGAGGCCACACAAGAGGTCGGGGAAAGCAAAATCCGCGACAATTTCGCCCCACGCCCGGCGGGCATGAAAAAACCCGCATGGTGATTACCACGCGGGTCTTTCAATTTACCTGCCAGTTTGGCCTCAGGCGGCTTCGCTTTCCGAATCAGACCCTTCAGACGAGCTGTCGTCGGAGCCTTCAGCGGAAGCCTCTGCTCCACCGTCTTCGCTGGACTGGCGCGGACGGCGCGGGCGGCGGGTACGGCGGCGCGGGGCGCCCTCTTCGCCATCACCGGCCTCAGCGCTGGCAGCCTCACCTTCAGCGGCATCCCCTTCCGGCGTCACGACGCCGAGCGGATCATTGCTGTCGTCCGAACCGCTATCGGCTTGCGGCGTATCACCACCACGGCGGCGGTTCCGGCCACGGCCACGGCCGCGATCTTCGCGCTGCGGCTGATCATGATCGCCATCTTCGCCCTGCGCCTCGGCATTCTCGGCGCCGTCCTCGGCTTCCGGATCACGCTTGGGCTGGTTGGCCTGGACGATGCGGTAATAGTGCTCGGCGTGCTGGTACAGATTTTCTGCCCGCACCCGGTCTCCCGACGACGTCGCATCGCGCGCCAGGGTCAGGTATTTTTCGTAGATCTGAGAGGCATTGCCGCGGATTTTCACTTCCGGGCCATTGCTTTCGTAAGACCGGTTTGCGGGATTACCACCCGATTTCCGACCTCGACCGCGCTGACGCTTCATCTCGTCTTCCCTGTGTCCAGCCTGTGTCCAGCTTTCCCGGCTCGCAGACAGTTTTCCGCGGCCTCGCTGCCAATGTGCAGATACTCATCTTTGCGCCCTGCGCACTGGAGGTGTTGAATTGGCCGGATCAATCAGGTGGCCTATCCGGCCGCGCTCATCCCCAGAGTGGCGCGATCCACCTGATAGCCGGAACCTAGACCGAGACCCCCGGCTTTCCAAGTCCTTTTAGCCGTTTGTGCCCGCCACTGCGCCATAAACGACACGGTCATGCCCGGCCAGATCGCGTTTCGTGCCGACATCGACCAGACCGGCCTGATGGAACAGGTCCGTGACATCGGCACCCTGGTCAAAGCCGATCTCCACCGCCACCAGCCCGCCCGGCCGGACCAGGCGCACCGCATCGGCGAGCAGGCAGCGGTAATCGCGCAAACCATCCTCACCGCCATCAAGCGCCTGGCGCGGTTCAAAGCGGCGCACTTCCGGCTCCAGACCGCGCCAGACATCGGTGCGGATATAGGGCGGATTGGAGACCAGGATATCGACGCTCTTCGCGGCCAGCGCAGCGCCCCAACTGCCCTCGACAAAACGGGCGCGGTGATCAAGACCGCAGCGGCGTGCATTCTGCCGGGCGATCTCGAGCGCGGCCGGGCTGAGATCGACGCCAATCCCGGTCCAATCGGGCCGCTCGCTGAGCAAGGACAGCAGGATTGCCCCCGAACCCGTACCGAGATCGACCAGATCGGCCACCCCCGGCGCACACTTTTCCAACACCAACTCCACCAAAGTCTCGGTGTCGGCACGCGGGGTCAGCACGTCTTCGGTGACGATCAGGTCCAGCGTCCAGAAGGGCTGGCTGCCCAGCACCTGCGACAAGGGCCGGCGCTGCAGGCGCTGCCAGGCCAGGTCGGAGAGAGCGCTCATCTGCTGCCAGGAACACAGCGCCGGATCGGCAACCGCTTCGGCATAGCTGGCCGGAGCCAGCACATGCGCCAGCAGGAAGCGCGCATCACTCTCCGCCTCGGCAATCCCGGCCTCACCCAGACGCTGGATCAGGTCCGCACGGATCTGCGGCAGGGTAAGCCCGGCCCAGGCATCACGCAGCGGCTTGGACGCACTGGCTTCGAACACCGTGCGGGCGTCAGTGACCATTTTGTCGAACGGGTCGGACATGGGGCGGGTATAGCGGTGTCAAACGGTCTGGGCGAGAAGAGTATAGCTTGCGGCTTCGCCGCGTCACCCACTCCCCCGCTTCGCGGGACCTCGCCCATCAAGGGCGAGGAGGGAGTTCGTCTTCCCCTCCTTCCCCTTGATGGGGAAGGTGGGACGCTGCGCAGCAGCGGCTCGGATGGGGTGCGCGCCAAAGGCGAAAAAAGAGCCCTACCCCTCTTCCAGCGCGGCCAGGCGCGAGGCCTGGTCCTCGGTGATCAACGCCTGCACCACCTCGTCGAGACCATCACCGGCGACGATGTCTTCCAGCTTGTAAAGGGTCAGATTGATGCGGTGATCAGAGACCCGGCCCTGCGGATAGTTATAGGTGCGGATGCGCTCGGAGCGGTCGCCGGAGCCGATCTGGCCCTTGCGTTCGGCAGCCCGTTCAGCCGCCGCCGCTTCTCGCTTCATGTCGTAGAGCTTGGCTGCCAGCAACTCCTGCGCTTTGGCGCGATTCTGGTGCTGGGATTTCTCGGCGCAGACCACCATGATCCCGGTCGGGATATGGGTCATGCGCACCGCCGATTCGGTCTTGTTGACGTGCTGACCGCCGGCGCCGGAGGCGCGCATCGTGTCAACGCGGACATCGCCCATATCCAGCCCGGCCTCGATCGCGTCGGGCTTGGGCATGATGGCGACCGTGGCCGCAGAGGTGTGGATCCGGCCCTGGCTTTCCGTCGCCGGAACGCGCTGCACCCGGTGCACGCCGCTTTCAAACTTCATGCGCCCGAACACACCATTGCCGGACACCGAGGCAATGACTTCCTTGTAGCCGCCATGCTCGCCTTCAGAGGCACTGTCGAGCTCCCAGCTCCAGCCCTGCAGCTGCGCATAGCGCTGGTACATGCGGTAAAGATCACCGGCGAACAGAGCGGCTTCATCACCGCCGGTTCCGGCCCGGATCTCGATCAGGGCGTCGGCGCTGTCATCCTTGTCCTTGGGCAGGAGGAGGAGCGACATCTCGTGCTCGAGCGCGGGCAGCCGCTCCTTGAGCTCGTAGAACTCGTCCTTGGCCATCTCGGCCATTTCCGCATCGTCGGAATTCATCATCTCCTCAAGATCGAGGAGTTCCTGGCGCGCCGCCTTGAGCTCGGAGGCCTTGTCGGCGACCGGTTTGAGCTCGGCGTGCTCCTTGGACAGTTTGACGATCTCGTCGGCGTCCGCGGCAGCGCCGAGACGGGCTTCGACCTGGTCGAAACGGTCGATGACTTGTTCGAGGCGGGCTTCAGGTGCGTGCATATGCCTGACCTATCACCCGCCGCGAACCTTGAAAACGCCCGAGCGCTGCTAGCCCAGCGCCATCGCCGATTTCACCGTCAGCACGATCAGCACGATCGAGGACAGAGCGAAAACGCCGAAACGGGCGGGGATGAAGTTCCACAGGGCCTGGATCAGGCTGTGGATGATACGCAGGACGACATAGCCCCAGGCCAGCTGGACCGCGAGCGTGTCGGCCTGGCCGGCCAGATGGATATAGAAAACCAGGGCGTAGAAGATCACCGGCTGCTCGTGCAGGTGATTGTAATTGTCCGCGATCCGCGTGACCTCGGGCGGCAGCACATCCATCTCGGACTTGGACTTCATCTTGGCGGCATTGATGCCCGCCTTCTGCATTGCCGGAATACGCGTCGCGTACATCCAAACATACATGATCATGGTCCAGATGATCATCGCCAGAACCGGCGTCAAAATCGACGACATAGCGTCCTCCCCTTCTATTCGGCAGGAAAGCTAGGGTGTTTCGGGGAGTTATGGCGAGGCTTTTCTATTCGCCCCACCAGGCCAGCCGGGTCGATCAGGTCTGCTGGGTCTTGAGACGGACATCGGCCTCCGGCGCCTCATAGCGCTCGAAGGCGCTGAGCAAGCCTTCCGCCGTATCGGCAACCTGCAGCGCATTGTGGTGGGAGCGTTGCAGGAAACCCTGTCCGGTCATTTCCTTGAGGAAGGCAACCAGGTGGGCGTAATAGCCGTCGACATCGAGCAGGCCGACCGGCTTTTCGTGCTGGCCGAGCTGGGCCCAGGTCCAGATCTCGAACAATTCCTCCATCGTGCCGATACCGCCCGGCAGCGCGATAAAGGCGTCGGAGAGCTTCTCCATCTTGGCCTTGCGGGCGTGCATGGACTGGACGACGTGCAGATCGCTGAGCCCCATATGGGCAACTTCTTTGACGGCCATGAATTGCGGGATGACACCGATCACCTTGCCGCCGGCTGCTAGCGCCGCGTCGGCAACCTCACCCATCAGGCCGACCCGGCCGCCGCCATAGACCAGCGTGATGTCGCGCTCGGCCAGGAGCTGGCCGACATGGCGTGCCGCGTCAACGAAAGCCGGATTCTGGCCCGGGTTGGATCCACAATAAACGCAGACAGATTTCACGCTGCTCTCCTTCAATCAGCCAGCTTGGGAATTAGCCCGGGAAATCGCCTCCGCCAGGCTACGGACTGCCGCAACAATCCGGTCCAGATCTGCCGAGGCAATACGTTCGCCCACCGTAATCTCGAGCACGACCGGCCGTCCGCCCTCAAGGTCCCAGACCCGGTTAGTAAGCCAGACACCGTGCTCGCGGGCGACCGTATCGCGCGCCGCCATGGCCACGTCGAATGTGCAGTCGAGACGCAGGTTGAGCATATTGGTGTGGGCCGGGCTGGGCTCGACGCTCAGGCCGTCAATCGCCGAGAAGGCCCGGGCCAGTTCACCGGCGCGGGCGATGAAGCCGGGCATCTGCTCAAGCCGTTTATCGATCAGGCGCAAGGCGTCCGGTAGTGCCGGCCAGGGCGCGACCAGCGCTCCACCCATGCGGACACGCCAGATCCGGGCCTGCCGGATGAAGTCTTCCGAGCCGGCCAGAACCGCTCCGATCGGGGCGCCGATATCCTTGTAGAGCGAGACATAAACCGAGGCGAAACCGCTGACGATTTCGGCATAGGAGCGGTCGTCATAGAAGGGCCGGCAGGACCAGAGCCGCGCACCATCCATATGCAGGGTGAGATCGAGCTCTGCAGCCCGGTCCTTGAGCGCCTGCAATGCCGCCCAATCCGGCAAGGCGCCGCCATCATGGCGCTGCGGCAGCTCGACAAAGGCACAGGCCGCGCCCGGCACAAGATCTTCGGCCCTCACCGGCTCGCCCCAGCGGCCGATGATTTCCGGGTCAAGGGCGTGCAAATGCTGGTGGGCGTTTTCCTCGTGCAGTTCCAGATGCGAGCTGGGATGCAGGAGCACCCGGCGGGCCCCCGATTGCTCGGCATGGATCTGCGCTGCTGCGCATTGCGCCATCACCCCGGTGGGAAACCAGGCTGCAGCCTGCAGGCCGGTCAGTGCGGCGATCTTGCCCTCAAGACGCTGCGCCGCGGGGCCGTTGAGCGAAGCGTCCGCATCCAGCCCTTCCGCCTCCATATAATCGGCGACAGCGCGCAGGCGCTGCGGCGGCGTATCAGGCTGGTGATAGGGATAAGCCAGGTCGATCGTGCAGCTCCGGCGCAGGTCCGAACTCATGCGCTGACGGCCTCGAGCACCTTGTCTGACCAGCCGACATGGACCTCCTCACCGGTCTCGATCACCGGGCGTTTCACCAGGGTCGGGTTGTCCGCCAGAAGGCCTGCTGGATCGGTTTCAGCCCGCGCGCGCTGCGCATCATCCAGAGAGCGCCAGGTCGTCGATCGGGTGTTGATGAGCGCCTTCGAACCGGCCTTGTCGAGCCAGACCGGCACCGCGCTGGCGAGATCGGCCTCGGCCCGGATATCGACGAAATCATACGCCACGCCGGCGGCGTCCAGCGCCTTCATGGCCTTCTTGCAGCCGTCGCAGTTTTTCAGCCCGAAGAGTTTCATCGCCCCTGCCCGTTTTTCCTGTGTCCGTTGGCTTGCACAGATAGCGGGACTGGCCCGGTGGATGCAAGCGTGAGACGCGTGACAGAAGAGACATGGCCAGCCCGGCAGAGCCCTTGCCGAACCGGCCGTATTGCAGGGCCGTTGATGATCGCTTTTACTCATCGGGGCTGGCAGCCGCAAAAGACTGCCAGGTCTGGGGATTGAGGCTGGGGGAAGCCGATATGTGGGGTAGTCCGCACCGTTTAGCCGGCCTGGTGCCGGTGATCACCGCCTGTGTGGCCGCGATGCTTCTGAGCAGTGCCGCATTGGCACAGGAAGAGCCCACAGAGCCGCGCCGGATCGGCGTATTCGGCGATTCTCTGGCCGACGGGCTCTGGATCGGTCTGCAACGCGGCTTGCGCCGGGATGCTCGGGCCGGCGAGATTGAACAGCTCAGCGAGGTCGCCACCGGGCTGGCCAACTACGTCTATCGCGACATTTCCGAGAAGACGCGCGGCCAGCTTGAGCAAGGCCGCTATGACGTGGCCGTGGTGATGTTCGGATCGAATGACATCCAGGGTATTCGCACTGGCCGCGGTGTATTCCGCTTCCGCTCGGCGGGCTGGGAAGCGGTCTATCGCGAACGCGTCCGCGACCTGATCACCCAGCTGCAGACGCATGGGGCCGAGGTCTACTGGACCGGGCTGCCGGTCATGCGATCGACCGGCTATGACGCCAACACCGTCTATCTCAACGCCATTTTCCGCGAGGAAGCCGAGGCGCTGGGCGCGATCTTCGTCTCGACCCGCGAAGCCTCCTCGGACGAGAATGGCGAATATGCCGCTTACCTGCCCAATTCCCGCGGCGCCCCGCGCCTGATGCGCGATGATGACGGCATCCATTTCACCATGAATGGCTATGCCCGCATCGCAGCTCCGGTGGTCGAGGCGATCCAGGCCGGTTGGGATAATCCACGCCCGCGGCCTGCGCCCGCCGTGACTGAAACCGTAATGGCTGAGGCCGTTGTCGAAGCCAGCGAACCGGAACCTCAAGGCCTGCCGGCCGGCTGGCTCGATCTCTCGGTCAATGGCCAAGCCTATGTCTGCCAGCCTGTGGGACTGGATGGCCAGCCGCTGGGCGCATCCACGGCCTCCGGCGCGGCGGGGAATTGACCCGGCCATGCTCTTCCCGACGCTGACCTTCGGTATTTTCTTTGTTCTGGTGCTCAGCTTTGCCTGGGCGCTGGACCGGGAAAACGGTCAGCGCAAACTGCTGCTTCTGGCGGCGAGCTATGTCTTCTACGGCTGGTGGGACTGGCGCTTCTGCGCTCTTTTGGCATTCAGCTCCATCGCCAACTGGGCCTTTGGCCGCATCATCGGCGCCATGCCGGCCAGCCCGCTGCGGGCACTGGTCATTGTGCTCGCGATTGCGGTCAATCTCGGCATTCTCGGCTTCTTCAAATACTACGGCTTCTTTATCGAGAATGTGGGCGAAGCCCTGGCCATGATCGGCTGGGAGCGCGACCTCTTCCTGATGCAGATCATCCTGCCGGTCGGGATCTCGTTTTATACCTTCCAGGGCATCTCCTACATCATCGACATCAAGCGCGGCGAGGCCGACCATCGCGCCAGCCTGCTTGATGCCATGCTCTACATTTCCTTCTTCCCGCAACTGGTCGCCGGACCGATCGTGCGGGCCAAGGACTTCCTGCCCCAGCTGACCCGGGCGCCCACGATTTCCCGCGCCGCGGTCTCGCTGGGCGTACTCCTGATCCTGTGGGGGCTGTTCAAGAAGAGTGTCATCGCCAGCGAAATTGCCACCGGCATTGTCGATCCGGTGTTTTTTGCGCCGGGGGAGTATGGCGGTATCGACCGGCTGTTTGCCGTCTACGGCTATGCCGTGCAGATCTATTGCGACTTCTCCGCCTATAGCGACATTGCCATCGGCTGTGCGGCGCTTCTGGGCTACCGCTTCAACCGCAATTTCGACCAGCCCTATCGCGCCCGCTCCTTCCAGGATTTCTGGCGCCGCTGGCATATCTCGCTGTCGACCTGGCTGCGCGATTATCTCTACAAACCGCTCGGCGGCAGCCGCGGCGGCGCTTTGGCGACCAACCGCAATCTGATGATCACCATGCTACTCGGCGGGCTGTGGCACGGAGCGGCGTGGACCTTCCTCGTCTGGGGCCTGATCCATGGCCTCGCCCTGGCCATTGAACGCGCTTTGGGCCCGGCCCGGTCCGGGCGCAGCGTGATCAGCCTGGTCATCACCTTCCATGTCGTCTGCCTCGCCTGGATCCTGTTCCGCTCGCCCGATTTCGCCACCGCCTGGACTTATCTGACGGCGACGCAGACACTGGGCGATCCGGTACAGGTGCTGACGCCCTTCCTCGCCGGGATGATTGTTCTCGGCCTGGGTCTGCATGCCCTTCCGCCACGCGGCATTGAAAGCCTGGCCGGCGCGATGAGCCGGTTACGCTCGCCCGCGATCGCGGGTATGGGCGTGGTCGCCTTCATCCTGATCGACGCGCTGCGCCCGGCCGGCGTCGCGCCCTTTATCTATTTCCAGTTCTAGGAGGCCGGTTATGCAGGACGACCCCCATCGCGACCGCCTCTATGAGGCCCCGGATGACGCCCGCGAACACCAGCGCAGCCGGCTCTGGCTGTCCAATGGCGTCGCGCTGTCGCTTCTGCTTGTCGCTGTGTTCAACCCGGTCTCGCTGGAACGCTGGGCCGCCGCCAACCCGCCGAACTGGGGCGTGGAAACGGTGCGCCTGACCGTCGGCGTCTGGAGCGAGCGTATGGGACTGGCCCACCTGGACGCGCCACGCCTGTGGCTGGAACAGCGCTGGCGTGATCTCAAAGCGGTGGGCTGGGACGATGTTCACACTGAGGACGACGAGGCCGAACAGTGAAATCGCTCCCCCTCTCCCCTGGGAGAGGGATTAAGGGAGAGGGTGGATTCCCGGCGTTTGATCTTGGAAGCGAGAGGCTTCCCCCCGCTCCGACCCGGCGCTAAGCGCCGGGCCACCTCTCCCCAGGGAGAGGACGGGTGAGCGGCACGAAAAAGGGAGCGGACAAGCGCCCGCTCCCTTCTTTGCACTAGTTTCGCGGTTCGACCCTACTGGATCGTCACCCGCGAGAGATTGTCGTCGGAATTGCGGTCGACCAGCTTGTTATACGGGTCGATGCCGACATATTCCGGCTCCTCGTCGACGATGAATTCGAAGCGCATCGTGGTCTCGTTGATCTGGTGCTTCTCCATGTAGAGCACATGGTCGGAGCCGGTAATGGCACCTTCCAGATCACGGTTGAACACGCCGATATCGATCAGGTAATCGATTTCTTCCTCGGTCTGGCGGCCTTCGCCATCAGCCGAGAATTTGCGCGCTTCCACTTCGATGGCGACATCCCAGCGACCATCCTCGCGCTCGCTCGCCGTGGCCTCGGTGACCTGGAGATCAAACAGCACGATGCGCTCGAAGAAGTCATGGATCACACCCTCCCATTCCGGACCCGCCTCCTCGCGCAGGATGCGCAGGAAGTCGAGCGTGGTGGCATAGGGCTCTGAGGAATAGGCGCGCTCATCAATCAGGCGCCGCATGACGCGATTGACGGTCTCCTCGCCGAGATAGTCCTGCAGCGCATACATGATCACCGAACCCTTGCGGTAGTGAATGTATTGCTGGTTCTCGACCCGGTAGAGCGGCTGTTCCTCGATGGCTTCGGAACCGCGACCGCCGAGATAGCTGTCGAGCTCGAATTTGAGGAAGCGACGCATGGCGTCCTCGCCATACTCCTCACGCATCACCATCAGGGCGGAGTATTGCGCGAAGGTCTCGATCAACATGGTCGAGCCCTGCACATTGGCCCCCATCACCTGGTGCGCCCACCACTGGTGTGCGGCTTCATGCGCGGTGACGTAATAGACATAATCGATATCGTCCGGATCACGCAGATCCCCGATGAAACCGATGCCCTCTGAATACGGGATCGTATTCGGGAAGGCTTGGGCAAAGGTCTGGTAGGCAGGGAATTCGAGAATGCGGAACTGGCGATACTGGTACGGGCTCAGATTGTCCGAGAAATAGGCCAGCGAATCCGCCGAGGCCTCCAGCATGCGCTCCACATTCCAGTGATGAGGCTCGTGATAGAAGACCTGGAGATTGACCCCGTCCACCTCGCGTTCCGCCACGGTGTAGTCCGCCGACATCCACGAGTAGAAGTTCAGGATCGGACGATCCATCACATACTCGAAATAGCGGCGGCCGCCCTCTTCCCACTCGCGCTCGAGATAACCCGGCGCAATGGCAATCTGGTCACCACTGGTCGAGACGATGGAGCGGAAGGTGACGTAATCGGAACTGGTAATCGGATTTTCGTAATGCCGGTGTTCATCCTCCAGCGGGAAGGCTCGGTCGACCGGATCCAGCCCCTCCTGGCGCCGTTCAGAACGGTCGGTTAGGCGCCGATTAGTATCAATCCCGAGAGACGGCATCGACTCGAAATTGTTGAAGAAGGTGCCGTTATAATTGACCGTCACCACATTGCCGGAATTGCGGAAACCCGGATTGGCATTCTCGACCGAGAAGGCGAAATCGAGGCTTTCACCCGGCGCAAGCGGCCGATCCAGCTCGAAACTGTAGAGCAGGAAGCGGTCATCCTCACTCGCCAGCGTCGCGCCGCTGAGATCCTGTGACAGGACCGTCGTGCCCTGACCATAGGAGATCCATACCGTTTCAATGGCGGCATCGGTCTTGTTCTGGACCGTGTATTGGCCATTCGCCGTATAGCGCCGCTCATCGGGATAGATATCGACCTCATAGGCCGTATCCGTAATGGTCGGCTGCGGCTCATCGACGAGATGCCAATAGGTGCGCTCATATTCGGCCGCGAGCGCCCGCTGATCCGGACCGGAGATATACTCGTTGCGGATATTGGTGTTGAGGAAGATCCAGCTCCCCGTCGCACCCGCACCGACCAGGGCCACGAGGGCCAGGCTGGCCGTCGCCGGGGTGAAACCGACGAAGAGACGCCGCAGACGCGTCGTGATCGGCGAAAGCGCACCGCGCGACCAGAGCTGATAGGCCAGTACCATCAGCAAGAGCGCCCAGAAGGACCAGTAGAGCGAGAACCAGACCGAGATGCCGAGGAAGTGGCCATAGCCATTCATGTCGGAATAAGGCGCGCCCGGCGAGGAGCCATAAAGGTAGAGATTATGGTCGAGCCCCATCTGGCCGGCGACCAGGGAGAAGACGAAGAAGACCAGCATGGCGGCAATGCCGAGCCAGCGGTTATTCATCAACACCTGCAGGAAGATCGCCAAGGCCGCGACCAGGCTGGTCGGGATGATCAGCTCCATCATACCGCGAACGAAATACTGGTCGAACTCGAACACCGTATAGCCCATCGCCAGCTGCGACAGCACAGCCGAGACAATGGCGACCAGGGCCAGGGCGACGATGATCGCGATCATGGCGACGAATTTCGCCGTCACGAAGACCCAGCTCGGGGTCGGCGTGGCATCGGTGATCTCATGGAAGCCAAAGCGGCGCTCGCGCCAGATCAGCTCAGAGGCGTAATAGATCACGATCACGATCGGGAAGATGGCATAGGCCCCGCCGATAATGTTCATCATCACCCGGGTCACCGGATAATTATCGGTGCCGTAAATCCCGTTGCCGAGGAAGAAGCCCGGCACGGTGTTGAACAAAGCCAGGGCCAGGAGGATAAAGAAGGCCAGGTTGAGCACCACGCCCTTCACCTCGAACCCGACACGCGCGAGGAATTGCTGGCGCGAGGTCGCGCCGGAGAAGCTCGGCTGCATGCGCGGCAGGGCGAGATCGGAAATCGCGCTCTTCGGGCCACTGGCCGCGGCCTGGGCCTTCTTCTTGCTCTTGCCGGATGAGCCGGTACGGAAGCGGAAGGTCAGCAGATTGAGCGCCAGCAAGGCGAGACCGATACCGATCCAGAGGAAGCGGTTGGCCATGTACAGGCCTTCAAACGGAATGACCTGGCTATTGTATTCGAACGTCGTCCAATAGCGCGTGACTTCACCGATCGTGTTGAGCCCGAACGGGTCGATCAGTGCCAGCTCGTCGCGAAGCTCCGGCTCCGAGCCGGCAATCAGACTGCCAACCACATACAGGATCAGCAGCAAGACGAAGCCGATCATCACACCGGTCATGGAGCGGGTGAAATTGGCGACTGTGAAGAGCACCGACCCCACCACCCACATATTCACCAGGCCGAGCGTGGCGTAGAGATAGAGATACCAGCCCAGATTGGTTGGCCCGATCAATTCCTGGTCGAGCCAGGGCATGAAGGAGCCAATGAGGAAGGCCAGCGGCACTGAGGCAAAGCACAGAACGGTGGCAATGAAGCCGCCGGTGAAGCGGCCGAGCAGGAATTCCCGCTCCTTGATAGGCCGCGAGAAGAATAATTCCTGAGTCTTGAAACTCTGGTCGCGGAGCACCCCGGAGGCGAGGAAAACCGCGGGCATGAAGCCGCCAATCAGGCTGAACAGCGCGATATTGATCATCAGCTGCAGCGGCGAATTGATATTGGCGGAGGTATTGCCCCCGACCGAGACGTTCTCAATGGCAACACCTAGGAAGGTGAGCAGGAAGAAAATCGCAAAAACGGCAATGAAGGTGGGTGAGGCCAGCTGGTAGCGAAGCTCGAACCCGGCGATCTTGGAAAACATGGGATCTGCCTTTCCTTTGGGGTTCGAGGATTACGCCGCAGCGCGATAGCCGGCGCGAATCGTGGCGAAATAGACGTCTTCAAGATCCGGCGTGGTGGCTTCGAAACCGTCGCCGGGGTCGCTGTCTGCCAGAACGTGAATACGGACCCGGCCCATGGTCAGGCGCTCGGAGATGATCTGGTAGCGATCGCGCAGACCGGCGAGGTCGGACTTGTCGATGATCTTGGCCCAGACTTGACCATTGAGGCTGTCAATCAGGTCCTGCGGCGCCCCCTTGTTGACGATCTGGCCCTTGTCCAGGATCGCCATGTTCGGACACAGATCCGACACGTCCTCGACGATGTGGGTCGACAGGATGACGACGACATTCTCGCCAATCTCGGACAGGAGATTGTGGAAACGGTTGCGTTCTTCCGGGTCGAGACCGGCGGTGGGTTCGTCGACGATAATGAGTTGCGGGTCACCCAGAAGCGCCTGGGCAATACCGAAGCGCTGACGCATGCCGCCGGAATAGCTGGCGACTGCCTTCTTGGCGTGTTGGGCGAGATTGGTCTGCTCCAGCAGGGTCTCGACGACCTGTTTGCGCTCTTTGGCGTTGGACAGGCCTTTCAAGACGGCCAGATGATCGAGCATGGCGCGGGCGGACATGCGCGGATAGACGCCGAAATCCTGCGGCAGGTAACCCAGCGTCGAACGCAGAGCCTGGGGATCCTTGAGAATATCGATATCACCGAACGTCAGCGTGCCCTGGTCGGGTGCCTGGAGCGTGGCGATGGTGCGCATGAGCGAGGATTTTCCGGCGCCATTGGGCCCCAGCAATCCGAACATCCCCTTGGGAATGGACAGGCTCACACCGTCGAGCGCGCGCACCTGATTGCCGTAAGTCTTTGTCAGTCCGGAAAGTTCTAGCATGTGTCTATCGCAGCGCTTTGCCGCCGCGTCCCCGCAAATGTGTACCCGCCCCAATTCTCCTACGAATTCGGGGAGGCTCGCAAATGAGCTTTTGTTCACGCAAGATTATAGGGGGAATAATCTCCCGGTCGTCCCGGCTTGCGCGCAGGGCGTGTATCCGCCTATTCCATGACCCTAGAAAGCATCAGGACGCGCTCATGATCCTTACCCGCCTCACCCGTGCCATCCGCGAACAGAACTGGTTCGCCGTCGGGCTTGAATTCATCATCGTGGTGGCCGGTGTCGCTGTCGGGTTCCAACTCACCCAACGCTATGATCAGGCCCAGGTTGCCGGGCGCGAGGCGGGTTATCTGCAGGGCATCGCCACCGATTATACGATCTACCAGAACATCTCGATCTGCCGCATGGATGTGGAAACGGAAATCATGCGCGGGCTGACGCATTTACTCGATGCGCTGGACGGCCGGGAACTGACCGAGCGCGAACACGAGCGGGCTTTGTTCGCCATCACCATGAGCCAGGTCTCCCAGCCCGGTCTGCTGCTGGAAGGCAATACCAGCGCCCTGGTCGCCGGTGACCTGGTCGGCATTATTTCCGACGACCAGCTGCGCGGGCTGATCCTGGCCGCACAAAGCATTTCCACCAGCACTGTCACCAGCATGGAGCAAGTCCACGATTTCCTGTTGGAGATGCCGCGCATCGACCGTTTCACCACGCGAGCGCTGAATGAGGAGAACGGTTTCTTCGTCGCCAGCGATTTCGATCTCGACGCTATGCGGGCCGAGCCGGACATACGCAACACCCTGATCGATCTACACAATCTGCACCGCTCGGCGCAGGCCAATGATGAGCGCCAGAAACAGGCGATCGACAATGTGCTCAGGCGCCTTGCGGAGATGGGAGTGAGAGAGGCCCCGGTGGAGGAGCCAACCTGCTGGGGCGGCCCGCTACCGACGGCGGGTGAGGACTAGAGCGCCTACTGCGCCGCCCTCAGATGACGTACACGCCGGTATTCGAACCAGCCCCACCCCGTCATAAGTACGGCAAACAGCACGCCTTGGAACAAGATCGATGGCCCTTCATAGGTCCATACGCCCAACCCTGTGCGGTCAAAGATCATGCCCTGCAAGATCAGGCGAAGAGTGATGTAGGCGACTGCAAGCTGCGGCACCCACAGAGCCAGCACCAACGGCGAGCGAAACAGAAACACCCAGCCAAGGCCCAGTTTGCGGCGTCGCCAGATACGAATTGCACGGCGCGCCGGAAGATCATCGCCCGGAAGATTTCGCAAGAATGTGAGGCGCTGTCGCCGGAGAGACGGAAGACCGAAAAAAACCTCTGACACCCGTAACAGTCCCGCGACCAGCGCGAGGGTGACTGCAGCGAGACCGATGAATACCAGCATTTCCTGAACGAAGAGCGCACCGGGCTCCAGCAATAAAGGTACGCTCCACCACGCCAGCAATGCAAACACCGCAAGCCCTGCCATCAACACCGAATACCCCTGCAGCAGGGAGAGCCAGACTGCCCGCGGGAGTTTCGGCTTTCGATTTTCGACTGATGTCATCTTGTCCCCCTGGACCGTCTTAAATGCGGTGATGCAAGCCGATTGGGCCGCGATGTCTTGCCCCAAACGCAGCCCGGGCGCCAAGCGCGTCATGAGAATTGCGATCTGCCGGTGAACGAGGATTCAATCTGAGCGAAGAGACCTCAACCTCTAAACCGCGCGGCCGGTCCAGCTGGCAGATTGCGCTACGGTCACGCCACTGGAGTTGGCACGCGGGCCGTGGGGACGCTTCAGTTCGCGCAAAATCCCGTGGCGCCACAAGCCGGTGATCGCGAACCCGAGCCCGATATATACCAGCATTAACGCCAGTATGAACCACAGGGAAATGCCGTCGTTTACGCCAACTATCTCCCCACGCTCGGCCCAAAACCGCAGCCAGGCTAGACCGAATCCTAGCAACCCGACCATGACGCCGGAAAATACCGCAAGGCGCGGATGGCAAAGATAGAAATAGCCAATTGGCATGATCCGTTTGCGACCGGTACAGCGTCGCAAACGCGGGCGAAGCAAGGGCGGTACTCGACGCGCCAAGCGAAGCTGCAACTGCGCTCGTCTCGGTACGCCCAGCACGCGTTCAAGCATGAAAAGAATGAGTAAAGGAACCGCGAGACCCATAAGTACTGGAATAGGGTGAAGCAAACGCTCCGGGTGAGCCTCTATCACCGGACGCAGGATTTCCGCGATAACCACCACACCTCCGAGATAGCCCAACACCATCACCGCATCCCGTAGGATGGCGATCTGCATGTCGACGGGAAGTTCCCGGCCGGTGGCTTCAACCTCACTCATACCCCGACCATGCCGGTTAGAGCGGGTAAATGCAATCTATCGTGGAAGCAAGGTCGCGCACCTACTCGGCCGCGACATCCTTCTCGCGCTCGGCCTTGAGCTCTTCGGCCCGCGCTTCGACCATTTCGACGATGTGCTCGACCATCTCCTCATTGGAGACATTGTGGTCGGGGCGGCCGGAGACATACATCTTGCCGCGGCCGGCACCGCCGCCGGTGAAACCGAGATCGGTCATCAGCGCCTCGCCCGGACCGTTGACGACGCAGCCGATGATCGACAGCGAGATCGGCTCGGAGATGTGGGCCAGGCGGTTTTCCAGCGTTTCCACCGTGCGGATGACATCGAAACCCTGCCGCGCGCAGGAGGGGCAGGCGATGATGTTGACGCCGCGGGTGCGTAAGCCCAGCGATTTGAGAATGTCGAAGCCGACACGGACTTCTTCCTCCGGTTCTGCCGACAGCGAGACACGGATGGTGTCGCCGATACCGGCCCACAGGAGCGAGCCGATGCCGATAGAGGATTTCACCGTCCCGATGCGCTGGCCGCCGGCCTCGGTCACTCCGAGATGCAGCGGCGCTTCGGTGGCTTCGGAAAGCTGCTGATAGGCCGCGACGGTGAGGAAGGCGTCCGAGGCCTTCACCGAGATCTTGTAGTTCTGGAAGTCGAGTTCTTCGAGAATGCGGGCGTGTTCCAGCGCGCTTTCGACCATGGCTTCCGGGCAAGGCTCGCCATATTTTTCCAGGAGATGACGTTCCAGCGAACCGGCATTGACGCCGATGCGAATGGCGCAGTCATGATCGCGGGCGGCCTGGACGACCTCTTTGACCCGGTCCATCGAGCCGATATTGCCCGGGTTGATACGCAGGCAGGCCGCGCCGGCGACCGCCGCTTCGATCCCGCGCTGGTAGTGGAAATGGATATCCGCGATCAGCGGCACCGAGGTTTCCTTGACGATGGTCTTGAAGGCGGCCGTGGAGTCTTCATCCGGACAGGACACCCGGACCAGGTCAGCCCCGGCCTCTTCGCAACGCTTGATCTGGTCGATCGTCGCCTTGGCGTCCGCAGTCGGCGTATTGGTCATGGTCTGGACGGTGATCGGGGCATCACCGCCGACCGCGACGCCGCCGACATTGATAGTGCGCGCCTTGCGGCGCTCGATCATGCGCCAGGGGCGCACCGAACGGGGATCTTTGGACAGGTCAGACATCACACGCTCCGGCTTGTTATAGCGGGATATAGCGTCTCTTCGGGAGGCTTGCGAGCCGGTGCGGCGATTTATTGCGGCTCGTCTGCAGTCTCGGCCTGGGCCAGAACAGCCAGGTCCTCGACCGCGATACCGGCCTCACCCAGGCTGCGCAGCGGCTGACCGGTTTGCTCGACCTGGATCGCGCCGGCATTCTCTGCCGAAACCGTCAGGCCCGGCTCGGAGATCGTATAGGTCTCCCCCGCCATCAGCTCGCGCTCAAAGAGCACGCGGCCAGAGGCATCGCGCACTTCCAGCCAGGTCGGAGAAATCGCCCGCAGAACAGCGGTTTCGCGGGCGGCGCCGAGCGGCAGATCATTCCAGATCTGGTCAACGCCGGGCAGCGGGCTGTCGACACGGAAATCGGCGCGCGCCCATTCCGGGGCGGCGTCCGGCGGGGACGGCAGATTGCTCAGACCGGGCGAACGGCTGGACTGATCCGCATACCACATGGCAACCGCGGCCACGCTGGCGAGGATCATCACGGCGCCGAAGACACCGCGCGGCAGCTTGATTTCCTTGCGCATCTTGGCCGCAGCACTGGGCTGGGCCCGGCCCGTCTCGGTGTCGACCTCGCGCTTGAACTGTTCAACAATGGCACCGCCATCGAGGCCAAGAGCCGAGGCGTAGGTGCGCAGATAACCGATGGCATAGGCCCGGGCCGGAAGGCCGCGCGGGTCCATGGTTTCAAGGGCTTCGAGATAATCACGCCGGATCCGGGTGCGTTCGGCGGCGGCATCAAGGGTCAGGCCGGCGCGGGCCCGGGCTTCCCGGAGTTTCTCACCCGCACTCAGGGACAGCACATCTGCTGCGTCTTCTGAAAAGACTGCATCCACCGGCACAAAACCTGCGCTCGTTACGTGACTCGACATAACCACCTATCGCTCTTTGGTTTTAGAGCGATCTCACCCTTAAAATACGCGATTTAGGGGAAGTTTCCCACACCGCTTAGCCTTATAAGATCAAATCTTAACCGTGTTATCAACAGCCTCCTTGGGCAATCCGGCGCTTTCGCCCGCCGCCGTTAAGGCTGGCCGCAGCGAATTGACCGGATCGTTCAAGTGACTAGCAAGCCAGGTGCCAAGCTTGCCGGCATCAAGGCCGGACACGATTTTTTTCAACGGACCGATATTGGCGGCGGCCATGGACAGGCTGTCATAGCCCAGGGCAATGAGGACGGCCGCTTCGAGCGGCTTGGCCGCGATCTCGCCGCAGACCGAAACTGGCACATTCTTGGCCGCACAGGCATCGCGGATCTGCTTGAACAGTCCCAAAGCGGGAGGACTGAGCACGTCATAACGTTCCGCGACCCGGGCATTCTGGCGATCAGCGGCGAAGAAATACTGCATCAGGTCATTGGCGCCGACGGCGACGAAATCGAGCGTGTCGAGCACCTCGCCTATGGCCCAGGCCATGGCCGGGGTCTCCAGCATCATGCCGACCTTGACCTCGACCGGCATGTCATGGCCGCGGCGCTTGGCATGACGCAGCTCGCGATCGAGCATGTCGCGCGCGGCGCGCATCTCCCATGGCGCAGCGATCATCGGGAACATCACGTGCAGAGGCTGGCCGGCGGAGGCCTGGATCAGGGCACGCAGCTGGTAGCGCAGCAGCCCCGGACGGTCGAGCCCCATGCGGATGGCGCGCCAGCCCAGGGCCGGATTGGGTTCAACCGTTGACGGGGCAAAGGGCGCGACCTTGTCGCCCCCCAGGTCGAGCGTGCGGAAGACCACCGGCTTGCCACCGGCCGCCTCGAGCACGGATTTGTACACCGTCGCCTGCGCATCGAGCCGCGGCAGGGTGTCAGCCACCATGAACTGGAACTCGGTCCGGAACAGGCCCACACCGTCCGCCCCGGTTTCCTCCAGCTGCGTCATCTCGATCAACAGGCCGGCATTCATCGACAGGCGGATGCGCTTGCCATCCCGGGTCACCGACGGACCGCGCAGCTCGGCATAGGCCAGCTTGCGATCCGAGAGCGCCTGCATGCGCTCCTTGTAAGTCTCGACGACGTCTTCGGTCGGGCGAATGTGCAGAAGGCCGAACTCGCCATCGATGATCAGCGCATCACCGTCTTCGGTCTTGTCGAGTGCGCCTTCGATACCGCCGACCAGCGGGATCCCCAGTGCCTTGGCGACAATGGCCGCGTGCGAGGACGCCGCGCCCTCTTCCAGCGCGATCCCCTTGAGCTTGGTTCGGTCCAGTTCCAGCAATTCGGCCGGGCCGATATTGCGCGCGACGATGATAGCGTCGTCGGGCAGGTGCGCGATGATCTCGCTCTGGGTGTCGTCGAGGTGGCGCAGCAGCCGGTTCGCCAGGTCCTCCAGATCGTGCAGACGCTCGCGGAAGAGCTGGTCATTGGACCGCATCAGCCGAGCGCGGTTTTCATTCCGGACCCGCTCGACGGCGGCTTCTGCGGTCACCCCCAATTGCACCGCCTCGCGCAGCCGGTTCATCCAGCCCCGGTCATGGGCGAACATGCGATAGGCCTGCAACACGTCGCGGGTCGGCCCGCCGAAGGGTATGCGGCCGCCCTCGAGCATGTCGTCAATGCCGGCGCGCAAGGCGGCAATGGCCAGATCGAGACGTTCAATCTCGCGATCGGTGTCCTCGGCAATCAGATGTTCCGAACCGACATGCGGCTCCAGCACGACCGCCACGCCCGTGGCCAGGCCACCGGAATAGGCGCTGCCCTGGAACCGCTCCGGCTTGGACTGGCGCAGCTCCAGCTCGGCCATCTCCTCGGCCTCGGCGATATCGCCGGACGCGACAATCTCGGCCAGGACCATGGCGACGGTCTGCAGGGTCTCGATCTCTTCCTCCGCAACCGCCCGCTCGGCCTCGGTCTGGGCCGTGAGGACGCCCACCAGCCGGCCGCCACGCAGGATGGGCACGCCGACGAAGGTGTTGAACGGTTCCTCGCCCGTTTCGGGCTTGTAGGAAAAGTTCTCGTGCTCCCGGGCATTGGCCGTCCACATCGGACGCACCGAGCTGGCGACAAAGCCAACCAACCCCTCACCCGGGCGCAGCCTGACCTGGTGCACTGCTTCCGGCTTCAGCCCGTGCGTCGCACACAGCTCCAGCGCCTGGCTCGGGCGTGCCAGATAAATCGAGCAGACATCCCAGCCCGCCTCTTCCGCGATCAGATCGGTGAGATGGTCGAGACGCTCCTGCGCGTTTTCCTGCGCCGCCATCAAGGCGCGCATGCGAGAGAGCAGTCTGCGCGGATCTGCGCCCGAAGGCGGATTCGATTCCAGCATGGCTACACCTGATCCAATCCATAAGCCGAATGCAAGGCGCGAACGGCCCGCTCGACGGCATCATTCTCGATCAGGGCGGAAATCTTGATCTCCGACGTGGCCAGCACTTTCACCTCGATAGCGGAGGCTGCCAGCACGCCGAACAGGGAGCGCGCGACATCGGCGCGCTGACGCAGACCGGCCCCGACGACGGAGACTTTCGCCAGACCGGTCTCGGAGCGGATCTCGGCCGCGGCGCCAAGCCCGTCCAGCGCCTCGAGCGCACGTTGCAGGTCGCGATGGGCGACAGAGAATTCCAGAATGGCAGCTCCCGGCGTGCGGGCATGGGCCTGGACGATCATGTCGACACCGACCTCCGCCTTGGCCAGGGCCTCGAACACCGCCGGCGCGACTTGCGCCGCATCGGCCTGTCCCAAGAGGGCAATACGCGCTTGCCCGCGGGCATAGGCGACACCGCTGACCAGGCGTTTTTCCGCAATCGGGTCGCCGGCCACCACATCCGTCCCGGTCGCCTCGCCCGGCTTGGCAAAACTGGACAGGACCCGCATCGGTACACCGCGCGCCTTGGCGAACTCGACCGAACGGGGCTGCAGGACCTTGGCGCCCTGGGCCGCCAGCTCGAGCATTTCATCATGGCTGACCGCGTCGAGACGGCGTGCGTCCGGTTCGATCCGCGGGTCCGTTGTGTAGACGCCATCGACATCGGTGTAGATATCGCAGCGCGCACCCAGCGCGGCGGCCAGCGCCGCTGCAGACAGGTCGGTGCCGCCGCGCCCCAGCGTCTGGATCCGCGCACCGGCATCGATGCCCTGATAGCCCGCCAGTACCGGGACCACGTCCTCGGCGAGCAAGGCTTCGAACAGATCGGTGCCCAGATCGGCAATTGAAGCGGCGCCGGACGGCCCGGTCGTCACCACGGGGGCCTGCCAGCCCATGACCGATTGTGCCTTGAGGCCCTCATCGCGCAGCGCCAGCGCCATCAGCGCCGCGGACACTTGTTCACCGGCGGCCAGGGCCACATCGGTCTCGACATCGCCCAGACCCGCGCCGAACTCGCCCGCCAGGCCGAGGATACGATCGGTCTCGCCAGCCATGGCGGAGACAACGACAATGGGACGCTCACCGGCCTCGGCCGAGGCCTTGATCAACTTGGCAGCATGGCGGATTCGCTCCGGCGAACCGACCGATGTACCCCCAAATTTCGCCACGACTCGCGTCATTGCGGCGGTCCCTCGCTGCTGCGCCCTGACAAATGGCTGCGCTAGATGTCGCACCGGCCTCGATTAGCAGCGCCAGCGAGGCCATATTGTGACGCGAACGTGCGCTGTGTTGGGCCAAGTCCTACGCGGGCGCCAAAAAGATCGCAACGCCCGAACGCAATCGCCAAAGCGTTCGCGCGACAAGAGAAGACCGACGAGAAGTCTGGAGAGACGCCATGTCCAGCGCTGCTGCGCCCGAAACGATGAGCCGCCCGTCCATCGATCCGGAAGAAGTTGAGAAGTTTTCGCGCATTGCTGCGGAATGGTGGGATCCGGAGAGCAAGTTCAAGCCGCTGCACAAGTTCAACCCGGTCCGCCTCGGATTTATCCGCGAAACGATCTGCGCCCATTTCAACCGTTCCGGCGAGCGCCCGTTTGAAGGTCTGCGCGTACTGGATATCGGCTGCGGCGGCGGGCTGGTGTCCGAGCCCATGTCACGCCTCGGCGCCTCGGTGACCGGAGTCGATGCGGCGGAAGCCAATATCAAGACCGCGACGGTTCATGCCCAGGAACAGGGCCTTGAGATCGATTACCGCCATGGCGTCGCCGAACAGCTGCTGGAAGAGAATGAGCCGCCCTTCGACGTCGTGCTCAATCTGGAAGTCATGGAGCATGTCGCCGATCCGCACAGCTTCCTCGTGGACTGTGCCCAGCTGGTCAAACCGGGCGGGCTGATGATCGGCGCCACCATCAACCGCACGCCCAAGGCCTTCGCCCTGGCCATTTTCGGGGCTGAATACGTGCTCGGCTGGCTGCCGCGCGGCACGCACCGGTTCGAGAAGCTGGTCAAACCGAGCGAGCTTCGCGCGGCCCTGAGCGAAGGCGGCATGGATGTCCGCCCGCCGGTCGGCGTCAGCTACAACCCGCTCAGCGACCAGTGGCGCATCGGCTCGGATGCGTCGGTGAATTACATGATGGTGGCGGAGAAGGCGGGCTAGTTCGCCTTTTTCGGCGGTGTTGGCGCCAGCGCATCCGGCAGCGGCGTGACCGGCACGCCATCCTCCTGCAGCGACTGGCTCTCGGCCGCTGAGGTCTCGCCATAGATCAGACGCTCGGGCTTTTCACCCTCATGCATGGCCCGGGCTTCGCTGGCGAAATCCTCGCCGACATAATCGTAGTTTTCCCGGATATGCGAGCGGACCTTGGCCGCCATCGCGCGCATCTGCGCCTCAGGGCTCGCCTCTTTCTTGCGCGAGGTGGAGACAGCCGGGGCCATCAGCGCCTTGCGCACTTGCGTTGAGCCGCAATGGGGGCATTCGACCAGGCCGCGCTGGACCTGTTCGTCATAACCGTCCGAGCTGGAGAACCAGGCCTCGAACTCGTGCTCCTCATCACATAACAACGCGTATTTGATCATGTCGTTTTCGTTGTCCCGTTCCGGGCATAGGCCAGCGCGCGATCATGCTCGAGCGCGGGCACACGACGCCGGGCCTCGTCCGATTTTCGCATATCCAGGCGCGCCAGCAAAACTCCCGGCTCGTCATGGTCAAGCTGAGCGATGATCTCACCCCAGGGACCGACCACCATGGAGCGCCCCCAGGTCCGGCGGCCATCCTCGTGCAGCCCGCCCTGGGCCGGGGCGAGGACGAAACTGCCGGTCTCAATGGCCCGGGCACGCAGCAGCACCTCCCAGTGGGCGCGGCCGGTCGGGCGCGTGAAAGCGGCGGGTACAGTCAGAACCTGCGCTCCGGCCTGGGCCAGGGCGCGGTAGAGATAGGCAAAGCGCAGATCGTAACAGATCGACAGGCCCAGCTTGATGCCGCCGGCCTCGCTAACGACCAGGTCTTCGCCCGCCTGGTAATTGGCGCTTTCCAGATAGGTCTCGCCCTGCCCCAGACCGACATCAAACATGTGGGCCTTGTCATAGGTGGCTTTCAGCGCGCCATCCGGGCCGAACAGGAAAGAGCGATTGGCCGCCTTGCGCTCACCGATCCGGATCGCCAGCGACCCGATCAGGAGATCAATGTCCAGCTCATCCGCCAGGGCCGAGAAAAACCCGATCGCCGGATCCTCGTCCTGGGTCTTCATGACGGCGAAGGCCTGATCCGCATCCTTTTGCACCAGATGCGTGGTCTCCGGCGTCGCGACCAGGCGCGCGCCGTCGGCGGCGGCCTGACGGATCAGAACCGCCGCATCTTCCAGATTGCGCTGCGGGTCGATGCCCGAGCGCATCTGGATCAGGGCAATGTCGAGGCTTTCGCTCACGCCGCCAGCAGGGCGTCGAGCTTGCCGGCGCGTTCCAGCGCCATCATGTCGTCGCAGCCGCCAATATGGTCATCATTGATGAAGATCTGCGGGAAGGTATTGCCGCCATTGGAGCGCTGGACCATTTCGGCGCGCTTCTCGCGATCGAAGCCGGCATCGATTTCATTGAAGTCGACACCCTTTTTCTTGAGCAACGAGACGGCGCGGGCGCAATAGCCGCACATCGGGCGGGTATAGATGGTGACTTGAGCCATGGGATTCTCCTTTGGCTCCTAAATAGTCACATCTTCCTCGCGTACAACACGGCAGAGTGTCACGACATCAACACCGGCTGCCCGCGCGCGCCTCAGCTGGGTCACGCAGGCCGAGACCGTCGCGCCTGTGGTCAAGACATCATCGACCAGCACAACAGGCCGCCCCGCAATGCGTTCGGGGTGTTCGACCCTGAAAGCTCCAGCCACATTGCGCTTGCGGCCATCCGCGCTGCGCCCGGCCTGTGACGGCGTGGCGCGCACGCGTTTCAAGCTACCGGTTTCAACCGCCAGCCCGGTCTCGCGGCCCAGAGCGCGGGCCAGCAGAGCCGACTGGTTGTAGCGGCGTTGCGCCATCCTGCGCCAATGCAGCGGGACCGGAACCAGCAGGCTGTCGGGTTCAAGCAGATCAGCCGCAGCCCCCGCCATCCAGCTGGCGCAGGCAGCCAGCATGTCGCGCCGGTCGTTATTCTTCAGCGCCAGCACCAGGGGTTTGACCGCGTCATTATAGGCCAGCGGCGCCCGCGCCCGGTCATAGCGGGGCGGCTTGGCAATACAGGGCGCACAGATATCCAGCGCCCCGCTCATCGTGCCGCCGGGATAGGGAAAGGGCCGGCCGCAGCGCTGGCATTGCGGATCAGCGATAAAGTTCAGACGCCCCCAGGCTTCGGCCGCAAAACGCCCATGCCGGTCAACCCGGACGCGTGAGACCGGGCATTCCGGCGGCCATAACCAGTCCGCCGCCTGCTCGATCAGGCCGGGTCGCACCGGCGCCCCTTCCTTCCGGGCTTCAAACCTTTATATCCGGGGTATGTTGTCCGATCTGCCGCCACAGCTATTCGATCGCTCCTTGTTGCAACGCCGCCGCAATCGCGCCGCGGCCGGGATGCAGGACTATAATTTCCTCGCCCGACGGGCGTTCGAGGATTTATGCGACCGTGTGGCCAGCATTACCCGTGATTTCGATCACGCGGCCATCCTCGGCGGCGGGCCGGATGTAATGAGTGACCTGGCGCGCTCCCCGGCAGCGGAGAAAATCGGGTGGTGGACGCAATCGGACCTGGCGGAAAATGTCGCCCGCCAACTCGGCCCGCGCGCCTGCGTGCTGGACGAGGAACGCTTGCCCTTCGCCGATCAGAGTCTCGATCTCATCCTCGCCCCGCTGGGCCTGCACTGGGCCAATGACCTGCCGGGCACGCTGGTGCAGATCCGCCAGGCCCTGAAGCCGGACGGTTTCTTCGCCGGCGCCCTGTTTGGCGGCGCCACGCTGACCGAATTCCGTCAATGCCTGATGGCCGCCGAGAGTGAGCTCACCGGCGGTGCTGCGGCGCGGATCTCTCCCTATGCGGGGACGTTTGACATGGCAGCCCTGCTGCAGCGCGCCGGCCTCGCCCTGCCGGTAGCCGATATCGACCGCGCCACGGTGCGCTATGACAATGCCTTCGCCCTGATGCGCGATCTGCGCGGCATGGGGGAGACCAGCGTACTGGCCGACCGCCCCCGCAAACCGGCTACCCGCAGCCTGTTCATGCGCGCCGCCCAGATCTACAGCGAGCGCTTTGCTGACAGCGATGGCCGGATCCGCGCCACGTTCGAGATCGTGCATTTCGGCGGCTGGGCCCCGCATCCTGATCAGCCCAAGCCGAAACGGCCGGGATCGGCCACGCACAGGCTCGCCGATGCCTTGGGCGTAAAGGAAATCTCTGCGGGTGAAAAAGCCGGCAGCTAGGCCCTAAAAGGGGGCCTGGGCGTCAGTGAACATGCCCAGCACGGCGGGCCCGATAATGGCCAGGGCGCCAATACCGGCAATCGAGATAATGACCGCGATGATCGAGTATTCGATCGCCGTCGAGCCGCGTGTGTCCGCCAGGAAGCTCTTGATAAACGCGCTCATAATCGGTCCCTCAGCTCAGCAGCCAGCGGCAGGTCGGCGGCCGGCATGGCATAGTCGCGCAGTCTTTCCTTGCGCACCCAGGCAATCTCCTGCCCCTCGGTCGGGGTCGGGAAACCGTCCCAGGTCCGGCAGACGAAGAGCGGCATGACGATGTGGAAGTCGTCATAGGGATGAGACACGAAGGCAAAGGGGTGCAGACAGCGTTCGCACGGCTCAACCATCAGCTCCTCCCTCAACTCGCGTATCACCGCCTGCTCCGGCGTCTCTCCCGGCTCGATCTTGCCGCCCGGGAACTCCCATAGCCCCGCCATCGGCTTACCCGCCGGGCGGCGCGCCAGAAGAATGCGCCCATCCGCGTCGAGCAACGCACAGGCCGCCACATGGACGACCGGTTTGGTGCGGCTATCGGACATGATGCGGGATCTCCCTTAAAGCGGCGTGCACAAGCGTGGTTAAACGCAGCCTAACCTGGTTGTTCGCTTTGATTCTCAGGCGCTTGCTCTTCAGCCGCAGGTGGCTGAAAGCGCTGCACCGCATCGCCTGAGCGCAGTTCGCGCAGCAAGTCTTCAAGCTGCTCATAACCGTGATACTGGCCAATGCGCGGGCGCAATTCCTCGTATGAGGGCGGTGGCTGACGCCGGCGGTCGACGACGAGCAGGACATGCCAGCCAAACTGGGTGCGGAACGGCTCCGAAACCGAGCCCTCCGGCGTGGCGAAAGCCACGGCACCAAAGGCCGGAAGAACCCCGTCGCGGGTGAAATAGCCCAGATCTCCACCATCGAGCCGGGTGGCGTAATCCTGGGAAATCCGGATCGCCAGCTCGCGGAAATCCTCGCCGGCATCGAGCAGGGCCTTGGCCGCCTGGGCGGCTTCCTCGGTCTCGACCAGGATATGACGCGCGCGCACTTCCTCATCGAGCCGCAGGAGGCGGACCTGCTGCTCATAGATAGCGCGCAGCGTTTCTTCCGACGTCGCGTTCTCCAGGATTTCCGCAATCAACACGGTTCCGATTATCCGCTCCTCGGCCGCAGCGAGGCGGCGGCGCGCTTCCTCGGACCGGTGCAGGCCACGATTGCGCGCCTCCTGGGCCAGCAAGCGCTGATCAATGAGTTCGCTGAGAACCCGCATGAATTCCTCATCGCCATAGACCGGGTCCGGAGCCTCACTGCCCGGACCGCGCTGGGCGATCGCTTCGCGCACAACATCGTCATGGCGAATGGGCGAACCGTTGACCCGGGCCAGGATCGGATTGTCTTCATCGGGCGAAAAGGCCGGCGCACTGGCGACCTCGGGAAGGCTCTCGCGCGGCTGCGGGCCGCAGGCGGTGAGCGCGGCAATCAGACACAGCGCCGCAAAAGTCATCAGATTTCTAATCAGCATTGGGCGATCGAGCTCTTTCCGCTTGCCGCTCAGCCGCGCGCCTTGATTGACACGCCTAGCCCCCATCCTTAAGTCAGCTCAAGGTTTCAAAGCAATGCCGGTGTCAGCTTTCGACAGTTTCGTGTTCAAAAGTTTTTCGCCCGGCCCAGACACAGCACGCAAAGCCCGAACTCCATGCTTTCCATAGTCCGCAAACTCTTCGGAACGGCCAATGATCGCACGGTGCGCCAGATGCGCCCGACGGTCGAAAAAATTAACGCGCTCGAGCCGGAGTTCGAAGCGCTCTCCGACGAGGCCCTGAAGGCGAAGACGGACGAGTTCCGCGAACGCCACAAGAATGGCGAAAGCCTGGACAAACTGCTCCCGGAAGCGTTCGCCGCCGTCCGGGAAGGCGCCAAGCGCGCCCTTGGCCTGCGCCCCTATGACGTCCAGCTGATGGGCGGCATGGTGCTGCACCAGGGCTCGATCGCGGAAATGAAGACCGGTGAGGGTAAGACCCTGGTCGCCACCCTGCCGAGCTATCTCAATGCTCTGGCCGGCAAGGGCGTGCACGTGGTCACGGTCAACGACTACCTCGCCAAGCGTGACGCCGAATGGATGGGCAAGGTCTTCGAACAGCTTGGCATGACCACGGGCGTGATCGTCCATGGCCAGACCGATCCGGAGCGTAAGGCGGCCTATGCCTGCGATGTGACCTACGGCACCAATAACGAGCTCGGCTTCGATTATCTGCGCGATAACATGAAGTACTCGCTCGACGAGATGGTCCAGCGCGGCCATGGCTTTGCCATCGTTGACGAGGTTGACTCCATCCTGGTCGATGAAGCGCGCACGCCGCTGATCATCTCCGGCCAGACCGAAGACAAGACCGAGTTCTACAAGACGATCAATGCGATCATGCCGGAACTCGATGAAGAGTGTTACGAGATCGACGAGAAGGCACGTTCTATCCTCCTGACCGAGGAAGGCAATGAGAAGCTCGAGCAGATCCTGCGCGAGCGCGAGCTGCTGGAGAGCGATAATGACCTGTATGACGTCGAGAACGTCATGGTCGTGCACCACTCCAACCAGGCGCTGAAGGCGCACAAACTCTTCCAGCGCGATAAGGATTACATCGTCAAGGACGGCGAAGTGATGCTGATCGACGAGTTCACCGGCCGCATGATGCCGGGCCGCCGCCTGTCGGAAGGCCTGCACCAGGCGATCGAGGCCAAGGAAGGCGTCGAGATCAAGCCGGAGAACCAGACCCTCGCGTCTGTCACTTTCCAGAACTATTTCCGCCTCTACGACAAGCTGGGCGGCATGACCGGCACGGCTTCGACCGAAGCCGAGGAATTCCACTCGATCTATGGTCTGGGCGTGGTTGAGATCCCGACCAACAAGCCGATCGCACGGATCGACAATGAGGACGAGGTCTACCGCACCTATGCGGAGAAATACGCCGCCATCATCGACGATATCGTCGATTGCCAGGAGCGCGGTCAGCCGGTCCTCGTCGGTACGGTATCGATCGAGAAATCCGAACAGCTCTCCCTGCTGCTGAGCGACAAGGCGGCTTTCCGCAAGACGCTGGGCCATCTCTATCCCAAGGACGAGAAAGCCCGCGAAGAGTTTGAGAAAACCGGCCGCCCCGACGCCCGTCTCCTCAGCGAGATGGTCAAGATGCTGCCGATCGAGCACCAGGTCCTCAATGCGCGCTATCACGAGCAGGAAGCCGGCATCGTCGCCGAAGCCGGTGTGCCGGGCGCGGTGACCATCGCCACCAACATGGCCGGCCGCGGCACCGATATTCAGCTCGGCGGCAATGTCGAGATGCGCGTCAACCAGTGGCTGGCGGAAATGGAAAATGTTGGCAAGACGCCGACCGAGGACGAGATCGCGGCCTATCGCGAGAAAGTCGCCGCTGACGTCGCCGAGAAGAAGCAAAAAGCGCTCGATGCCGGCGGTCTCTACGTCCTCGCCACCGAACGCCATGAAAGCCGCCGTATCGACAACCAGCTGCGCGGCCGTACGGGTCGCCAGGGTGATCCGGGCCGCTCGAAATTCTTCATCTCCGTCCAGGACGACCTGCTGCGCATCTTCGCGCCGGAACGTCTCGACGGCATCATGAAGACACTGGGCATGAAGGAAGGCGAAGCCATCCAGCACCCGTGGATGTCCAAGGCGCTGGAAACCTCCCAGAAGAAGGTCGAGCAACGCAATTTCGATATCCGCAAGAACGTCCTCAAATACGATGACGTGATGAATGATCAGCGTAAGGCGATCTTCGAACAGCGCATCGATTTCATGACCGCGGAAGACGTGTCCGATGTCATCAAGGACATGCGCCACACCACGATCGAGGACATTGTCGAAGCCCATATTCCGCCCAAGGCCTATGCCGACCAGTGGGATACCGAGGGCCTGGCCAATGAGGTCAAGGACACGTTCGGCCTCGAGCTTCCGGTCGCCGACTGGGCCCAGGAAGAAGGCATTGCCGACGAGGAAATCCGCGAGCGCATCATCGCCGAGACCGACAAGGTCTATGCCGAGAAAGCCGCCAGTGCGGGTCCCGAGCTGATGCGCCGGATCGAGAAATCCATCCTCTTGCAGGCGATCGATATCAACTGGCGCGAGCACCTGCAGAACCTCGACGCCATGCGCTCGATGATCGGCCTGCGCTCCTACGCCCAGCGCAATCCGCTCAACGAGTTCAAGACCGAGGCCTTCTCGCTGTTTGAACGCCTGATGGATAATCTGCGCGCCGAGGTGACGCGTCAGCTGATGCTGATCCGTTTCGAACGCGCTCCGGCCCCGCCGCCGCAGCCGGCCCAGATCCAGGAAACCCATATCGATCCGCGCACCGGTCAGAATGAAATGGCCGAGCCAGACAGTGCTCCCGTGGCCCCGCGCGTCGCGCCGGTTCAGCGCCGCACCTCGACGCCGGCTGATCCGACCCGCCCGGAAACCTGGGGCCGCGTCCAGCGCAACGCCCCCTGCCCGTGCGGTTCCGGCAAGAAGTACAAGCATTGTCACGGTGCCGTCGCCGGCGCCTCGACCCCAGCAGGCGAATGAGCGAGGTCACCCTAAGACCCGCCATTCCGGGCGAGGAGAACTCGCTCTCAGACCTGTGCCTGAAATCCAAGGCCGTGTGGGGCTATGACGCCGACTTCCTGGCATCGGTCGCGCCCTATCTGCGCGTCACTACCGAAGCCATCCGCGAAGGCCGTGTCAGCGTCGCCATGAGCGATGACGGCGAGGTCCTCGGCGTCTGCCAGATCGAGCCCGGCAGCGACAAGGGCACGCTCGACCTCTTGTTCATCTCGCCCACGGCGATCGGCAAGGGCGTCGGCCAGCTCCTGTTCGAACACGCCAAGGACCTGCTGCGTGCCCGCGGCGAGAAGGTCATGACCATCCTCTCCGACCCTTATGCGGAGACCGCCTATCTGCACATGGGGGCGAAGAAGGTCGGGTCGCGGCCGTCGGATGTGTTCAAAGGACGGGAGCTGCCCTGGCTTGAGGTTGAGCTTTAGCCGCTACAGCTTGTAGTGCCGAGCCAATAGCTCGATCAGCTCGTCCATTTTCTCGCGCTGGGCGTCCTCGTTACCGCTGGCCATGGCGCTGGCGACACAGCGCTCGGAATGGTCCTTGAGGATTTCCCGTTCGACAGCGGCCAGGGCGGACTTGATGGCCGAGACCTGGTTGAGCACATCGATGCAATAGCGGTCCTCTTCCAGCATCTGGGTCACGCCACGCACCTGACCTTCAATGCGCTTGAGGCGATTGAGGCTTTTCTTGCGGGCGTCGGTGCGGTGCGGCTGTGCAGTCATGCTCTGTCCTGGCTCGTCTTGTATACCCCAGGGGGGTATGTTAGGTCTTCGTCCCATGAGACGCAATATGCTGTTTTGCGCCATCCTGCTGCTCGCCGGATGTGCCAGTATCGACCTTGAGGGCGAGCGTGATGGCGTTATTGCCGGAGCGGCAGAACGCGCCGGCCTGAGCGCGGTCGAGCAACAATCCCTGCCGCAACAGGTCGGCCGCAGCGACGCCGTTCGCCACGCCCTGACGGCCAATCTCGACTTTCGCGCCAACCTCGCCGATCTCGGCCTCGCCCGCGCGGACCTGGTCGAGGCCTCGCGTCCCGGCAATCCGGTCTTCGAACTGGTCTTCTTCCCCAAGGAGGATGAGGACGACTTCCTCGAGATCGAGCTTGCCGCCGGCCTTGTCGACGTGTTGGCCACGCCCTGGCGCGCCCGTTCGGCCCGCGACAGCTATGATGCCGCCGAGCGCCGCTCCATCCTGACGACGCTGGACTTCATCGCCGAGGTCGAACGCAGCTGGACGCGCGCCGTCGCCGCCAAGCAGCGCCTCGAGTTACAGGCCAATATTACCCGAGCGGCCGAAGCGGCCCTGGTCGTGGCGGAAGAATTGCGCCAGGCCGGAAATGTCGCGCCGATCGATCTGGAACGCGAACAGGTCTTTGCCCGCCAGGCCCGCATGGACCTTGTCGAAGCCGAACATGCCACCGCGCAGACGGTCCGCGCCCTCGCCCTGCTGATCGCGGCCCCGGACCTGACTGCCGACCGGCTGCCGGACCGGCTGCAACATCCCGGCAGCGCCATCGACTGGCCCGCTACCGCCAATCTGCAAGATCGCAACCTCATGCTCGAAGCCTACCGTCTCGAGGCGGACGCGCTGGCCCGCAATGCCGGGCTCGAGAATGTCCAGAGCGTGCTCGATCATACCGAGCTGCGCCTGATCCAGGAGCGTGAGGACGGCGACTGGTATGACGGCTACGCTTTCGAGACCGCTTTGCCGCTGTTTGATTTCGGCGCATCGCGGCGCGCCCGCGCCCGCATCGAGGCCGTCCAGGCCGCCGAGCGCTATGAAGCGGCGACCCTGGCCTTGCACACCTCCAGCCGTGCGACCGAGGCGGAATGGCTGACGGCAAAAGCCCAGGCCGACATGATGCGCGATGATCACCTGCCCGGTGTCGAGCGGCTGATGGAGCGCACCCTGCGCCAGTACAACGCCATGCAGCTCGGCGTGTTCGAACTGATCGCCACCTTCCAGTCCACGGCAGCGGCCGGCAGCGCCTATGTCGGCGCGCTGGAACGCGCCCATATCGCAGCCATCGACGCCAATCTGCTCATCGCCGGCGGCTGGCCCGATATGGCCATGGCAAGCGGTGCGTCCGCATCCGCCCCGGCCCGGCCGGCAGGAGACCACTAATGCCCCTATCCAGACGCGACGCGCTTCTCGCCGGCACGGTCGGCATTGCCTCGGCCACAGCCCTCGGCGCCCCGGCGGGGGCCCAGGTGCGCGGCCCGGTCCACTCCACCACGGTCGATCACAGCGAACGCTTCGAGCCGGGCCAGCCCGGCCGGGATTATCGCCCGGTGACGACGCCGGACGGGGCCACCCTGCCCTATCGCATTGTTGACGGCGCCAAGGTCTTCCACCTCATTGCCGAGGAAGTTGACCATGAATTCGCACCCGGACTGAATGCCAGGACCTGGGGCTATAACGGCCGGACTCATGGCCCCACGATCGAGGCGGTCGAGGGTGACCGGGTCCGCATCTACGTCACCAACCACCTGCCGGCACCGACCACCGTGCACTGGCATGGCGTGATCCTGCCCTCCGGCATGGACGGGGTTGGCGGTCTCAACCAGCGCTCCATCGCGCCGGGCGAGACCTTCATCTATGAGTGGACCTTCCGCCAGCACGGCACCTTCATGTACCACTCCCATCATGACGAGATGACCCAGATGGCGCTGGGCCTGATGGGCATGATCGTGGTGCACCCGCGGCGTCCGCAAAGCCCGCTGCCGGACCGCGACTACGCCCTGATGCTGTCGACCTGGTCGCTGGAGCCGGGTGCGGAACGCCCCGATCCCAATGCCATGGCGGATTTCAATATCCTCACCCTGAACGCCCGTTGCTATCCGGGGACCTCGCCCCTGGTCGCGCGCACCGGTGAGCGCGTGCGCATCCGTATCGGCAATCTGTCGGCCATGGATCATCACCCGATCCATCTGCACGGTTATGCCTTCACCACGACGGAGACCGATGGCGGTGTCATCCCCGACAGCGCGCGCCATCCCGACACCACGGTTCTGGTGCCCACGGGTGCGACCCGCACCATCGAGTTCATCGCCGACAATCCGGGCGACTGGGCCATGCATTGCCACATGACCCACCACGTCATGAACCAGATGGGCCATGATATTCCCAACATGACCGGCGCCAATGCCCGCCGTATCGACCGCGCCGTCGGCGCCATCCTGCCGACCTATATGACAATGGGGCATGACGGTATGGGCGAAATGGGCGCGCATCTGGAGATGGGCCATATGCCGATCCCGGAGAACTCGCTGCCGATGATCGGCGCCCGCGGCCCACGCGATTACATCACCATGGGCGGCATGTTCACCATTCTCAAAGTTCGCGATGGCCTGACCGGCAATGCCGATCCAGGCTGGTATGACAATCCCGAGGGCGAAGCCCGCCCGGCCACGGCAGCGCAGTTGGCGCGCGACGGGATTGAGGTCTAGGATCACCCGAGGGGGAATGAAATGCTGATCACTTTGCTGGCTGCAACGCTGTCTTTGACGACGGCTCATGATCATGGTCATGACCATGAAGACCACCATCATGCCGAGACCGGCCAATCGACCGTGGCTGCGGATGTCCGCACCGTCGACACGGCGGCCCGTACGGCCCTCCTGCGCCATGAAGCCATGACCGAACTGGCCATGCCATCCATGGTGATGGAGTTCCAGATCGCCGAGGCCGTGGATATCGCCCTGTTCGAGCCCGGTGCCGCCCTGATGATCACCGTGATCAATGGTGAGAACGGGCTGGAAGTAATCGCGGCCGAGCCGGAAACCGGCATGCATTCAGGCCACTGACATGGCGCTGCTGCGCTGGACCGTCCGGATCCACAAATGGCTCGCCCTGCTCGTTGGCATCCAGATCATTCTCTGGGTCGCCGGCGGTTTCGGCATGAGCCTGCTGCAGATCGAAAAGGTCCGGGGCGAGCATAATATGGCGACGGCTCCGCGTGTCGCCCTGCCTGTTGATGACTTGATCACGCCGCAGGAGGCCGCTCGGGCCGCTCAGGTCGACACCGTCCAGGCCATTGCCCTCAGCGCCTGGATGGACAAAACCGTCTATCGCATCACGCCGCAGGCCGGCGCAATTGTCATGGTCGACGCGCAAACCGGCGCGGTCCTCTCGCCGATCGATGAAGCCACCGCCCGGGCCGTCGCCCTGGCAGATCATATCGGCGACCCCGCTGTATTGAGCGCGGAACTCCTGATCGATCCGCCCCGTGAATTCGGCCGCCCCGGCCCGGTCTGGCAGATCATGCTGGATGATGGCGAGGGCACGCGCAGCTATGTCTCACCCGCGACCGGCGAGGTCGTGACCCGGCGCAATGATCGCTGGCGCCTGTTCGACTTCCTGTGGATGCTGCACATCATGGATTACGAGGAGCGCGAGGACTTCAACCATCCGCTCCTGATCAGCGCGTCCGCACTGGCACTGATGACGGTGCTCGCCGGGCTGGTTCTACTGGTCCTGCGCATGCAGAGACTGGCGGCCAGTGCACTCGCCGCGCGTCGGCGGGACTAGCCCGCCTCAGCCTCAAGCCGTCCGATCGCCAGGAAACGCTCGCGGCGCTGTTGGCGCAGGGCCGCCGCGTCGAGACCGTCGAGATGGGCCAGCTGGCGTTCGATCGCATCGCCGACATTATTCATCGACTCGTCGCGATGACGGTGCGCCCCGCCAATCGGTTCCGGGATGATGTGATCGACGATCTTCAGCTCGATCAGGTCCTGGGCGGTGATCTTCATGGCCACGGCAGCGTCTTTCGCGCGCGTGCTGTCCTTCCACAGGATCGAGGCGCAGCCTTCCGGTGAGATCACGGAATAGATCGAGTGCTCCAGCATCATCACGGAGTTGGCCGAGGCCAGGGCCACAGCCCCGCCAGAGCCGCCCTCACCGGTGATGACGGAGACCAGCGGCGTGCCCAGCGACAGGCAGCGCTCGGTGGAGCGGGCGATGGCTTCGGCCTGGCCGCGCTCTTCTGCGCCGAGACCGGGATAGGCCCCGGCCGTGTCGACAAAGGTCAGGACCGGCAGGCCGAATTTCTCCGCCAGGTCCATCAGGCGGATCGCCTTGCGATAGCCTTCCGGGCGCGCCATGCCGAAATTGTGCTTCAGGCGGCTTTCCGTGTCATGGCCCTTCTCATGGCCCATCACCACCACGGCGCGGCCGCGGAAACGGCCCAGACCACCGACAATGGCGTTGTCTTCGGAGAAACGGCGATCCCCGCACAGCTCTTCGAAATCCTCGATCAGCGCCGCGCGGTAATCGCGGAAATGCGGCCGGTCGGGATGGCGTGCGACCAGCGTCTTGCGCCAGGGATCAAGCTTGGAATAGAGCGCCGCCAGCTGTTCGCTCGCCTTCTGGCGCAGCTTGGCGGTCTCGTCCGCCGTATCCGGGGCATCGCCGCCGGACAGGGTTTCCAGCTCTTCGATCTTGGCTTCCAGCTCAGCCAGCGGCCGTTCGAAATCGAGATAGGTACGGGTGGGATCAGACATGTCCTGATAAACGCCTATGGACATTAAAAAGTGGGGCCAAACTAACCAGAGCCGCGGGGTGTCACAAGTCCGCAATACGGTGAGGTGACACCCTACTCCTCACGCGCGAGTGGATGGGCCGTTTCCACCAGGCTTTTCAGCCGCTCATCCAGGACGTGGGTGTAGATCTGCGTGGTCGAGACATCGGCATGCCCGAGCAGGAGCTGAACACTGCGCAGATCGGCCCCGCGGGCCAGCAGATGCGTCGCAAAGGCATGGCGCAGCACATGCGGCGAGACTTTGGACGGGTCGAGCCCGGCGGCCAGGGTCAGCTCGCGCAGGATCTGGGCGAAACGCTCGCGGGTGAGATGGCCCTGCTTGGCGGTGCGCGAGGGGAAGAGGAAAGCCTTCGCCTTGCCGGCCTTCATGGCGTCCGCCGGAAGGTGGGCGGCCCGAACACTCTCATAGGCGGCCACGGCATCCAGCGCCGCCTCGGTCAGCGGCACCACACGCTCGCGCCCGCCCTTGCCGGTGACGAAAATGCAGCGATCGGCGCGGGCGAAGGCCTTGAGCGGCAGGCTGACCAGTTCGGACACACGCAAACCGCCAGCGTAGAGCAATTCCATCAGCGCCCGCGTCCGCAAACCCGCCGCCCCGTCCATCGCCTGCGCCGCCGCAAACAGGGCGTCGACATCGGCTTCAGACAGGACTTTGGGCAGGGACCGGCCTGCCTTGGGACCGCGCAAGGGCACAGCCGGGTCCTCGGCGCGCAAACCTTCGGACAGCAAGAAGCGGTAAAAGCGTTTCATCGCCGACAGACGTCGAGCGGCGGTCGCGGCGGACAGGCCATCGGCCCGCAATCCGTCGAGCACGCCTTCCAGGTCAGCCGTAGCGGCCGCACGCAACTCGATACCCGCCCCGGCAAGGCGAGCCGCTACATCATCGAGATCCCGGCGATAAGCGTCGAGCGTGTTGGCGGCTGCACCACGCTCAGCCGCCATCATGTCGAGGAAGAGGGCGATATCCGACCGGGCCTGGCTCACCCGGCGGCACGCGCCACCAGGCGCTCAAGCAGAAGCTCGAGCATGGCCGCCCGCAACCCCAGCGCATCCAGTGCCACGGAGGTCCGCACCAGCGTTTCCGCCGAGGGCCCATCCTCACCGGCATTGAGCGCTGCCGCAGCCAGGAGCGCGGTTTCTGCCACCGCGCCGTCCTGCATGGCCGCTTCCATCGCCATCAGCTCGATCGGAACACCCGCCGTTTCACGCTGCAGCAGGAGCGGGCGAACACCCGGCAAGGCCGGTGCACCCAGCCGTTCCAGGGCCAGGACATCACCCAGCGCCGCAACACCCTGGCCTTCCAGATAGGCCGCCAGCAGCGCTTCCATGGCCGGGCTGTCGACCGTATCGGCGGCCAGCGCCAGGGCCATGTCTAGGATCACCAGCTGGGCGGCCGGCAGCGGTTGCCATTCGGCCTCCTCGACCACCGGTTCGGCAGCCGCCGGCTCGGCTGCCGTCTCTGCACCCGGCTTGTCGTCCAAGCCGGCGCTCATGAAATCACTCGCCGCCAGGGCCGGCATGGAGGCTTCCGGGCGGGCCGGGCCGCTCAACAGCGCATCCCGCCAGCGCCGGGCTATCCGCAGATCGCCATTGAGAATAGCCGCGAGGGCAAAACGGTAGCCGTCAGCCAGCGTGTCCTCGGTCATCGGCAAGGTTGCGACCTCGCCGCCGAAACGGCGCATGGCACCGGGCAGGTCGCCGGCTTCCGCAGCGTCATCGAGCAAGGCCGTCAGGGCGGCCGCGGCCAGAAGCCGGTCCTCCCCCTGGGCCAGGACGCTGATCAGCACATCGTGACGCTCTTGACCGCTGAGCTCTTCGGCCCGGGTGAGGTCGGCGGCCGGGGCTGCGGAATAGGAAAAATCACCAGCGCCGCGTTGCTCATGGATCTGCACCAGCCAGTGCGGCGCAGCCTCGCCCGGGCGCACCCATTCACCATCCGCCGTGCTCGGCGCAGCCAGCGCCAGGGCATAATTGAGCCCGCTCACCGGGGTCGGGAAATCGCCTTCAATCGCTTGCTCCAGCGTGATCGCATAGAGCAGGCGGTCAAACTCGGCATCGGGTTCACGCGCCGCGGCGAGTTCCGCGCTCAGCTCACCCGCGGCGGCCTGGCCGTTGAACACGCTGCACACGGCCCGGGCGCGCAGCCAATAGGGCTGGTCGCGACCTTCCAGGAGACCGTTCGCCGTGTCACAGGCGCGCTGGGTTTCACCCAGGGCAAAGCCAAGCTCGGCATGCATGCGGGCCAGTCCGGCCTTGCGGTCGAGGCCCGGCGTGCGTTCAAGCAGATCAAAGGCGTCATGCGCCCCGCCGGCAGCCAAGAGGCGGTCGGCGCGGCTCATTGCCAGGGCTTCATCACCGCGGCCGCCCTCCGGCGGATAACCGCCGGCCACCAGGACTAGGCGAGCGATCTCGCGGGTCGCCAGGGAGCTATACCCACCGCTCGCCCCATCGGGCAGGCGGTCGAGCGCGGCCCGGGCCATGGCCGCATCGCTGCCATCCCAAAGCGTCCGCGAGAACAGGCTGCCCTGAAGCCCGACCTCAAGCGGATCGAGGGCATCCAGGCTCTGAACCTCGACACCGGAATCGGCCGGCGCCGGCGGTGCCAGGTCACTTTGCGCGTGCGCCGCCGTGCCGGCGAGCAGCGCGATCAGGCTAGCGCGGAAAATCATCTTCGAGCTCAACACGCACTTCCTCCCGGGTCGGCTCCATGCCATTGGCCATCATGACCAGGGCCCCGAACCCGGCCAGGCCGAGCAACGCCACCACCACGAAACCGATCAGAAAACCCCGCATCAACACACCCTTTAAGCTTCTTCCACGCCCTGGCGTCACACCGCGCCGCCCCGTGCCAGGTGCGGCGCCTCATGGCCAGCGACTGCAAACTCTGTTCCGGCCGAAGCCTAACCCTGATTGCGGCAATTTCCAGACGCTTTATACCAAGATTATGACTCGCGCTGTGGTGCTGGATAAAACGATTGCCCTTTTGGGGCTTATGGGGGTGGGAAAAACCACGGTCGGCCGTCGGCTTGCGGCTGTGCTGGAGGTCCCCTTCAAGGATGCCGATGAAGAGATCGAGCAGGCCGCCGGCCGCTCCGTGAGCGAAATTTTCGACGATTTCGGTGAAGCCGCCTTTCGTGAAGGTGAGCGCAAGGTGATCGCCCGCCTGCTCGACGGCCCGCCCATGGTGCTGGCGCTCGGCGGCGGGGCCTTCATGGACCCGGCGACGCGCGCCCTGATCAAGGACAAGGCGCAATCGGTCTGGCTGCAGGCCGATATCGCCACCCTGGTGAGCCGTGTCTCACGCCGTGACACCCGCCCGCTGCTGCGCGATTCCGATCCGGCCGAGGTTCTCTCGACACTGCTGGAAAAGCGCACCCCGGCCTATGCGGAGGCGGATCTGCATGTAGACGCAGCCGCCGGGTCGCACGAGACAACCTTGAACCGTATCCTCGATGCCCTGGAAGCCGGACGCTAGGCGATGACGCAAACCGTAACGATTGATCTGGGTGCACGCAGCTATGACGTCGTCATCGGCGCCAAGGCGCTGGACGCCGCCCTCGACACGCTGGCCGGCCTGTTGCCGCGCAAACGCGCCTTTGTCGTCAGCGATGACGCCGTGGCACCGCTGCACCTCGCCGGTCTCGCGGCCAAGCTGGAAAGCCGCGGCATCGCCATCGAGCCGATGATCGTGCCGGCCGGTGAGCAAGCCAAGACGCTCGACGTGGTGATGGGCATGGTCGACAGCCTGCTTGAGGCGAAGATCGAACGCTCTGAACCGGTCATTGCCCTGGGCGGCGGTGTCGTCGGCGACATGACGGGCTTTGCGGCGGCAATCACCAAGCGCGGCACCAGATTCATCCAGATCCCGACAACGCTTCTGGCCCAGGTCGACAGTTCCGTCGGCGGCAAGACCGGGATCAATACCCGGCAGGGCAAGAATCTCGTCGGCGCCTTCCACCAGCCCGATCTGGTCATCGCCGACACGGCCTATCTTAAGACCCTGCCCGAGCGCGAAGTGCGTGCCGGCTATGCGGAAATCGTCAAGGCGGCGCTGATCGGCGATGCGGCCATGTTCGACCGCCTGGAGGCCCGCGGCTCCGGAGCCCTCGACACGGACAATCTCACCGCCTCGATTGCCGATGCGGTGCGGTTCAAGGCCGCCATTGTTGCCGAAGACGAGCGTGAAGCCGGACGCCGCGCCCTGCTCAATCTCGGCCACACCTTCGGTCACGCTTTCGAAGCCGACGCCCCGCCCGGCGTCTTGCGCCATGGCGAAGCCGTGGCCGCCGGCATTGGCCTGGCCTTCGAATACTCCGCCCGGCTGGGCCAGTGCAGCGCGGATGACGCCCGTCGTGTCCGCGCACATCTCCGCCTCACCGGCCTGCCGGACGGGCCGAAAACCCTGGCGCATACCGATTGGGATGCGGCCTCGCTGGTTGAGCGCATGCGCGGCGACAAGAAAAATTCCGGCGGCAAGATCACACTGATCCTCGCGCGCGGCATCGGAAACGCCTACATTGAGACGGCGACGCAGGAAGATGATCTGCGCGAGTTTATGGAGACTTCGCTCAAATGAGCCTCGATTGGAGCCTGATCGGCCCCGCCCTGATGATCCTTGGCCTGTTGTGCCTGTCAGCCTTCTTCTCCGGTTCGGAGACCTCGCTGACCGCAACCTCCAAAGCCCGCATGCTGCAGCTGGAACGCGACGAGCGGACGAAATACGCCGCCGGCCGGGTCAGCCGCCTGATCTCCAACGGCGAAAGCCTGCTGGGCGCGATCCTGCTCGGCAATAACCTGGTCAATATCGCCGCCTCGATGATCGTCGGACAATTGTTCGAACGCATGTTTGGCGGCAATGCCATCCTGTGGGCGACGCTGGTCATGACCTTCCTGGTCCTGGTCTTCGCCGAGGTCCTGCCCAAGACCTATGCCCTGTCCAACCCGGACCGTTTCGCCCTCGCCGTGTCGCGGCCGATCACCATCATCGTGCGCTTCTTCGGCCCGATCGTCGCCGGCGTGCAATTCATCGTGCGCGGCGTGGTCCGCTTGTTCGGCCTCAAGGTGGAAGGCCCGGTCCTGTCCGCCCATGACGAGCTGCGCGGCGCCATCGCCCTGCACCATGAGGAAGGCGGGGTGGTCAAGGATGACCGGGACATGCTCGGCGGCGTGCTCGACCTGCGCGACCTGACCGTCGACGACATCATGGTGCACCGCAAGTCCATCATCCTGCTCGACGCCAACAAGCCGGCGGCCGAGATTGTCTCCGACGCGCTGCACTCACCGCATACCCGCCTGCCGCTCTACAAGGACGATACCGAGAATATCGTCGGCATCCTGCACGTGCGCGACCTCGCCCGGGCGCTGCACGACGCCGATGGCGACGCCTCCAAGGTGGATATCGAGGCCCTGCGCCGCGATGCCTGGTTCGTGCCGGAAACCACCGAAGTCCTCGACCAGCTCAACGCCTTCCGCGAGAAGCGCGAACACTTTGCGTTGGTCGTCGACGAGTATGGTGCCCTGATGGGGCTGGTGACCCTCGAGGACATTCTCGAAGAGATCGTCGGCGCCATCGAGGACGAACATGATGTGGCGGTTGAAGGCATCCAGCAGGAAGAGGATGGCGTCTGGGTTGTCGACGGTGTTCTGCCGATCCGCGATCTCAACCGCGCGCTTGACTGGGATCTACCGGACGAAGAGGCCGTGACCGTGGCCGGCCTCGTGATCCACGAAGCCCAGACCATCCCGGAACGCGGCCAGGTTTTCCGCTTCCACGGGGTCCGGTTCGAAGTGCTCGACCGCCGCCGCAACCAGATCATCAGCCTGCGGGTCTGCCCGAGCCCGGATTAGGTCCTTATTCACTTGTCATCCCTGACGCAGGCCCGGCCTTGAGCCGGGCGAAGATCAGGGACCGAGTAAGGCCTCAGCGAGGTCCCCGATCTGCGCCCCGCTTTCGCGGGGCGTGCGTCGGGGATGACAATCGCTAAAGATCAATCAGCGACCTCGTCCTCGACCTCATCGCGCGCCAGCGCCGTGCAGACGCCGCGCTCGGTCTCGCCGCGCACGCCACCCGCCGCGTCGCGACCGTCAACGATGAGATCACCGAAACTGTCGGCAAAGGCCGAGGCGAGATCTTCACCGTCCGACGTGACACCGAAGTCTCCGCGCAGCAGGGTGAAGGCGCCACCGCCGGAGACGAGATGGTTCTGGGCATTCCACTGCATGGCCGCGATCTGCTCACCGTCCAGGTCCAGCAGTTCGCCTTCCACGGCCAGGGCGCCAACGCCCACCGGAATGCGCGGATTGAGCGGGCCGGGCACGAAGACACCGATCACGCTCGAGGCCCCGGCCGCGGCCGCATTGGTCGGGCGGAAACCGGTAATCGTCATGTCCAGGCGGTGCGTCGCAACGGACGGATCAGTGGTCACGGTAACGCCGCCACGGGCGAGACGGCGGCACATCGTACCGGTCAGGCGATCGACAACGCGCGCGAACCGCTCGTCATCGAGCCCGCTGTCCGCGATCACGCCATCGGCCACCGCGGCACGGTCCATATAAACCGCGCGAATGGCCCCCAGCCCGTCTTCGCTGCCAAACTCACGCACCGGCATCAGGCCGCGCTCGGCATCCTGCAGCTGGTCATAGCGGCTCAGGGTCTCCTGGCCGGCCAGATTGGCGGCACAGGCGGACAGGCCGGCGACAAGACAGGTGGTCAGAGCAAGACGGACGGACGGGCGCATGGAAGTCTCCGGGACTGGTAACGTGCCACGAGAGCTAGCGCGGCCTGGATGGAGTTCAATTGCGAAACTTGCTTCAGGGCGTATCCAGCTTCAGCGCCAGGGCGTGGACTGGGCCAGCCAGCTCATCGGCCAGCACCTCATTGACCAGACGGTGGCGCGCCACCCGGTTCAGCCCGTCAAAGCGCGCCGAGGTCATGGTCACGGTGAAATGGCTCTCCCCGCCTTCCGGCGCCCCGGCGTGACCGGAGTGGAGATGGCTGTCATCGCTGATCTCCAGCAGAGCCGGCGCGAACGCCTCGCGCAATTTCGCCTCGATACGGGATTTCACCGCTGCCATATTTTCACTCCTTTTCGCACCGGCTTCATTGCCGCTTTACATACCCGCGCCCATACTTGGGTGTTATGGCCGATGCCTTCCACTATAAACCGCGTTTTCGCGACATCCGGATCAAGCCGCCCAAGGACGAGCCGGCTCCGGAGGAACGCGTGTGCGAATGGCCCGGCTGTTCCAAGCATGGCAATAGCCGTGCCCCGAAAGGCCGCGACCAGCTCGATGATTTCTACTGGTTCTGCCAATCACATGCGGGCGAATACAACAAGTCCTGGAACTTCTTTGAAGGCATGAGCGAGAGCGCCGCGCAGTCCTACCGGGAAAGCGCCGCCTATGGTCATCGCCCGACCTGGGGCTGGCGCAATACGCATGGGCCGTCAGCACAGGCCTCCCGCGCGGCCAAGGATTTCGGCGAAGGCTTCGAGGACACCTACAACCTGTTCGGCGACAAGCGGCAATCAACGCCGGAAGCGCCACGGGAAAAGAGCCTCGGACGCCTGCAGACCAAGGCGCTGGAAACGATGAGCCTCGACCCGGATGTCGATCCCTCCACCGTGCGCAAGCGCTATGCCGAGCTGGTCAAGCAATTCCACCCCGATGCCAATGGCGGCGACCGCTCCTCGGAAGAACAGCTCGGCCGGGTTATCGCGGCGTACCAGATCCTGAAGAATGCCGGGATGGCTTAGCAGCGCGGCTCTACGCCCCCTGCGACAACTCACCCGGTCACTGCATGCGGGTCATGGTCTTCCCCCGCTGGCGCGCCATGTTATAGAGCGACAAACACATTCGGCGCCCGGTGCAAGGGCGCGCCTCCTCAGAAGACCGGTTTCCCATGAGCGATACTTTCCCGCTGAACGCCCCCGACGCCATTGCCGACACCCAGGCCCTGTTCGGGTTCGACGCCGGTTTCGAAGTGATGATGTTCTCCCAGCCGGATGAGCACACGCCGAAGATCGACCCCGATTACGTCTTCGACCCGGCCACCACGCGGGCGATCCTGGCGGGCTTTGCGCGCAATCGCCGGGTCATGGTCCAAGGCTATCACGGCACCGGTAAATCGACCCATGTCGAACAGGTCGCGGCCCGCCTCAACTGGCCCATGGTTCGCGTCAATCTGGACAGCCACGTCTCGCGGATCGACATGGTCGGCAAGGACGCCATCGTGCTGAAGGATGGCAAGCAGGTCACCGAATTCCAGGAAGGCATCCTGCCCTGGGCGCTGCAGCGCCCGATCGCGCTCCTGTTCGATGAATATGATGCCGGCCGTCCCGACGTGATGTTCGTCATCCAGCGCGTGCTGGAAGCCTCCGGCTCGCTGACGCTGCTGGACCAGACCAAGGTCATCCGTCCGCATCCCTATTTCCGCCTCTTTGCCACCACCAACACGATCGGCCTGGGCGATACGACGGGCCTCTATCACGGCACCCAGCAGATCAACCAGGGCCAGATGGACCGCTGGTCGATCGTCTCGACGCTGAACTATCTGCCGTTCGAGACCGAGAACCAGATCGTGCTGGCGAAGATGAAAAAACTCGCCTCCAGCGATGAGGGCACCGCCACCGTGGCCAATATGGTCAAGGTCGCCGACCTCACCCGCGAAGCCTTCATCAATGGCGATATCTCCACCGTGATGAGCCCGCGCACCGTGCTGACCTGGGCGGAAAACTACGAGATCTTCGACGATCTCGGCCACGCCTTCCGCCTCACCTTCCTCAACAAGTGTGACGAGCTGGAACGCCCGACCATCGCCGAGATGTATCAGCGCGTCTTCGGTGTCGACCTGGTCGAAGCCCCGGTTAAGCCGGCGGCTGTGGCTTAGACAGGCGTCATCACTTCCATTACCCGCATGAGTTGCTAGACTTCCCACAGCGGAGGTCACGATGAAACATGCCCTAATGGGATTGAGCGCGAGCGCGCTGGCCGTGGCCGCCAGCGGGGTAGCAGAGGCCTGCCGCTACCCGATCGGCAATTACGCCTATAGGCCGGTGATGGCGGAAACCGTACGAGCTTTCCCGTCGATCTATCTGGCGCGCGCGGTCTCAGCGCAACCGATCGAGGGCCGCTCTTCGACGCCTCGTGATGACTATATCGCCCCCTATCTCTACAGCTTTGAGGTCGTCGAAACCCTCAAAGGTGACCCGGTCGACCAGTTTACCCTCGAACTAACCCGCCCATTCGACAGCGAACTCCCGGTCGCGTGTCAAAGGGCCGGTGCCGTAGAAGAACCGGCCGACCTTTGCGACACAGCCTACGGGAACCTGCTGAACCTGGCAGCGGCGCGCCAAACCGCGGAAAGCGGGCGGCATGACTGGAGCGCCTTCCACCTCCTTCGGCCCAATGATGATGGCCTCGGCTTTGCCGAACCCGTTGCCCCGGACGTGAGAGTCGTTGGCTGCGGCGCTGTGGGCGTCAGCCTGCAACTGGGCGAGAGCTATCTGATCATGCATGAGCCGGGAGAAGATGGCGGAACGCTCGCAGGCCTGAACTATCAACTGATCACGCGCGAGGATGATGCCTGGTTGGCGGCGGTTCGAGAACTGGTTGCCCGCCCGGAAGCGGACTGGCTACCGGCTCGCTCGGTTGAAGAAACTCTGGCCCGGTTCGGCGCCCCTGTGGTGCTGAGTCGCAACGACTGTTCGGCGGGTGATGGCGATTTCTTCGAATTCAATATCGAAGACCCTTATTGGCCCGACCCTTCTCATCGTCCTGCGTTCTGGGGCTCGTTGGTATTCTATCAACGCGAGCACGGTGCCGAGAACTATCTGCTCCACTGCGCCAATGACGGCGAGTTCTTGTTCTATCCGGAAAGTCTATGGGGCACGGATGTGGATGGCCGGGCCTTCGCGCTCATGCCAGCCTTTCCCATTGTCGATGGTGTCGTCGACTTCTCACACCTGCCAGCGCAATGGGAGATATCCGAGCCGCACCAGATCCCGCTTCACGAGGTCATCACCTGGTCTTTCGAACGCCAGGATTGATACCCCTAAAGCCGTAATTCCTCGGCCGGTCTTTCCTTGATCCAGGCTTCGATCAGCGGGTCGGAGATGCGCCAGTCCTTGTCCCAGCGGTCGACGACGTCGAGCCGGCGCAGGCGGCGCAGGGCGGCCTGGATTTCGCTCGCCTGCAGGCTGGCCCCGGCGGTCAGCGCGGCGATCGCCGTGCGGCCCTCCTCGCCATAGATCTGCTCGACACGCTCGGCCAGGAGCCGCGCGACAATGCGCTGACCCGGCGAGAGTTTGAGCCAGATCGGTTCAAAGCCGAGCTCCTCGGCCAGGGCGGCGCGGACCAGGTCCAGCGTGCCGTCCTCGTCGAGATCGGGACGCACGGCCAGCATCATCAGCCAGCGCTGGAAGATCAGGGGATTGCGCTCGAAGCGCTCGAACACGGCGTCCGCCTTGGCTCGGGCCAGCTTGCGCTTGGAGATCTCGGCAAAGGCCTTGAGCTGGTGGGCGACGAACGCCTCCCCCAGCGGCGGCAGGTCGACCGGGGTGGCGAAGCGGAAAAAGGGCGCGCTGCGGGTGGAGAAGACGCGGTTGAGCCCATCGACCGACGAGCCGGTGAAGATGGCCCGCAACCCGTCGCGGCGCTTGTCCAGGGCTGTACGTAAGGCGGCGACCAGCTCGGCATTCTCGCTATCGGCCAGCTCCTGGAATTCATCCAGCATGATCAAGGTGGGATGGCCCGGATCGGCGAGCGCGCCGAGCAGGGCATCCAGGGCCAGCAGTTGATCGCCGGGCAACTCGCGCGGTGACTGGCCGAGATCGACCGTCAGCTCGCCCGGCCCGACCGGGGCTTTCAGGGAGAAGCGCGCCTTCAGCTCACCCGGCCGTGCGGTCAGGCGGCGGCCCATCTTGCGGTGTTTCAGGGCGAGATCGAGCTCGAACAGGGTCAGGGCCAGGGGCGCGCCGGTCTGCATGAAGCTGACATAGACGACGCGATGGCGTTTGCGTTCAGCCAGCGGGGCGAGATCGTTCAGCAGGAATTGCGTCTTGCCCATGCGCCGCGGGCCAAACAGGCTGACGCCCTGGATCGGCCCGTCCATCAACAGGGTCAAGACAGAGCGGGCGAAATCAGCGCGCGGGAAATGCCAGGGTGAGGTGTTCATGGGTCAAGTTTATACGCATCTGGCTAATTAGCTACCCGTGAATAATCACGGCTGAAGCGGGCGTGACATTCGCGCCGGCGCACCTAGATATCGGCTCATGCAGGTCTTCTATTCCGACACCTTCACACTGCCCCTGCCGGACAATCACCGCTTTCCCGGCAGCAAATACCGGCTCTTGCGTGAGCGCCTCCTGGCCGACGGGCTGGTGGCCGAGACGCAATTGGTGGAAAGCCCGCTGGCCCGCACCGAGGATATCCTGCGCGCCCATGATGCGGATTATGTCGAGGCCTTCGAAACCGGCACGCTGGACGAGAAAGCCATCCGCCGCATCGGTTTTCCCTGGTCAGAACAACTGGTTACCCGAACCCGCGCGACTGCCGGCGGGGCTGTGGCCGCGGCGAAAGCGGCGCTGGAGGACGGGATAGCCGGGCAATTGGCCGGCGGCACGCATCACGCCCATCGCGATTTCGGCTCGGGCTATTGCATCTATAACGACCACGCCATCGCCGCCCTCGCCCTCATCGCCGAGGGCCTGGCGCGGCGCATCGCCATCATCGATCTCGACGTGCACCAGGGCGATGGCAATGCCGCCATCCTCAAGGATCATCCGGAAGTCTTCGTCTTCTCCATGCATGGCGAGAAGAACTTCCCCTTCCGCAAGACCATCAGCGATCTCGACGTGCCCCTGCCCGACCATATGCAGGACGAGGCCTATAACGAGACGCTGGAAACCCACCTGCCCGCCGTCTTCGCCTTCGGCCCCGACCTGGTACTCTACCAGTCCGGTGTCGATGCACTGAAACAGGACCGGCTCGGCCGGCTCAGCCTGACCCATGAGGGCCTGATGCAACGCGACGCCACCGTGCTCTCGGCCTGCCGGGCGCGCGGCATTCCCGTGGCCATGGGCATTGGCGGCGGTTATGCCGAACCGATCGAGGCCTCGGTCGAGGCCTATGCCAATACCTATCGCGTGGCGAAACGGCTGTATGGGGGTTGATCCGAGTCACCCCTCGACCCAAAGTAGAGCGAGTAGTGCCGCCTGGTTTGGGGTGTTCGGTGTTTCGCAGATTAATGCTTGCAACCTGTCTCGCGACTGTTGCCAACAGCGCGGCCGAGGCGTGTTCGATCGCGCCAGATAGGCGCTCCTACGATGTCAGACTGGCGGACTTGCGTCAGCCGAGCTTAGCAAACTTCATCCGCGAGGCAGCATACATAGAAATCGCGGTACCGGTAGGCTTTCAGCGTCTTGACCGGCTCGATGAAAACTCACTCCACGTCAATGATCCGCAGGCCGTGAGATTTGCCGTGATCGAGCGCCTGAAAGGTGCCGGCCCCGATACGATTTATCTTGAGCCGGGACGGTTTGAAACATTCATTGAGGCCTCCGACGCGACGCCTGCTATCGACAGGAGCAGGCTCCCCAGTGAAATGTGGGATCTTGGCGCTCCGCCCGGCATTGGAACTGCCATTCCTCAAGACCCGTGCGAGCTCGAACCAAGCATTCAGCTTGATCGAGACCACTTGTTGATCCGGAATGCAGCGGGTGAAACGCTCTCTGCTTATCCCTTCAGCGATCCGCGCGATGAGTGGGTCTTGGCCGTTCGAACTGCGCTTCTCGATCCAGGACTCAACCATCTTGGACAAAGAACTCTTCGCGAGCATTTAGCCGGCATGTCCTGGGCGGGGGTAATCGGAACTGTCGCCGAATGCGGTCGCCCCATTGTGAATTACCGCGCAGTAGGCTCTGGCGACATCATTTCTTTCTCCGATCGGGGCATCGCCGAAACGTTTGACGCCTATCTGGCTGACTTGCAGGGAGCCTGGACGACATCCCGTGATATCGAACGCTTGGGTCGTGCGGCCTGGTTGGAGAATACGCGGGCAGCCTTCGAAGCAAGAGACGCAATCCGGTATTACGACTTTCCATTTGATGCGGAAACCTGCCACCAAGGCGCACGCTATCTTGAACTAACAACGCCCCAGCGCTTTCCTATCTCCGACGACAATGTCGTCGACTTCACTGGTTATGCGACACAGGTTCAATTGACCGGAGAGATGCAGATGCCACTCTCCGAGGTCGAAGCCTTGCTTGTGGCTAACCGGCACTAGCCCAGACCCAGCTCGCGCAGCACCGTGGGAATTTTCTGCTTCAGCTTGAAAAAGCCCTTGCTGGCATGCGGCCAGACGGCCCGGTCATAGGGGCGGGCCATGAGGTCCAGCGTGAGACCATCGCGGCTAAGGGCGGCGTTGAGGGCGGGCAAGAGATCACGATAGGGACCGGTCGTCGTCCAGGGCATGAGCACCCGGCTTTGCCCGCTCGCCTTCACGGCCTCGACCGCCCCCTCAATCACCGCCTGTGCGCTATCGGCGCGGATGGGCTGAGCCCGGTCATCGAACGCCGCCAGGCGCGCGGCCATGGCGTCATGCTCGAAGCGGGCGGCCAACTCGCCCATGGGGGCAGAAGAGCGCAGCGCCGGGGTACTGACGCCGACCACGCTGCAGATCGACAGGCCGGAGGCGAGATCATCGACCACGCTGTCCGGCGTCAGCAGCAGGGCATACTCCCCCGCCGGCGGGGCCAGGATGGGCAGGTCCGGCGCGACGGCGAGCGGATTGCCGCCCGCCTCCTCCAGCGCCTCGGCACGCTCATCGAGCTGACCGGCCGGATCGAAACGGCCGGCGGTGAACTTGGCGATATTCTCGGCCCGGGCGAGATAATGCTTGCCGACTGTGTGCAGCCCGGCGACCCAGCGCCAGGAACAGGTATTCGAGGCGGCATCGCCGTCGAGCAGATGCCGGAAGAAGAAGTCCGCCCCCAGCGCCCAGGGCAGGCGCAGGGTGAAGATCCAGATACTGGCAAACCACATGCGGGCGTGATTGTGCAGATAGCCGGTCTCGACCAGCTCCCGGGCCCAGGCATCAAAGGCCTCGATCCCGGTGGCCCCGGCGATCGCCGCCTCATAGCCCTTGCGCAAACCGCCTTGCGCCGCCAGCGCGGCCAGCCCGGCGTCGCGCTGTTCGACATAATCCTCCCAGACACCCGGGCGATGTTCGAGCCAGCCCTTGAAATAGCCGCGCCAGAACACTTCCTGGATGAATTTCTCCGCCGCTGCGGCGCTGTGATGCCGCAGCACCTCGCCGAGCACCTCGCTCTCGCTGATCAGGCCGTGCCGGATCCAGGGCGACAGGGCAGAGACATTGCTCCGGTCACCCGCGCCGAAGTCGAAATTGCGCTTGCGGGCATAATCAGACCCCATGACCGGGGCGATCGCCAGGAGATGCTCACGGGCGTTAGCCGGGCTCGCCGTCCACTGCATGCTCAGCCCTCCGCCGAAGCGATGACGGCGTCGGCCAGGGCGACACCGCTCTGGTAAGCGGCCTCGACCCGCGGCCCCATACACCAGTCCCCGGCCGCTCCGAGCCCGAGGCCGGCCTCCCAGATAAAGGGCTGGCCGAGCGGTTCGGTGACCCGCGCATAGCGCCAGCGATGGGCCTCGCCATACGCCGCCACCGGCAAGGCCTGACCGGTGATCTCGGCGAACAGGGTGCTCAGCTCGGTAATCACCCAGTCCGGCTCGGCCTCGAGATGCGCGGCACTCCAGTCCGGCGAGGCCTGCAACACCCAGGCATCCGCCTCACCGGGCCGGCCCGGCTTGGAAGAATTTCGGGCACACCAGGCCAGCGCATGGGTGTCGTTACGGAACACATCGGCCGCGACCGGCAGCGGTGCGTCAAAGGCCAGCATCACCGTCCAGCAGGGCGCCAGTTCGGCTTCGGGCAAGCGGGCAAAGGCCTCACCATGGCGGGCCAGGAGATCCGTGGTTTGCGGCACCGGCGCGGTCACCAGCACCACATCGAACGGTTCCTCCGGCGTGTCCTCGCCGGCCAGCAGACGCCAGCCGCCCTCAACCTGCTCAATGGTTTCGACCCGGACACCGGTGTGAACCGGAAGCTGCTTGGCAAGCGGCTTGACCAGGCCACTCATACCCGGCTGTCCGACCCACCAGATGCGGTTGCCCTTGTCGACACCGGCCGGAGACCAGCGGTCGGCATTGCCGGCTTCAAAGGCGCGTTCCAGAAAGGCGGAGAAGTCCGGCGAGCGGGCGGTGACGTATTGGGCCCCATGATCAAAACTGGCGATCTCACGCCGGCGCGTGGCCAGGCGCCCGCCCGTGCCGCGGCTCTTTTCAAACAGCTCGACCGTATGGCCGGCCCGCTTGAGACGGTCGCCACAGGCCAGTCCGGAAAGCCCTGCTCCGATAATCGCTACACGCATGACATCGCATCCTTGTCCATGGAGCGAAAATTAGCGCGCCCAGCCAAGCGGGCCAGAGCCGCAACTGCGGCATAAGGCGTCAGCCGGCCTTGCTGTCAGCCTCGGACCTGATCGGCAGATAACGCCCGATAATCGAGCGGACCTTGTCCATGGCGAAGGGTTTGGAACAGATATCATCCGCCCCGCAGGCCTGGGTGCGTTTACGCGCATCGCCGGAAACATCAGCGGTCAGCATGATAATCGGCACCAGCGCATGTAATCCCTCACTGGCGCGGATCTGTTGGACACAGGCATCCCCGGCCATGCCGGGCATGTGCAGATCCATGAAGATGATATCGCAGGTATTTTTCTCAAGCGCCGCCAGTGCCGCCTCGCCGCCATCGGCCTCGACAACCTCGAAGCCCAAGGACTTCAGCAAGGCGCTGCAGACAATACGGTTGGTGTGAACGTCATCCACGACAAGCGCTCGGCGGCCCTCGCCGAGGCTGATGTCCGGCTCCAGGCCGGGCCGTTGATCGGCCTTCGGCACGGCGATCTTGGCCAGGCGGGCTTCGGCCGGCAGGATCACCTTGAACATCGATCCTTTGCCCGGCTTACTGGTGACCTCGATACTGCCATTCATCAGCTCGACCAGTTCCGAGACCACGCTCAGGCCCAGACCGCTGCCGCCGAAACGGCGCTGGATCGACCCGTCCGCCTGGACGAAACGGTCGAAAATCTTCTCCTGATCGGCCTCGCTCAGACCGATCCCGCTATCCTCGACAGTAATCACCAGCCCACCGCTATGGTGCCGGCACAGGCGCGCATAGACATGGCCGCTCTCGGTAAACTTGATGGCGTTTCCGACCAGGTTGGTGACGATCTGCTTGACCCGGGAAAAGTCCAGCGACACCTCGACGGTGCCCGGCCAGGACGAAATGAACTGGAAATCCAGCGCCTTTTTCTCCGCCAGCGGCGCGAGCCCATTGACGGCGTCGCACAGCAACCGGTCCGGCAGACCCCATTCCTTGTGCAGGACCATCAGCCCGGTCTCGATCTGAGTGACATCGAGGATGTCGTTGATCAGGGCCAGCAAGGTCTCGCCCGACGCGGTCAGCGTATTGAGATAGCGGCGCTGGGTTTCGTCGAGCTCGCTGTTTTCGAGCAATTGCGCCATGCCGAGCACGCCGTGCAGCGGCGTGCGTACCTCATGTGAAACCGTGGCCAGAAATTCGGTCTTCAGCCGGTTGGCTGCCGCTTCCTTTTCCGCCGCCCGGACCTGTTCGGTGACATCCCAGTTGATACCGATAATCCGGGTCGTACGGCCATGCTTGATCGAGGCATGGGAGCGGATGTAGCGCGGCTTGCCCTTGCGATTGATCTTGAAGGTCCACTCGAAACTGTCACCGGTCCGGTGCAGATCTTCCATCAGCAGCTGGGCCCGCTCCACATCGGCCGGGTCCAGCGTGTTCTCCCAGGTTCCGTAGGGAACTTCCGGACCCGTATCAGGGAGCCCGTAGAGCTCGAACATCTGCTTGTCCCAGATCAGTTTCTGGCTTTCGACCTCATATTCCCAGATCCCCATCCGCGCCGACGTGGTGGCCATGGACAGGCGCTCGGACGCCTCCTCCAGCTTGGCCGCGGCCACCCGCTGCTCGGTCACATCCCAGTTGAGGCCCAGCATGATGGTGCGGCCATCGGGTTGCGGCACGATCGACGCCCGGCCCACGATATGGCGCACACCGCGCTTGGGATGCAGAACCCGGAACTCGGCCTCGAAATCACCCTGGGCCTCGACCGAGCGCTGCAAGGCTTCCTCAGCGGCCTCAAGATCGTCCGGGTGCACGCAGGCGCGCCAGTCCTGATAGGTGCCTTTGAAGTCGGCCTTGTCGACACCGTAGAGCTGGAATGTCGTGTCATCCCAGCTCAGATCCTCACTTTCGGTATCAAATTCCCAGACACCGATCCGTCCCCCCGACGTCGCCAGCTTGGCGCGTTGGGCGTGGGCCTCGATTTCTATCCGGGCTTCGCGCAGGGCCTGTTCCCGCTCGATTTGTTCGGACACATCGCGATGAACAGAGATCCAGTATTTGAACTCGCCGTCTTCATCGCCCAACGGGCAGATATTGACGTCGCTCCAGTAAGACGACCCATCCTTGCGATGAGCCTGCACGGTGCGGCGCACCGACTGCTTGGTCTCGAAGGCTGCACGGATTTCATCAAGCGTTTCAGCGCGGGTTTCAGCGTCCTGCAAAACCAGCGGGGCGCCCCCGATCACTTCATTGACGGCATAACCGGAGAGTTCGACATAGGCCTTGTTGCACCAGACGATGCGCGGACCCGGCGCGTCGACAGGGTCGGCCTCGCAGATCAGGACGGCATCGGAGATGTGCTCATGCATCTGCGCGATGACGCTGTCCAGCTTCATGCATCCGGCTCCGTCTGGCTGCGTTTGAACTTGCGGGCAATGGCAACATTGCCGGCCTCGTTATAGCTCAGGCTGTCAAAGCTCATTTGCTCGGCCAGGAGCAGACCGCGGCCGTTCAGCGTTGCGGTCGGTATATCCTTGTCGCGATTGCGCCAGTCAAAGCCGGCACCTTCATCGCTGATGATCCACTCATAGCCGTCATCACCGATTATCATCAGGATCTTGACCTGGCGCTCCCCCCACGGCGAGCGGGTCAGACGCTCGGCGATTTCCAGATCCCAGCGCTCTTCTTCCAGCAATTGCGATTTGAGGGTGCTGCCGATTTCAAGATTGCCGTGCTCGATCCCGTTGAGGATGAGCTCGGTCAGGCCAACACTGACGGTGATCGGATCATCAGTCGCCGCGGCCATTTCGTCGGCCACGCGCCGGGCATCGGCCAGCGTGCGGGCATAGCGTTCAATACAGCTACGTGAACGATCAGAGGTGTCAGGGCCCGTCGGCCCCGGATCAAGTTTGGCCTGACAATTCATGAATGACCTTCGAAGAGTAGTGCGCGTTATAATTCAGAACACGCTTACTCCCGAAACGCCCGTAATTTACTATTATATTTGGTATACCCGCTATTAAGAAACTCAGGCGTGCATAAGCGCATTCACGTTTATCGGAAGAAATTCAGTATCATAGCAGGAGCGCGATTGGCGATCTCCAGCGATTGGATGCCCAGCTGCTCGCGCACATCAAGCGCCGCCAGACGCGCCCGGTCCCGTCCCAGATCGGCGTCGACCAGATTACCGATTCCCGCTGCCGTGGCATCATATTGCTTGGTCAGCATCTCTTTTTGAATGCCAAGCGTCTTCAGCGCCGTGCCCAGCCGCGAGACCGCGCCATTCACCGCGTCCATGGAGTTTTCCAGCGTCGTCACCATGGCCGTGTCCGGCTGGGTGAGGATATGGCTGGTGTCGGGATAGGGCAGCGTGCCCGGCAGAGCGACATCCACCAGACCGCCCCCGTCGATCAGATTCTCCGCCCCGATCGTCATCGTATCGGTCGGATCATCGCCGACGAGGACATTGAGCGCGCTGGCGCCGGTCTCGAGCAGGTTGATATCGTTGAATGAGGCGTTCTCGGCCAGGCGATTGATCTGGTTTCCCAGGATCACATAATCATTCATCAGGGTGCGCCAGGTCGGCTGATCCAGGCTCTTGTCGGTCGCTGAAACGAGGATGGAGCGCATCTCCACCATGAGGTCGGAGATGCCGGTCGCCGCGGCCAGCGCCACCTCGACCACGCCGGTCGCCATATCGATGGAACGGAAAGAAGCCTCGCGCGCCCCATTGGCCGCACGCATGCCCTGGGCAATCGCCCAGATCGTGCCATTGTCCTTGGCACTGCCGACTTTCAACCCTGTCGCAACGCGCGTTTGCACGGCGAGCCGTTCGCTCACCAACGCGTCCATATGTTGCAAAGCAGAGTTTACGCCGGCCATGGAATGAACCGAAAAGCCCATTCAGCCGTCTTCCGCCACCATGTTGCGCCCGTCTTTTTTGTGCAGGCATTTGGCACCAGTGTCGGAGAAGAGGGTTAGCGAGGGGTTACTGGCGGGTTTCTCCCCTCCCTGAGGAGGGTGGCCTCCATACGCCCAAACAAACTCAACCCACTTCCCCCGAGTTTATCTCGGGGCCCGGTGGAGAAGACTACGTCTATGACTCTCGGGAGCGAGAGCGCCCGGAGTCATCAACGGCACGACAACGCCAGGCCCCGGAACAAGTCCGGGGAAAGTGTTTCGAGACATCGGAGGAGGCAGCCCCCAATACGATCAGGCGCGAGCCTGCAAACCATCTGCTGAGCGATCGAGGACGCTCCAGTCGACCTCGGGCAGCGCCTCGAGCGCCGGGCGGGCGAAGGCATAGCCCTGGAGCAGATCAACTCCCAACTCCTGCAGCGCCTGCGCCTCGGCGGCCGTCTCGATGCCTTCCGCGAGGACTTTCACGCCAAGTTGGCGGGCCGCCATGATAATGGCGGAGACAATAGCCCGGCGCCCCCGGTCGCCGTCGATTCCTCGCACCAGGTGCATGTCGATCTTGATCAGGTCGGTCTGGAAATCAGCCAGCAGGCCAAGCCCGGCATAGCCGGCGCCGAAATCATCAATCGCGGTAATCAGGCCGCGCTTTTTGTAGTGTTCGACGATCTTGCGGGTATGGGCCGTGTCATCAATGCGTTCGCTCTCGGTGAATTCGAGCATGATGCGGTCGGTCGGAAAGCTGTTCCGGATCGCCGCATTCAAGGTCACCTTGATACAGGCGGCAGGCTCATAGACGGCGTTGGGCATGAAGTTGATCGACAGAACCGGCTTGTCGAGCGGCGGGAAGAGCTTGGCCGCAAGCTCGATCGCCGCCACGCGGCAGCACTGGTCAAAGGCATAGCGATTTTCGTCCGTCACCTGGTCGAGGATCGTGTAGGCCCCCTCGCCGCCCGGCCCGCGAACCAGCGCTTCATAGCCCCAGACCCGGCGCTCGGCCGCATCAATGATCGGCTGGAAGGCCATGGTGAAATCAAACGGGGGCGTCACCCCATTACGGCAGGCATCACAGCGCATATTCTGTCCCGGCAATCTGTCCGGCCGGTTGAATAGACCGTGGTGCTTGCCGAATGATTACAAGGCGCAACGCCTCGGCTCATAGAATATGAGCCAGCACAGCGCGACCGCGCCGCCGCTCACCAACGTGTCCATATGTTGCAAAGCAGAGTTGACGCCGGCCATTGGATGAACCGAAAGGCCCATTCAGCCGTCTTCCGCCACCATGTTGCGCCTGTCTTTTTTGCACAGGCATTTGACACCAGTGTCGGAGAGGCGGGGTCGCGAGGGGTTACTGGCGGGTTTTGCGGCGATAGGTCGAGGACCTCTCCTCTCCCTGGGGAGAGGTGGCCCGGCGCCCTCGCGCCGGGTCGGAGCGGGGGGACACGAAATGCTCTAATGATCCGACGCCGGGCTTCCCCCCTCTCCCTTGATCCCTCTCCCAGGGGAGAGGGGGCGCTATCAGAGTGCCCATGGTGAAGAAGCAGCCTTGATGCGCACACAATTCCACGGTGAATTGAACGAATTGGGGAGACCATAAGATGATCAAGGCAATCCTGGCTGGCTCTGCAGCAGCGCTGATGATGGCAAATGCGGCAGATGCCTGCTCGCTCGTTCGTCGTGCACCAGAGCATCGACCATTCTATGCGCACATGGTCGCGAACGCGGCGTTTATCGACCTTATGCGGGTGGAGAGTGTATCGGTCCGCGAGGCCGTTTCGCCTCCGGATGCTGACCGCTGGGCGAGAATAGACGGTCGGGCGCAAGTATCGGTTCAATTTGCCAGCGTCGAGGCGATCAAGGGCGCCGGCGGGGATTTCCGCTTCGAGTTCGTGGACGGCCTGCCATTCGAGGAGTGGCAGGCGTCATTGGCCGAGACCCCGGTCGATCCGCGGCCCGATAACAGGCATGAGGCTCCTGCTTTTTGGACCGTATTCGACGTCTACGACACTCCGGTCACATCAACGTGCCAAACCATCTATCCCCGCTTTCGCGATGGCGAACTCTACGCAATCTTGCGCGACGAGGACGGCAATGCGGTCGACATGTACAGCGTGTTTGGCCGTAACTTTGAATATATCGACGATCCAGCGACGAATGCATGGCTCAATGCGCTGCGCCGGTTGGCCGCCCCAGCGGCACCGCCATTTGGTAGGACAATTCCCGTACGAGAATATGTTACCAGCTTCGAAACGGCGGCACTGCACGTTGTCGAAGCCTGCGGTGACTGGCGCGTCGCACGCAACACGCCCTTGATTGAAGGCGACGGTCTTCGCCTTGATGAAAGTCCATCCTTGGACAGCGAACCTGGCGAAATTCCTCCGGGCCGCTATTGGTCAACCGGCCTTATCTACAGCGACGATAAACGGCTCTGCAGCCAGGTCGACGAGAACGGTGAAGTATCGGGCGCCATTTGCCCCGAAACCCTTCCGCAATCCTGCGCACCACACGAACAATATCTGATGCTGCCGGGGAACCGTTTTGAACTGGCCCCAGGAGTGATCGAATATTATTGGGCGATTGGTCTGCCCGTCGGTACGGATGAGCGCGTTGATTTTACGGAGCTTCAGGTAGAGGTGGAGCTCACGGGAAACCTTAGCCCGACCTTGGGCGAGCTACGGACTTGGTATCAAGAGACTGAACCGCTCAACGACTAACAACCTCATTACACCTGCCCTCTCGCAATTGCGAACAAACTCGCTAATTTCAGCCCTATGAGCCAGCCGCCCCAAGATCCCGAAGCGTTCAAGCGCGCCCTTGCCATCGCCACCCGTGCCATTGCCGGGGACAAGGAGCTGGAGGTGCGTTTCGGCGGCGAGATCGCCGGTCATTCCGGCGGGCGTGTGGTGCTGCCCAATCCGGGTACGGAACCGTCCCAGCGCGCCGCCAACACCGTGCGTGGCCGCGCCGATGCGATTGCCCTGAAACTGGCTCACCATGATGAAGGCGCCCATATGCGCGCCCTGCCGCCCGGTGCGACGGCGCGGGCCATCTTCCATGCCGCTGAGCAGGCGCGGGTCGAGGCGCTTGGCGCGCGTGAGATGCAGGGCGTGGCGGAGAATCTCGATGCGGCCCTGATCGCCAAATGCCGGCAAAAGGGCTGGCAGCGGGTCGAAGATCGCCAGAACGCGCCGATGGAAGAAGCGCTGAGCCTCCTGATCCGTGAACGCATTTCCGGCCGCCCGGCCCCGGTCGAGGCGCTCGGCCTGATGACGGTCTGGCGCGATCAGCTGGAGAACCTGGCCGGCCTGTCGCTCGATGCCCTGGCCGGCAATGCGGACAATCAGGACGCTTTTGCCGACGCCTTGCGGGTGGTGATCCAGGATCTCGACCTGGCTGACGAACTCGGCGGCGATCCGGAAGAGTCGGAGAACCCGGAAGACGAGGATGAAGGCGTCGACCGTGAACAGCGCACCGGCGAGGATGAGGAGCCGGAAGACGGCTCTGATGCCGGTGATCCCGACACACCCGACGCCTCCGGCACCGCCGCCGATGAGGACGAGATCACGGCCGATACCGATGACCTCGATACCCGGGTCGAGGCCATGGACGATGAAGGCGCGGCGCAGACCGCCATGCGCCCGAACTACCGTCCGGGCGATGACAGCCAGGCTGACAGCTACAAGGTCTTCACGCGCGAGTTCGACGAGGTCATCCAGGCCGAGGATCTGTGCGACAGCGAGGAACTCGATCGCCTGCGCAAATATCTCGATAACACGCTCAAGGGTCTCGACCAGGTCGTCGGCCGCCTCGCCAACCGGCTGCAGCGCCGGCTGATGGCGCAGCAGGAACGGGCCTGGAAGTTTGACCTCGAGGAAGGTGTGCTCGACGGCTCCCGCCTCGCGCGCGTCATCGCTGATCCGACCCTGCCGCTCTCCTACAAGCAGGAAAGCGACACCGAGTTCCGCGACACCATCGTCACGCTGTTGATCGACAATTCCGGCTCCATGCGCGGCCGTCCGATCACCGTCGCCGCCGCCTGCGCCGATATCCTGGCCCGCACGCTGGAACGTTGCGGCGTGAAAACGGAAATCCTCGGCTTCACCACCCGTGCCTGGAAGGGCGGCAAGTCGAAGGAGAAATGGCTGACCGAGGGCAAGCCGCAAAATCCCGGCCGCCTCAATGATTTGCGTCACATCATCTACAAGCAGGCGGACACGCCCTGGCGTCGCTCGCGGGTCAATCTCGGCCTGATGATGCGCGAAGGCCTGCTCAAGGAAAACATCGACGGCGAAGCCCTGATGTGGGCCTGGAAACGCCTGGCCACGCGCCCGGAACAGCGCCGTATCATGATGGTGATCTCCGACGGCGCGCCGGTCGATGACGGCACCCAGTCGGCCAACATGTCGGGTTATCTGGAACGCCATCTGCGCGAAACCATCGCCATGATCGAGAAGCGCTCCGAGGTCGAGCTGCTGGCCATCGGTATCGGCCATGATGTCACCCGCTGGTATCGCCGTGCCGTGACCATCAATGATGTCGACCAGCTCGGCGGCGCCATGACCGACCAGCTCGCCGCCCTGTTCGACGAGAACGGCCCCGGTGACAGCCCGATGACCACGGCGGGCCCGCCCCTGGCCAAGCGCATCGATTTTTCCGGTGTCGCCGGGCGGGTTTGACCGAGCCGGTCATCCACTACGCTCCTTTCACCGGATTTATTCTTTCCCCGGATTTATTCTTTCCCCGGATTTATTCTTTCCCCGGATTTATTCTTTCCCCGGATTTATTCCGGGGCCTGGCGGTATCCCGACGTGGATGACTCTGGGCGCGGGCGGCTCCAAGAATCATTGACCTATTCGTTTCCACCGGGCCCCGAGATAAACTCGGGGAAATTCTGGAGAGTACCGATATGCGCTTCCTGATCCCGCTCGCCCTGTTCCTCGCCGCCTGCTCGCCCGGCGTCGATGCGCCGACCATCGCCACGACGCGGACCACAGACGTACCGCTCTATACCGCCGAGCCTGAGCGCCGCGATCTGGGTCAGCTGAGCTATCTCGGCGGCATCGAGATCGAATACACGGATGAGCGTTTCGGCGGTCTCTCCGCGCTGCATCTCAATGCCGACGGCTCGCGCCTGCTGGCCGTCTCCGACAGCGCCTACTGGGTCCGCGCGGGTTTGAGCTGGAGCGATGCCGGCGCGCCGGTGGCGCTGGGCGGGATTGATATCGCGCCCATCCTGTCACGTGAGGGGCAGGCGCTGGAAGGCCAGGCCGCAGACAGCGAGGCGATCGCCGCGCTCGGAGGCGGGCTCTATGCGGTCTCGTTTGAGCGCGAGCACCGGATCAATGTCTATGAGCTCGGGACAGACTGGAGCCAGCTGGATGCCGTCGCCCAGCCCCTGAGCACGCCGGATGACGCGGCACGGTTCGAGAATAATGGCGGTCTGGAAGGACTCACCCAGCTCGCCGATGGCCGCCTCATCGCCGGGGTGGAAGCGCCCGTGAACGGCGCCCGCCAGCTCTGGATCCTCGATGATGGCCGCTGGAGCCGCAGCGAACTGAACGCCGAGCCGGGCTTCGGCCTCACCGCCCTCGCCACCCATGGCGCCCATGTCTATGTGCTGGAACGCTTCTGGACCCGCGAGACCGGCAATCGCATCCGCATCCTGCGCTTCGACGCCGCCGCACTCGACAATGGCGGCCGTATCGAGCCGGACCTGCTCGGCACCCTCACCGCCGGCATGAGCGTCGATAATTTCGAAGGCCTCGAAATCATCGAGCGCAACGGCCAGACCGTGCTGCTGATCGTGTCAGACGATAATTACTCGGATCGGCAGCGGACGTTGCTGATGGCGTTTGCGGTGGCCGAATAACTCCCCGCGCTACTTTCCCCGAGTTTATCTCGGGGCCCGGTCGCAGCGAAAACGTCGATGACTCTAGGAGCCGACAGCGCCTGGAGTCATCAACGCCGGGATAACCCAGGCCCCGAGATAAACTCGGGGGAAGTGGTGGGTGTTATATGGCGCTCCGACAATCGCCCATGTGCGCGTACCCCAGACATCAAACCGCTACTTTCCCCGACTTCATGTCGGGGCCCGGTCGTAGCGAAAACGTCGATGACTCTAGGAACCGACAGCGCCAGGAGTCATCAACGCCGGGATAACCCAGGCCCCGAGATAAACTCGGGGAAACTGTTGGAGTGAACTACTCCCCCGAGCGGTGAAAGCTCGCTTCGTGCTCATACACCGCCTCGCCCTCGACCACGGTCATCCACGGCGTCACTGACAGGATGTCCATGGGTTCGATGGTCATGATGTCGTCGGAGAAGATGGTGAAATCGGCGCGTTTGCCGACCTCGATCGAGCCGAGCTCATCCTCGCGGAAGGAGGCATAGGCCGGCCACAGGGTGAAGAGCTTGAGCGCATCATCACGCGACAGCGCCTCTTCGGGATGCCAGTTCTCGCCCTGGAAACCTTCCAGGTCGGCCCGCGCGACCGTGGCGTAGAATTCAATACGCGGATCGCCCTGCTCGACCGGTGCGTCGGAGCCGCCGGTCAGGCGGGCACCATTGTCCAGCAGGGTCTGCCAGGCATAGGCGCCTTCCAGGCGGTCTTCACCGAGACGCGCCGGAGCAAAGTGCAGATCGCCAATGGCGTGGCTGGGCTGCATCGAGGCGATGACGCCAAGCTCGGCAAAGCGCGGCATGTCAGAGGGCTCGACAATCTGGGTGTGCTCATCACGCCAGCGATGATCGATGCGCGCGCGCTCCTCCTCGGGAACCTGCGCCAGGGCTTCCTCGACCCAGTCCAGCAGCAGGCGATTGCCGCGATCACCGATGGCGTGGACATTCATCTGCACGCCCGACCGCAGGGCTTCGGTGAAGAGGCCAATCGTCTGGTCTTCTTCGGCGATGGTCAGGCCGGAAGTCTCCGGGCGGTCAGCATAGGGCGACAGCAAGGCCGCTCCGCGCGAGCCCAGGGCCCCATCCATATAGATCTTCACAGCACGGGTGATGACACGGCCGTCGGCCGCGATCCGCGGCACTTCCTGGGACAGGGCGGCATAGCCATCCGGATTGACCGAGACATAGACGCGGATGGCCAGATGCCCCTCTTCCGCGACGCTCTCAATCATCTCCACATCACTGTAGGGCACGGACATGTCATGCCCGCCGGCCCAGCCCAGCGAGGCGAGGCGCGCAGCCCCTTCCGCATAGATGTCGGCGCGCTCCTGGCCGGTCGGCGCGGCCACCAGGGCCGTGACCGGATACATCGCCGTATCGATCAGCATGCCGGTCGGCTCACCGGCCTCGTCAAACAGGATTTCCCCGCCTTCCGGCGCGACGCTGTCACGGGTGATGCCGCCCGCTTCAAGCGCGGCGGAATTGGCCACCAGGGCGTGTCCGTCGGCGCGGATCAGCACCACCGGATTGTCCGGCGAAACCGCATCCAGATCCGCCCGGTTGGGGAAGCGGGCCTCGGGATAGTGAGTCTCGATCCAGCCGCGGCCGTAAACCACCTGGCCGGGCTCGGCGTCCTCGACCGTCGCGGCAACCCGGCCGACGAGGTCCTCGATCGAGGTGACGCTGTCGAGATTGAGTGTGCGCTCGCGCTGGCCGACACCGAAGACATGCACATGGCTGTCGGTGAAGCCGGGATACATGGCACCGCCATTGAGATCGACAATGCGCGTTTCCGGTCCGATCAGAAGCTCGGCATCGGCTTCATCGCCGGCAAAGGTGATGCGGCCATCCTGGGTCGCGACGGCGGCGACCTGGGGCTGCTCGTCATTGGCGGTGTAGATCGCACCGCCCCAATAGACCACGTCGGCCGAGTCGATCGCCGGCTCGATGGCAGCCTCCTCAGCGGACGGCGAACAGGCCGCGAGCGTGATGGCCAGTGCGGAAACAAGAGAAAAACGGATGCGCATGATGCCCTCCCCAGACGTCAGCTGGCAGGCTATCCGGCGATTCTGGAATCAACAACAGGGCGGCCGGGCTTTCACCCAAAACAATAAAGCCCGCTGCAAGCAGCGGGCTTTATCGATCAAATTTGATTACGCAAAACCTACGCAGCGTTAGCTTTCTTGAGCTCACGCTTGATCTTCAGCGCGCGGTCCGAGAGGTTCTCGTCACGTGCCTTGAGCAGGTAAGCGTCGAAGCCGCCGACATGGTCCACACTACGCAGCGCCTTGGCGGCAATACGCAATTTGAAGCTACGGCCGAGCTTGTCGGAAGTCAGGGTGACTTCGCACAGGTTCGGCAGAAAACGGCGACGGGTTTTGTTGTTAGCGTGGGAAACATTGTTTCCGGTCATCACGCCCGTACCAGTCAATTCGCAGCGACGCGCCATAGTCGCACCTTTCAAACAATAGTATTCTTACGCTAAAGCCTTACGGCCATCGCGGGAGCGGGCGGAATACCGAAGTGGATGCGCTGCGTCAAGCATTCTACGTTCATCTTCCAGCCGGTTTGCTTGGTTTATTGCAGTTTGACGAATGAGTTTCGGGCCGGCGGGGCCGGATACGAGGAGAGTAAAGCGTGAAAAAGGCTATTCTACTGGGCAGCGCACTGAGCCTGGCAGCCATATTTGCACCGGCCACACTGGCTCCGGCCCTGGCCGATGATGCCGCGGTCGCGCCGGACACGGCATCGCATACCGTCACCATCCAGTATTCCGGGTCGGTGATGATTTTCCAGGTCGCCGACATTGTCGTCTCCGGCACCTTCAACCCGGACACCTATCAAGCCTCGGCCCGCTTTACGGCGGCCGGCCTGGCCGCGCTGTTCACCGATGCCGATATCGAGGCCGGTGTCAGCGGCTATCGCACCGGCGCCCAGCTGCAGCCCTGGCGCTACAGCCATATGAATCACGCCAGCTCGAAGAATCGGACCGTTGGCATTGATTTCCCCGATGGCGTAGCGACCGCGGACATCAATCCGCCGTTTGGCTCAATGGGCGAACCGCCGGCGACCGAAGAAGAACGCGCAGGGGCCGCTGATCCGCTGAGCACGCTGCTGTCGGTCGGTCTGGGCGCTGTGGCCAATGGCGATGTCCATTGCGAAGGCACCATGCCGGTGTTTGACGGCAAGGCCCGCTATAATCTTCGCTTTGAATATGGCGGCATGGATTCGATCCGGACCCGGGCCTGGTCGGGCCGCGCCGCGGTCTGCCACGCCTATTACGAGCCGATCGCCGGTTATGACGCCGACGAATTCCCGTCAGCGGAAGATATCGAGCGCCCGATCACCATGTGGTTCGCGCCGGTCAATGGCGGCCAGATGCATGTTCCCGTGCGGATCCGCGCCAATGCCGGTTTTGGCGGGGCGACGGTCACGGCGCAGTATATCTCGGCAGGCTGACCGCAGAGCGGCCTCGCCTTCACTCCCGATCGGTCCTAATTCTTGGAAAACACCGAAGGCCCGGCATTTCAGGGTCTGAGTTTCAAAGGATAGCGGCATGTCTGCGCTAGAGCGGGCGGCGGGGCCGATCACCGCCGCTCTCGGCCCGACCAATACCGGCAAGACCCATCTCGCCATTGAACGCATGCTGGCGCATTCCTCCGGCATGATCGGCCTGCCTTTGCGCCTTCTGGCACGGGAGGTCTATGACCGGGTGGTGCGGGCCAAGGGCGAAGGCGCAGCCGCCCTGATTACCGGTGAAGAGAAGATCGTGCCGAAATCGGCGCGCTATTTCATCTGCACCGCCGAATCTATGCCGGTCTCCAAACAGGTCGCCTTCATGGCGATCGACGAGGTCCAGCTCGCTGCCGACCCCGAGCGCGGACATATCTTCACCGACCGTCTGCTGCGGGCACGCGGCCGCGAAGAGACCATGCTGCTCGGCGCCGCCACCATGACCGGGCTGATCCGCGAACTCGTGCCCGATGCCGAGATTGTCGGCCGCGAGCGCTTTTCCCGGCTCAGCTATGCCGGACCGGCCAAGCTCACCGCCCTGCCCCGGCGCAGCGCCATTGTCGCCTTCTCCGCCGAGAGTGTTTACGCCATCGCCGAGCTCCTACGCCGGCGTCGCGGCGGCGCTGCGGTGGTGATGGGCAGTTTGAGCCCGCGCACCCGCAACGCCCAGGTCGCGCTCTACCAGTCCGGCGAGGTCGACTTCCTCGTGGCCACCGATGCCATCGGCATGGGGCTGAATATGGAAATCGAGCATGTGGCCTTCGCCGAGAGCCGCAAGTTCGACGGCCGCAAGATGCGCCGGCTGACCCCGGCCGAACTGTCCCAGATCGCCGGACGGGCCGGACGCTTCCGCACCGATGGCAGTTTTGGCGAGACCGCCGAATGCCGGACCTTCGACCCGGATGTGGTCGAGGCGATCGAGAGCCACACTTTCGCACCGGTCCACAAACTCTACTGGCGCAATCCGCTGCTCGATGAGAGCTCGATCGAGGCGCTGCAATATTCACTCGGCAAACCGCCCTTCCACCCCGCCCTGGAACGGGTACGAGAAGCCAGCGATGAAGCGGCGCTGGGTGTGCTGGCCAGTGACCCTGATATCCGCGAACGCGCGACCTCGCCCGGCATGGTGGCGCGGCTGTGGGAAGTCTGCCGCCTGCCCGATTTCCGCAAGGCGACGCTCGATGCCCATGCCCGCCTGGTCAAATCCATCTACATGCACCTCGCCGAGGGGCGCGGCCGCCTGCCCGACACCTATATGGCCGGGCATCTGGAAAAGCTGAACAAGACCACCGGCGATGTCGACGCCCTCGCCGCGCGCCTGTCCTATGTGCGCACCTGGGCCTATGCCGCCAACCGCACCGACTGGACGCACAATCCCAATTACTGGCGCGCGGAAACCCGGCAGATCGAGGACAAATTGTCCGACGCTCTGCACGAGCGCCTGATGCAACGCTTCGTCGATCGACGCACCAGCGCGCTGGTCAAAGGCCTGCGCGACGAGAAGGATCTTCTTGCCGGAGTGTCGAAAACGGGTGAAGTCACCGTAGAAGGCCATTATGTCGGTCGGTTACAGGGGCTGGTCTTCCAGCCCGATGCGGATGGACGCGAACTGGCCGCGCGCGCTTTGCGCTCGGCAGCCCTCAAGGCCCTGCGGCCGGAGGTAAACAGGAGGCTGGCAATGCTGGCGACGCCCAAGGCAGAGGATCTCAATCTCACCCCTGCCGGTATTATCGAGTGGGAAGAACGCCCGGTGGCCAAGCTGCGCCCCGGCCCATCCGTCTTGCGCCCGGGCCTGGCCCTGACCGGCGGCGAGCTCGGCACCGCCGAAGCGCAGGCTGCCGCCCGCAAGGGACTGGAGGACTTCGTCCACACCCGGACCGACACGCTGCTCGCCCCCTTGATGGCGCTGAAGACCGGCGCCGAGGATGAGGCCACACCGGGCCCGGTCCGCGGCGTGGCCTGGCGTCTTTACGAGGCCGGCGGTGCTCTGCCGCGGCATGAGATCCTCGAGGAGATCAAGGCCCTCGATCCGGACATGCGCCGGGTCCTGCGCGGCTTCGGCGTGCGCATCGGCCAGCACATGATCTATCTGCCGGCCCTGGTGAAACCGGCCCCGGCCGCTCATTTCGCCCTGCTGCGAGCCATCCATGAAGACCGCGGCGAAGCCGTCGTCCTGCCCGAGCCGGGCCTGACCTCGATGGCCAATGACAAGTCGCGGACCCGCGCCGACTATGCCGCCATCGGTTTCCAGACCTGCGGCCCGCGCGTTGTCCGTTTCGACATGCTCGAACGCCTGGCTGACGTCATCCGCGAAGCCCGCCCCGAGCCGAAAAAGCCGGCTTTTGATCTCAAGGCCGAAATGACCGCCCTCCTGGGCTGTTCCGTTGAAGACCTGCGCGGCGTACTCAGCGCCCTGGGCTATAAGCGGGTCAAGAAGGGCGAGGACGAGGAGAAGCTGGCCGGTGAGGTCTGGGGTCCGCGCCGCCGCGGTCCGGCCGGCGGCCGTCCTGGGAAACCGGCTCATGGCGCCGACCCAAAACGCGGACCGAAGTCGGCCAAGCGCGAGCCCGGCGCCGGCCCGGGCAAGCGCGACAACCGTCCGCGGCCGCAAAATCACGTAGAACAGGAGCCGATCAAACCGGAGGACAGCCCCTTCGCCGCCTTGGCTCAGCTGAAACTCGACGAAAAACCGTCCAAGCCGAAACGCAAACGGCGCAAGAAGCCCGCCAAGGCACAACCGGACACGGCCGCGAATGGCGCGGAAAACAGCGCCGTGAGCGAGGATAAGCCGGCCGGGAATAACCCCTCACCGGAGTCAACTGAAACGGCAGCTCCCGCCACCGCCAGCACGCCGGACGCGGCCGGCGAGGCATGAGCGAGGACGCCCAGCGCATCGACCTCTGGCTCTGGCAGGCGCGTTTCTACAAGACCCGCTCGCTGGCCACCGCCATCGTCACCAAGGGCCGGGTCCGCATTGCCCGGGACGGAACAACCCGGCGCATTTCAAAGGCCTCCACCACGGTCAGGCCGGGCGATGAATTGACCTGGCCGCGCAATGGCAAGATTGTAGCGCTGGAAATCCTGGCCCTCGGCGAGCGCCGCGGACCAGCCGCCGAAGCCCAGGCGCTCTACCGCCTGATCGAGAACGACGAGACCGAACAGGCCCGGGACTGAGCCGTCAGGACGTATCAGATGGAATTCATCAAGAAGATTTTCGCCGGCAAGGGCGCTGAAGGCGCTGCAGAAATCGACCCCCACATCGCCGCCACGGCACTGCTGGTGGAGGCCGCCCTGGCCGACGGCATCTATGCCGACTGCGAACAGGACCAGATCCGCGAGACGCTGGAAAATGCCTTTGAGATGTCCTCCGAAAAGGCTGCCGAGGTGCTCGACAAGGCCGAGGAACTCGCCGAAACGGCCGTCGATCATCACCGCTTCACCAAGGTCGTGAAGACCTGTCTCAGCGAGCAGGAACGCATCGCCCTGGTCGAACAATTATGGATGGTGGCGCTGGCCGATGGCGAGAAGTCGCCCTTCGAGGATGCCTTCCTGCGCCGCATCGCGCCCCTGCTTGCGGTCGATGACCGTGACCGGGTTTTTGCCCGCTCACGTGCAGAAGCCAAGGTACGCAGCCGTTGACAAAGCGGTTTGCGCAGCCCATGTCCGGCGCGCAATTTATCCTACCGTACTGTCAACCGTCCTGATCGTCCGCCCATGACCTATATCGTCACTGACGCCTGCGTCCGCTGCAAATACACCGACTGTGTCGAGGTTTGCCCCGTCGACTGTTTCTATGAAGGCGAGAACTTCCTCGTCATTCATCCCGACGAGTGTATCGATTGCGGTGTCTGCGAACCGGAATGCCCGGTCGAGGCCATCAAGCCGGACACGGAAGACGACAAGGACGGTAAATGGCTGGCGGTGAATTCCAAGTTCGCCGAGATCTGGCCGAACATTACCCTGCGCAAGGATCCGCCGGCCGATGCGGACCAAATGGCTGAAGAGAAGGGTAAATTCGAGAAATATTTCTCGGAGAAGCCGGGCGAAGGCAACTAACCCCCAAGGGTTAATCTTTCTACCTCATTTGAAATAAGCGCTGGTTTGTGATATACAAACCACATTGATGGGCTGCGCGAATGGCGCGGCCCGCTTTTCTTGCTGGTGATGGGTGCACTCAAAATTGTCGATCTCGAAGCCGGGTGGGTGCCGGGCGATCTTTGAGATGGATGAGCGCGCTATTGTCTCGCCACACCGGAAAAGCCCAAAGAGAGAGCATCAATGACGAAGAAAACCGCCAACGACAACAAGTCTTTCAAGCAAGGCGATTTCATTGTGTACCCGGCCCATGGTGTCGGCCAGGTCACCGGCGTTGAAAAGGATACGGTCGCCGGATTCGATATCGAAGTTTATGTGGTCACGTTCGAGCAGGACAAGATGACGCTGCGGGTGCCGACGGCCAAGGCCGACGCATCGGGCATGCGCCCGCTGTCGAGCGACCGCATCGTCAAGGACGCGCTGAAGACGCTGAAGGGCAAGGCCCGCGTCAAGCGCACCATGTGGTCCCGCCGTGCGCAGGAATACGAAGCCAAGATCAATTCCGGCGATCTCATCATGATTGCCGAGGTCGTGCGCGATCTGCACCGGGCCGAGGACCAGCCGGAACAATCCTATTCCGAGCGTCAGCTGTATGAGAGCGCCCTGGACCGCATGGTCCGCGAACTCGCCGCTGTTGAAAATATCGAGCACGAAAAGGCACGCGAAATGCTGTCCGAGTCTCTGCTCAAAAAAGCCGCTTAAACAAGCATTTGAACGGCTGAAGATCGAACGCCCGGTGCCCCGCACCGGGCGTTTTATATTCTAATACACATATCGGACTGATCCGCTCTTGAAAGTCCTACGTACGGACTAGGAGAAAGGAATTGTCTCGATGGATAAAAACACCGCGCACGCCTCCACCCCCCGTTCCTCCTCCGACACCGACGCCGGTCAACAGCGTTTTGTCAAAGCCGCCATGGCTGAGGCCCTGTTGTCTCGCGAAGAGGAAATTGATCTGGCACTGCGCTGGCGCGACCATCGAGACGAACGGGCCATGCACAAGCTGACCAAGGCGCACATGCGGCTGGTCATCGCCGTGGCAGCCAAGTATCGCCGCTACGGCCTACCCTTTTCCGACCTGATCCAGGAAGGCAATATCGGCCTGATGAAGGCTGTGGAACGCTTCGAGCCCGAACGCGAGGTCCGCTTTTCCACCTATGTCACCTGGTGGATCCGGTCCTGCATCCAGGATTATGTCCTGCGTAACTGGTCGATCGTCCGGACCGGCACCACCTCGGCCCAGAAGTCCCTGTTCTTCAACCTGCGCCGCCTGCGCGCCCAGATCGGTGATGTCGATGGCGCCGGCCTGACCCCGGAGAACCGCGCCTGGATTGCCAAGGAATTGCGCGTCCGCGAGGAAGATGTGGATTCCATGGCCGACCGTCTGTCCGCAGCCGATCGCTCCCTGAACGCGCCGGTTGGCGATGACGAGCAATCCCAGTGGCAGGACTTCCTAGTCGACGAGTCCATGGCTCCGGAAGAAGCCGTGATGGACACCACCGACAGTGAGCGCCGCAAGGTCTGGCTCGGCGATGCCCTGTCCAAGCTTTCGGAACGCGAGCAGTTCATCATCCGCGAACGGCGTCTGCAGGAAGACGGATCGACCCTGGAATCGCTCGGCAAGGTGCTCGGCATTTCCAAGGAACGTGTCCGCCAGATCGAGAGCGCAGCCATGCAGAAGCTGAAATCGGCACTGGTGACGCGTCTTGGCGACCCCTACGAGATCGAACTGATCCCGACACGCTAATCCTCCAGCCGTTCCAGCCTGCCCGGATAGGCAAGCCGTATCATCGGACCGTTTTCCTCGAGGATGACACCGCGCACGCGGACCCGATAGCTTTCCAATGCCTCTAGGTCGGCGGCATCGAAGCGGCCGGCATCACGCGCATCGATGCGGACGGTAAAGTCGGTGCGCCAGTCTGCTCCGAAATTGATGTAGGTACGGCCATTGTCCAGCCGGGTCACATCCATGACCCGTCCCTCGACCAGTTGCAGCGTTCCAAGATCCTGAACAAGGCGATCCGGGTTTGTGTCGCGGATCTGATGCGCGGCGTCGGCCCATAAACCACGCCCCGCGCCCCGGGCCCGGGCTTCTGCCTGCAGCAGAGCCGGCGCAATTTCGCCGGTATCGTCATAGGCCAAAAAGCGGGCCAGACCGGCCTCGATCAAGGCTTCCTGAACCCAGACCTCGCCCCCATCCATCGCCGCAGGATTGATGACCAGCTGAGCGATCAAACGGTCATACCGGTCAGTATTGGCGGGGTCGGCGATTATTTCGACGGCTTTGCCATTGAGCTGAGCTTCGAGCCAGGCCTGGGCACGGGCGTCGACCGGTGTACTCAGCCCCCCGAGCCGCACTTCAACCTCACCCTCTTCGCGTTGGACCCGCACGCTCAGCGGTCCGGTGATGGCCAGCACCCGTCCGGCTTCACCTTCGCCAGGGCCATTTACGGCCTCCTGGGCACAGGCGGACCCGCCCCATAAGGATAACAGCAGGATCAAAAACAGGTTTCGCATGATACCTCCTCAAGAAGACGTTCAAATTACCCGTTATTGGTGTGTTTTGCTGTGATCCGCGTCACGCGCGTGCAATGCGATTAACCCTTCCTTTCGAAAATCGCCGTTAACCTTGCTCCGACTCACCACACGGGATTTCACGCCATGAACGCCTACGCTTTCGACGACACACCCGAGACCTACGCAGAAGGAAGTGACACCAACCACGCTATTGCCGAAGCGGTCGGCGAAACTGCTCAGCGTGCCAGCCAAGGTGCTGAAGCTGCGCAGGTGGCTTTCGACGCCATGAACCAGGTCGAGGAAAGCAGCCAGGTGCTCGAGCGCCGGGTTGAAGCACTGACCGACGCGTCCCAGCGCATCAACGCCATCCTTTCGACCATCGAAGCGATCGCAAGCCAGACCAATCTTCTCGCCCTCAACGCGACCATCGAGGCCGCACGAGCGGGCGAAGCGGGCCGTGGCTTCGCAGTTGTTGCCGGTGAAGTTAAGGCGCTGGCCGGCCAGACCGCCAAGGCCACCGAAGACATCGCCAGCCGCATCTCTGCGCTGGACAATGAGGTCAAGGAAATCCTCGACGGCGTGCGCGCCTCCGGCGCGTCTGTTGCCCGCGGCAAGGAAGCCGTTGACCAGATGACGGCTGCAACCCGTGAAGTGGCGGAACAGCTCGGCTCGCTGCGCAGCCAGGTCGGTTAATCCGGTCACCCCAAACATGATGAAACGGCTCGCCGTCCTGGCGGGCCGTTTTTCTTTGCCTCAAAGGCTGCTGCGCCGGCGAGGCTAGTCGAATGCCACGGCGCCCGGCCGGTGCCCTGTGAGCACCGCACGCAACGCACCCGCCCAGAACAGCCCGCCCAGTCCCGCCATGTAGTCCAGCCCGGACTGATCAGCGACGGCCTCGCCTCGCCTGATCGCGTCTTCAGCGTCGGTGGCGATCGCGATCTGCGCCGACGGGTTTTGGTCCTGCAGGATCGCTGCGACCTGTTCCGGATCGAGGCCGCGATACGCTTGGCCAATAATGAAATGCTCAAACTGCGATGCAATAGGTTCAAGCAAAGCCCGGTAATTCTTGTCTTCCGAGACCCCAACCAGAGCAACACCGGACACCTCAGCCTTCAGCTCCTGCAAGGCATCGATCGTAGTTTGCATGGCAGCCGGGGTATGAGCGACGTCGATTAGGACTGGCACAGAACGGCTGAAAACCTCCATCCGGCCCGGATGAGTGACGCTGGACATGCCTTGGCAAAATGCGGTGACACGCTGGCTGCCGTGTTGGTTGCCAAGGCGACGGAGCAGTAACTGGAACGCCAAGGCGGCATTTTCGGCCTGATGTCGCCCATGCACATTCGTCGCGACAGAAAAACGCGTGTCTCCCGCCGCGAGCTCGAATACAGCCCCGGTGAGGCTATCGCGAAAGCCGTGGATCTGGGTCTCGTGCCCGGACCAGATCAAGGCGATGCCCTTCAGCGCTGCGACCGTTTCGAGTGAAGGCGCGAGCCTTTCAAGGCTACGGCCGGCGATGATCTGGCCACCGGGCGGACAGATATCGAGTTTGTCCAGCGCGATGGCTTCAAGCGTATCTCCGAGCAAGCCGGTATGTTCCAGATCAATGGAGACAAGGGCGCTCAATGGCGCTTTGAGCAGGCGGACGGGGTCATAACGACCGCCAATACCGACCTCGAAAACGAGATCATCGAGGCCCGCCTCTGCAAACAGTATACAGGCCGTCAGAAAACTGGCTTCGAAGGCGCCAACAGCTGCGTCCGGATGATCCGCGCAATAGGTCTCGATCGCCCGTCCGACTTGCGCCTCCGCGACTCGTAACCGATCGTCATCAACCACCTCACCCTTGATCTCGTATCGCTCGTTGACGGCGAACAAATGCGGTGAAGTAAACAATCCCGTGCGTCGGCCGGACGCCTGCAAGGCTGCGGCCAGCATGCGGGCGACGCTGCCCTTGCCATTACTCCCGGCGATGGCGATCGAGCGCCTGCCCAGCGCTGCAAGATCGAGCTCCAGGCGCTCAGCGAGCGCACTGACCCGGGCCAGACCCAGGCCGGAGCCAAAGCGGGGCAGATTGAGGCTGGACTGCTTCATTTCCGCCCCATCAGGCGCACCAGCATGCGCTCCCAGATACCGATGCCGACCTCGTCCAGCTGCAGCATCTGCAAAGAGTCGAGCGCGGGATTACAATTCACCTCGACGACCTTCAAGCGTCCATCGGCGAGGACAAAAAAATCGATCCCTGCGATCACCAGGTCGAGGGCTGCGGTGGCTTGCAGTGCCAGTTGTGCCAGGGCGTGCGGCGGTTCCAGAGTAAAATCGACCGGTTGGGCACCGGCAGCCAGATTGGCTGGGCCGTCTCCACCCGGCTTGTCCTTACGGTAGGAAAACAGCGCCACACCATGATCGACAAACACCCGGTATTCTTCCGCCTCTACGATGTCCTGGACCAGGATCTGGTCGATCTCGGCCTCGATTTCCCGCACATAGGCCCGCATTTCGCTGGCTGACCGGACACGCTGCGCATGGCGGCCTTTCGAGCCCTGATTGGGTTTGACGAAACAGGGATAGCTGAGGCGGTCGATATGGTCGGCGATCTCGCGGCTGCCGTCACGAAACTCGCGGAAACGGCTATTGGCAAAGAAAAGTTGCCCACCCAGATGCGGCAGGCCGGCCTGGCCGAGGACGACATTGGTGAAGGCCTTGTCACGGGCGAGGTGGTCCGCGGTCGCACTGTTAACCGGGTAAGCGCTGATCTTGCCGTCGCCGAGATAGACACGGCGGCCATCATGCTCGACCTCAACCAGATAACCGCTGCCGTCATCGAGGTCGCGAAAGGCATAGCCCAGCCGTTCGGCGGCGCGACGGGCCAGGGTGATGCGATACGGGATGACGGGCATGTCGCGTCTTGAGCCTGTGTGTTGGCGAGATCAGACCCATGGCATTGATCGACCGGCCAAGGCAATAGTCCTTGCGTCGTTGACTTGGCCCCGGTGCACGCTGTTGATAGGCGCAGATGAACCAGGTCACGCCACAATCCCTGCGCGCTCGTCAGGATCGCGCGCTATTCTTCCCTCCACCGCGGGAAATCCGTCTGATTTTCGCGCTGTTCTGGCCCCTCGCCGGTTCAGCTTTTTTCGCCTTTCTGAGCTATTTCCTCGATCTCGAAGAGGTATCGACGGCCCTCACCGTCATCGCGATCGCCCTTTTTCTGACCACTTGGATTGCCTTTATCGGGATCTTGTTCGCGCGCTCGGAGCTTCCCGCCGCTATCCCCGATCACTATGCCGACGGGTCATTGCCGCTGCGGTTTCAGCCGGAGATCGGCTGGCAGGCGGTCAAGCTGGTCCGGCGTGCGGCCATCATGCTGGCCATGGTAGCTGGTGTTGTCGTGGTTTTGATCGGGGTGTTTGAAGGCTGGGATGAAATTCTCCCCGCAGCTGAGGGCATCGGTCCCTTCATGCTCGGCGGCGCGATTGCCAGTACGCTGATCACCCTGCCGGTAAACGCCCTCGTATTCAGCAAGTATGGCCTGCAGCCCTGGGCCCGGCGAGATCGCGATGAAGGCCTGCCCAAAGACCTGGTGGAACGGCGCAATCTTGCTGCCGAGGCCCTAATCGACGCCTATCCGGGGATCAGCCCCCGCGAAGCCCCGCCGCCCGAACCGAAAGCCTAGCCAGCGGCTTGCGTGCGCGACGCAATTGGCCCAGAAAACCGACTATGCGGCCCCGTAGCTCAGGTGGATAGAGCGACGGATTCCTAATCCGTAGGCCACAGGTTCGAATCCTGTCGGGGTCGCCACCTCCCTATGGTTATATAATATGAGCAGAACCCTAGGCTTTATCATCCCGCTGAAGCCCGCGCCTTAGGTTTTCAGAAACTACAAATTGGGACCGTTCCGGCCGAGATTTCCACCCCGGAGCGGTCCCGTGCGCTTTTTCACTCCCTCGATTGCCCATCGCCTGGCTCTGGCCGTCGGTGTTCCGATTATCGGTCTCCTGGTCTTTGCCTTCCTCTTTGTGGAGTACCAGCAGAGCCGTTCCGAGCGCATGGCCAAGCTCAATGAACTGACCCAGTTCGGGCGCAATCTGAGTGCGGTGATCCATGAGCTGCAGCGCGAGCGAGGGAATACGGCCGGGTTTATCGGCTCACAGGGCGGAGAAGCGTTCCGCGAGCGCCTGGCGGCCCAGCGGGCCGTGACCGACCGGATCGTGCAGCAGTATGAAACCGCGCTGCAAAACCACGACCCGGCACAGTTCAGCGACAACTACGCCCGCCAGATCGAAGCGGCCACCGAGATGGTCCGCGGTCTGGATGGACACCGGTCCGAAGTCGACAGCCTGTCGCTCAATCTGGGCGGCGGCGTGAGCTATTACACACGCTCGATCAATACCATCCTCGATGCCATCGTGGAGGAGATCCACCAGGCCGACACCGGCAGCATGACCGAGGGGATGGTCTCGCTCTACAATCTCATGCAGGCCAAGGAGAACGCCGGTATCGAACGTGCTGTCGGAGCCAATTCCTTTGGTCAGGCCGCTGTGCCGCGGGCTAATCATCGCCGCCTGACTGAACTGCAATCGGCACAGGCGGCCTATACGGGCGAATTCTTCTCCATTGCCGGCCCGGAATGGCAGGCCCGCTTCGAAGCGACACTCGCCGACAGCCAGGGCGACGTGGAGGCCTATCGCCAGCAGCTGGCCCAAGGCGGCTATGGCGGCGAGATCGCCCCGGGTCAGGGCGGCGCCTGGTTCGATGCGTCCACCCGGCGGATCGACGCCATGATGGAGGTTGAAACCGCCTTTGCAGCCTCCCTCGTCAACACGGCCGCCGAGCAGCAACGCGAAGCCAATCAGACGATGTATATTGTCTTCATCCTGGCGATCGTCGTGACAGCCGGCACGATCTGGCTGTCCACAGCGGTCACGCTGAGCGTGGTCCGTCCGATCAAGCGCATCGCCACCAATCTGGAAGACATCACCCAGGGCTGCCAGGAAACTGACATCCAGGGCGCCGAGCGCCAGGACGAGATCGGTTCGCTGGCCCGGGCCGCCAAGGCCTTCCTCGCCGACAGCGCCCAGCGGCGCATGCTCGAGCGCAAGCAGGGCGAACAGGAAAAAGCCGCTCTGGAACAGCGCACAACGATGATGAAGACCATGTCGGAGGAAGTGGAAGCCTCTTCCGAGCGCTCGCTGGGCCGCGTTGTCGGGTCTGCAACCGATATCCGCGACCGCGCCACCAGCGTGCGTGAGAGCCTCGTGACCGCGTCGGAGACGGCCCAGGCCATGGTCGAGGAGGCCACCCGGTCGCGCGAGCAATCCGGTGAGGCGGCCGAACATGCGGATCAGCTGATTGTCGCCATCAACGAGGTCACCCAGCAGATCACCCGCAGCGACGAATTGGCTCGCGAAGCCGTGCAGCGGGCGGAGACCTCCAGCGAGACGGTCGGCGAGTTGCGCGACGCCGCCTCTCAGATCGGCAATTTCGTCGAGATCATCAACGACCTGGCCGAACAGACCAATCTCCTGGCCCTCAATGCGACCATTGAGGCCGCCCGGGCGGGTGAAGCCGGCAAGGGCTTTGCCGTCGTTGCCTCCGAGGTGAAGGCCCTGGCGTCACAGACCAACAAATCGGCCACGGAAATCCATGACCGCGTTGCCGGCATCCAGGACCGGACGGCCGAGGCCGTCGACGCGATCGGTGCCATTTCCGGCGCCATTGCCACATTGAGCGAGGTCACCACTGCGGTGTCCGCCGCCATGGAAGAACAGCGGGCTTCGACCGAGAGTTTCCGGACTTTCGTCGAGGAAACCCGCCAAGCCACCGGCCGTGTTGCCGGCGGCGTACAGAGCATTAGCGATGCAGCCGAGAAGGCGGCCAGTGAAGCCCGCGAATTCGCCGACACGGCGGAGGATATGGCGGATATGTCAGAACTTGCCCGCCATGAAATCCCGCGTATCGTTACTGCAGCATCGCAGCGTGCCGAACAGGAAGCGGCGCGCCTGCAGAGCCAATTCAACTACTCGGACTCCGATGATGACGAGACCGAGAATTCAGTATTGTGGAGCTGATCTATGGAAGCGAATAAATCCGTTTCGGCGGGCGTTGCCAGTGTGAATTTGAGCGGCCAGCTTACCTTTGACGATCGTGAAGGCATGCGCGAACTGCTCACCATGACCCAGGACGCGGACGTCAGCAGCGTCAGCTATGATCTGGGCGGCCTGACGGCAATCGATTCGGCCGGGATTGGCATGTTGCTGATGGCCAATGACCGCTTCAGCCGTGCCGGCAAGTCCTTCTCGATCAAGGGCGCGACGGGCGATGTGAAGTCGAGCCTCGACCTCGCCAAGGTCAACGACCTCATCCCCTCTGGCTGATCGGAATTGCCCGGCTGGTCGCGTCGTATGCGACCACCGGGCGACCGCACCGCGTCACGCGTGTCCTAACGGCACCCTGACGGGGACCGCTATCATGCAGCCTGAATGAAACTGCGAACCCGGTCGAGCAACCCTTCCGGATCGAAGGGCTTGGTGAGCACTTCCTGGGCCCCGGCATCACCCAGCTTTCCCGGCAGGCTCGGATCGGCGCTGGCCGTCACCACGATGACCGGCGTATTGCGGTTGGGGTGATTGGCGCTGCGCAGGATCTGCAGCATTTCCTGTCCCGTCATCACCGGCATTTGCAAATCCAGCAGGATCAGCGCGACCTCCGGGGTCTTTTCGAGGGCTTCCAGGCCTTGCTTGCCATTCCAGGCGGAATTCACTTCATAGCCCTCGAGCTCAAGCACACCCCGCATCACGGCCTGATTGGTCGCATTATCCTCAACAACAAGAATATGAGGCCGCGCGCTGGCCTCGGCCTTGAGCGCCGTATCCCGCGCCGGCTCGTCATCGATCGGCTGATTGGCGTTTATCGGCCAATCCAGGGTGAAGCATGAGCCTTCACCGGGGGTGCTCTTGAAGCTCAGCCGCGCGCCAACCCGGTCGGTAATCCCCTTGACGATACTCAATCCCAGACCCGAGCCACCGTGGGCCCGGCTGTCAGACCCGTCGGCCTGCTGGAAGCGCTCGAATATCCGGTCCTGATCTTCTTCAGCAATACCGCAACCGGTATCCTCCACCTCGAAGCGGAAAGTATTTTCACCCACGGATCGCGCCGAAAAACGCACCCGGCCGGTGTCAGTGAATTTGATCGCATTGCCCAGGAGATTGATCAGAACCTGACGCAGGCGTTTGCCGTCACCCATCCCGGACATGCCCGGGTCAGCATCGAACTCCGTCTTGAAGTCGAAGGGCTTCTGCGCAGCCGCCCCACGCACCGCATCAGCAGCCCCGTCAAAGGCGTCACGGAATGCGAAGTTCTCGTTTGCCAGCACGATCTCGCCGGCTTCGATACGGGAGATATCCAGCACATCCTCGATCAGGCTGCGCAGGACGGTGCCGCTCGCCCCGATATCAGCGACGTAAGACCTTTGCCGTTCATCCAGCTCCGTACGCTGCAGGAGGTGCGTCATACCGAGAATGCCGTTCAGGGGCGTGCGGATCTCATGACTCATATTGGCGAGGAATTGCGACTTAGCCGCGCTCGCCCGGTCGGCCGCATCACGCGCAGCCTTCAACTCGGCCTCATAGGCGATCTGGTCGCTGATATCCTGCACCGATCCGATCATGCGCAGGACATTGCCGTCACCATCACGTATCGCGTCGCCTCGCGCGCGGATATGCACATAATGACCGCCGGCATGTTTGAGCCGATATTCAACCGTATAGGGAACACGGTCTTCAAGATTATCACTGACGGCCTGCAGGACGCGGTCCCGGTCATCGGGATGCAGGCGGCTTTCGAAGGCGTCGAAATGCCCACTGAATTCCTCTTCAGTGATCCCGACAATGTTCATGAATTCACGGGACCAGTAGAGGGTTTCCGTGCGGACGTCCCAGTCCCAGACCCCGTTGAGGGATACGGACGCTGCGACCTTGTAGCGACGCTCGGCCTCGGCAATGCGCTGCTCGGCCAGAACGCGCTCTGTGACATCGCGCTGGACGGCGAGCCAGAAATGGAACCACCCCGTATCATCCGCGATCGGAACGATATCCAGCTCGATATAAACAAGCCGGCCATCCTTGGTGTAATTGCGGACGACCTCCCGGACCTGCTCCCAGCGGTTCAAGCCTTCCGTGATACGGCGGCCGACTTCAGGATCAAAGTCCTCGCGCTGAAGCATGCGCGGGGTCTGTCCAATGATTTCTTCAGGCTCGTAGCCCATCATGCGGGTGAAAGCCTTGTTCACCCAGAGCACTTTGGGTCCCGGTCGGCGGAAGGGTTCGGCTTCAGTGATGAGAATTGCGTCACTGCAATAATCGCCGATACGCCCGATAACGTCTTCAAGTTGCATGCAAATCTGCCCACCCTTGCCGCTTCCGCTAAGCTAAGCTTCCCGGTGGCAAATAGCTACAGAATAATTATGTGTATTTCATGGAGACACGGCCCCGACCGGAACGCACTAACTCTCACGGCGCAACGCGATAATACCGCCCTGCCCGCCAAACAGCCCGCTCTGGCCGCGATGGTGTGAACGCCGCGCGGAGAAGAAGCGGGCGTCATCGCTGTAGGTGCAATGCGGCAAACGGATCAGATGCGCGGGGTCGATACCTGCGGCGCGCAGTTGCAGCTCACAAGCGGCGGCGACGTCCAGCTGCGCGCCTCCCGCATCATCGCGCTTGGACAGGATGCCGTCTTGCCCGGGAAAGCCGGCCTCGAACTGTTCGACAACCTCCGGCCCAACCCGGTACTGGGCGGCCGATACGCTGGGTCCAATTGCTGCCCTTAGCCCCGACGGCCGGGTGCCGTATTGCGCTTGCATCGCTTCAACCGTTGCCTGGACGATATTCTGAACTGTCCCGCGCCAACCCGAATGGATCGCAGCGACGGCGCCATTCTCGACATCATGAAGCAGGATCGGCGTGCAATCGGCGGTCTGGCTGACCAGGCCGATCCCCGGCTTGTTGGTCATCATGGCATCGGCCTCACCGGCGACTTGCTCACCCATGGGGGGCGTCTCAACCGCGATCACCGCCCGGCCATGAACCTGTTTGGCAAAGACGAGATAGTCGAGGCCGAGCGCTGTGCGGACACGCTGCCGGTTTTCAGCGACGTGCTCGGCGCGGTCTCCGCGCGACCGGGTCAGGTTGAGACTGGCATAAGGTCCCTCGCTGACACCGCCCGGCCGGGTGGTGAAGGCGTGCACGACCCGGGCCGGGTCGAACAACGAGGCGCTTAGGAATTCGATCTGCGAAGTCATGGAGATATCACTTCCAGCCAGCACGCCGCAGGTCAAGCAGAAGGCAGGAAGCCAGCCCGCCCCTGCCCCAGATCATAGGCTTCTCTCGCGGCCGCGATACGCTGCAGCGTCGCATGTAGCGGAGCCCAATCATCGCGCTCGGCAATCGCGGCCCAATCGGCTTCAACCTGGTCGATGACCATGTGGACCGGGTCCTGCGACTGGAAATAGCTGTGTTCGAGCCGTTGCGGATCGACCGGCTCGTGCTGGAAGAGCAAGTCCTGCCAGGCCTTGAACACGTCACCCACATAGCGTTTACCGCGATCACCTTTCATCGCTCGCCCGGCACTGGCTTCTCCGCCAAACCAGTCGAAAAAGGCGGTTTCCCATGGCAGTTGAGTCGGCTGCATGAAGCCAAGGAAAGCGCGGACCATAGCCTCGTCCGCATCGCGGCCCGCCGACTTCACCCCGAACCGCGCGAGGAAGGCATCCAGCAAGGCCAGCCGGTAGACCGCCGGGAAGGTTGCCAGTACCGCCTCCAGCTGTTTCGCGTCCCCGCTCAGGGACAAGGCTCCGGCGAATTGCTGCAGGGCCCAGAACACGGCCTCGGGCTGGCGCGCATAGGCGTATAATCCGGTGTGGTCGAAATAGGCCGCGGTGAAACCGGGCTCGTAATGCGGCAGGAAGCGCCATGGCCCGTAGTCGAAACTCTCGCCGGTGACGTTGAGATTGTCGGTATTGAGCACGCCATGGACAAACCCGGCAGCCATCCAGCTCGCAGCCAGACGCGCGCTGGCACCCACGACCTGTTCCAGCAGGGCCGACGGCGCATCTTCGGCGGCGGCATGTTCCGGATAGTAGGTCTCCAGAGCGTGGCCAATCAGTTGATCGATGCGGTCCTTCGCCCCTTCATAGGCGTGGCGCTGAAACGTACCAAAGCGCATATGGGAATGGCCCAGCCGCGTCAGCACAGCCGAGCGTGTGGGAGAGGGTTCGTCATTGCGATGCAGGTCTTCCCCGGTCTCGAATACGGCAAAGGTCTTCGAGGTGTAGACACCGAGCGCCTCTAGCATCTCGGTCGCGAGGATTTCGCGCACCGCGCCCTTCAGCGTCAGCCGGCCATCACCGGCGCGCGACCAGGGCGTCTGCCCGGAGCCCTTCGTCGCCAGGTCGAGCAGCCGGTCCTCACCATCGCGCAGCTGGGCAAACAAGAAACCCCGCCCATCCCCGAGCTCGGGGTTATAGGTCCGGAATTGATGACCGTGATAACGCATCGCCCGCGGCTGTTCCTGATTATCCGGCAAGGCCTCGAAGCGCTGGAAGTGACGGATCCGCTCATCCGGCGTCAGCGCGTCCAGTCCGACATTGGCCGCCCAACGGGCATTCCAGAAGCGCTCTGTGGCCTGCGGGAAATCAGCCGGGTCGACGGCATCGGAAAACGCATCGCCGAGTGTGGCGAAGCGCGGATCGGGGCGGTAGCTGGAAGACGTGCTCATCACCCCCAGCTAGGGTGAGCCAGGGGGTAAAGCAATGGCTTAGTCGCGCAGCGCGTCGCCCAGGGCCGCAGCGGCCTGATTGACCAGTGCCTTGGTTCCCGGAAGCACCGCCGTCAAATTGAAATAGCCATGCGGCAGCGCCCGTCCCAGCGTGTAGTCGGCTTTCACGCCGGCCGCCTGGAGGCGATCGCGATAGGCCTGGCCTTCGTCCAGCAGTGGATCAAGCTCAGCGGCGAAAATCGCTGCATCGGGAAGACCGGACAGGTCGTTCTCCAGCAGCGGAGAGACCCGGGTATCATGCACTCGCTCTTCATCGACCACATAGGCCCGCACGATCTGGTCCAGCGTGAAAGCGGACAGGAGATGTCCTTCGGTCGCTTTCAGCTTGGCCTTGCGCCGCTCGGCCAGCTGCAACAGCGGGTAGATCAAAAGCTGGAAGCGGAGCCTGTCCCGCCTTTGCTGCCCCAGCATGGCGGCCAGGCCACCACCAGCGCTATCGCCGGAAACCGCGAGGCGCTCCGGGTCTGCGCCCACCGTTTCAGCGCCCTCACCGGCCAGCCAGTCAAAAGCCGCCAGGGCATCGTCGACGGCGGCCGGGAAGGCGTGCTCCGGCGCGAGGCGGTAATCCAGCGCCAGCACCCGCACACCACTGATCGCGGCGAGGCGACGGCAGAGCGGGTCATGGGTTTCAAGATCGCCGATGACATAGCCGCCGCCATGCAGGAAGAGCGTCGTCGGGGCGGGTTCGCTGGACCCTTGCGGGATATAGAGCCGCGCCGGACGCTCGCCCGCCGGCCCCGGCACACTCAGCTCGCGCACCTCGGCCAGGGGCGGGGCCTTGGAATCAAGATGCGGCGCAGCGCGGCGCAGCGCATCACGCATGCCCGGCGCGGTCCGTGCCGGGTCAAGCGGATCGGGCATTTTGTATTTGGCGAGGGCCTCGGCCCAGGGCGTCGTTTCCATACCGTTCCGCTTAGCACGCAGCGGCAGGCATGCAAGAGGACATCAGGACGCGTTGGGCTTAGTGCAGAACCGGTGCGAACTCACGGCCGATGCGACCGGCGACGGCGTCCTCGACAACCGAGCGCAGGATCCGCCAGGCATCCGCGCTTTCCGGGCTGCCTTCCTCGTCCAGCTCATGAGCGGCCTGTTCGGCCACACCGATAGCTTGGGCTCCGTGCAGATCAAACAGCGTCCAGGCGATCTGGTGCATATCCTGGGCGGTGATGGTGACTTGGACGGACATAGACGAGGCTCCGGTTGATCGTTTGAACCTTCAGGAGCAAGCGCGGGGCCAACCGCGCACGACAATAACACAATTTAAATCAGTAAGTTGAGCCCATCACCCAAAACGCGGAGCCGAGTCGAGACTGCCGTCAGGAGGATTTTGCCGAGTCTTTTCGACCGGGTGCATAACCGCCGGACGACAGGTATTCGGACTCCGCCCCTGTGGTCTCACGCCCCAGCGCCGCATTGCGATAGGGGAAGCGCCCGAAGCGCTCGATCACCTCGCGGTGCATGCGGGCATGGCGCAGCGTGCTGTCCTGTTCCAGCCGGTTCTGCGCCAGCTCGACGCAGAGATCCTGGTCGGCGAGATCTTCGGAATGCATGAAGGGCATGTAGATGAAGTCACGGCGATCGGCCCGGATGGCCCAGTCAAAGCCCCGCTCGATCATGTCCAGCGACACAGCACGCGCCTCGTCATCATAGGCAAAGGCCCGGCCCGAACCGCGCCAGATATTGCGCGGGAACTGGTCGAACAACAGGACCAGGGCCAGGGCGCTGCCCGGATCACCTAACCAGGGATGGCTGCCGGCACGAAACTGCGCGGAATGACGCTCGACCGCCCGGGCAAAGCGACGCCGCACCACAGCATCAAAGGCGACGCTCACCGCATACCATTTCCTGGGGCCGGCGGTGTCGAACCAGAAGTCGAGAATTTCGTCCGGAGTGGGGTCAAGCACGCTCATACGCGCACTTTACCGCCCACAATCTGCTCGTACAGCTCTGCCGTCAGGCGCACATATTTGCCAATCGTGGGATGGTCGAAATAGAGCGGATCGGTGATCTTCTTGGGATCAAAGCCTTCCTTGACCAGGTCGACCTTGCGCAGCTTGAACGTACCCGTCGTGTCGCCAACCTCCTGCAGGCGCAGGAAGAGCGGACGGGCGAAGGTCGGCAGCGATTTGTGAATATGCTCACGCAGCTGTTCGAGATCGATCTGTGCCTGGGCGACGAGCGCTGCCATACCGGCGCGGCCGCCATAGCCCGCGACTTCCACGCCATAGACATTGGCCTGCTCGATGCCTTCGAAGCTGAGCGCCTCGGCCACTTCGCCGGTGGCGACATTCTCCGACTTCCAGCGGAAGGTGTCGCCCACACGGTCGACGAAATAATAATAGCCCAGCGCGTCGCGGCTCATCAGGTCGCCGGTGCGGAACCAGGCATCCCCCGGTTCGTAGACATCGCGCAGGATCTTCTTTTCCGTGTCTTCCTTCGAGCCATAACCATCGAAGCGGAAACGGGCATCTTCCGGGTCGATCCGGCCGATCGCCTCGCCGACCTCGCCCGGTTCACAACGGATACAATGGCCGTTTTCGCCCCGCACCGGCGCTTCCGCATCCATGTCGAACTTGACCAGGTCGATATTGAAGCGGTGCTTGAGATAGCTCGGCACACGGCCGACCGCGCCCGGCTGGTTCATGGCGTTGACAAGACCGACATTGCCTTCGGTCGAGCCGTAGAATTCAACGATGTCCGGCACGTTGAAGCGCGCCTGGAAACTGTCCCAGACATCACGCCGCATGCCATTGCCGATGGCGCAGCGCAGGGTGTGGTTCTGCTCTTCCGGGACAGAAGGAGAATTGACCAGGAAGCGGCACAGCTCACCGACATACATGAATAGTGTCGCCTTGTGCCGCTGCACATCCGGCCAGAAGGAAGAGGCAGAGAATTTCGGGCGCAGGATCAGCGCGCCACCATAGGACAGCGCACAACCGACGCCGCACAGGCCGCCGGTGGCATGATAGAGCGGCAGCACCATCATCATCCGGTCGGTCTCGCGCGACTTGGAGATGAGGGCGAAGGTGTTGAGATAATACAGCGCGCGGATATGGGTCATCAGCGCGGCCTTGGGCAGGCCGGTCGTGCCCGAGGTGAACATTTTCAAGACCGCATGGCTGGGCTCAACGCTTTCACGCACGCTGCGGTCCGGGCGGGCATCGGACTGCTCGGCCAGGGCCGCCGCGAAATCAGCGCCCCAATCGGCCGCGCCTTCCAGCCGCCAGGCCTTGGCCTCCAGCTCACCTTCCTGCTCGGCGGAGATGTATTGCGCGGACAATTCCTCTGCGACGATGATGTGTTTGGTATCGCCGATGGCAATGCAGTGCGCCAGAGAGCGGCCGGCCAGCTGGGTGTTCAACAGGGAGGTGACCACACCGACCTTGGACAGGCCGAACCAGATGGCGATGTATTGCCAGCAATTGGGCACGAAGAGGCCGACCGTATCACCCGGCTCCAGTCCTTGCGCCCGGGCCCAGTGCGCCACGCGGTTCGCATAGGCCTCGAACTCGGCATAGCTGATGTCACCGTCATCGGTGATCGCCATCGGCCGGTTGGGGAATTTATCGACAGTGTTTTCAATATGATCGGGAACGCGAGCACCGGACCCCGGGCCCACTTTCTTGATCCCGCCCAGCACGCGCAGCATGCCGCTCAAATATCTGAACTCGCGACCGATCGCGTTCAGCACACCCATTTCGTCTCTCCCCTGTCGACCGGAATTGCCCGTGTCACAAGGCTAAAACGATACGGCGCGCCCCGTTACCGTCAAGCAAACGCACCCGTCAGCACGACACATGTGAAGCGCGTTTCAAAACGTTACGGAGAAAATTTGCGTCAAGCCCGCCGGCCGAAGCGATATTCGCGAAATTCTGCCCACAAGGCGGTACAGACAGCGAGCAGGGCCAGGTCCTTGATCAGGAACTGTCCGGACCGGCTCAGCGCCGGAAATCCGCCGAGATCTGCCTCCCAGCTGCCGGCAAAACTGGCCATGAAGCTCAGGGTCAGAATGAAGGTGAAAGCCGCCGCGGCCAGGCCATAGCCGTAGAGACGCCGGTTGAACCAGTGCCCGGCCAGAAGCAGGACGGTCACCAGCTCGATGACGCCGATGACATAGGAGACGATCTGGATTTCGACGAAATTCAGGGTCCAGGAAAACAGCGGGCTGGTGCGGATCAGAGGTTCGATGCCGCGGGCCTCAACAGCGGTGAACTTCATCGCGCCGATCCACAAAAGAACGATGATCAAGCCGAACAGCATGACCGGCCGCGCCCATTGCCGCGTATCGGAATGCCGGTTGGAGAACATGCGTGAACTGTCGAAACTCCCCGCCCACATCGCCAGGCCGAGAATGCCGATATATTTCAAGAGGCCCTGCCCGGTTCCGATCGCCGGAAAACCGCCCGCGCTCTCAATCCAGACCGGATTGGTCAGGAAAGCACTCAGCGCCACAATGCAATGCACGCCGAGCATGATGAAACCGATACGGCGGAAACTCCCGGTCGGCAGGGGCGCTCCGATCAGGAGGGCCATGATGATCTGGTAAACGCCGATGGCCTTGGCCGCTGAGCTGGCCTGGTCGACCAGGCCGGACAGCAGCACATGCCCGCCAATCCACCCTGCCATGGTCGCATCTCCGACCGGCGTGAAATTCATCACGCCCATCCACAGGAAGATCAGCGCCAGGGAGGCGCGCGCCAGCAAAACCGCATTCGTCGTCGAGATCATCACCGGCTCCCCAAGGCCACCAGAGGAAGGCTAGCAGAGGGATCGATTCGAAACGAGGGGTGAGCGGGAGGCGAATGGGTCGGAAGGGGCACGGACCTACAGGCTCGTTCCAACCAAGCTATTCTAAGATGAAATCCAAGACTGCCTGCTATCGGCGCAACTCTCCAAGGCGCCGAAGCGCTCAAGCTCAGATTCGGAAAACCCGGGACAGGAAAACCCGGGACACGTACCGATAGCGGTTAGCCCCGCCCTGCCCCTAAAGCCTCATGTCCGCCAGTTCGCCGCGTTGATGTCGGGCGGTCAGAACCGCGCTTATGAAGTGGAAGCGGTCAATTCCGTCCGACTTTCAGCTGTGTCAATCCAACCATTCTCGCACCTGTGCTACCCAGCGGTCCTCTTCTGGAAGAAGAATGGGCTCCACCGATCTGCGGCGAGGCCCTTCATCATTGAGCACGAGCAGGTAGGTAACACCCGGCTGCATTGCAATTGAGACATAGCAATCGGCAAACTCAGCATCCTCTTGAATAGCACCTGAGTACCAACCAGCCTCCCAAAAAACATCGCTGGAATGTGCTTCTACGTCACGGATTAAGGTCCAGATATGAGCCCCACTATAATCGTATTCGATCTCAAGCGTATCACCGGGGAAGTGCTCACCCACGCTACTGTACACCTGATTAACCCGAACTAGCCCTCGATTGTTCGGTAGCGCCGTAACAACGCCAACAAACTCGGCTTCGCGGACGTAGTCCTCATCGACATAAACCCCGCAACCCACTGTAAACGAAGCCGCAATCAGTGCTGAGATTAGCATTCTTAATTCCCCTCGCCGTCGTCAAGCGATGACAAAAAACGGGGAACCAAACTCTTATGGCTAGCCCCGCCTCTCCCCCTAAAGCCTCATGCCCGCCAGCTCGCTGTATTGACGTCGGGCGGCCCGATTTCCAGCATGGCGTGTATCGGGTGGCGTGTCTCCCCCTCCTCGCCCTTGATGGGCGAGGTGGATTGCGGCGCAGCCGCAAGACGGAGTGGGTGCACGCCGCAGGCGCAGAGAAGGCTATCGGCGGTAGAGTTGGTTTTTAGTCGCGGCTTCGCCGCGTCACCCACTCCCCCGCTGCGCGGGACCTCGCCCATCAAGGGCGAGGAGGGTCGCTACAAATCTTGTCATCCCGGACGCAGGCCCGGACTTG
>Ga0189276_10115_pt1 | contig 113244 bp, 109 predicted proteins | sample N26A31minimetaG_FD_130321 | JGI IMG/M metagenome (GOLD analysis project Ga0189276, IMG submission 130321) | Marine microbial communities from the Costa Rica Dome - N26 A3-1 mini metaG | ecosystem: Environmental > Aquatic > Marine > Oceanic > Photic zone | place: Costa Rica: the Eastern Pacific... | reverse complement strand
CTTGTAAATCCAACGATAAATAAGAGCATTACAAACTCCGTAATGCTTTTGCATTTGAGGAACAGACATGACTCCTTTTTCGAAGTCGTCTACCAATTTACGTTTAAATTCTTCAGAAAATTTACGATGTGAATTGATCCTTTTTCCCGTTTTTAGCATCTTCATTCTGATTTAAAAACGGTCAACCTATTTCAGGGAGTGACAAATGGCTTTGCAGCGCCGATGGTACTGGTACGCCGCGGCGCACGGGAGAGTAGGTCGCCGCCACATTAATCAAACCTCAGCCTAACCGCTGGGGTTTTTGTGTTTTAGAGGAATTACAGTAGGCTGTATTAAGTAGGCAGTAGGGAAGTTTGGAGGTTTATCTCCCAAAGGAAGGCTCAAGTGAGAATGCTGAAAGGGCGGAATGGCTTTGCAGCGCCGATGGTACTGGTACGCCGCGGCGCACGGGAGAGTAGGTCGCCGCCACATTATTCAAACCTCAGCCTAACCGCTGGGGTTTTTGTGTTTTAGGGGAATTACAGTAGGCAGGGTTGAGTAGGCAGTAGGCTGGAAAGGATGAAGGCTTAAATGAGAAAGCTGAAAGAATAAAGAATTCAATTGAAGATATATTCCAATAACAAATTACTCAACAACTTATTAACCAATAACCCATCAAACTTTCCCTTTAACGTCAGGTGAAAACTGCTTCATTGAAGTAATTATAGTCATAAGCCATATCCAGATTTAGGGATGGATCTCTGGGCGTATTTATTAATCTGAAAAGGGTGGCAATCGATAATTTGAATATTAGAAAAAATAAACAATAAAAAAGCCGACTGTTAGCCGGCTTTTTTTAATTTTTATTAAACATTGACATGCCTTTCAGCATGATAGGAAGATCTTACTAATGGTCCTGATTCAACGTATTTCAAGCCTTTTTTGAGGCCTTCTTCACGATAATGGTCGAATAGGTCAGGATGAATGAATTCAGCCACCTCAATATGCATTTTGGTTGGCTGTAAATACTGTCCCAGAGTTAGGATGTCGCAACCGTGTTCCACTAGATCATCCATAGCCTTATAAACCTCCTCTTTAGTTTCTCCAAGACCTAGCATGATACCTGTCTTGGTTCTTTTACCATACTCCTTGGTAAGCTTTATTTGTTCCAAGGATCTATTGTATTTCGCCTGAGGTCTTACTCTTCTATACAAAGATTCCACAGTTTCCATGTTATGGGAGACCACCTCTTGTCCCGCACTGATCATTCTATACAAAGCATCCCAGTTAGATTTTACATCTGGAATCAATGTCTCAATGGTAGTCTCTGGTGAAAGTTCTTTTGTTTTTACAACTGTCTGATACCAAATCTCAGCTCCACGATCTTTCAATTCATCTCTATTAACAGAAGTAAGAACGGCATGTTTTACTCCCATCAACTTGATTGCTTCAGCAACTCTTCTTGGTTCGTCTTCATCATATTCTGGAGGCCTTCCGGTAGCTACTGCACAAAATGAACAGGATCTAGTACATACATTTCCAAGAATCATGAAAGTAGCAGTACCAGCACCCCAACATTCACCCATATTTGGACAGTTACCGCTTTCGCAAATGGTATGAAGTTTATGCTCATCTACTAGTTTTCTGACTTTTGCATATTCTTTACCGATAGGAAGCTTAACCCGAAGCCAATCAGGCTTTTTTCTTTTGGTAGCTTCTTCGGATATCACTGGCAATTCAATCATAGTCGATTTATTTGAGGGCAAAATTACAGGTAATCAATTCAAAACCCAATTTTACCTACTTTCTGAAACCATAATAAAATGTGAAATAGGCAGACTGAAATATTTGCCTGTTTTCAGAAGTCGGTATTAATGGGATTTCTCTGGTAAAACCCTCCAACATATATCCAAGTTCCACTCCTGTCACATTACTTCTAAACACCCCAAATTCAAAATTTAATGCAGCTTTGAAATTACCCCCAATAGCTAATTCCGATTCACCAATTCCCTCAAAAAGCCTACCCGTTCCGAGTATGTTAAATCTACTTTGATGAACCTCGGGATTATATTGCTCTCTTACTGTTTCAAGTCTATTCACTGCATATTCTATATAATATGGGGCAATCAAACCAATTGATGGGCCTACGGCTGCTAATGCAGAAACCTGAACGCCTTGATTTGGTGCCTTTTTGAAAAGAATTATTTCCCGCCCGTATTGAGGCCGAATTGAGTATAGATAATTCGATTTTCCGAATATGTAGCTATTGCCAAGAACTGTATTATAGCGTACTTCTTTTGGGCTTTTAACATTGGAAAGTTCTACAGAAAGAAAAGAAAACTGTTGATCGTCTATTCGGGTACCGACCTTAAAAACTAAACCTCCAATTAATCCTCCATTGGTGTTTTTATTTAAACCAAAAAGGAATTCTCTGTCATACTCATAGTTTCCAGCATCTTCCCGCTGTGCCAGAGCACTGTTAGCCAAGAAGGCAAACCAAATAAAAAAGAGGATTTTAAAATTGCTCATTGACTGTGGGTAGGAAATATTAAATTATTTTTGAACTCAAGTATTTAACTGAAAATTAAAAGTAAGAGTTTATGCCCACGATAAAAAGTTCATATTTAGGAAATTTGAGAACCTCTTCAACGCATTTACAATCAGGTAAGAACATACTTACAGATGCTCCCGTTGATAATAATGGAAAAGGCGAAGCTTTTTCTCCTACAGACTTGGTGGCTTCAGCTCTAGGCTCCTGTATGGTTACAATCATGGGTATAGTTGCAGAAAATAATGGTCACAAATTAGATGGTTTGGATTGGGAGGTTACAAAAGTAATGCAATCCAATCCCCGAAAAATAGCTGAAATTATAGTTGATTTTCAATGGGAAGATCCAATCAGCGATCCGGTATTGATTCAAAAACTGAAAAATGCAGCCAAAACTTGCCCAGTAGCATTAAGCTTAGATTCAGAAATTAAACAAACCATCAATTTTAATTTCTAAAGTCTCCTTTTTAAATAATATAAACCCAAAACCTATGTGCTATCTCTTTGAAAATTTTAAAGGATGGAAAGACTATTGTTTAGATAAAAACATCAGTCTAGAAGAATCTGTCATTGAATATGAATGTGAGGAAAAAGGCGCCAATAAAGAAGAAATATTAGCTGGTTTGTTAAAAGCCTATTCGGTCATGAAAGATGCTGTAAAGACCGGGCTTGAAAAAGATATGAAATCCAACAGTGGGATGATAGATAATGGGGCTAAGAAAGTTTTTAATCACCCATTGACAGTTTTATCTCCTGAGTTTCAAAAACTCATTTCCAGAGCATTGGCAGCCAAAGAAGTCAATAGCTGTATGGGAAGAGTTGTGGCAGCTCCCACTGCTGGAGCCTCCGGAATTTTACCTGGAACAATGGTGACGTTGCAGGAAATCCATTCGCTTTCAGATGAACAAATAGTAAATGGACTCCTTGTAGGTGCAGGCATCGCATTGATTATTGAACAAAGAGCAAGTTTGGCAGGTGCTGTAGGAGGATGTCAGGCAGAAACGGGTTCAGCAGCCGCTATGGCCTCTGGAGCAATTGTTTATTGCCTTGGAGGAAATATAGATCAAGTTTTTACGGCTGTTGCAGTCACTATCCAGTGTATGTTGGGTTTAGTATGTGACCCTGTTGCAGGACTGGTAGAGGTTCCATGTGTGGTTCGAAATGCCAGTGCCGCAAGTATTGCTTTCAGTTCTGCTCAGATAGCTCTGGCAAATGTGAATGCCGTTATCCCTGTTGATGAATGCGTTGAGGCGATGGGGGAAATAGGAGCCTCGATGGAAAGCAAATACAAGGAAACGGCTATGGGAGGATTAGCTGCAACCCTTACGGGTCAAGAGATATCGAAAAGAGTATTGATTCAGGATATTGAAATCCTGCCAGATGAAGAATTACCCGAGTAAATTTTGAAAAAATGGAATTGAAAGAATTCTATCTATGGTAAGGCTGAAAAAAGTAGCCCAAAGGATAGATGACCACAGCATATGGAAATAAATTGTCCTTTTCCGAGTCCCAAAAGAAACTAAAATCAAAGTCCCACCCGCTGGAGTCAGGATTAATGGGGTAGCAAGTGCTATCCCTATTTCCCCATATTTTTTCCAAAGCTTTACAATTGCTCTATTTTTTTTAGAAAAAATGGGCTTATCCTTATAAAACCTCAAAGCTAGATAGGATCTGAATTTTTCACCAAGCATGGTGAACAAAAATACACTAGACATCATTCCTGCTACAGTGACTAAGATAGTTAACCCAATACTGTAACCTGCTGCAGAACCTAAAACTGGCCCTGCTATAAATTTAAAGTAGCTAAGGAAATAAATTCCTAAAAATGTAATTACAGCCTCACTCATAACAGGAAAAACATGTAAAGACAATAGCTTCCAAATAGAATAGAACCTTCAATTTTTGAAACTTGCATTTTTGTTTTCATTAAAGGAAATAATAGAAGCGTAATACCTATCATCCAAAGAAAATCTACATCCAGAAAATCCTCAGAAACTCCAATAGGCTGTATGATTGCTGTAATTCCAATGATAGATAAAATATTCATGATATTACTTCCAAGAATATTACCCAAGGCTAAATCAGTACGTTTAGAAAGAGCTGCCATTATTGAGGTGATCAGTTCCGGTAAGCTTGTTCCAATAGCAATAATTGAAACCCCAATTACTCTTTCTGAAACTCCGAATTCTCTGGATATTTTAACTGCATTTTCAACCAGAAGTTCTGACCCAAAATAAAGCCCAATAATTCCTGCTGAAAAAAGAGATATCGAAATTAGCCAACTGTAACCTTTCACCTGTTCTATTTCTGCTTCTACCTCCTTATCATCAGCAATCCCTCCTTTGGAGCTTTTAAATAGATAAAAGTTGAAGAGAATAAAAACACTAAATAGAAGTATTCCTTCCCAAAGGCCAATTAATCCGTTTAATCCTAGGATGAAAAATAAAATAGTAACTAAAACAGTAACCAAATAATCAAATCGGAGGTGTGACCTTTTGATCATAATGGGATAAAAAATTCCGCTTAAACCTAGTACTAAGCCTATATTTGCAATATTTGACCCTACCACATTTCCTATGGAAATATCGCTGTTTCCTTTTAAGGCAGCATTAATACTCACTAGTAACTCAGGCGCAGAGGTGCCAAAGGCTACGATCGTTAGTCCAATCAATCCACTACTCATTCCCAATTTAACGGCAATTGCTGAAGCTCCGTCAACCAAAAATTTTCCGCCTACCAATAATATGATTAGACCTAGAGCTAGTAATAAATATGCAATCATTATTTAAAGTTTAGGACCAAATGCCAAATCTCCCGCATCTCCAAGCCCAGGAACTATATAAGATTGAGCATTTAATTTTTCATCAACCACGCCAATCCAAAATTGGTGTGGGATTTTCAGGTGATCTTGTAAGTATTGAATACCTTCTGGTGCAGCAAATGCAGCAGCAATATGGATTTTAGATGGTGTTCCGTGTTCTAATAATTTTTCAATGGATGCAAGAAATGATTTTCCTGTTGCAAGCATTGGATCTGCCAAGATGACGATTTTTCTATCCAAAGAAGGACTAGCGTGGTAGCCCAAGTTTATCTGGATTTCATCACTTGTATTTTCTTTCCTAAAAGCTCCAATAAATCCACTTTCAGATTGATCAAATACGCTCAAAAATCCATTATAAAAGGGAAGAGATGCCCTTAAGACAGCTATCAAGACAGGTTGCGACGAAGGCAATAAAGTGTTAGAGCTTGCGAGTGGACTTGATATTTCTTTCTCTTCGTATGGAAAGGATTTTGAAATCTCATATGCTAAAATGCTTCCAAGTCTTTTTAAATTCTCTCTGAATCTCATTCTATCTTGCTGGACTCGGATATCTCGCATTTCTGCTATGAATTGATTAGCTATAGATGGCTGATTTGCTAAGATGAACATGGAGCTAATTTAATAGAAAAAACCCGGCTGATGGAGGCCGGGTTTTCAGATTTTTATTTCGTGCAAATTATTTTATTTCAAAACTTGTTCTTCTAGCCATTTGTCGGGCATTTTCTGAATTTTTGTCAACACTTGTATCTTCGCCATATCCTTTAAAGGTCAATCTTGCCGCATCTATCCCTGATTTAATTAATAGGTCATGAACTGCTTGGGCTCTTTTTTCAGATAGTTTCAAATTGTAGTTTTCTGGCCCAATTTCATCAGCATATCCTCTAACCTCTAATTTTATACCTGGGTTTCTTTTCAAGAAGTTAGAAACATATTGAATTGAGGAGATAGAAAATGCCAGCGGTTTTGAAGAGTCAAATGAGAAATAGACATTGACGTAGTTGTCTTGAATTGCTTTTTTGAAGTAGTCCTCTTGGTTTATTATTTCCTCTACTGGACATCCTGAAGTTGCACCGGGTCCAGGTAAGAAAGGGCATTTATCCAAATGATCAGCAAGGCCGTCTCCATCAGAATCTAAGGTTACCCCATCAGTTCCTACCCTAGCATCAGCAGGTGTATTAGGTTCTTTATCTAAATAATCCGGGATTCCATCTCCATCAGAATCTTTCAACATATCCTTGATACTTGATATTTGACTTGCAAGTTCATCTTTTGTTAAATAGGGATCAGGTTTTATATACCAATCAGCATGTTGCTCATTGGATCCTAAATAGAAGTTTAGACCTAATGTTCCTACCCACCATACACCAGTTGCATGTCCCCTAGGGTTTTCAGGAACTGTCACTGGAAGTGAAGTATTGTACTGTGATCCATCAAAAGTAAAATCTTGTCTTGAATTATAATTCATTTCAATTTTTCCACTTAGCGCTATGTTTTGCGAGAATTTAAATAGTCCTGTAATTCCAGTTTTAATAACTTGGCTATATTCAGGAACTATTGGTAGTGGACTTGTAATATATTTGATACGGGTAACGCCAGTTCCAAAATGCCCGAGAAATCCAAACTTTCTGGTGAAGGATTCAAAATTCCAAATCCGTCCTAAATTAGCAACTCCAACAAGGCCAAGATTCATGTAGTTAGTTTTGAAATCTGGGCTTTTCCCTTCCCAATTGGAAAAACTACCTGCTTCAAATATGCCCTTTATGCCAAACTTTTCATTGATCATATACCTTGCTCCTACATCAAAGTGGCCAACATTTAAAGTTGGAGTAAGATAAGGAGGGGCTAAGGGAGACATCGCTTTGTTAAAGCCGGCACTTGTTTCAATACTCCATTGGTTAAACTCTTTCTGTGCGTACCCTATTGTAGACAGACACAGGTAAACCAAGATTAGAATTACTTTTTTCATGGTTATGTGAGGATTTTTTTAAGGGTGTGTCTCAAAGATATTGAAATTTTCAGGTTCAATAGGCTTAAATAGGGCAAAAAAAAACCTGACCATTACGATCAGGTTTTTATTGTATTGTATTTACAATTATTTTACTTCGAAAGAAGCTCTTCTTGCCATTTGTCTAGCATCTGCAGAAGATTTGTCTACGCTAGTATCTTCACCATATCCTTTGTAAGAAAGTCTTGAGGAATTAATACCTGCAGCGATTAGAATATCATAAACTGCTTTAGCTCTTTTCTCAGAAAGCTTCATGTTGTAATCTTCTGGACCTAATTCGTCTGCATATCCTTTGATTTCTACAGATACACCTGGATTTCTTTTCAAGAAGTTAGCTACATAATTTGCAGCGCTAATAGAGTAGCCTAAAGGCTTGGAGCTATCGAAAGCATAGTAAACATTTACATAACCATCATTAATAGCCTTCTTCAAATAATCAACTTCTTCTCTTACTTCTTCAACCGGACATCCGTTAGTAGAAGCAGGTCCTGGCTGGAATGGACACTTATCCAAGTGGTCAGGTGTACCGTCACCGTCGGAATCTAAAGTAGTACCAGCGGAATTAACTCTTGCTCCAGCAGGAGTATTTGGTTCTTTGTCTAAGTAATCAGGAACTCCGTCACCATCAGAATCTTTCAACATATCTTTGATTCCGTTGATTTGAGAAGCAAGCTCTTCTTTTGTAGCGTATTTGTCAGCTGCAATATACCAGTCAGCGTGCTCTTCGCTTTTACCTAAGTAGAAGTTCAATCCAATAGTACCAGTCCACCAAGTACCGTTAGTACCGTAGTAACCATTCTCTAGATCAGGAAGAATCTCAGTAGATCCATCCCAAGATACAGTCTGACGACCATTCAAGATAGTAGAAATGTCACCAACCAAGGCAATATTTTTGGATAACTTTAATTGTGGAGTTAATCCAAATATTAAATTGTATACGATATCATTGGTTCCAGCAAATCTGTTGCTCTGTGGCTTCACAGCACCCATACCTGCACCACCGTGCAACAATAGGCCGAATGATCTGCTAAATGATTCAAAGTTTAAGACTCTTCCCATATTGGCCACACCTTGAAGGTTTAATCTCCAATAGTTTGTGTCAAATGGTTGAAGGCTGTTTACTCTGTTACCGTTCGCTTCGCTCATGGATCCGAAACCATAATCGAGTTTCGCTCCAAATTTTTCATTGAACATATATCGAACTCCAAAGTCCACATGTCCAATGTTTAAAGTAGGTGATAAGAACTGAGGAGCTAATGGAGCCATTGGCTTGTTAAAGCCACCATTAATTTCCAAAGACAACTTGTCGTAGTCTTGAGCACTGGCACCAATAGCCAAGGCTCCTGCCATAAGTGTTGAGAGTATTAGTTTTTTCATAACAAAAAATTTTTGTTCAAATTTTAAGTGTTTGATTGATGTGAATACAAATTTATAAACTTTTAATTTACTGCAAATCTAGATGAATTATTTAAATGCCAATTAACAAATAAAATAATCCTTGCGATTTTTTTCAAATAACAACAAAAACTTTACATAATTAATGCCAATATGAAATTATTATTCGATTTATTGAAAAAATTCGGTGTTTCCGGCGATGAGCAAGACACTGCAAATTTTATCTTAGAATACATTGATAAACGGCAAAGATTCTGGAATGTTCAGCCTAAAGTGTTTTTCGGTGAAGAATTTCACGATTGTATTTTACTGAAGTTTGGGACTCCTCGTACAGCTCTTTTTGCACATATGGATACCATTGGGTTCATGGTACGGTATGAAAATCAACTGATTCCAGTGGGAGGTCCAGAGTTTATCAAGGAGACAGAACTTGTTGGCCATGATTCCCTCGGTAAAATCCATTGTAAATTAATTGGAGATGAAGATACTCCCCTGCATGATTTTCCACGTGCAATTGAAAGGGGTACTAGACTAGCATTCTCTCAAAATGCAAGAATTGATGAAGAATTTATTCAGGCTGCCTATTTAGACAACAGGTTGGGGCTATACACCGCATTGCAAGTTTGTGAGACAATCCAAGATGGATGGGTCGTTTTTACTACATATGAGGAGCACGGTGGTGGAAGTATGCCGTTTTTATTGAAATTTATTCAAGAAACTTCACCTGTAAGACAAGCCTTAATAGCCGATATAACTTGGGTGACAGAAGGTGTCTTGCCACATGACGGAGTTGTTATTTCAATCCGAGATAAATTTATACCTCGAAAAAAATTCATAGATAAAGTGATTTCTCTTGCTGAAAAAAGTGGAATTCCTTTTCAATTGGAAGTGGAAGCATATGGAGGAAGTGATGGAAGAGAGGTTCAATTTTCACCTTATGCAATTGACTGGGTGTTTGTGGGTGCTGCAGAAGAAAATGTGCATACTCCAGATGAAAAAGTATCTTTGAAAGATCTGCAGTCAATGATTGAGATGCATAAATATTTAATGGATTCACTATAATAATGGATGTTCAGATAAAAGATAAAAGTTTTCAGGTTTTCATCAGGGAAGAAGAAATCAAACTTCGGCTGAGGGAGCTTGGTAATGAGATTTCAAAAGATTTTCATGGGCAGGAGCTAGTGATGTTAGGAGTACTGAACGGCTCTTTCATCATATTTGCAGACCTATGTCGAGAGGTTCAAAGCGTTAAGCTTTTAACTAGTTTCATCAGGATTTCTTCCTACTCTGGAACTGAATCTCAAGAAAAAGTAAAGGAAGTAATGGGATTAAATGACCCGATAGAAGGAAAAAATGTTTTGATAGTGGAAGATATTGTTGATACAGGAATTAGCATGAATTTCCTTTTAAATACCCTGAAAACCCATAATCCTGCCTCGGTTTCTATAGCAACACTCTTATTTAAACCAGATGCTTTTCGTTTTAATTACCCGCTTCATTATGTGGGTTTTGAAATTCCCAATAAATTTGTGGTCGGTTATGGATTGGATTATGATGGATATGGGAGAGAACTTCCTGAAATTTATCAGTTAAAATGATCCGAATTTAAAAAAATTAGAATGTATAATATCGTTTTATTTGGCCCTCCAGGAGCTGGGAAAGGCACTCAAAGTGAAAAGCTGATTCAAAAATACGGACTGACGCATCTATCTACTGGAGACCTTTTTAGAAAACACTTAGGCGAAGGGACCGAATTGGGAAACTTGGCAAAAAAATACATGAATGAAGGGCGTTTGGTGCCTGATGAAGTTGTAATTGGGATGGTAGAAGAAAAAATTGCTTCCAATAAAAACTCCAAAGGATTTATTTTTGACGGATTTCCAAGAACTACTGCTCAAGCTAAAGCACTTGATGAAATGCTTGAAAAGCATGGTATGAGTATATCAGGAATGATTGCTCTAGATGTACCGGAAGACGTGCTAAAAGCTAGAATCAAAGAAAGAGGTAAGACTTCTGGTAGGGTGGATGATCAAGACGATGAAAAAATAAATACTAGAATCAAGGTTTACTTAGATGAAACACTCCCCGTTGCTGATTATTATGAAAAACAAGGGAAGTTCAAAAAAATCAATGGAGTAGGTGCTATCGATGAAATCTTCTCAGACATCACAAAGGTTATTGATAGTTACTGATTCCTTTAAAATTGCTAATTTTGCAATTCGAAATTTGGCTAGGCTGATTGCTTAGCCATTTTTATTTAAAGCAAATTATGGCAGATTCCAATTTTATAGATTACGTTAAGTTTTGTTCTAGATCAGGTGCCGGAGGTGCAGGTTCTCTTCATTTTCGAAGGGAAAAACATGTACCGAAAGGTGGTCCTGATGGCGGAGATGGTGGCAGGGGAGGCCATATCATATTAAAAGGAAATGCCCAATTATGGACTTTGCTTCACTTGAAATATAAAAAGCACGTCATCGCTGAGTCTGGGAAATCGGGCGAAGGTGGAAGACGCACTGGAGCTGACGGAAAAGATATCATTTTGGAAGTTCCATTAGGGACAGTCGCAAAAGATGCCGAGACTGGAGAGAAAAGATTTGAAATAACTGAAGACGGACAGGAAGTAATCCTCACCAAAGGCGGAAGAGGAGGTTTGGGAAATGATCATTTTAAATCTGCTACCAATCAGGCCCCTCACTTTGCTCAACCTGGGGAACCAGGTATTGAAGAATGGATTATTCTCGAACTCAAATTATTAGCTGATGTTGGTTTAGTAGGTTTTCCTAATGCAGGCAAATCCACCCTCCTTTCATCAATTTCTGCAGCAAAGCCTGAAATAGGAGATTACCCGTTCACTACTCTCGTGCCAAATTTGGGAGTGGTGGCATATAGAGATGACAAGTCTTTTGTGATGGCTGATATCCCTGGAATTATTGAGGGTGCAGCTGATGGAAAAGGCCTTGGGATAAGATTTTTGAGACATATAGAACGAAATTCCATCCTTCTTTTCCTTATCCCGGCAGATGCGGATAATATCAAAAAACAATACAAAATATTACTGGGAGAACTTGAAAAATATAATCCTGAGCTTTTAGATAAGCAGAGATTACTGGCAATTTCCAAATCAGATATGTTGGATGATGAGTTGATGACCGAAATGAAAAATGAATTGCCTGAGGGCATACCATCTGTTTTCATTTCAGCCGTAGCCCAAACCAACCTGGATAAATTAAAGGATATGATTTGGCAGGCTATCCAACAAGGATAAGTGCCACTTTGTCAGGTTGAGCTCTATGGCAATAATATTGATGAGTTAGAATAAACCAGCTATTGATTTATAATTTATGAAAAATAAGGAAGAAGAAGTAAAAGACAATCTTCAAGAGACAGTAGAGGAAACTCCCGAAAAGGAAGTGACTCAAGAGCAAGAAACTGATTCTACAGCAGATGATTCTTTAGCGAAACTTGAATCTGAATTAGCTGAGGTAAAAGATAAATATCTGAGACTCTATTCTGATTTTGAAAATTTCAGGAAGAGAAATGCGAAAGAACGACTGGACTTGATCAAAACTGCTTCTGAAGATGTGCTTAGAGATTTGATTCCAGTTGTTGATGATTTTGAAAGGGCCTTCAAAGCAAATGAAAGTGAGGAAGATGCTCAAAAAGTGCGTGAAGGAAATCAGTTGATTTTCCATAAGCTTTTGAAAATATTGGAAAACAAAGGGTTAAAACCAATGGGTGATTTGATAGGGCAACCTTTTGATGCCGACACTCAAGAGGCGATTACTCAGATTCCAGCACCGAGTGAAGAAATGAAAGGAAAGGTAATTGACGTGGTAGAGAAAGGATACACCTTAGGAGATAAGGTGGTTCGCTTTGCCAAAGTTGTGACAGGAGCGTAATTATGGCAAAAAGAGACTATTATGAGGTATTGGGTATAAGCAAAAGCGCCTCAGCTGACGAGATCAAAAAGGCTTACAGAAAGCTTGCAATCCAATATCACCCCGATAAAAACCCGGATAATCCAGAAGCTGAAGAAAAATTTAAGGAAGCTGCAGAGGCCTACGAGGTTCTAAGCAATCCTGAGAAGAAACAGCGCTATGATCAATTCGGTCATCAAGGCCTTGGTGGAAACGGAGGCTTCGGTGGAGGAGGTATGAATATGGAAGATATCTTCTCCCAGTTTGGTGATATTTTTGGAGGCGGGGGAGGTTTCTCCTCATTCTTTGGTGGAGGTGGTGGAGGTAGACGTACCAAAAAAGGTACAAACCTTCGTGTAAAACTGAAGCTTAACCTTCAGGAAATAGCCAATGGTGTAGAGAAAAAAATCAAAGTTAAAAGGCATGTCATTGCCCCTGGCGTTACATTCAAGTCTTGTTCGACCTGTCAAGGATCTGGACAGATAAAAAAGGTGGTAAATACCATGCTTGGCCAGATGGTTTCTGCTAGCACCTGCGGTGTTTGTGGAGGAAGTGGCCAAATAGTAGATAAAAAACCTGCTGAAGCAGATTCCAGAGGTCTTATCATCAAAGAAGAGGTGATTTCTATCAATATCCCTGGAGGAGTAGCTGAAGGAATGCAATTAAGTATGTCCGGAAAGGGAAATGAAATTCCAGGAGGAATCCCCGGCGATCTTTTAATAGTGATAGAAGAGGTTGAGGATAATACACTTCAAAGAGATGGAAATAACGTCATTTACGATCTTTATATCTCTTTCTTAGATGCTGCCTTGGGGGCTTCTGTGGAAGTTCCAACCATTGATGGAAAAGTGAAAATCAAAATAGATCCGGGTACTCAGTCTGGAAAAATGCTGAGACTGAAAGGAAAAGGAATCAAAGATATTAATGGCTATACCAAAGGAGATCAGTTGATTATGGTCAATGTATGGACTCCTACTCAATTATCTAAAGAAGAAAGACAGACTTTGGAAGCCTTGAGAGATTCCGAAAATTTCAAACCGGATCCAGGAAGACAAGACAAATCCTTCTTTGATAAAATGAAAGAGTTTTTCTAAAATTTGATAAAGCCAGAAGCAATTCTGGCTTTTTTTATATTTTTAAAAACCTTTTCCATGTCAAGTCGTAACCTATCCGTATGCTGAGAAAATTCTGTCTGCTTTTTCTAGTAATCTTAGGTGGGGTAGGTGCAAGTAACGCGCAGTTGATTAAGGAGTACCGAGCTCCTGAAAAAGAAGGCTTCGATTTAGTATTATTCGAATTCTCTAGTTATAAAAGCTCTACACATCTTAAAAGGGTAAGGATTTCAGACCCTATCGCTATCCATGGTCACTTGGAGAAGGCTAATATTCTGCCTTATTTTTCACATCAGGTTAGCGATAATATTTTGTATTCTTCTCTCGTACATAAAAATGTGGAGTCCGATAATCTGGGTAAAAGCATCACTTCAAAAATTTTTTCTTCAGGAAATGATGATTTCGGACATAGTTGGGATATCAGTCTAAACTCCAATTTTCTATATCACTTGGATTTCACTCTAGGAGTAGGGAAAGCAGAATTTGACTTGGCACAGCTGCCTATCAGCCAATTAAAAGTTAAGAGTGCCAGCGCCGATGTGAAAATCCACTACGGGAATGAAGATCCTAATAGAGTCAGGATGGATACATTGTTGGTTACCTTAAATATGGGTACTGTAAATGTACAGTCGGCTAATTTCACCAATGCCAAAAAAATGATTTTTGAGGTTAATTATGGAAACTTGAATTTGAATTTTAGCGATGGAATGTCCTCGCCATCAAGTGTCATTGCAGCAGTAGGCGCCGGTACATTGAAACTTAAGCTTCCCCCTGAAAACTTTCCAGTTAGGATAAAAGTCCGAACAACTGCTATGTGCAGAACTTCTATCCCAAAATATTTACGTTCTTTGGGAGATGAGACCTACGTGTCTAAAGGGTATGACCCTGATGACCCCAACTTACTAGAATTGATTGTTGATGTTGGAGTAGGTTCTTTGACAGTAGAATAAAACCTTTTCAATGCTAGAAACCCTCAACCTTAATAAAACCTACGGCTTAAATAGAGCTCTTACAGATATTAATTTAAAAGTCCCCAAAGGAGTAATTTTTGGACTTTTGGGCCCCAATGGTGCGGGGAAGTCTACCTTGATTCGAATTATCAATCAAATTATAGATGCTGATTCCGGTGAGGTTTTGATTGATGGGCAGCCCTTGGCTCCAAAACACATCAGCCTTATAGGATACCTTCCTGAAGAGCGTGGGCTTTATAAAAAAATGAAAGTCTGGGATCAAATGCTCTATTTTGCCAGACTCAAGGGCCTTTCCCAACAAGAAGCCAAAAAGCGAATCCATAACTGGCTTGCCAAGATGGAAATGAGCACATGGAAGGATAAAAAGATTGAAGATCTATCTAAAGGGATGGCTCAAAAAGTTCAGTTTATCTCTACGATTATTCACAACCCTCCCTTATTAATTTTAGACGAACCATTCTCAGGCTTTGATCCTGTGAATGCTGAAATCATCAAAGACCAAATTCTAGAACTGAGAAATCAGGGTACCACAGTCATTTTAAGTACGCATAGGATGGAATCCGTAGAGTTGCTTTGCGATCAGGTTGCTATGATCAACCGTTCGCACAAAATCTTAGACGGAACGATCAAAGAAGTAAAAAACAGCTACAGACCGGAAGTTTTTAGAATTAGTATTGACCAACCTACTCTTCCTATTCCTACTGAGTGGGCGGTTCAAACTGACGGAGAGTCCGTGCATTTTACGCTGCCATTGAGCGGTAAAACTCCCAATGAACTCTTGATAGAATTGATGAATTACGGACAGGTTTCCAATTTTCAGGAAGTAATTCCCAGTATGGAAGAAATTTTTATTCACCAGGTAAAATCAACTCAAAATGGATAAAATCTGGTTAGTCATTCAGAGAGAATACCTTTCTCGGGTAAAAAAGAAATCCTTCTTATTAGCCACTTTGCTTACGCCGCTGATTTTTCCGGCAATCATGGCGGTTTTTGTTTGGATTGCGGTTGAAGAGAAAGAGAACCAATCTCTAAGAATTATCGAAGTGGTGGATGAGAATAAGCTTTTTTTCATGGAAAGCTCTCAACAATATGCTTTTTCATTTTCCGATAGTAGTCCTGAAGAGGCAAAGCTTCTCGTTCAAAATGGAGACCGTTATGGGTTTTTATACATCCCTAAAATAGACTTAAAAAATCCTCAGGGCATTACCTTTTACGGAGAGGAAAATCCCAGCATGAGTTTGGTATCTTATCTAGAGAGTAGTCTCAAGAAAAAAATTGAGGATCAGCGTCTTTATGATTCAGGAATCGACCCCCAAATTCTATCAGATATTCGTACTTCAGTTGATTTGAAATCTATCACACTGAACCAAAAAGGAGAAGAAAAAGTATCCGATGCAACAGTCAATTACGCGATAGGGTTTTTAGCTGGAATTCTGATTTACATGTTCATTTTCATTTATGGAAATCAAATCATGCAAGGGGTAATTGAGGAAAAGTCCAGCCGGATTGTTGAAATATTGGTGTCATCTCTCAAACCCTTTCAGCTGATGATGGGGAAAATCGTTGGTATTGCCGGAGTGGGTTTAACCCAGCTTTTAATCTGGATTATTTTGATAGGTACTTTGACTACTGTTGTAACGGGAATCCTAGGCCTTCAAATGCCTCAAGAGCAAGCGATGGAATTGGCACAGGCTGATATGATTCAAACAGATAATTCTGAATTTACTGAAATACTGCAAGTCATCGCAGGGATAGATTTTATCAGTATTATCTCCAGTTTTATATTTTACTTCTTAGGAGGCTATTTATTATATGGGGCCTTGTTTGCAGGTATTGGCTCTGCTGTGGATGCTCCTTCCGATGCTCAGCAATTCATGCTTCCAGTTACGGTTCCTTTGATAGTAGCCTACATGGGTTTATTTGTATTTGTGTTGCAAGATCCAAATAGTACCACTTCTTTTTGGCTTTCTATTATCCCCTTGACTTCACCCATAGCGATGATGGGAAGGGTAAGTTACGGTGTTCCATTTTGGGAATTGGGACTCTCTATGCTCTTGTTGATTTTAGGGTTTTTGGCTACCACTTGGCTTGCTGGAAAAATCTACAGGATCGGTATTTTAATGCATGGCACCAAGCCTTCCTATAAAACCCTTTGGAAGTGGATTAAATCTTCGAATTAAAAGAAAAGCGGAACCTGATATTAACCTCAGTGTTCCACTTTTCAATTGAATTAAAACTAATTACTTTCTAAATTTATTTCAGGTATGCAGAGAGCATCCACACCACTTTTTCTTTGGCTGTGATGTAATCACTCATTAATGTTACGGTACCCTCATCTCCTTGTTCGGAAGCAGAATCCAGTACTTCACGCTCTACTTTTAGTAAAGTATTTAGATTCTCTCGAACAATTTCCACCATTCTTTTAGAATCCTGAATTTCTCTCGCTTCCTTGATTTCAGAATTCTCAATGTACTCTCCGTAAGAGGATAATGGTCTTCCTCCCAAGGTTAAAATTCGCTCTGCTACTTCATCCACGTTTTCATTCGCAGTGGTATAAAGCTCTTCAAACTTCGCATGGAGTTCAAAGAAATTTGGACCGCTTACATTCCAATGAAAATTTCTCAGATTCTGATAATAAATCTGATAATTGGCCAACAATAAATTTAACTTTTCTATAAGGGCTATACTGTCTTTTACGCCCAATCCGATGTCATTCGTTTTCATATTTTTATTTTGTTTTTGTCTTAGATTTAATACCTTAAATTTACTAAAATCCACTTCCTGAAGCCAACTGATAATATCTATAGCTGAGATATACTATCTATTGGATAAAGGAGTTAATAGCCTTAAAGGCCAAGTTAAACTGCATGAAAAACCGTTTCCAGGATCTTACTTCCATCGACTTCTATCAAAACCGAAAACAAGTCAAATGGTTGGTGGTAATTGTATCTTTAATTATCGGAGCAGGATCCATTTGGTATACCAACCGACTGGTGGAGGAACTTAGAGAGCGGGAAAGAAGACAGATAGAGCTCCTGTCCAGTGCGCTTGAATATGCCGCTTCCAATACGGATAACCTAACTTTTATCAATCAGGAAATCATCCAGCAGAATTATTCTATTCCGGTAATTATGGTGGATGCCAGTGGTGAGCCTATAGAATTTCGAAATATACGATTCAAGAAAAATGCGGATGGAGAGGATTCCCTGAAAACCTTGGATATTGAATTGGAAAAAATGAAGGCCGAATATGAGCCTATTCTACTTCGGGAAGCAGATATTCTGGTTTACTATCGCAATTCAGAATTACTTATCAATTTGAAATATTATCCTTATGTGCAACTGGCGGTAATTTTGATTTTTGGGATGCTGGCCTATGCAATTTTTAACCAAAGTAAAATCGCAGAGCAGAATCGGGTTTGGGCAGGACTGACCAAGGAAACTGCACATCAGTTGGGAACTCCGATCGCCTCTTTGATGGCTTGGATAGATTATCTCAGAAACTCTCCTGTTTGGGAAGAAAATAAGGAGATTATCACTGAAATGGATAAGGATGTCGTGAAGCTGAGAATGGTAACGGAGCGATTTTCAAGTATTGGAAGCAAGCCTATGATTCAGGCTGAGAACTTATATCAGGTCATAGAAGAAACGATCACTTATCTCCGGCCAAGAATTTCGACCAAAGTGGATTTAAATATCAAGGCTGACTCCAGAGATTTGGATGCCATGATGAATAAACCGCTTTTTGAATGGGTGATAGAAAATATCTGTAAAAATGCTGTTGATGCCATGAAGGGCAAAGGCACGATTACTATTGAGCTGCTTCAAGACAGTGATAAATTTGTTATCATAGATATTACAGATAATGGAAAGGGGATGGAAAAGCGACTTTTCAGAAAAGTTTTTAATCCAGGTTTCTCTACCAGACAGCGGGGATGGGGCTTAGGGTTGACATTGGCTAAACGAATCATAGAAAGTTACCACGGCGGTAAAATTTTTGTTAAAAGCTCAGAAGTTGGAGTTGGCACTACCTTTAGAATTGTCTTGCACAGTACTTTAGAGGGTGCAGAACAGTTTGTTACAGAAGGAATTTTGGAATATTGAGGGATTATCGAAAGTAGATTGACGATTTGCGAAATTAAATCGGAACTCCATACTTTATCCTCAACCTTGAACAATCAGGGATAAGTTTGATATCCTTATTAGTAACTCTAAATTCCTAAATCCATTTTCCTTACCTTTGCAGGCTGAAAGAAAGGACCCATGAGTTTGAATAAGGAAATCAGTAAGAGAAGAACTTTTGCCATCATTGCCCACCCGGATGCAGGGAAGACCACGTTGACCGAAAAACTTTTGCTTTTTGGTGGGGCGATCAATACTGCAGGTGCTGTCAAATCCAATAAGATTGATACAGCAACCAAGTCTGACTGGATGGAAATCGAGAAGCAAAGAGGTATTTCCGTGGCAACCTCTGTGATGGGCTTCGAATATAAAGACACCAAAATCAATTTGCTGGATACTCCTGGTCACCAGGATTTCGCAGAAGATACTTACCGAACCCTGACAGCTGTGGACTCGGTTATTATGGTAATTGACTGTGTAAAAGGGGTGGAGATTCAGACTGAAAAGCTGATGGAAGTCTGCCGGATGAGAAATACACCAGTTATTTGCTTTATCAACAAGCTGGATAGAGAAGGAAGGGATCCTTACGATTTATTAGATGAGGTAGAGCAAAAGTTGAATATTCAATGCCGACCACTTTCTTGGCCGATTGGCATGGGTAAAAGTTTCAAGGGTGTATACAATCTTTACGATAAGAAGCTTAATCTTTTCACACCTTCTCAGCGAAAGCTTTCCGATGACCGAACTGCCTTTGAAAATTTAGAAGATTCTGAATTGGATACCTTGATTGGGCAGAATGCTGCAAACCAACTTCGGGAAGATGTGGAGCTGATTGATGGGGTATATCCAGAATTTGATCCGAAAGAGTATTTAGAGGGAAAAGTTGCCCCCGTGTTTTTTGGATCTGCGGTAAATAATTTCGGAGTGAATGAAATGCTGGATACTTTTATCAAAATTGCCCCTGCACCTAAAAGCAGGAATACAGATGTAAGAGAGGTGAAACCGGATGAATCCAAGTTTTCAGGATTTGTTTTTAAAATCCATGCGAACATGGATCCTAATCACCGAAATAGAATTGCTTTTTTGAGAATTTGCTCCGGTAAATTTGAACGAAACAAGCCTTACAACCACGTAAGAGGACCCAAGCCACTTCGTTTTTCAAATGTGACTCAGTTTATGGCTCAGGATAAAGAGATCATTGATGAGGCTTTTCCAGGTGATATTGTGGGTTTGTATGATACAGGAAATCTAAAAATCGGCGACACATTAACGGATGGGGAGAATATGGTCTTCACGGGAATTCCTAGTTTCTCGCCGGAGATCTTTAGAGAAGTGGTCAACAAAGACGCCATGAAGACCAAGCAATTGGAAAAAGGGCTGAAGCAATTGATGGAGGAAGGAGTAGCCCAACTGTTTACCTTCGATATGGGTTCTCGAAAAGTAGTCGGTACTGTGGGACAGCTTCAATTTGAAGTGATTCAATTCCGATTGAAAAATGAATACAATGCCACAGTGGAATTCCATCCGATGAATTTATATAAAGCCTGCTGGATCAGTAGTAAGGATAAAAAGCAATTGGATGAGTTTGTTCGATCAAAGAACCGCCATATTGCTCATGATAAAGACGGGAAACTGGTCTTTATGGCCGAATCCAAAGCTTGGCTTCAGATGGTTCAGGACAATTATCCTGAGATTGAATTTCACTTTACATCGGAGTTTTAAATTACTCATCCTCCAATGGTTTTCAACCTTGGAGGGTTTGTTTTTTGTCAAAGGCAGGCTTTTTCCTTTTAACCGATTGCTCTTTTGTATGGTAATACTGCTTTATAAGCTGAATTGCTTTTCCTACAGTTGAACGGTATACTGGGAGAATTCTGTTTTTTGAAAATCATGAATACTATCTTATTTCACTCAAAGCATTTTCATAATCCAAAATATCGAATGAGGTAAATCCTTCCGCTCTAAAAAGCAGAATCTGATCAGTCATTTGTACCAACTCTTCCTTTATTAGTTTTTTTTGTTCATCGAGATAAAGTGGAATCGGCGAATTTTCAATCAGAGGATGTAGTCGAAGCGTTTTCGTATTTTTTGCAATCAAAACGATAGCTCCAGGGCTTCCTTTAGGAAGAAGTTGTAATTCACTGTAAAAGCTATCCAGACAGGTTTTACATCCTTCAGGATTGACTACTAAAATCCAATCTTCAGGCTCTGTAATATTTAAGATCCTTGCAATTTTTGATTTATTGGGATTTGAGCACGAGAGAAATGCAAAAAAAACCATCAAAATAAAAAGTGTTTTAATCTTCATAATTCAGACCTTCAAACCTAATAATGTCATATCGAAGGATATTTTCATCAAAATCATCCCTGTTGGGATTATTGGTGGACACGTACAATCCCTTTTTACCTACGAAATAATTCCTGTTCTCAATTCCATGGTTTAAAAAATTGAATTCACCTAAGATTTTCAAATCTTTATCCAGAACCATGACACCAATCATAGGTCTTCTTGAAAAAATTGATCTTGGACCGAGGTTATAATCGTTGACGTTTATCTTTGGCAAGAAAAATCGATAAAATACATCTCTATAAATATCATAGATGAAATTCTCATAACTATCACTTTCTAAGTCTTGTATAATTCCCTTATCTCCAGGGGCAGGGAAACCATCGATAATTCTAAAACTGTTTACTGATTCAGACTTTACATTTACATAGCTCACTAGTCCCTCCCCTTTTTTTGAAATCACCCAAAGTCTATGGTCAGTAAAAGGTGCAACAATAATGGAATCATACCTATTAGCCCATGCGAAATTGGCGCTTTTTTTTCCATCAGACCAAATATTAGGAGGCCTAGAAATTGGAATCCATCTTGATACAGTATCAGTTTTATTTGCTTCTATTTTAAAAATTGAAAGAGTATTAATCGCTTCTTTCTCTGTGATATTAAAAATATTTGAATAAAAAGGCTGGGCTCCCCAAAGCTCTTTATCTTTTAAAATAAATGGTGTCTCATTAGTAGACCCCACATAATTGACCTTGTTTTCGGGATCAAATATTGGGGTACTGGCTAGAACCTCGCCTTGGAAATTGATACTAAAGGCCTTTGGGGGTATGGAAGAAATAAGTACGCAATCAGGTTTGTAAATTTGAAATCCGCTATAATTCCCGATACTATTTGGACCATCTGTAAATAGCGGGATTTTGTAGTTTATTTTTTTAGTTTGAAGATCGAAAAGTATAATTTCAGGTTTGCTTTTGTTTTTAATGGCGAGATACTCTCCTGAGTCACTCTTTATGTATTGAACCCTCCTGATATCGGGATTGAAATCTGAATTTATTGAAATGATTAACGTTTCGTTTATTTTTTTCTCTGTGATAGAATAAGTAAGTTTTTTTTCACATGAGGAAAAGACAACTAAAAGGGAAATAATTAAAATTATTGAACGCATAATTAGATGAAAAATGTGGCTGTTCCCTATTTCATCAAAATCAATAAAATAAAGCCCAGCCACAGATTGATTATTGAACTTGTTCGCCTGGTTGTGTTTCGCAACCGCAAAGATTTGTTTCTACAGGTGTAGTACATCCTTCATCATCCCATTGGCAATAAACCATTTTGTCTTGAGCCTTGGCATTATTAGTTCCAAAGTAAGATAGCCCTAGTGATGCTAAACCAACTAGACTAGCGGATAAGGCAAATAATTTTAACTTTTTCATGATTTTTTAAAATTTAAGTTTGAAAATTGTTTTGCTTTGGGAATGCCTAGAATTTCCCGGATTTGATCCATGGCCAAAAAGATCACTAGTAACAAAGGAGGAGCAAAAAAAAAACAAACTAATTGAATAAATTATTTTAAAGTTTTAATTACAAATCAAAAAGCAGATCGCAAAAAGCGAATTTTTTATTATAAGGTAGCCACTAGTCCAAAGCCTGGCTACAGATGGTTCAGGACAATTATCCTGAGATTGAATTCCACTTTACATCGGAGTTTTAAATTACTCATCCTCCAAAGGTTTTCACCCTTGGAGGGTTTGTTTTTTGAAAAAGGCGGGCTTTTTTTTAACCGATTGCTCATGTGTATAATAATACTGCTTTATAAGCTGTATTGCTTTTCCTACAGTTGAACGGTATACTGGGAGAATTCTGTTTTTTGAAAATCATGAATCCTATCTTATTTCACTCAAAGCATTTTCATAATCCAAAATATCGAATGAGGTAAATCCTTCCGCTCTAAAAAGCAGAATCTGATCAGTCATTTGTACCAACTCTTCCTTTATTAGGTTTTTTTGTTCATCGAGATAAAGTGGAATCGGCGAATTTTCAATCAGAGGATGTAGTCGAAGCGTTTTCGTATTTTTTGCAATCAAAACGATAGCTCCGGGGCTTCTTTTAGGAAGAAGTTGTAATTCACTGTAAAAGCTATCCAGACAGGTTTTACATCCTTCAGGATTGACTGCCAAAATCCAATCTTCAGGCTCAGTAATATTTAAGATTCCTGCAATTTTTGATTTATTGGGATTTGAGCACGAGAGAAATGCAAAAAAAACCATCAAAATAAAAAGTGTTTTAATCTTCATAATTCAGACCTTCAAACCTAATAATGTCATATCGAAGTATGTTTTCATCAAAATCATCCCTGTTGGGATTATTTGTTGAGATGTATAGGCCTTTACGGCCGACAAAATAATTCCAAGCTTGAGCATAATTCGTTTCAAAAAGATGTTGCCCTATGATATTTAGATTCTTGTCTAAAACCATTATGACAAGTTTTGGATGATTTTGCAACATATTTCTGGGAGTGAGGTTGTAGGACTCAATCTTAATAGAAGGATAGAAGAAGCGGTAAAAGATTTTTCTATATTGATCAAAAAGTAAAAGTTCATATCGCCCATTTTCCAAATCTTTGATTATTTCAACATCCCCAACTGGGCTATCTTTTATTATTCTAAAACCATTAATTTGATTGGATTTGATTTCTTTTATTCCCAGTAATCTCTCCTTTTTTTTAGATACAATCCAGATTCTATGGTCTAATTGAGGAGCTATCAGAATTGAATCTCCATAATCCGTCCATGAAACATCAAGACTTTTTTTTCCATTGTCCCATTCATCCTTTGGACGTGTTATGTTTAGCCATTTTAGTTCATTTTCACATTCAGAATGTATTATTAATTTAAAAATGGGTCGAGTGTTTTCAATATCTTTAAAACTTATGTTATATAAGTCTTGGAAATAAGGCTGTATACCAAATAATTCTTTCCCTCGAAAAATAAAGGGAGTCTCATTATTAGAAGACAAGTAGTTTGCTTTTTTTTCAGGGTCTTCAATTTTGATCGTAGAATACTTTTCTCCAAGAAAATTTATGAGATGAACTCTAGGTGGGATCGAAGCAATTACTATTGTATCCTCTGATTTTATTGTGAAACCATTCATTAGTCCAATACCATTAGGGCCTTCCTTTTTCAATGGAATGATTTGACGTATATCGAGAGAATTTAAACTAAATATACCTAATTCAAAATTAGTTTTATTTTGTATAGCTATGTATTCACCGGAATCACTATCAAAGTGTTGAATCCGAGATAGGTCTGGATTAAAGCTCTGATCAATAGGAATTTGAATTGTGGAGTAAACTTGTTTATTGATTTGCTTGATTTCATTTTGTTTTGGTTGGCAATTATTTAATGCAACCAGACTGAGGAGGAAAATAATATTTTTCATATAATGAAGGCAGGCTGCTTCAAAAATCTAAACTTTCCTTTTACTATAAGATAAGAATATTCAAACTTTAGAAACAGCCTTATTATTAAATTAATTATTGTACTGCCGCTCCGTCATCTTCACAACCACAGGGAGCCTTGTCTTTGGGCTTGGTACAAGTTTTACCATCCCACTCGCACTTGGCAATCTCACCTTGGGCTTCTGCTTCACTGGAAGTCAAATAAGACATGCCAAAGATTGCTGCCCCATAAAGGCCAATGCCTAGTGCAATTAATTTTAACTTTTTCATGATTTTTTAAAATTTAAGTTTGAAAATTGTTTTTGCTTTGGGAATGCCTAGAATTTCCCGGATTTGATCCATGGCCAAAAAGATCACTAGCAACATAGGAGGAGCAAAAAAAAAACAAACTAATTGAATAAAATATTTTAAAGTTTTAATCACAAATCAAAAAACAGATCACAAAAAGCGAATTTCAATTCGTAAGGCAGGCACTAGTCTAAAGCCTGGCTTCAGTTGGTACAGGACAATTATCCCGAGATTGAGTTTCACTTTACTTCGGAGTTTTAAAATACTCACCCTCCAAAGGTTTTCACCCTTGGAGGGTTTGTTTTTTATTAAAGGCGGGCTTTTATCTTTTAACCGATTGCTCAAGTGTATAATAATACTGCTTTTTAAGCTGTATTTCTTTTCCTACAGCTGAACGGTATGCCGGTAGAATTCTGTTTTGGTATTTGATCAATACTATCTTATTTCACTCAAAGCATTTTCATAATCCAAAATATCGAATGAGGTAAATCCTTTCCCTCTAAAAAGCAGAATCTGATCAGTCATTTGTACCAATTCTTCCTCAATTAGGATTTTTTGTTCATCGAGATAAAGTGGAATCGGCGATTTTTCAATTAGAGGATGTTGTCGAAGTGTTTTCGAATTCTTTGCAATTAAAACAATAGCCCCAGGGCTATCTTTAGGGAGAAGTTGTAGTTCACTGTAAAAGCTATCCAGACAGGTTTTACATCCTTCAGGATTGACTACCAAAATCCAATCTTCAGGCTCAGAAATATTTAAAACCCCTGAAATTTTTGATTTATTGGGATTTGAGCATGAGAGAAATGCAAAAAATCCCATCAAAATAAAAAGCGTTTTAATCTTCATACTTCAGACCTTCAAACCTGATAATGTCATATCGAAGGATATTTTCATCGAAATCATCCCTGTTGGGATTATTGGTGGACACGTACAATCCTTTTTTTCCTACGAAATAATTCCTGTTCTCAATTTCATGGTTTAAAAAATTGAACTCACCTAAGATTTTCAAATCTTTATCTAGAACCATGACACCAATCATAGGTCTTCTTGAAAAAATTGATCTTGGACTGAGGTTATAATCGTTGACGTCTATCTTTGGTAAGAAAAAACGATAAAATACATCTCTATAAATATCATAGATGAAATTCTCATAACTATCACTCTCTAAGTCTTGTATAATTCCTTTATCTCCAGGGGCAGGGTAACCATCGATAATTCTAAAACTGTTTACAGATTTAGACTTTACACTTACGTAGCTCACTAGCCCTTCCCTTTTTTTTGAAATCACCCAAAGTGTAGGGTCAGTAAAAGGAGCAACAATAATGGAATCATACCTATTATCCCATGCGAAATTGGCGCTTTTTTTTCCATCGGACCATATATTCGGAGGCCTAGAAATTGGAATCCATCTTGATAAAGTATCAGTTTTATTTGCTTCTATTTTAAAAATTGAAAGTGTATTGATCGCCTCTCTCTCTGTGATATTAAAAATATTTGAATAAAAAGGCTGGGCTCCCCAAAGCTCTTTATCTTTTACAATGAATGGTGTCTCATTTGTAGATCCCACATAATTTACCTTGTTTTCGGGATCAAATATTGGGATACTGGCTAAAACCTCACCTTGGAAATTGATACTAAAGGCCTTTGGGGGTATGGAAGATATAAGTACGCAATCAGGTTTGTAAATTTGAAATCCGCTATAATTCCCGATGCTATTTGGACCATCAGTAAAGAGTGGTATTTTATAATTTATTTTATTAGTTTGAAGATCGAAAAGTAAAATTTCGGGTTTGCTTTTGTTTTTAATTGCTAGATACTCTCCTGAGTCACTCTCAATGTATTGAACCCTCCTGATATCGGGATTGAAATCTGAATTTATTGAAATGATTAATGTTTCGGTTACTTTTTTCTCTGTGATTGGATAAGTATATTTTTTTTCACATGAGGAAAAGACAAGTAAAAGGGAAATAATTAAAATTATTGAACGCATAATTAGATGAAAAATGTGGCTGTTCCCCATTTCATCAAAATCAATGAAATAAAGACAGCCACAGATTGATTATTGAATTTGTTCGCCTGGTTGTGTTTCGCAACCGCAAAGATTTGTTTCTACGGGTGTAGTACATCCTTCACCATCCCATTGGCAATAAACCATTTTGTCTTGAGCCTTGGCATTATTAGTTCCAAAGTAAGACAACCCTAGTGATGTTAAACCTACTAGACTTGCGGATAAGGCGAATAATTTTAACTTTTTCATGATTTTTTAAAGTTTAAGTTTGAAAATTGATTTTGTTTTGGGAATGCCTAGAATTTCCCGGATTTGATCGATGGCCAAAAAGATCACTAGCAATATAGGAGGTGCAAAAAAAAAACAAACTAATTGGATAAAATATTTTAAAGTTTTAATCACAAATCAAAAAACAGATCACAAAAAGCGAATTTCTGTCCATTAAATAATCCCTTATCACTCAGTTTCAAATCAGGAATAACTAGCAAAGCCATAAAGCTCAACGTCATAAAAGGTGAGTTTAAGGTCGAACCCATTTCTTTGGCAAGTCGATCGATTCGAGTGTAGGCTGCCGCTACCTCATAGCCATCCGAGGCTGACATAATTCCCCCGACAGGAAGTGGAAGGATTTCTTCCTGATCTTCAGAAACAGCCGATACCCCTCCTTTAGCTTCTATAATTAAATTCACTGCCTTGCAAATCGATTCGTCATCCACTCCTACTGCAATAATGTTGTGCGAATCATGCCCTACGGAAGAAGCGATAGCGCCTGCCTTTAAACCAAAGTTTTTGATAAATGCCACAGCAGGAGGAGCATCTTCGTAGCGGTTGACCACAGTAATTTTCAAGATGTCCTTTTCCAGATTGGATTCTGCCAAGCCCTCGCGAAGTATGATTTCTCCTGATATCTCTGGAGTGATCAACTGTCCATCAAGTGCTTCAATGACTCTAACCTTGTTCCCAGAAGCAGGGATTTGAAAGTCCTTCGGCTTTTTGAGAGAGGTATGGAAATTATTGATCAACTCATTTTTGATGCTTGGAATCAGCGTCTTTCCGTTTTCAGCGACTTTTTGTCCTTGTATATAGGTGGCGAGCACTTCAAATTTCTCCAGATCCTTCACTAGGATAAAATCTGCTGGGTCTCTGGCTCTGAGTTGCCCTACATTCAATGAATAATGTTGGATGGGATTAATGCAGGCTGCCCGAAGTACATCAAATACGTCCTTTCCTTTGGCGACTGCACGTGCAGCTAAATCATTAATATGGGAGATGGCCAAATTATCTGGATGCTTGTCGTCTGAGCAAAACATAATCATCTCTGGATAATCATCAATCAAGTCGATAAGGGCTTCAAAGTTTTTGGCTGCGGATCCTTCTCTGATCGAAATTTTCATTCCGAGTTTTATTTTCCCCAAAGCCTCTTCGTAGGTAAAGCATTCATGGTCCGTACTTGGCCCTGCTTTCACATATTTTTCAGCTAATTCTCCCTTTAGTCCAGGAGCATGCCCATCTATTGGCTTTCCATATTTTTGGGAAATTCTGATTTTTTCCATGACCAAAGGATCCTGATTGACAGTTCCCGGCCAATTCATCATTTCTGCCAGATAATGAATTTCTGGTCTACTCATCAGGGTTTCTATATCCGATGCATCAATTTCTCCACCAGCTGTCTCAAAAGGCGTAGCAGGCACACAGGAAGGAGCACCAAAATAGAATTTGAATGGAACCTGATTACCATTCTCAATCATATATTCTACTCCCGCCATCCCACATACATTGGCAATCTCATGAGGATCGGAGATAGTTGCCACCGTTCCGTGAGTAACGGCTAATCGGGCAAATTCTGACGGGACCAGCATGGATGATTCCACATGTACGTGAGCATCAATAAATCCGGGCATGAGAAAGGGAATATCTCCTCGTGCGAATGTGGGCCGGATGGAAGCAATTTCTCCTTTTAAAACTTCGAGCTCCACTGGATAAATCCTCCTTTGATGTATGTCTACATATCTGGCTATAATCATCATGAAATCTGAATTATATCAATAAAATAAAAATGGGGAAAATCCTCTCCCAAAAATTCGTTTGGATTAAAACTACTATATTTGCGACGGAATTAAAAAGGACCGAAAGCTGGATTTTTGAATGGGTAAAATTGTCATCGCCATAGATGGGTATTCGGGTTGTGGTAAAAGCTCTACAGCTAAGGCAGTTGCCAAAGAATTGGGCTATACCTACATTGATTCGGGTGCCATGTATCGGGCAGCTACGCTACATTTCTTGGACAATTATCTTGCCCCATCCAACCCTCAGGATGTTTCAAAAGGATTGAAATCACTTGAAATCGAATTTCATCCCAATCCTGATACAGGAAAACAAGAAACCTATTTGAATGGAGTCAACGTAGAATCTAAAATACGTAGCATGCGCGTTTCCGAAAAGGTTAGCGAGATAGCTAAAATCAAGGAAATCAGAAAGGAACTGGTAGCGCAACAGCAACGTTTAGGTAAATCAAAAGGTGTGGTGATGGATGGAAGGGATATAGGTTCTGTAGTATTTCCTGATGCTGAATTAAAAATATTTATGACGGCAGATTTGGAGACTAGAGCTTACAGAAGGCAACAAGAAATGCTGGAAAAAGGCGACATGATTGACCTGGATGATATTCAGCAAAACCTAGCCGAAAGAGATAGAATAGATTCTTCCAGAAGTGAAAGTCCTCTGATCCAAGTGGAGGATGCCGTCGAAATAGACACCAGTAATCTCAGCTTTGTGGAGCAAGTTGCACAAATTGTGTATTTGGCCAAGCAAAAAATTAATCCTAGAGAAGATTATGCAAGTAACCATCGATAAGAATTCAGGCTATTGCTTTGGAGTAGAATTTGCCATCAAAATGGCAGAGGATGAAATGGAGCAATCAGAAAAACTCTATTGCCTGGGAGATATCGTTCATAATGATATGGAGGTCAAGCGTCTCGCAGAAAAGGGGCTGGTGGTGATAGATAGAGATCAATTGACTGAACTGAGTGATTGTAAAGTTTTGATCCGTGCCCACGGTGAACCCCCGGAGACTTATAAAACTGCCATAGAAAACAACATAGAGCTGATTGATGCATCTTGTCCTGTAGTCCTAAAATTGCAGCATCGTGTCAAAACCGCCTTTGATAAAATGGAGCGGGAGAATGGCCAAATTGTAATTTATGGAAAAAAAGGACATGCAGAAGTGATTGGCTTGACTGGTCAAACCTTGGAAAAGGCCATCGTTGTGATGGAAGACGCTGATTTGGAGAAAATCGATTTTAATAAGCCGGTTACACTGTTCAGTCAGACCACCAAAAGTACCAAAGGTTTTTATGAGCTTTCTCAGAAAATTGAAGAGAGAATTAAAGCGGCCAAAGGTGAATTGACAGAAGTGGATTTCAATGCAAATGATTCAATCTGTCGGCAGGTTTCTAACCGAGAGCCTCAGCTTCAGCGATTTGCGCAAGAAAATGATGTGATTTTATTTGTTTCCGGTAAAAAAAGCTCAAATGGTAAAGCACTTTACCAAGTTTGTTTGAGTGAAAATCCCAGAAGTTATTTCATAGAAAACGAAACAGAAATGGATCCAGACTGGTTTCAGCCAACAGATAAAGTTGGAATCTGCGGAGCCACTTCTACTCCCATGTGGCTGATGGAGCAAGTCAAAAGCCACCTGGAGTCTATGGAAGAGAATGCATTGCTAGCTTAAACCATAAATCAACCTTTTGGAATCAAAGGGAAACTTTCTATAAGAAATTCAAAGATAAACTTCCAGATACTCTATAAATAAAGAGGTTATTTATTAGATTTGGGGCGTTTTTCAAAAGCTCATAGTTCAAAAACAGATATGTCTAAAATAGTGAAGCTTAAGAAAGGTTTTGACATCAACCTGGCAGGAAAGGCTAAGCAAGAGCTGGCTGATTTTGCTCCCGCTCAAACCTTCGCAATTAAGCCGACAGACTTTATTGGTCTTCAAAGACCAAAAGTACTTGTCAATGAGGGAGATGCAGTGAAGGCTGGTACTCCAATCCTGTTCGATAAGGCCTTGGATCAAGTCATGTACGTGGCGCCGGTATCAGGTGAAATCGTTGAAGTCAAAAGGGGTGAAAAGCGAAAGCTGCTCGAAATCAAAATTTTGGCGGATAAAGAAAACTCTTTTGAAGATCTGGGTAAAATCAACCTAGCCTCTATCGATAGAGATTCTCTAGTCCAAAAACTAACCCAAAGCGGAGTTTGGCCAAATTTGATTCAGCGTCCATTTGGAGTTGTAGCTAATCCGGCAGATACTCCAAAGGCTATTTTCATTTCTGCTTTTGATACGCATCCATTGGCTCCTGATTTGGGATTCACCCTTCAAGGTGAAGATTCCTATTTTCAGGCAGGTTTGGACGCTTTGGCGAAATTGACTGAAGGAAAAATTCACCTCAATGTGGATGGCTCTAATTCAATTCCTTCGATTTTCTCACAGGCTAAAGGTGTTCAGATCAATCAATTCTCCGGTCCACATCCTGCAGGCAATGTGGGTGTGCAGATTCATCACCTAGACCCTATCAACAAGGGTGAAATTGCTTGGACTATTTCTCCGGCAGGGGTGGTACAGATCGGTAAATTGATAGTGAATGGTGTGTTTGATGCTTCTAAAGTCATTGCCATCACTGGTTCAGAATTGACTAAAACTGCCTACGTGAAAACAAAGGCTGGAGCTTGTGTGTCCACTTTTGTAAAAGGAAATTTGAACAGTGGGCATGTTAGAGTGATCTCTGGCAATGTTTTGACAGGAGAAAAAATCTCTATGGAAGGTTATTTAGGTTTCTATCACAACCAGATCACTGTAATCCCTGAAGGAGATTATTATGAGTTCTTAGGTTGGGCAAAGCCTACCACCGAAAAGCTAAGCTATCACAGAGCTTTAGGCTTACTTTCCTTCCTAAAACCAAACAAAGAATATGTACTTGACTCTAATGCTAGAGGAGAGGAAAGAGCATTTGTTCAAACCGGTGTGTTTGAATCAGTAACTCCGATGGATATTCTTCCAGTTTATTTATTGAAAGCCATCATGGCTGAAGATTTTGATGAAATGGAAGAATTGGGAATCTATGAGATCGTAGAAGAGGATTTGGCACTTTGTGAATTTGTCGATGTGTCCAAGCATCCTGTGCAGGAGTTGGTAAGAAAAGGTATAGAATTAATCCAATACAGTTAATCCATATGAAGTTTCTAAGAGATTTAATGGACAAGCAGAAGCCTCTTTTTGAAAAAGGGGGCAAGCTTGAAAGTTTATATTACGCATTTGAGGCGGGTGAGACCTTCCTTTTCTCACCAAATCATACCACAGGAATCAAAGGTGCCCAAGTAAAGGATGCCATTGACCTGAAGCGAATGATGATCACTGTAGTGGTGGCCATGATTCCTTGCTTGTTGTTTGGTATTTACAATGTTGGACATCAAAGCTTGTTGGCCACTGGAGAAACAGCAGGTTTGTGGGAAAATTTCGGAGATAAAGCCCTAATCGGTTTGCAATTGGTTCTTCCAATCATTATTGTAGCTTATGCTGCTGGTGGTTTGGTAGAGGCTACATTCGCTGTGATTAGAAAGCACCCTATCAACGAAGGCTTCTTGGTAACAGGAATGTTGATTCCTTTGGTAGTACCTGCGACTACACCTTTGTGGCAAGTTGCCTTGGCTACAGTTTTTGCTGTAGTTATTGCAAAAGAAGTTTTTGGAGGGACAGGGATGAATATCCTGAACGTGGCCATGACAGCAAGAGCATTCTTATACTTTGCTTATCCTGCACAGATTTCTGGTGACCAAGTTTGGACTTATTTAGGTGATAAAGCCGCAGTTGACGGTTTCTCTGGAGCAACTGCTTTGGCTGTTGCCTATAATGCCGGAGTAGATGGTGTGCCTGTGACTGAAGCTTTAGCCAGTCATAACACTGCACTGGGTTCAGATATGTTCAGCTTCGCTAACATGTTTATGGGATGGATTCCTGGTTCAATCGGGGAGACTTCCACATTGATGGCATTGGTTGGAGCTTTGATTTTGATAGGTACAGGAGTAGCAAGCTGGAAGATTATCGTTTCCGGTTTCGCAGGAGCGTACATCATGGGATTCGTGATGAATCTTTTTGCTGTAAATGAATACATGGCAATGCCTCCTCAATATCACTGGGTGATGGGTGGCTTGGCCTTCGGTATCGTATTTATGGCAACTGATCCTGTTTCAGCATCACAGACAGAAACCGGTAAATGGATTTATGGATTATTGATAGGTTTCTTGACAGTGATCATTAGAGTTACAAACCCAGCCTATCCAGAGGGAATTATGCTAGCCGTTCTATTTATGAACGTGTTTGCGCCTTTGATTGATTATTATGTAGTAAAAGCCAACAAAACAAGGAGGTTACAACGTGCAACAGTCTAACGTTTATATCATCACATTTTCGGTCATTTTGACCGTGGTTCTTGGTCTGCTTCTATCAGGCACTTCCCAGGTCTTGGGTCCTTTGCAGAAAGAAGCTATTGCCTTGGACAAGAAAAAGCAAATCTTGGGTGCTGTGATTTCCGGAGAGGAAATCGACGCGATGAGTCCTGAGCAAATCAATGCTTTCTATGCTAACCGAATCTCATCCGTAGTAGTGGATATCAATGGAAAGGAGGTTACTGAACAAGCTGGTGCACCTGTTAATGCTGAGAATGTAGACATTGCCAAAAACTACAAGAAGCCTGCTGACCAGCGCTTGTTTCCTGTTTTCATTTTCCATGCAGAAGGAGACAATGAAGCGGTTGAGTCCTATATTTTCCCTCTCTATGGAGCGGGTCTTTGGGATGCAATTTGGGGCTTTATTGCTTTGGATACGGATATGAATACCGTAGGAGGTATTACCTTGGCCCATGCTGGTGAAACTCCAGGTTTGGGAGCAAGAATCACAGAGCCAGGTGTGCAAGAAAGATATACTGGAAAAGAGATTTTTGATCAGAACGGAGAATTGGTTGCAATCCAAATGCAAAAAGGAGAAGGAAAAGATTATTCCTCTGATCCTCACAAAGTAGACGGTATGTCTGGAGCTACAATTACCGGAAACGGTGTGAATGCCATGTTGCAGAATTATCTGGGCTACTACAAGTCTTTCATCGAATCCAAAAAGAACTCTCAGGCAGTTGCTGAGGCTCTTTAATCCCATTCTTTCCACCTTTCTAGAATAAAGACCTATGAGTGCTGAAACTATAGAAAAAGCGATTGAAAAGAAGCCAGCAGAGGCTCTTCTTTCCAAGCGCAGAAAAAAACTGGTTACTGATCCTCTAGTAGATGACAACCCGATCACCATTCAGGTTTTGGGTATCTGCTCTGCCTTGGCGGTAACGACCCAGATGAAGCCTACTCTAGTAATGGCAATATCTGTAATCTTTGTAGTGGTCATGTCTAACTTGGCTATCTCTCTACTTAGAAATACTATTCCAACCCGAGTTCGAATTATCGTGCAATTGGCTGTGGTTGCAACTTTGGTGACTTTGGTTTCCGAGGTGCTTAAAGCTTTCGCTTACGACATGTATAAGGAACTCTCCGTATTTGTCGGACTCATCATCACCAACTGTATTGTAATGGGCCGCTTGGAAGCATTTGCTTTGGGTAATAAGCCTTACGATTCTGTCCTTGATGGTTTGGGTTCCGCCTTGGGTTATTCCTGGATCATTCTTGCGGTAGCTTTCTTCCGAGAGCTTTTAGGATCTGGCTCTGTTTTCGGAGTCCCTGTCTATGAATACATTTCTGGACTTTTTGGGCCTGATTTCAAGTTGGCGACCAATGGCTTGATGGTTTCATCTGTGGGTGCCTTTATCATCTTGGGCTTGATCATCTGGGTGCAGCGCACCATAACAGGATATGTAGAACACTAAAAATCGCTTAGAAAAATGGACTTAATTAATCTTGGAATCCGGTCGATCTTTATCGACAACATGGTTTTCGCCTACTTCTTGGGGATGTGTTCTTTCCTAGCCGTTTCCAAAAAAGTAAGTACAGCCCTTGGTTTGGGTGCAGCAGTTATTTTCGTATTAACTGTAACTGCACCTGTCAACTGGCTTTTGAATGAATTTGTATTGAAAGAAGGTGCTTTGGCTTGGGCTAATGCTTCTTTGGCTTCAGTAGATTTGACTTTCCTACGCTTTATCATGTTTATCGCGATCATTGCGGCGATGGTACAGCTGGTAGAAATGGTCGTTGAGAAGTTTGCCCCTTCTCTCTATGGTCAATTGGGTATCTTCCTTCCTTTGATTGCGGTAAACTGTGCGATCTTGGGTGGATCTCTTTTTATGGTTCAGAGAGACTATACTTTCGCCGAATCTGCAGTTTATGGATTTGGTTCAGGTACAGGGTTCTTCTTGGCTATCGTAGCTTTGGCTGCTATCCGTGAAAAACTGAAGTATTCTGCTGTACCTGATGGATTGAAAGGATTGGGTATCACTATGCTTTTGACTGGATTGATGGGTATTGCCTTCATGTCATTCATGGGAATTGACTTGTAAAATCATCAAATATTATAGGAAAGGCTCTGGAGAAATTCAGAGCCTTTTTTGTTTTTCCAGCGGTTTGGATAGCTGCTGATTGTAATCGTATATTCATAGATCAAACCTTGATTGTATCCTTATGAAATGTCCATTAGGAAAATTCTCACACAGGGGGATTATTATCCTGGCCATTCCATCTGACCTCTAAAAAACAATTTATAAACAGATGAAAAAACTAAGCTTATTTTTAACCTTTCTACTCATTTGCTCTTTGTCATTTGCTCAATCGACAGATTGGATTGAATTATTTAACGGGAAGAATTTGGATGGATGGAAAGTATCTGAAAATCCAAATTCCTTTCAAGTAGTGGATGGTGTAATTAAAGTGGATGGACCCAGAGCACATGCTTTTTATGTGGGACCGGTGAGAGATCATGAATTCAAGAATTTTGAATTGATGGTAGAGGTAAAAACAATGCCGAAAGCCAATTCAGGAATTTTTATCCATACTGCTTACCAAGAAAAAGGTTGGCCTGAAAAAGGATATGAAGTACAAGTCAATCAATCACATGCTGACTGGAGAAAATCAGGAAGCCTTTATTCTTTCAATGATGTAAGAGAAGTATATGTGAATGATGGCGAATGGTATACTTACCATATTATTGTCAAAGGAGATCAGGCTACTGTCAAAATCAATGATGAGGTAGTTATGGAATATGATGAGTCTGAGGATGCTGACAGGCCTGCCAACGCTGAAGAGAAGAAGTTTGATAAGGGAACCATTGCTTTACAAGCCCATGATCCAGAATCAGTGATTTTTTATAGAAGTGTGAAGATTAAATTGCTGGATTGATACCTTTGAGTATTCGTACTTGATGAATTAGTAATTCAAATCTTTTCTAGATCTAAATCCATGGGATTCACTTATAAAAGAATTCTGTCCTACTTTCTGAGAGGGCTGTTATTCATTACTCCGTTAGCCGTTACGATTTATGTGATCTATGCCATTTTTGTCTTTTTAGACAATTTGATTCCCGTTCCTATTCCAGGGATTGGCATCTTAATGGTTTTAGGCTTGATTACTTTTATTGGATATCTGGCAAGTTTATTCTTTACCAAACCTTTTTTTGAATGGTTTGAAAGAGGAGTATTTAAGATTCCATTGGTGAATCTACTTTATACGTCCATTAAGGATTTGATGGGGGCTTTTGTGGGAGATAAAAAGAAATTTAGCTCTCCTGTCATTGTTCAGATATCGGATACACTTTCACGATTGGGTTTTATAACTCAGGAAGATATGTCCGAGATTGGTGAACCTGATCTGATAGCCGTTTACTTTCCACACAGCTATAATGTGTCAGGGAATGTGTTTTTAGTACCAAAAGACAAAGTCAAACCTCTCCATGGAGTGAAAAGCTCAGATGTGATGAAGTTTATGGTTTCTGGTGGGGTATCCAATCTGGGGCATTGATTGAAGTTTAATAGCATGTCTTTTTTTAACGATAATACCTTACAAAAACAATCCACACTCTCTCCATAATTCTATATCTTCCTGTAAAAGTGTCCCGAATTTGAAAGAAAATAAAAGCCGTTGGATGATCTAAGAACTTCTATTAGTAGGTAGATTTAAGATATTTTTAGTTTTTTACCTTAAAAATTTTGTGCTTTTTTCCGACTCAAAATTCAATTGTTTATCGATGCGATACTTACTGATTCTAGTGATTATTTTTTCATGTGCTAAAAAGGAAAACGCTATTTCTCCAAAGCAATTGGACGCAATTGATTCTATCAGTTTTCAGTTGGACTCTCTCACACCAGATTATTTTCATGGATTGGAGCTGGTCGTTCTGAACGATCAACCTTTTTTATCCTTGTTGAATGACTTGACAAATACGATCTATTACTATGATGTAAGGACAAGCAAGTTCAATAAAAAGTTGTCTTTTAAAGTAGGCGGAGATGGCTTGATGAAAGGTGTCATGACCTTTAAGCATGTGGGAAGCGACTCCATACTCTTATTTGGAAAGGGAAGATACTCTTATCTATCTGATCATTTAGGAAATATTATCAATGATTTTGCGTTGATGGACCTCTCAATTCGCCAAAGTCCCTATGCAACATCTTCAAGTCCACCAATTATTTTTGGCGACTACATTTATTATAACTCAATTGTTTGGGGCGATTATTCGCCAGAGTTTCATCCAATTTTACGTTATTCCATTTCAAAGGGTGATGTTAGTCTTGCTAATCCTTATCCGAGAGTTTATTTTCAAGAGGGGGATTGGGGGGCTCTTCCTTACGATTATATTTATCAGGCTTTTGATAGGCAGAACAATCGTATTATTTATTCCTTTCCAAACTCAAATGTTCTGTATGAACGTAGATTTGGATTAGATTCACTTATTGAGGTAAAGCAATCAGAATTTGGAGAAAAAATAATGCCTCCATTTGAATCAAATAATTATGAATATGATTCTGAGACCTGGCATGAGACTTTAAATAATCTAGCTATTTTCGGTCCAGTCTATATCGATGAAGTCTCTGAAGTGATTCTTAGATTTTATATTTTACCAGTAAAGTCTAATCTTAAATCACCAAAACGAAAGATGAAGCTTATAAAGTATAATTTGGAGGACTTGGAGATTTTAAATGTATATGATTTGCCTGACAAAGATTATGTAGCTACGAATGCCTTTTTTTACAATTCGAATTTTTATTTAAGGAAAAAGTCTGGCGATGAGGATTCTATTTCATTTGATCTGTTTAAATATTAACGTGTTGTGGATCTTTTTTTCTACTCTTTAGAATAGAGTTCCAAATTGAAAATCCAGAAGGACTATGTACGGAATATTCAAAATGTCTTTAAGTAGTAAAATTGGGCAATTTGCCCGATTTTTTATTCTAATTTCTTTAGTATCGTGTAAAAATGATGCCGAGCAAAAGAGTTTGATTAAAAGCATTGCCTACACTGTCGATACGGTAAGAATTAATTTGGATAAAAACCAATTGTATGATTATCCCCGTTTCTCTGTCTTCAAAACTGACTCTATCGATTACTTCTATGGGTATAATCAGTCCCTCCACAGGTTAGATATATTTTCACTTACGGAGGGAGAGTTTATCAATTCAATACCTCTAAATACCGATGGACCAAATGCAGTGGATTCTCCTTTTGATTTTTTTATTTATCAACCTGACTCCATCTTTCTTTATGGAAGAAATTATTCACTGGATATTATCAACGATCAAGGTGTGGTCGTCGCTAAAGAATTACTTCCATTAAGTCGAAATAGTTCTGGTGTCGGAAAGCAAAAAGTAGGGTATCTATCACATTCTGTACATTTCAAACTGTATGTTGATTCGGCATCAAACTCAGTATTTTTCCATTCTTACTCGATGGAGTCAATTCTGAACAAATCAGTCTATTATGAAGTGCCTATTTTAGCAGAGCTTAATCTTCAAACGGGAAAAGTCAAAGATTACCCGTTTCATTTTCCTGATTCGTATCTTCTAGATGGAGAGTATTTAGGAGAATATATGAATCCAAATATAGTCCTAAGTGATTCACTGATTATTTTTTCATTTCCCAATTCACCAGTCGTTAATGTCTACGATAGAAAAAGTGGAAAGCTAATTTCAAGAACAATTGAAAGTGGATTCTCTATAAATACGGTTAAGTCATTGCCAAGTGAAACCTATTCTGAAATACATCTTAGGCTCAACCATCTGATCGAAAACCCCTATTTCTATCATACCGTCTTTGATCCCTATAGAAATTTATTTTATAGAACTCACAGAGGAGAACATCCTAATCCAGATTTGAGTCTGGGAAATCTTAATTTTTCTCAGACCAAAGATTACTTGACAGTAATGGATCACAGCTTAAATCTTCTTCAGGAGATTGAGCTTCCCGCCCATAAGTATGACGCTCTTTCCTTTTTTGTGACAAAAGATGGGCTTTACTTTCCTTATACTCATTATTTAAATGAAGATGTGACGGAAGATAAGTTAGAGTTTCATGTCTATAAGTTTCAGATTGCAAACGAAGACTGATATCAATTAAAATACCTCACAAAAGCTATCCAATCTCCATCCGGAGACCAAGAATGCACATTAATGGAGCCTTGACCTCCATAAAAAACTGGAGTAAGGTCTCTGAGTGTTTTGCTTTCGACATCTAGTAACCGGAGCTTCACATCCTTCCCAAAAGGATGGGCTCCCTTTTGATCTTCTAGATAGGAAATAATCACAGCGCTCTTATTATCTGGGGAAGGGTGAGGGAACCAATTATCCAACTCATCAAAAGTTAGCTGCTCTTGCTGAGCCCCATCTGGCTTCATTCTATAAGCCTGCATTCTGCCTGTGCGGTGGCTGTTGAAATAGATCCATTTCCCATCATAGGAGTACTCCGGGCCGTCGTCCAAGCCTTCAGAATCAGTTAGCCTGATTTCCGTGCCTCCTTGAGTTGAAATCGCCCAGACATCCCATGCCCCATCTCTTTCTGCACAATACACGAGCGTTTTGCCATCAGGACTAATACCATGCCAGTAGCTCGGATACTTGGGAGTGATAAGTTTGGCTTTTCCTCCTTTTGCAGGAATCGTATAAATCCGGGAGCCCATGCCTTCCTCATTTTTGCTGAAGACAAGGGTTTTTCCATCAAAACTCAATCCATGGTCATTGTTTATGCGGGTAATTTGATCCGGGAATATAAAGCCAAGCTTATTCCCATTTAAATCAATTTTTTCCAGCTTTCCGTCGGCATTTATTAATAAATATTTTCCGTCTCGGGTCCAGTTAGGAGCTTCAAAATGCCGTTTTTCCCTCAAAACAACCTTTTCCTCCAGAGTATTTACATTTAAAATGACTAATTCACTTTCAATGGTGGATGGAACTTGGGACATGGCAAATAAGGATGGAAGCAAAAAGAGCAGGAAGCAGAGTTTGAGGTTCATTTTGGCTAGGTTTGATTGGAATCAAGTTACAAAAGCCTATGAATTCCTAGCTTACCTTTACTGTAAAATCCAGTTTTTCACTAAACTTTCCTATTTCCCAGGCTACCTGATTTTCCGCTTGTAAGGTATTTTCAAACCAAGTCTGATTCTCCGGTGCAACAGCAATCAGCAATCCACCACTGGTCTGAGGATCACAAAGTTTGACCAAATCCATTCCTTTCACACCTTCTGTTTTGGAATTAAAGGCATTCCAATTTCTGTACGTATTATCAGGGAAAATGAATTGATTGATATAATCTTGTATTCCTTCAATTAAGGGTAGTCTTTCAATTTCTATTTCTGCCGAAAGTCCAGCACCTTCTGCCATTTCGATCAAGTGGCCCAGCAATCCAAAACCAGTCACATCTGTCATAGCATGAACTTCCTCATGATTTCCCAAAACTGCTCCAATTTGATTTAATCTACAGGCAGTATCCAGTAAGTTGAGATAATCCGTCTCTTTAATTTTTTGGCGCTTGAGGGCAGTGGCCAAAACACCTATTCCCAATGGTTTAGTCAAAAATATCAAATCTTCTGCTTTTGCCCCTTTGTTGGTTTTTATTTTTCTCGGATGAACTATTCCGTTGACCGAAAGTCCAAATATCGGATCTTTGGCAGCGATGCTATGCCCTCCAGCTAGTTCAATTCCTGCGGTTTTACAAATACTTTTAGCTCCTTCTAGGACCTTTGCTGCTAGCTCGGGGGCCAGTTTTTCTACAGGCCAGCTCAAGATTGCATTGGCAAAAATTGGTTTTCCTCCCATCGCATAAACATCAGAAATGGCATTAGCCGCAGCTATTCTTCCAAAATCAAATGGGTCATCGACTATAGGTGTGAAAAAATCAACGGTATTGATGATTGCGATATCCTCCGAAACTTGATATACCGCCGCATCGTCTTTGCCGGAATTACCAACCAAAAGATTGGGATCAGTTTGGCTGAATGAATTACTGGAAGTGAGTATTTGATCAAGAATGGCAGGAGCGATTTTGCACCCACAACCTGAGCCTTCGCTCCATTCAGTTAATCGGGTTGCTTGAGTTTCCATGGATCTTGGATTTGGTTTGAAGTAAAAGCTTTATTTGCTGATTAATTTTTTTGTTGCTCAAGTCCAATGAATACGTTTTTTCGTTGGGATGTCGGTTAAGGTCATATTCGTAAGCCTTGTCATAGTAGATTAAGAGATTTTGAATCCAAGCTTCATGGTCTCCTGATTGGATTGCTTCAATTGCCTGCTCCGTTCTTAATCCTCCCAATTTTTTCTTCAATCGCTTAACGGCAGCTATCAATTCTTCCTTGGGAAGTTTCCCATATTCATCAGCAATATGCGTTATTCTTTCCACATCTGTCTTGAATATATCTATCAGAGGCGCCTCAAGCATTAGCTGAAAAAAATGATCAGGGATAATAATCCTTCCTATTTTTCGGCTTTCGTTTTCCACCCAGATGGTTTGAAGAATATTCATTTGAAGTAATTGCTCGGCCATCAGGTTTTCAAACTGCTCCACAGTAGGTTGAGGCTTTTGCCCTATCGCACCAAATGAGGATCCCTTATGCCTTGCCAGGCCTTCCAAATCAATAACTTGCTCCCCACTTTTAGAGAGCTTCTTTAGTAACAGTGTTTTTCCGGAACCGGTTTTTCCGCCTAATACGATGAGTGTACGAGGTTTTCGAACCTCTTCAAATGTAAAAGTTCTATAGGTTTTGTAGCCACCTTTTAAGCGATACACTTCGAACCCTACCATTCCCAATAGCCAAGATAAAATCTGAGATCTCATTCCTCCTCGCCAGCAGTAGAGTAGGACTTTTCGCTCGGGGAATTGTTGAATTGCTTCTTTTTGGATAAGATGAAATCTAGGGCCGACTAGTTCAAAACCTTTTAAGGTAGCCGCTTCACTGCCTTCATTTTTATAAAGAGTTCCTACTTCAATTCTTTCTTCATTATTTAGAATAGGGAGATTCTGCGCCCCGGGTATATGGCTTTGCTCAAATTCTCCTTCGCTTCGGGCGTCCAGAATAGGTATCGAGGTTCTTAAATCGAAAAATTCAGAAAGAGAAATTAGCTTTTCATTCATCTAGAGTCGAATATAAAAAAAGCCACGGGATTTTTCCGTGGCTTCAAATTTTAGAAAGATGCTACTTATAACTGAGCGTCTAATTTCTGAGCTAATACTGCCTTAGGCACTGCGCCTACTTGCTTATCTACGATTTGTCCATCTTTGAAGAACAATAAGGTTGGAATAGAACGGATGCCAAATGCCTGAGCAACTCCTGGGTTAGAGTCTACATCCACTTTTCCGATTACTGCTTTTCCTTCGTAATCACCGGCCAATTCTTCAACTACTGGTCCGATCATTTTACAAGGTCCACACCATTCAGCCCAAAAATCAACCAGAATTGGCTGATCGGATTTGATTACATCTTCAAAATTAGCGTCGGTGATTTCGATTGCTTTTCCCATTGTATAATTCGTTTAGTTCGATTCTTTTATTCAAATATATGAGAGAAAGTGAATCAATCGGTAATTAGTTCCTACCACTTATCATTTTTTGTCTATGAGCATAGGTAAATACAAAATTCACTTCTCTTACTCTACTTTATAGACTATTTCAGGTATTTCCTTTAGTTCTTTGATCATTTCGGCACTTGGGTCAATTGAAAATTTTTTGGAAAATAATTCAAGGCTGATATTCTCTTTTCGGTCGATCACATCGAAATAGAGTTTTGCCTCTCCTTTGTATTTCTGGGTGATTGTCTCCAGCTTTTCCATCAAATCTAAAGTCAAATCATCCAAGTCAATATTTACCCGGAGGCCTTTGATCATTTTTCCTCGGACCTCAGACAATAACATGATGCTATTGATCTTAAACTCCAAGGAATTTTCATCCCAGCGTTTTTGCCCTACTTCTCCTTTGAGAAACAAAAACCAGCCTGTCATGAAGTACTCCTTATATTTCACATAATCCTCTCCAAACAAAAAGAAAGTAAAGCCTCCTTGATAGTCCTCCAAACTCAAGGTTCCGAAAGGTTTCCCGTTTTTGGTGGTTCTATGAGCGAAAGAAGAAACTGATCCGGCTAGCCTGATTTCTTTCTTGCTACGTAAGGCGTCCAAATCATTCAGGTCAGGCAAAGAAGCGTTCGTAAAGGACTCAATTTCCAAGCGGTATTGGTCCAATGGGTGACCTGAAATATATAAGCCTACTACCTCTTTTTCAATGTTCAATTGCTGCAATTGAGAAAATGGCTCCATAGGTGCAATACTAGGCAGGGGAATATCCATGCTACCACTACTGCCTCCGAATAAACTTACTTGTGCACTATCTTCCTCTTGCTGCACCTTTTGTGCATATTTCACCGCTTTTTCGATCAAAGTCACATCTCCATCCGGTGCTTCCAAGTATTGTCTGCGGTGATGTTCAGGGAAGCAGTCAAAGCCACCGGCCATGGCCAGAGCTTCCATGGTTTTCTTATTCAAGGCTCTGGAATTTACTCTTTTGGCGAAATCGAAGATATTTTTGAAAGGGCCGTTTTTCTCTCTTTCCTTGATGATTTCATCTACTGCTGCGGAGCCAGCACCTTTGATTGCTGCCATTCCAAAGCGGATTTCTCCAGCGGCATTTACAGTAAAGCCATTTTTGGATTCATTGACATCCGGTCCTAATACCGGGATACCCATCCGCTTACATTCTTCCATGAAAAAAGTCACTTGCGTGATATCGTTCATGTTATTGCTCAGAACTGAGGCTAAGTATTCGGCTGGATAATGGGCCTTAAGATAGGCAGTTTGATAAGCTATCCAGGCATAACAGGTGGAGTGAGATTTGTTGAATGCATAAGAAGCAAAAGCTTCCCAGTCTGTCCAGATTTTCTCCAGCTTTTTAGGGTCGTGTCCTTTGGCAGCTGCCTGTTCGATAAATTTGGGTTTCATTTTATCCAAGACATCCTTCTGCTTTTTACCCATGGCTTTACGAAGTACATCTGCCTCACCTTTGGTGAAGCCGGCCAGTTTTTGGGATAGAAGCATTACCTGTTCCTGATAAACCGTAATTCCATAGGTTTCCTCCAGGTATTCTTTCATATCCTCCAGATCGTAGGTGATGGGTTCGGTCCCATGCTTCCTTTTGATGAAAGAAGGAATGTAAGCCAATGGTCCTGGTCTATACAGCGCGTTCATCGCGATTAAATCGGCAAAAACAGTAGGTTTCAGCTCACGCATGTATTTCTGCATCCCAGGACTTTCGTACTGGAAAATGCCGACTGTTTCACCCCGCTGAAATAACTCGTAGGTCTTTTCGTCATCTATCGGAAATGTGTCTGCGTCCAACTCTAAACCGTGACGCTCTTTGACGATTTTGATCGCGTCTTTGATCAAGGTCAGAGTTTTTAGACCCAAAAAGTCCATTTTCAGCAATCCGGCTGATTCTACGACCGAGTTGTCAAACTGGGTGCAAACCATGTCCGAATCCTTGGCCAAGGCCACAGGAACGAAATTGGTGATATCGTCTGGCGTAATGATTACCCCACAGGCATGAATCCCGGTATTTCGAACTGAGCCTTCCAAAACTGTTGCCTGATTGACTGTTTTTGCCGATTCATCCTGCCCTTGAGCAACCCGAAGCAATTCTTCTGCTTTTTGGATCAACTCTCCCTGTCCTTTCAGTTTATCAGAGAGAGCAGCTCTGTTTTTCGCCAGCTCGAACAGTACTTTCAACTTGATGTCCGGAACGAGATTGGCAAGGCGTCCTGCCTCTGCTAAGGGAAGATTGAGCACTCTGGCGGTATCCCGAATCGCTGATTTTGCCGCCATGGTACCATAGGTGATGATTTGTGCGACCTGATTAGAACCGTATTTTTTGATTACATAGTCAATGACTCTTCCTCTACCTTCATCATCAAAGTCAATATCAATATCGGGAAGTGAAACCCTATCTGGGTTCAAGAATCTCTCAAAAAGGAGATCGTACTCAATAGGATCTACATTGGTGATTCCGATGCAGTAAGCCACAGCAGACCCTGCCGCTGAACCCCTTCCGGGTCCCACCGAAACGCCCATTTCCCGGGCTGCCCGGGTAAAGTCCTGTACAATGAGGAAGTAACCCGGATAGCCGGTATTCTCAATCGTTGCCAGCTCAAAATCTAATCTTTCCCGTATTTCAGGAGTGATTTCTGAGTAGCGTTTTTTGGCACCTTCATAAGTCAGGTGACGTAGATAGGCATTTTCTCCCCGCTTTCCGCCATCTACATCATCCTGCTGATCTTTGAATTCTTCAGGAATGTCAAATTTGGGAAGAAGAACCTCTCTGGCCAGCTTGTAGGCTTCACATTTTTCGACGATTTCCTGGGTGCACTCAATAGCCTCCGGCAGATCTGCAAAAAGTTTTTTCATTTCTTCTGGAGACTTGAGGTAAAACTCGTCATTTGGGAAGCCGTATCGAAACTCCCGTCCTCGCTTGCCTACATATTTTTTGGGTTTTTCTACCAATTCCCCATCCTTGACGCAGAGCAAAATATCATGGGCTTTTGCATCCGCTTTATCATTATAATAGGTGTTATTGGCAGCGAAATATTTCACATTATACTTCTTGGCAAATTCTAAGAGAACCTCATTGACTTTTTCTTCTTCCGGGATTCCATGTCGATTGAGCTCTACATAAAAATCATCGCCAAACTGCTCTTTCCACCAGATAAACGCTTCCTCTGCTTGAGTTTCTCCCACATTCAAAATCAAAAATGGAATCTCTCCCCAAAGCCCTCCGGTGGTGGCAATCAAGTCGCATTTGTACTGCACAAGAACTTCCTTGTCTATTCTCGGGACATAATAAAAGCCTTCTATATTGGCGTATGAGGCCAATTTGGCAAGATTATGATAGCCTGCCTTGTTTTTTGCAATTAAGACAGTTTGAAAACCATCGTCTTTTTGCCCTTTGTTTTTTCGATCTCTGCAGAGGTTAAATTCGCAACCTACAATCGGCTTGATTTCTGCGCCCATAGCAGCTTTGACAAAGTGGAAAGCGCCCATCATATTGCCATGATCAGTCATCGCGATAGCTGGCATATTCATGGATTTTGCTTTGGCTACCAAAGCGGGAATTTCTGAGGTTGCTTGCAGAACTGAATACTGTGTATGAACGTGCAAATGGGTGAATGGTATATCCACCAAGTCAGAAATATCTGCTTTTCCAGCCTGCTTTAATACATCTTTAGCAGCGGCTTTTTGGCTGTCTTTAGCCTGCGCAAAATTTGCTTCAGCAAGCTTGGGAGCTTCGTAGATTACTTCTGAAACGGCTACGCCTTCTTCTGGCTTTTGTACACCCTGTGTAATCAATCCAAAAAAGCATCGGGCGGTTGCATCTACGTCATAAGCTGCATCGTGCGCATCCCCAAATCCTTCTCCAAATAATTTTTGATGCAATTCAGTTAGGGTAGGCCATTTGAATTTGCCTCCTTTACCGCCTGGGATCGCACAGAATTCAGTGGAAATATCCTTCGTGTCGAGTGGATTGGCCGTTAATGGCATGGGCAATTCAGCCCGGATAAATTCCGAACCGACCACATTGATATCAAACTCGATATTATGACCGACCAGATGCTTTGCCTCAGCGACATCTTTTTCAAAAATCGCCAAGACCTCTTTCAGGTCATGTCCTTCTGCCAGCGCTCTTTTGGTAGAAATACCATGAACTTTTTCGGCATTATAGGGAATAGTAAAACCCTCCGGTTTGACGATGTAATTATGGTTGGAGATCAGTTTGCCCTGAGCATCATGAAGTTGCCAAGCTAATTGAACCAAGCGAGGCCAGTTGTCCACATCGGACATGGGGGCATTGTAATCTCGGGGTAAACCGGTGGTCTCGGTATCGAAAATAATATACATACAGCACAGAAAATTGAGGCTTCAAATTAGGTCATTTGAAGGAGGCAAAAAAGTCAAGTGGCAGGAATTGTCGGGGAGAGTTAGAATTAAATTCTATAACCAGTTTGGTTTAACATTACCAAAAAAAGGATAATAAAATTAAGTCAATCACAGAAGCCATTTGATTGAAAAAAAGCACTGAAGTTAGTTGTGATTTTTTTTATCTTTTATCCTCCCAAGGCATATAGACCACTTTTTTGGTCTCAAAAAATTCTTCTTTGAAATAGTCTTCCAAATGATAAGTGACATAGGACTTGCCTGTTTCTTCCATTTCTTCATCCACCTCTCCTCCTTTGAGGTAGAGGATACCATTGGGAAACTCGTTGAAATCTTCTTTTTTGATTTTTCCTTTGACCCAAGGATAAAAATTGATCATTCGGGTCACGGCTCGGCTGATCACGAAATCGTATTTTCTGACTAAGGTTTCGGCCCTTACTTGCTGGGCTTCGACATTGCTTAGCTTCAGGGTTTTTGCCACTTCTTTGACTACGGTGATTTTTTTACCAATAGAATCTACCAAATGAAAGTGTGTGTCAGGAAATAAAATGGCCAAAGGAATACCCGGAAATCCTCCTCCTGTACCGATATCCAATACTTTGGTGCCAGGCTGAAATCCCATCACTTTAGCAATCCCCAAAGAGTGCAGCACATGATGCACATAGAACTGATCCATGTCCTTTCGACTGATTACATTGATTTTAGAGTTCCAATCCTCGTACAATTCCTGCAATCGGTCTAATTGCTCGATTTGTTTTTCGGTCAGATTAGGAAAGTAGGAAAGAATCAGCTGAGTGCCTGTATTCATCAGATGTGTTTTTCTTTGCCGGAGGCGATTTCATACAAAAGTTCACGGGAGCGGTGAAGTTGGGCTTTCACAGTTCCCAAAGGCTTCTCGAGTTCTTGGGCGATTTCCTCATAAGACAGCTCATCAAAGTATCTCAGCTGGACCAATTTTCGATATTTCGCAGGAAGCTTATCTACAAAAATTCTCACCATTTCTATACGCTGAGACTTGATAAACTCATCCTGAGGATTGTTGTCATCATCTTCCACATCGATATTGACTGCATTCCCACTATCATCAGACATGGTCGTGTTCAAGCTCATGGTTTTGAGCTTCTTTTTTCGGATGAAATCAATGGTGTTGTTTGTGGCAATTCGAAATAGCCAAGTTGAAAAGGTATAGTCTTTTTTAAACCTGTGTAGATTTTTGAATGCTTTTGCAAAAGCCTCCATCGTCAAGTCCTCTGCATCATCAGCATCCCGGATCATTTTTAGGATCATGAAATAAACAGCCTTTTTGTACCGCTTCATGAGGGTAGCATAGGCCTGCTGATCCTTTTCATCCACTGCCTTGTCTATCAGATCAAAGTCTTCCAGTGCTTTGTTAGAAAATCCGCGCTCGTTTACTTCCATTGAATGTCTTTTGACTGGTGAGAAACAGATCCTAAAACCCAAAAATAACCCAAATACAAAAAGTCATTGATCAGGATATTTGCAGGGACTTTGGAACCGTTGATCTTTTTACTTGCTGAGGTGAAAATTCCCAACAATAAAAATGATCTTACTAGAATAATACCGAAAACGATAAGAAAACGTTCCCAGTTGCCCTCCAAACCAAAATAAATCAATAAGCCAAGACCCCCAATCCAAAATAAGGCATGGGATAAAGCATAAAAGCCGATTTTTCGCTTATCCTCTCCTCTGTAATATTTTCCTGCATGCAGATGCCTTTTTTTCTGAACCTTGTATTCTTTCCAATTTTCTTTCGGTTTGGAAAGTGTATTAGCTTCCGGATCAATTACAACTGCAGTATTTTTCCCTGTTGCATACCGATTTACAAATAAGTCATCATCTCCCCCTTCAATATGCCAAATCCCTTTGAAGGCTTTCACTTCCATGAAAAAACTTCTTCTATAGCATAAATTTCGACCTACTCCCATGAAAGGAGCTTTCCATAATGCAAAGGACAAATAGTAAAGTCCGGTTTTCAGGGTTTCGAACTGAATCCATTTATTGAGGAAACCGCTCACGCGCTCATACCCTGAATATCCAATTGAGAAAACCTTACCTTGAGCTCGTACCGGTTGCGTCATTTTTCTGATCCACTGATCAGATGCAGGCATACAATCTGCATCTGTCAATAATATGACGTCACTTTTGGCCACCTTGATACCCAAGGTCAGCGCATATTTTTTGGAAGTTACGTGAGTGGGAGTGTACTTGATAGTGACTGATCTGAGTCTTGGATAAATCGCCATCATCTCCTCCAGCAACCTTTTGGTTCTGTCGGTACTTCGATCGTTGATTACCAATACGTCGTATTTGGGGTAATCTTGTTCGAATAGCTTGGGGATCAGGACTTTGAGATTTTTGTACTCATTATGAGCCGGAACTACCACCGTTACTGCTTCCTCGTCTGCTGAACTTCCACCAGATTTGGGCAATTTATAGAATGCAGTTCGCCCAAAAATCACCAATAAGTAGATGATCTGAATGAAAATGCCAATACCGAAGAGAAACCAAAGTAAAAATAGGCCCATAGGTCAATTTTGCTGGGCAAATATAAAAGACATTTAGGCATTCATTTAAGAATAAGTGGATATTTTTGCAGGCCAATCCCATCATTTCGTGGATGAAGTCCACATCATTGAAAATCAAGAGATGAAGTTTACCTTACAGCATACTGATCCACAGACCAAAGCCAGAGTCGGTACAGTCGAAACGGATCATGGAACGATTCAAACCCCTATTTTTATGCCTGTTGGAACTACCGGAAGCGTCAAGGCAGTCCATCAAAGAGAACTGAAGGAGGATATTCAGGCACAAATTATCTTAGGCAATACTTATCACCTCTATTTGAGACCGGGATTGGATATCATAGAAAAAGCAGGGGGGCTTCATCGTTTTAATGGTTGGGATAGACCTATTTTGACCGATAGTGGAGGATATCAGGTTTTTTCTTTATCAGGTAGCCGAAAAATAAAAGAGGATGGAGTGATGTTCAAGTCGCATATTGACGGTTCCAAGCATCACTTTACTCCTGAAAATGTCATGGATATTCAGCGGACCATAGGAGCTGATATAATCATGGCCTTTGATGAATGTACTCCATATCCTTGCGAGTATGGCTATGCGAGAAAGTCCATGGAAATGACCCATCGATGGTTAGATAGATGTATCACTCAGTTTGATTCCACCACTGGCAAGTATGGCTATAGTCAGACGTTTTTTCCAATTGTTCAAGGCTCAGTGTACAAAGACTTGCGCAAGCAAAGCGCTGAATTTATTGCCTCTAGAGAGCGGGAAGGGAATGCTATCGGAGGACTATCGGTAGGTGAGCCTGCTGAAATGATGTATGAAATGACTGAGTTGGTGACAGATATTTTGCCTCAAGACAAACCTCGTTATTTGATGGGAGTAGGGACACCGGCTAATATTTTGGAATGCATTGCCTTAGGCGTGGATATGTTTGACTGCGTAATGCCTACCCGGAATGCAAGAAATGGGATGCTTTTTACCTCCGAAGGGATTATTAATATCCGAAATAAAAAATGGGAGGATGATTTCTCTGCAATTGATCCGGCAATAGGTAATTATGCGAGTACTTTTTATTCCAAGGCTTATTTGCGGCATTTAACTATTTCTAAGGAGATTTTAGCTGCGCAAATCGCCAGTATTCATAATTTAGCGTTTTACCTGTGGTTAGTAGGACAGGCGAGAGAACATATCCTCGCGGGGGACTTTGCCGTTTGGAAAGAGCAAATGGTCAAGAAGGTGAGCACTAGACTTTAATATGAAACTACTCGACAAATTAATCATCAAGGATTTCCTGAAGACCTACTTCTTTGTGGTCCTGATGTTGATTTTGGTGGTTTTGGTGCTGGATTTTACCGAGAAAAACGATAAGTACATTTCCAATCAGGTTCCTGCAGGTGAGATTTTGAGATATATGGGTAACTATGGGCTTTATCTCAATAATTTATTAACTCCGATCACCGTATTCATCTCTGTCATTTTCATTACTTCCAAAATGGCCGGAAGAACAGAAATCATTGCCATTTTAAGTAGTGGGGTGAGCTTTGTGCGATTATTGAGACCATTTTTAGTAGGTGCCGCTTTGATTGGTGGCGTTAGCTTTTATCTGAATGGTTGGGTGCTTCCTTCCGCAACGGAAGGAATGACAGTATTTAAGATGGTCTATTTGGAAAAAGGGGCTCCCAATACAGAGCAAAACATTCATATCAAGGTGGGGGATAATAGTTATGCCTATTTGAGTCGATTTTTTAAGACAAGTAATACTGGATACAACTTCACTTTAGAAACTATTGAGGATGGAAAGCTCTTTGCCAAAATATCATCCGATAGAATAGAGTGGGATACAGCCAAAAATGTCTGGACTTTGATCAATTGGAGGTTGAGAGAATTAAAAGACAGGAAAGAAGAGTGGTCGGTTGGGGAAAAAATGGATACTACTTTGTCTATTGTTCCAGCTGATTTTGGAGTTCCAGAAAATCATCATGAAACACTCAAATTGCCCCAGTTGAGTAAACAGATCCGCATTCTGGAAGATCGAGGAGCAGATAATGTAGAGTATTACAAGATAGAGCGATATGTTCGCTTTATGTCACCATTTGCTGCCTTGATCCTGACCTTTATTGGAGTAATTATGTCTGCAAGGAAAACCAGAGGAGGCTCTGGGTTTCAGATTGCGATGGGGTTCTTACTGGCTTTTGTATACATCCTATTATTTATTCTGTCCAGAACTTTTGCAGAAAATGGAGCAGACTATCCTATATTGGCGGTTTGGCTGCCCAATATCATTTTCGCCCTGACGGGATTAGTCTTGTATAAAACTGTACCTCGATAGATGCAATCCAGCACCATCAAAGATTATTTATTGCTTCATTTCATAGTATTGATATGGGGCTTTACGGCCATTTTAGGCTTATTGATCTCGCTGCCGGCCTTGGAATTGGTTTTTTACAGAACCTTAATTGCCTCTTTGGGAGTCGCTCTTCTGCTTTTCTGGAGAAAGAAGCCTTTGCTTATTCCTACTCCACAGATGTGGAAAGTGCTTGGAACAGGATTTTTGATTGCATTACATTGGATTTTATTCTTTTGGTCTGCCCGTGTTTCTACTGCTTCTGTGTGTTTGGCGGGAATGGCTACGACCTCGCTTTGGACAGCCTTTGTTGAGCCTTTTTTCAATCGCACTAAAATCAAATGGTATGAAGTTGCCTTAGGTTTAATGGTGATTTCAGGCTTGATTGTCATTTTCAAATTCGAAACAGGATACTGGCTGGGAATGGCAATGGCTTTGGGTTCTGCTTTTTTAGCGGCGTGCTTTTCCGTGATCAATGGAAGGCTAACTCAGCGTCATAGTCCCTATCAAATCACATTTTACGAAATGGCCGGAGCCTGTTTGTTTACGCTGCTGTTTATGCCTATTTACGCAGAGTTTTTCACAGAGGGGAAAGGAATTCAGTGGGCCTGGGTTGGGAATGATTGGTTTTGGTTGCTGATTCTGGGTGGGATTTGTACAGTATATGCATTTTCGGTTTCGGTGGAATTGATGAAAAGACTCACTGTATTTTCTATCAACTTGACGATCAATCTAGAGCCTGTTTACGGGATTGTCTTGGCCGTTTTGATTTTTGGTGAAAGTGAAAAAATGACTCCGGAATTCTATTTGGGTACCTTGATAATATTGTTTTCTGTTCTAACTTATCCTGTGTTGAATTATTGGAACAAGAGAAGGAAAGCTGTAAGGACTTTGGGTTAAAGTTTGATCAGATCTTCAACTGTTTCGAGTGCCTCTTTTAATTCACCAGAAGTGATTTTCCCCAGTTTTCTTATCAATTGCTCTTTGCTCACTGAGCGAAGGTGAAAAATCAATAATTCTGAGTCAGAGCTAAGTCCATTGTCTGGATTCGGAGTTAAAATCGGGTTCCCTTTATACTTTTTGATTTTCGTGGTGAGCGGCGCAATCCAGATTACATTCAAATGAGTATTCATCAAATTACCGCTTAGGATTACTGCGGGTCTTATTCCAGCTTGCTCTGAACCCTGAATTGGATTGAGATCAATATACCAGATTTCACCTTGCTTCATAGTCTTCTACCTGTTTTAAATAGGAAGCCATACCTTCTTCAGCCATAGATAGCAAGTCTTGATCTTGAGATGCTTTTTGAAATGATTTGATATACTCAGCCCTTTTTAGGTGGTCTAGGTATAGTGAAAGCGCCTGCTCAATCAATTTATTTTTCGGCACTGAAAGGTTTTTGGCTGCTGCTGAGAGTTTTTCCAAAAGGTCATCAGGCAAGGAACTGGTGAAAGTCGCCATGAGATTTGTATTTATGATTTATAAATATAAAAGTTAAATAGATTTATTTCAAATCGCTTTCAAAAATGAAATAATTCTTATCTATTGAAAAGGACGTAGGTTTAGATTCAAACAATCCAAAAACTGTAGATCCTGAACCGGACATGGCGGCGTAAAAAGCTCCAGCCTCATATAGTTGCTTCTTAATTTTTGCAATTTCCGGATGATTCTGGAAGACACTTACTTCAAAATCATTGACTAGTTCATCTTTCCATCTATTTCGATCTGCCAAAATCTCCTCAAGCTTTACCTTAGGCGGGCAAGGGCTTACTCCAGCATAGGCCTCTTTGGTTCCAATATGGATTCCTGGGTTGACCAGAATTAAATGACATCCGCTTAGGGAAAGGTCAATGGGCTCTAATATTTCCCCACGTCCTCTTGCAACTTTAGGAGTATTTTCAATAAAGAATGGACAATCGCTGCCCAATTGAGCTGCATATTCCTCCAAGAAAAAATTGTCTAAATGCAGATCAAACAGATTGTTCATCAATGTCAAGGCAAAAGCACCATCCGCCGATCCTCCTCCCAGACCGGCACCCATTGGGATGTTTTTGTGTAAATGAATCTTTAGATTGGGTAATCCTTGGAAGTCCTTTCGAATCAGCTTTTCCGCCTTGAGAATCAAATTATCCTTTGAATCACCGGGAATCGATAAACCTGTACTTTCCCAACCTCCCTTTTTATCCAAAATCATTTCCAAAGCATCATAGAGTGGAATAGGAACCATACAAGTTTCAATTTCATGGTAACCATCCTTTCTTTTAGAAGTGATGTGAAGCCCTAGATTAATTTTTGCGTTTGGAAATGTGATCATCAGAAAAGTCTTTTGACAAAAATAGAGGGATTTTTTATGTGATAAAGGCTTAAAGTAACAATTGAAAAATATGCAAGGAATTTCTAAAAAATTATAGGACTTCAGGTGAAAGGATTTTTTTCTTATAAAAAAGGAAACGAAATGAGAAAAAATTTGAAAATAGTGTAAATCAATATATAATTTTGAAAATCGGATATTTTTAAAATCAAATCTTCAAAATATAGGGATTTAAGGATTTAATATAGATTAAAATTTTGATAAAAATCATTTTACAATACTTTATATTTTGGCTTTAAGATAAAAAGGAGAATTAAATATTGTAAGTCTGATATTTCGGGTTTAAGTTTGAATTCTAATTCCTGCAAAGGATGAACCTCAAACCGAAAGATATGTACCCAGTAGTCTTTTTGCTAAGCTTTATTATTCTCATTGGATGTTAATGTGAGGCACTAGACTATTATTCATAATGAAATAAAATTGAAAGTGCCTCAGACCAATGAGGCACTTTTTTTATACCCAATTAAACCTATGACCCTTAAAAAATACAGTTGGGAAATATCAGATAATCCCGAACATCCGGCCGGAAAGGCCATGCTTTATGCCACGGGCATGAGTGATAAAAAGATGAAACAGCCTTTTGTGGGGATAGCGAGTTGTGGATATGAAAGCAATCCCTGCAATATGCACTTGAATGACTTTGCCGGTCTGATCAAAGATTCCTCTCAGGATTATGATCTGACCGGTTTGGTTTTTAATACCATCGGTATCTCAGATGGGACCTCTATGGGTACGCTGGGAATGCGCTACTCCTTGGTTTCCAGAGAAATCATTGCAGACTCCATAGAGTCCTTTATACTCGGTCACTCCTTTGATTCATGTGTCGCAGTTGCTGGCTGTGATAAAAATATGCCCGGGGCGATCATTGGGATGCTTCGGATCAACCGTCCCTCGATTATGGTTTATGGAGGAACGATTGCCTCGGGTAATTATAAAGGCGAAAAACTCAATATCGTTTCTGCATTCGAAGCTTTTGGGAAGAAAATCCAAGGGACTATCTCTGAAGAGGATTACGATGGAGTTATCAGAAATGCCTGCCCGGGAGCAGGTGCATGTGGAGGAATGTATACTGCCAACACCATGTCCTCAGCGATTGAAGCCTTGGGAATGTCATTGCCTTACTCTGCTTCCAATCCAGCCAATTCACCTGAAAAAATCCAGGAATGTAAAGATGTAAATCACTACATGAAGATCTTGCTGGAAAAGGACATCAAACCTAAGGATATCATCAGCAGGAATAGTATTGAGAATGCAGTTCGTGTGGCTATTTCATTGGGAGGAAGTACCAATGCTGTACTTCACTTATTGGCAATAGCCAGAACTGCAGGCGTGGATTTTACTTTGGAAGACTTTAAAGAGCTCAATGCCAAGACTCCGATGATAGGTGATTTCAAGCCTTCTGGGAAATTCTTGATGGAAGATTTACATGAGCAAGGAGGTCTTCCTGCATTCATGAAGTATTTCTTGGAAAAAGGATTTTTGCACGGAGACTGTCTCACTGTCACGGGCAAAACATTAGCTGAAAACTTGGAAGGAATTGATCCAATCGTTCCTTCTCGAGTAAACGTGATTCACCCAGTGGAAACTCCCATCAAAGAAACGGGTCACTTATGTATTCTTTCCGGAAATCTTGCTCCAGAAGGTGCAGTTGCAAAAATCACCGGGAAAGAAGGGAGATTATTTACAGGTCCAGCTAAAGTATTCGATTCTGAAAAAGAAGCCAATGACGCAATCCGTGATCATGTTGTAAAAGCGGGAGATGTAGTAGTCATTCGAAATGTAGGTCCAAAAGGAGCTCCAGGCATGCCTGAAATGCTGAAACCAACCTCTATGATTATTGGAGCTGGACTGGGTGCAGATGTGGCATTAATAACTGATGGTAGATTTTCTGGTGGAACACATGGCTTTGTAGTAGGGCATGTGACTCCTGAGGCTTGGACAGGTGGGCCTATCGGTCTACTAAAAGACGGAGATATGGTCACCATAGATACGGATCATCAATTGCTTTCTGTGGATGTTTCGGAAGCTGAATTTGCTGAAAGAAAGAAAAGCTGGTCTCCAAAAGTTATTGAGGGCTTGCAGGGTACTTTGAAAAAATACAATAAACTCGTTGCCACCGCCTCTGAAGGTTGTGTCACAGATAAATTCTAATGCTATGAAGGAATCAATGATCAGAGGGGCGGACATCGTAGTCCAATCTTTAATAGCGGAACAGGCAGAAATTATTTTTGGCTACCCCGGCGGTGCAATCATGCCTGTATACGATGCATTGTATGACTATCATGAACAAATCAAGCATGTATTGACCCGACATGAGCAAGGAGCCATCCATGCAGCTCAAGGCTATGCCAGAGTCTCTGGTAAAGTAGGGGTTTGTTTGGCTACATCAGGTCCAGGAGCGACTAACCTTATCACAGGTTTGGCAGATGCGCAGATCGACAGTACTCCTTTGGTTTGTATTACAGGACAAGTAGCTGCACACCTGTTAGGCACAGATGCATTCCAGGAAACAGACGTCGTCGGTATTTCTATGCCAGGAACTAAATGGAATATTCAAGTAAGAAAGGTTGAAGATATTGCTCCAGCCATAGCCAAAGGTTTTTATATAGCCCGTTCGGGAAGACCAGGGCCTGTACTGATCGATATTACCAAAAATGCCCAAGTTGACTTTGGGGAAATGAATTATGCCCCTTGCATGGGTTTCAGATCTTACAAAACACATATACCTGTTGAAAAGACAGCCATTCAGGAAGCTGCTGAACTGATCAACAAGGCAGAAAGACCTTATATAGTTTTTGGTCAGGGAGTGGTATTGGGGAAGGCTGAGACGGAGTTGAAATTCTTTTTAGATAAAACAGGCATTCCAGCGGCATCAACCTTATTGGGTTCAGGAGCTATTTCTCAAGATCATCCCAATTATGTGGGAAAACTTGGTATGCATGGAAATTATGCTCCCAATTTATTGACCAATCAATGTGATGTATTAATCGCAATTGGGATGCGCTTTGATGACCGGGTGACTGGTGATTTAAAACGATATGCTAAACAGGCCAAGGTCATTCATTTGGAACTTGATCCGGCAGAAATCAATAAAAATGTTAAAGCAGATATTCCTGTGTTAGGGGATTGCAAAGAGAGTTTGTCTTTGTTGACTGCAGCAGTTTCAGAGAAGACGCATCCAGCTTGGATGACTAAGTTCCGGGAGCTGGAGCAAATGGAGAAAGATGCTGTGATGCAGCATGATATTACTCCTACCAAAGTGGGTTTGACGATGGGAGAGGTAATTAATCTAATCAATCAATACAAAGCAGATGATGCGGTCTTAGTCACAGATGTAGGACAGCATCAGATGATAGCATGGAGGTATTTTAATTATAAAAAGACCCGAACTCAAGTGACTTCTGGTGGCCTGGGGACCATGGGTTTTGCTTTGCCAGCTGCTTTAGGAGCACAACTTCATGATTACTCTAGACAAGTGATTTGCGTGGTAGGCGATGGTGGGATTCAGATGACCATTCAGGAATTGGGAACCATTATGCAAACTAAAGCTCCTGTGAAAATTGTCCTTTTGAATAATAATTACCTGGGTATGGTGAGGCAGTGGCAGCAGATGTTTTTTGATAAGCGCTATTCTTTCACCGAGTTGGACAATCCTGACTTTGTAAAAATTGCTGAGGCTTATCAGATCAAAGCTCAAAAAGTGACTGATCGAGGAGATCTAAAAGAAGCAATTGAAGATATGCTGATCCATGATGGCCCCTTTTTCTTAGAGGTAGTAGTGGAAAAAGAAGATAATGTATTCCCGATGATCGCCACAGGATGCTCTGTGGAGGAAGTAAGACTAAGCTAAAAACTTATGAAGCGATATACCATATTTGTCATTACTGAGAATTTCATCGGCATACTCAATCGGATTACTATCATTTTTACCCGAAGAGGGATCAATATAGATGCCCTTACTGCTTCAGAAAGTAGGCTGGAGGGGATTCATAGAATCACGATCGAAGTTACAGCCACTGAAGAAACAGTAATTCAACTGGTCAATCAGATCGAAAAGATTATAGATGTAATCAAAGCCTTTTATCACGAAGATGAGGCTGTAGTTTATCAGGAAATCGCCTTATACAAGATCCCTGTGTCAAAATTGGACGGGGGCTTGGAGAAAGTCATTCGACAGCATAATGCTAAAATCATTGCTGCTGAGCCTGAATTTGTGGTACTGGAACTGACGGGTCACAAAGAGCAAACTCAGGAGCTCTTGGAAATCCTCAAAGGATACGGACTGCTGGAATTTGCCAGATCAGGAAGAGTTGCCGTAGCAAAAAGAATGCTTACGATTGACTCATTTGTAAAATAAAAAATTGAAAATCAATCCATTAAATCTAATAATAACACTATGAAATTGAAATTTGGCAGCGTTGAAGAAAACGTAGTAACCAGAGAGGAATTTCCTCTGGAAAAAGCACGCGAAGTATTGAAAAATGAAGTAATCGCTGTGCTGGGTTATGGTGTACAGGGTCCCGGACAGGCACTCAACCTGAAGGACAATGGCTTCAACGTAATCGTTGGCCAGAGAAAAGGATCTAAAACTTGGGATAAGGCAGTTTCTGACGGCTGGGTTCCGGGAGAAACTTTATTTGAACTGGAAGAAGCCTGCGAAAGAGGAACTATCCTTCAGTTTTTGCTTTCTGATGCAGGTCAGATTGCACTTTGGCCAACAGTGAAGAAGCACTTGACTCCTGGGAAAGCCCTTTATTTTTCTCACGGGTTTGGCGTAACGTATAAAGATAAAACAGGAATCATACCTCCGGCGGATGTAGATGTGATACTGGTAGCACCCAAAGGGTCCGGTACCTCTTTGAGAAGAATGTTTGTGGAAGGTAGAGGACTGAATTCTTCCTATGCTATTTATCAGGATGGAACCGGTAAAGCCAAAGACAGAGTAATTGCTTTGGGAATCGGTGTAGGCTCAGGATACCTATTCGAGACAGATTTTTATCGTGAAGTAACTTCTGACCTGACTGGTGAAAGAGGAACATTGATGGGAGCCATACAGGGGATTTTCGCGGCCCAGTACGAAGTCTTGAGAGCAAACGGGCATACGCCATCAGAAGCATTCAACGAAACAGTGGAAGAACTGACTCAGTCTTTGATGCCATTGGTAGCAGAAAATGGGATGGATTGGATGTACGCCAACTGTTCGACCACTGCCCAAAGAGGTGCTTTGGATTGGTGGAAGCCTTTCCGTGATGCGACCAAGCCGGTTTTCGAAGCGCTATATGACTCTGTGAAAACAGGAAAAGAGGCTCAGAAATCTATTGATTCTAACTCCAAGTCTGATTACAGAGAAAAATTAGAAGAAGAATTGAAAGAATTAAGAGAGTCTGAAATGTGGCAGGCAGGAGCTGTTGTCCGTCAGTTGAGACCAGAAAATAACTAAAACCCAAAAAATCATGAGTGACAAGCTGTGGATATTCGATACGACCCTGAGAGATGGGGAGCAAGTGCCGGGATGTCAGTTAAACACCCGGGAGAAAATTGTGGTGGCAAAAGCTCTAGAAGAACTGGGGGTGGATATCATAGAAGCTGGATTTCCTATTTCCAGCCCAGGTGATTTCAATTCGGTTCAGGAAATTTCAAAAGCTGTTTCAAATCCAATCATTTGTGCCCTTTCCAGAGCCGTAGAAAAGGATATTGAAGTGGCAGCGGCTGCACTTAAATATGCGAAAAAAGGACGTATTCATACTGGAATAGGGGTTTCTCCTTATCATATTCAGTACAAGTTGAGAACTACTCCAGATGAAATCATCCGGAGAGGTGTGGCAGCGGTCAAATTTGCCAGACAATTTGTAGAGGATGTGGAGTTTTATGCAGAAGACGCAGGAAGGTCAGAGCCGGATTTCCTTTGTAAAATCATAGAAGAAGTAATCAAAGCAGGTGCTAGGGTGGTCAATATTCCAGATACCACTGGATATTGTCTTCCTGAGCAGTATGGTGCGATCATCGCCAATCTGAAAAATAATGTTCCCAATATCGATAAGGCGATTATTGCTACCCATTGTCACAATGACTTAGGGATGGCTACTGCAAATACAGTGGCAGGAGTGCAACATGGGGCCCGTCAGGTAGAAGTGACTATTAATGGTATTGGAGAACGAGCAGGGAATACCTCCATGGAGGAAGTGGTCATGGCGATTAAATGTCATCAATCAATCCCTGTTCACACAGATATAGTTACTCCTTTGATTTACAAGACTAGTCGATTGGTTTCTAAGCTAATGAACATGCCTGTTCAGCCAAATAAAGCAATCGTAGGAAGGAATGCTTTTGCACACTCTTCTGGAATCCACCAAGATGGAGTTTTGAAGCATAGAGAAAATTATGAAATCATTGACCCTAAAGAAGTTGGGGTTGAGGAATCTTCAATCGTTCTCACTGCTAGATCTGGAAGGGCGGCACTTAAGCACCATTTGGATGCATTGGGTGTTGAATTAGAGGGAGAAGAACTTCGTGAGGTATATGAGGCTTTCCTTTTGTTGGCTGACTCTAAAAGAGATATAGGTCGCAAAGACCTTTTGGAGCTTGTTGGCAAATATATGGATGAGTCCAATTTTATAGAATTGGAAAAAGTGACATATGCTTCTAATGATTCTATCCAGGCAGAAGTAAGCTTGAAAATTGGAAACGATTCTCACCAAGCTTCATCTTCTGGTGTGGGTCCTGTGGACGCGGTTCTCAAATCAATCGAAAAAATTGTCAAACCTCAGGTGGACTTGGAAGAATTTCTGATTCAGGCGATAACCCATGGTTCTGATGATGTGGCTAAAGTTCATATGAGATTGATTAAATCAGAAAAACCCTACTACGGTTTCGCCTCTCACGAGGATATAGTCCTTGCCTCAGCACAGGCATTTGTAGATGCATTAAATAAAATACCAGTCAAAGAATACGTGACTGCCTAATTATGGAAAAGACAACATTATTTGACAAAATCTGGGATGCCCACGTGGTAAAATCCGTTCCGGCGGGACCGGATGTGTTCTTCATTGATAAGCATTTTATCCATGAAGTTACCTCTCCTGTAGCCTTCCTCAATTTGGAAAAAAGGGGCATTGGAGTAAAGTACCCCCATAGAACGATCGCAACTCCGGACCACAACGTTCCCACAGTTGATCAAGATCAGACTATCAAGGATAAATTATCCAGAATGCAGGTCGAAAAACTTCGGCATAACTGCGCTAAATATGGAATTGAACTCCATGACTTAGGCTCGGCTCACCATGGGATTGTCCATGTCATAGGACCTGAATTGGGTGTGACCCAGCCTGGAATGACCATCGTTTGTGGTGACTCCCATACTTCTACGCATGGAGCTTTTGGAGCGATTGCCTTTGGAATCGGTACTTCTGAAGTGGAGATGGTTTTGGCTACCCAATGTATCATGCAGTCCAAGCCTAAAAAGATGCGGATTTCCGTGGAAGGAGAACTTGGCAATGGAGTCACTTCAAAGGATATTATCCTTTACATCATATCTAAGATATCCGCTGCTGGAGCGACTGGATACTTTGTGGAATACGCAGGGTCGGCTATTCGCAGCCTATCGATGGAAGCCCGAATGACCATTTGCAATATGTCTATAGAAATGGGAGCTCGTGGTGGATTGATTGCTCCAGATGAGACGACTTTCGAATTTTTGAAAGGGAAACAATACGCTCCAAGGGGCGAGGAATGGGATCAGGCTGTAGCTCATTGGAAAACACTCAAGACAGACGAGGGAGCTGTTTTTGACAAGGAGCTCACCTTTGATGCGGCAGATATAGAACCAATGATTACTTATGGTACCAACCCTGGTATGGGCATCAAAGTCAAAGATTCCATCCCAACCACAGAAGGTATGGAAGGATCCAACAAGAAGTCCTACCTGAAGTCATTGGATTACATGGGATTTCAGCCCGGAGAACCAATCAAAGGTAAGCAAGTGGACTATGTTTTCGTAGGCTCTTGTACCAATGGTCGAATTGAAGATATCCGTGCGGTAGCACAATTTGTCAAAGGCAGAAAGAAAGCTGATAACATTACCGCTTGGATAGTACCAGGATCCCGAGAAGTGGAAAAATTAGCCCATGAAGAAGGCTTGGTGAAAATTCTGGAAGAAGCAGGGTTTGAGTTGAGACAGCCTGGTTGCTCAGCTTGCCTGGCAATGAATGATGATAAGATACCTTCCGGAAAGTATGCAGTTTCTACTTCCAATAGAAACTTCGAAGGACGTCAAGGACCTGGTGCAAGGACAATGCTCGCATCTCCTCTTACAGTAGCGGCTGTAGCTGTTACCGGACGAATCACTGATCCTAGGGAGGTTTTCGATAATTAATTTAGAGTTATTAGTTATTGGTTAGTAGTTATTAGTGTCTGAATTCAATATGTCGACATCACTGTAACCCACCAATAACAAATAACCATTTTCTAATCAACTAATAAAAAATGGCTTACGATAAATTTACCATATTGACCAGCACAACAGTTCCATTGCCTACTGAAAATGTAGATACAGATCAGATTATTCCTGCACGCTTTCTGAAGGCTACTGAAAGAGAGGGCTTTGGTGACAACCTATTTCGTGACTGGAGATATGATGTAGAGGGAAATCCCAAAAAGGATTTTGTACTGAATGACCCAACTTATACCGGGAAAATTTTGGTTGCAGGCAAGAACTTCGGATCAGGATCCAGTAGAGAGCATGCTGTTTGGGCGCTGTATGATTATGGCTTCCGATGCGTAGTCTCCAGTTTTTTTGCAGATATCTTCAAAAATAACTGCTTAAATATCGGAGTACTTCCTGTGACGGTATCTCCTGAATTTGCTGATAAGTTGCTCTCTGCAATAGAGGAAAATCCGAATACTCAGATTGAAGTTAATCTGCCTAAGCAAAAAATCACTTTGCTTTCAACTGGAGATTCTGAGTCTTTTGATATCAATGAATATAAAAAGGCTAACATGCAAAACGGTTTCGATGATATCGATTACCTCTTAAACATGTCCTCAGAAATCGATGCTTTTGCAGCATCCAGATAATTAATGTCACTTATGGGGGAGGATAAAAATCATATGATCAATCAACCCTCCAAGGGTTCTAAACCCTTGGAGGGTTTGACCCAGCGACGTATAGAGATTATGGACACAACCTTGAGGGATGGAGAGCAGACCTCAGGGGTTTCCTTTTTGCCTTCTGAAAAATTGCAGATTGCCAAACTTTTACTGGATGAACTCAAAGTAGACCGAATTGAAGTTGCTTCTGCCCGGGTTTCAGAGGGAGAGCTTGAAGGTGTTCAGAAAATTACTCAGTGGGCTTCTCAAAAGGGTTATTTGGAAAGAGTGGAGGTTTTGGGTTTTGTCGACACCCCTGCTTCTGTCAATTGGCTTTTGGAAGCAGGAGCCAAGGTGATGAATTTGCTGACCAAAGGATCCCTGAACCACCTGACCCATCAACTCAAGAAAACACAGGAAGAGCACTTTGAGGATATTCGAAAATCCATACAGCATGCTAGAGAAAACCAAATAAACGTAAATGTATATTTGGAAGATTGGTCTAATGGAATGCGAAATTCTCAAGAGTATACTTTGAGTTTGATCGAGTTTTTGACCAAACAACCTGTCCAAAGAATTATGCTTCCTGACACCTTGGGCTTGCTTTCCCCGGAAGAGGTAAAGGAGTATTTTCAGTTGATCATTCCTAAGTTTCCTGATGCCCATTTTGATTTTCATGCTCACAATGACTATGATTTGTCAGTGGCTAATGTGATGGAAGCGGTTTTACATGGAGTTTCGGGAATTCATACTACCATCAATGGCTTGGGAGAGCGTGCAGGAAACGCTCCTCTGGAATCTGTCATTGCTGTGATCAAGGATTTTACAGAACTGGAAATCGGAGTTCAAGAGCAGAAGATATTCAGGGTATCCAAGTTGGTAGAGCAATTTTCAGGGCAACATATTCCTGCGAATAAACCTGTGGTAGGGGAGAATGTCTTTACTCAGACTGCAGGGATTCATGCAGACGGAGATAATAAGAAGAATCTTTATTTCAATGATCTGATGCCGGAGCGATTCGGTCGTCAAAGGAAGTATGCGCTTGGAAAAACCTCTGGCAAAGCGAATATTCTCAAAAATCTGGAAGAGTTGGGGATTTCTTTGGAAAAAGAAGAGCTAGCCAGAGTTACTCAAAGAATTATAGAACTGGGAGATAAAAAAGAGCGGGTAACTACCGAGGATTTACCGTACATTATTTCGGATGTTCTTCAGAATAATTCCATTTCAAAAAATATCAGCATTGAAGGGTACCACATGACCCATTCCAAAGGTTTGAAACCTACCGTTCAGTTGCGTATGAGGATTCATGAGAAAACTTATGATGCTTCTGCAACGGGAGATGGGCAATATGACTCCTTTATGCGAGCCTTACGAAAAATTTATAAGTCAATGGGACGTGAGCTTCCCAAGTTGACAGACTATCATGTTTCCATTCCACCTGGAGGTAAAACAGATGCTTTTGTAGAGACTGTAATTACCTGGGAATACGGAAAGATATTCAAAACCAAAGGTCTGGATCCAGATCAAACAGTGGCGGCCATGATGGCTACCGAAAAAATGCTTAATATCATAGAATCAATTAATTACAATCCAAAACAAGAAGAATCCACCTATTATGGAAATGAATATCGCGCTGCTGCCGGGTGACGGCATTGGTCCTGAGGTTGTAGCACAGGCTGTCAAAGTTGTTAAAGCTGTCGGTCAGAAATTCGGGCACAAAATCACTTTTAAAGAAGGCCTGGTAGGAGCATGTGCTATTGATGCAACAGGTGATCCTTATCCGGATGCTACCCATGAAATTTGCGCTGCATCTGATGCTGTCCTTTTTGGTGCCATAGGTGATCCCAAATATGATAATGATCCCAAAGCTAAAGTTCGTCCTGAACAAGGGTTGTTAAGAATGCGTCAAAAGCTGGGATTATTTGCCAATGTGCGTCCTACATTTACTTTTCCATCCTTGGTTCATAAATCACCCTTGAAGTTGGATCGAGTGGAGGGAGTAGATTTCGTCTTTTTCAGAGAGTTGACCGGAGGGGTTTATTTCGGAGAGCCTAGGGGAAGGAATGAGCAGGGAACCAAAGCCTTTGATACCAATGTGTATAGCAAGGAGGAGATTGTGAGATTGGCGAGAATGGGCTTTGAAGCTGCGCAAAAAAGAAGAAAATTATTGACCTGCGTGGATAAGGCCAATGTAATGGCTACTTCCAGACTTTGGAGAGAAACGGTGCAGGAATTGGCAAATGAGTACCCTGATGTGAAGGTGGAATATGAGTTTGTAGATGCGGTAGCTATGCGTCTGATTCAATGGCCAAAGGCTTATGATGTTCTGATTACTGAAAATTTATTCGGAGATATTTTGACAGATGAGGCTTCTGTGATTTCAGGCTCCATGGGTTTGATGCCGTCTGCTTCTCTAGGTTCTAATGTGAAGCTTTTCGAACCTATCCATGGTTCTTATCCGCAAGCTGCTGGAAAGGATATTGCCAATCCTTTGGCTACCGTACTTTCTGCTGCGATGATGTTTGACTATGCTTTTGATCTAAAAGAGGAAGCTGAGGCAATTACTGGGGTAGTCAATTTATCCCTGGCTGAAGGAGTGGTCACAGAGGATATCGCTGAAGGAGGTAAGTCTTATAAAACCTCCGAGGTAGGTGATTGGCTGGCCTCCAAGGTTATAAAAGCGTATTAATTGAAAAATGCCAGGGTTTAAAATTCCTGGCATTTTTTATTTGATTAATTGTATTACTTGCCGGTACTCATCTTCGTAAATCACCTTTTTAGGCAGCTCAATTTTCAAACTGTCCAACCTTTTTAGGGAAGTGGCCACTATATCATTCAAGTGCAAAGGATGATCTTTTTTTGTCACCAGGATCAAATCCGCATAGGCCTCAGGCTGCTGCAAAGCATGCATGTAATAAGGGCTGAAATGCCCTTCCCAAGTAAAGCTTTTATCCAAAGTAGAGAGCTCAGGGTAGAAAATAGCGTCATCAGCCAAGATATGTGCACTATTTTGATTTTGTAATGCCAAGCTTGCTTTTTCAATGGACTTTAAATTGGGGTCCTCTTTAGGGTCAAAAATACTTGCTGCAAAATGTCTTTCTTGTTGAACTATGCTATTTTCAAAGTAGCCAAACTCCAGCAAGACCGCTAAAACAGGCAAAGCCAATGTCAATACTTTAAGAATTAAAGACCTTGATTTCAATCCATTTTGGGAATAAAAAAAGGCAGCCATAGCAGAGGCTGTAATCAGGGATAGGTTGTTTAAATCCAGATATAGCATCTTGTTATCTGCCGCTTCGGAAATTGCGAAAAGGATGACTAGAATAAGAATAAAGCTTTTTGCTGCTTGTTTTTTACTATCCAGAATTTGGTAAATAGCTGTAACAGATAATAGAAGAATTAAGCCCAAAAATCTTGAATTGATCTGGGCCAAATTAGGCCAAAGGTCTTCATTTATTGAGATTAAAGGGAAGAGAACAGAATATGAATTCCAGCTATCTCCTGTGCTTCTTTCAAAGAAAAAATAACTGCCACTGAATACCTTGTTGATCATCAAAAAAATCAGGTAGCTCATTAAAGGGATAAATGCAACAATCAGAACAGAGGAGAAAAAGCCGGTAAAGAACTTTCTCCGCTGAGAATTATTGCTGAAAATCACGGAAGCCCTCGTATAAAAGTTGCCCCTGATTCCCTTGGCTTTGAAAAAGCTGACAAAGAATAGAACTGGCACTAACAACAAAATCAATTTCATGTATTCCATGTCCATCAATACAAAAAGTCCCATGGTCAAACTCATGAGAGTAAGATGGAAAACTGAATGTGATTCGGTGTATTTAAAGGTCACATAGAATAATAAGTAATACAGGACAAGATAAACTGCCAAGCTTGTTCCAGAAGTGCCGGCAAAAAGAATGACAGGACTGAATAAAATGTACAGGAAGAAAAATTTTGAAGGATATTTCCCTTTCCAACTCTTGAAGAAAAGATGATTAGTCAGGCCTCCAATGAGTAAAGCATTTAAGAAAAAGCTTCCAGGAATGGATGAAATGAAATTGAAGGGAACACTGCTTAAGAAGAAAACGGCAGGACTTGTGAAGTAAAATGTTCGCAAGAATCCTTCAGGAAAGCGAACAAGAATATCAGCTCTATAATCCACAAAATAGGATTCAAGCGTGTAAAAACCTCTGGATGCCAGCCATTGGGAAAGCACCAAATACCCTATGCTGAAAATCAGCCATCCTAGCCAATATGAAATTTTACGCTTTTTCATATAGAACTAGGTTTACTGCTTTTGGTGAGTCCATGATTGGTCTTCTCCCAGTAAAATGGCTTGGTAATGAGCTGAATTAACCCCTTGTATGCGGAAATACTGTGCATGAGCCAGTATAATGGATTGATTAAAGCATAAAGAATCAGCGTATAGGACCGGCGTCTAAAGACTGCCATCATATTGACATAGATCATCATCAAATTCCCCACAGAGAAGTTGAAGATGGCTATGATTACCAACCAGTCCGGGAAGAATAATTGAATAGATTCCAAGATATTTTGACTGACAGAGTAATCCGTCCAAAAGAAGAGATAATCTAAAAGCCCTGTATTCAAGATCAACATAAAGATTAGAAACAGCAGGAGAATGGGATAAACTAAAAATGTGAAAAAGGTCCCGCCTATAAAGAATTGAAATCCAAAAAAACCCTTGACTCCTACTTTTTGAAGTAGCTTGATTGGGTTTCTCATATGCACGAGATAGGTTTGCATATAGCCTTTAATCCACCGAGATCTCTGCCTGATCCAGTTGAAAAAGTCATTATTTGCCTCCTCTAAAGTGGTAGAGTCCAAAACAGTCACTTTATAGCTTTTGGCATAAGCTCTCAGTCCGAGGTCAGCATCTTCGGTTACGTTGAACCCGTCCCATCCACCTAGCTCCATCAATTTGTCGAACTTGAAGTGGTTGCTGGTGCCTCCAAGCGGGATTGGGACATCTAGATTATCCAGGCCGGGAAGCATATAGTCAAACCAATAGGAGTATTCTAAGGTGAAAAGCCTTGTCAGCAAATTTTCCTTTTTATTAAAATAATTCAGGGCACATTGGATCACGACATAGTCATCCGGTATTTTCTTAAATAGACTGGTAACTAGTTTGAGTTGATTGTTATCCGGGATATCCTCAGCATCATAAATAGTCAGGTATTTCCCTTTACTAAAGTATAGGCCATAATTACAGGCTTTGGGCTTAGTTTTAGGCTGGGCTGGCGGGATAATGAGCGGTTCGAAAATACATGGAAAATTCATGTCTTTTACCGCATTGTAGGTCATCGCATCATCAGCCTCTATCAATAGTTTGACATCCAGCTTTTCGAGTGGATAATCAAGGTTTCTTAGATTCCAAACCAATTTATGGATCACCTCAGATTCTTTGAAAACAGGTAATAAGATTGTATAAATCGGCAATTCATCATCATTTACTTTATCCAATTCCGCCTTGCTCACTTTCCTGGAGGTTTCCATTCTGGAACCGTATAGCGTGAGAAGAAATTTGAAACTTATTGAAAGAAATAAAAGCGCATTGAGGATGAGATTGAAGGTAATAGCTACCCCAACCGGGAAAAAATAAAATAATGAAGCACCCAAGATTAGGATAGCCCCAATGAAGATCAGCTGCTTTTTTGTAAATGTTTCAATGGCGCAACTTTCTCTGTCACTATCGTAAATCCTAAATATGGCTTTATCCAGATAGTCTAAGCCATAGGTAATGTGCAAGGCTTTTAGGACATCCAAGTCCTCTGCAACATGGAATTTATCAACTTTTTGGCCCAGCAATTCTTCCACATTGTTGATATTGATACTGTCAGAAGGATCTGATAATACCACCTCTAGATAATCATCAGTTTGCTTTAAAGGGAATACAAGACAGTCTAAGAACCGGTGAAGTTGCGTTTTGACCACCTCTTGATTGGAGATTGCTTCAAGAGATTCAAAATTGAACTGATAAAGTTCAACGCCTTCTTCTATCAAGGCTTTTTTCCAAGCTCTCCTGCTTAAGTAACCATAGTTGAGTGCAATCTTTAAAAAGCTTTTTTGAAGAGACTTTTCCAGAAATTCAATTCTTTCAATCTGGTCGGCCCGCAGATTTCCTTTTTCTTGAAAGAGTGATTTTCTGTAATATTCTTTCGTATGCATCATTTGGAATCAATTCTAATGACCGAGAAGACCTGAAAACCTCTCCCTATACCTGAATTTCTATTTAAAATATCATGGAATAAACCTCCATAAAGCGAGAATTTCGGAGTGAATTCATAACCTAAATTTGCTGCCGCTTTGAGCATGCTGAAATCTGCTACCAGCTGAAGGTTATTTTCGAAGAACTCACTGTCATCGCTAAAGGAGAAAATCCCGTCTAACTCACCCATTAAGACAAAACCCTTGCCCAAGCGGATGCCCTGTGAGGAATAAAGCCTAATTTGAGCTGGGTCACTAGGAAAGAAATAGCGAAAACCGGCTTCGATTTTATGAAAATTGTTGTACTCCCCGAGCCAAGGTGCGGTTCCACTCAGTATCAACCTTCCTTCCATTCCAAATTGGTCATAGCCAGCAAAAGGAAGTTGGTTGTTTTGATAGGCCGGAATGAAACCTGTTACAGAGCCCATCAAATAATGGTTTTTAAGCTCTTTCAGATGAAATCTCAATCCCAATTCTAAATCACCTAGGTCAGTATTTTGTTGCTTTCGCTGTGAATCTTCGTAAGTATTGAAGAACAATGGGATGGAGCCGAAAATATTTACTTTGTAACCACCTAGTGGAAGGCTAAAATAAATTCGTGGATTATAGTTCTGGAATTGCCCATTATTTTCGAAAGGAATTTTTGTCCCATTTCTGTCTCTATAGGCATCAGCCCTGTAATTACTCAAATAAGGAGAAATCAAGGCTTGACCCCTGTCTTGTTGCCAGGGGTTTTGAGCCAAAGTTTCTGTCGCAAAAAGGGCGAAGAGAATAATGAAAAAATAGTTTCTTTTAGCGCGCATCCTCAATATTCTTTTTGGAAGACTCTGATTTTTTGAAAATATAAGAGAGCAATACAATGATAAAGGCAATTACAACCACGATTATGAAAAGTCTATAGGTTTCCCAGAATGAAAGGAATCTATTTTGACTATCCATTTCTTCATCCAGAACTGTTTTGAATCTTAGATCAAAGAAGAAATAACGCTTTGGATTGGATATTAGAACATTCCCTGAATTTGTCAGAAACTGATCCTGCACTCCATTAAGAGCCATTTCCATAGCTTCTGTATTTCTAGCCTGGTTGCTGACCATCATAAACTTGCTTCCATTATGGTTAAAGAGCTGAATGAAAGCCAAATCATCCCCATAACTCACGTTGAAAAAGCGTTTGACTTCATCTGATTTGTAGGAAATACTATCCTTGTAAAATCTGATGTACTGATCTTCCTTGAAAATGTCATTATAATTTTCAGGGGAAGCAGTTAAAAGCACTTTATTAGTGTTACCATCTGCTACCTGATTGGCTGTGCTGACAGCATTGATTTTAGGGAAATAGAAGCCCGATTGGCCCGAATAACGGGTATTGATCAATTGAATAAGCTTTGAAATGCTGGGGATTTCTTGAGGACTTACTGCATAATCATACCAAATTTCAATTGGCGACCCTTCAAAGTTTTTCGGGAATGATGCGAAAGTCAATGGAGTGTTTCTGTAAAATACAGGGCTTAAAAAGGACTCCAAAGGATCTATTTGAGCATAGAATTCTGAAGCATTAGTGTTGCAGATACCTCCCGCAGGGACGTAAATATATTCAATCCCCAAATAGCTTCCCGTAGCGAATGTAACTCGATTAGGGCTTACCTGAACCTGTAATATACCCGATTCATTCAGTCTGTAAGTTCCGATAAGGTCATTGTTGATGTAGATATTGGCGAAACCACTTTCAGAAGCTGATACGGGTTTATGGTTGATCTTGAGTTGCAATTGCAAAGACCTGAGAGTTGCTTTGGACAGATAAGAAGGTAGCGTTAGATTTTTTCTGATTTTCCCCATTCCGGTCATCATCTCAGTGTCCATCCCCAATTCCTCTAGATTGTAGGTGTTTTTGAGAGTGTAATTATATTGAAGAGTTTTTTCAACTGACTTATTTACTTTGACATGATCCGTAAGTGCGGAGGAAGTTAAATCGCTATTGAATAAAAACTGAATAGCTTTTTCAATGGAGCTGACATCCGGACCAGTTAAAAGCATACTCGAAGTGAAGAAAGGCGTTGCAGTTAAGCTATCAGTTTGTGAGGTGTAATGCATCTTAATTTCACCCTGGCCAGCTGTGTTTCCAAAGGATTTTTCTTCAGAGAAAGCTTTTTGGATTTCTGTTCCGCTGCCTATTACTAGCGCTCTGTGGATTAATTTAACATTGCTTTTATCCAAATATTCTACCGGAAGATTGACTCCAATTCGCTCTCTGAAGAAATAATGGAGGTAGGATGCGACCTCAAGTTGACTTGCTAGACTTTCTTTTGGGATAAGAATTCGCTCCACTTCAGGTAAAAATTCTTCAATAGTCCAAGTTGGAAGCTCTTTGGGATAGCTGATGAAATTTTCTAAAAGGAATGATTCTGGAGTGATTTCCAACCAGATTCCGGTTTCATCATAATCTCTACAATCTTCATCTCTCAGGAAGAGATTCGATTTTACTTCCAATTTCACAAAGCCTGAAGCCATATCAGATCTTTTTAAAGGCAAATCCACCCGAATGGTATCAGAATACTGCCCGATAAATGTTGAAAGAATAGGTCTGTCCCCAACCAAAAAGGTGATTGTACTTTGTTTTTTCTCGATCAGCTGAGAAGGGATGATTTCCAGATGGACATAGCTGTTTTCATAGTCTCTTCTAGGTTTGTGTTTGAAGTAAAAAACAGTACCTGCCCTTGGACCATAAATTACAGACTGCTCTGGGTAACCAAAATCCGAAAATGGGGATTCATTGGTTTGTCCGTTCGCAAAATTTGAAATTCCCAAAATTAGGAAAAGAAGTAAAACAGAAGTGGCTTTGGTGGAGATGCTGGCCATTAATTTAATTGGTTAAGAAATAGGCTGTGATGATTTAGGGAATTCTAATTTGAAGGTGACACCTTCAGTCATACTAGTGGTGTATTTGAAATATCCACCCATTTTTTCTGTAAGATTTTTAGCTATCTGCAAACCTAAACCTTGTGGAGGAGCAAAGCTGGATTGAATTTCAAATTCATCCAATGGCTTGAAGATCTGATTTAATACACTTGCAGGGATTTTTGCAGAGGGTGCTACGATTTCAATCCTCACTCGGGAATCCAAATCTTTGGTCAAAAGGATTACCTTATGGTTTGTTTTAGACCAGTCGATGAGATAATTGAGAATTTTTTCAATCAGGTTCACAAAAACATAAGGATCTGCAAGAATGGATGAATCAGTATTTTCAGTTGAAAAATCTAATTCAACACCTCCAGCTTCCAATCTTGGTTTGAGTAAACTTTTTACTTTTTTGAAACTGGTTTTTAGATTGGTGTTTTGAATAGCCAAACGAAGGTGGATGTCCGAATTTTCTTCGTCATTGCCAAAAATATTATCTACATCAGTTAATAAGTCCGTACTTACTTCTTTTAAAAGTTGAAGATAATTCTGTTCTTCCTCTTCCAATGCGGTACCACTTTCATCAATGAGTTTGGACAAGCCTAGGATATTGGTGATTTTATTTTTGATGTCGTGACGGAGAATTTGATCTTTTTCGCGGTCTATTTTTAACAATTGTTCAATCTCAACCAATTTCAATTGAACCTCATTGACTTTCTTATTGAGCTTTCCAATGGCTTCATCTTTTTTTAAATCTCTTTCCAGATTAAGTGTATAATTCCTTTTTCTGGCATCAGGAATAAATGCAGTTAAGACTAGAAGTGAAAAAAAGGCATATCCCCCTAGATTTAAGTTGGTTTCTAGGTTGACAAAATCAGCCTGCAATTCGAAGATTATAAACATGATCAAAATGCTGACCACCAATCCAAAAGCAAATCGTGAATTCCAGAATACCAGGTAATTAGAGGAGCCTATTACCAAAGTTAAAATGGTAAAATAGAGGGTGACCACAAATCCTGAGTGGAGATGAATGATATTAAAGCAGTAGGAAGAAAACAAAAGTAAGTATCCGAATATCAACCAATCTGGAGACTTGATCTGGGGTTTGATGATATTGTAGGATATAAAACCCAATAAAATCAAAATCACTTTGAAGATAAATGTGACTTGCCAGGTAGTTTTAAGGACAAAAAACTCGAGGATAAAAAAGCCAATTAAAAGGCTGATAATTCCCCAATAAATATACTCTGCTGCGTCCCAGGTTTTTTTGCTGTATGCTTTTTCAAGATCTCCTGACTGAAAAGCTGAGGTCTGTGAAATTAAATTCATTAAGTGCTCGTTATTCTAAAAGTTTATGCTGATTAAGATAAAAAGATTAATTGGTTTATCATGGAGTTATCTCATTTTCCCAAATAATTCCCTTATTGCTTTCCAGTTAAACATCTATTAATTACATGCTTTGATCAAATTATTATATCTAATTCTGTTGACTTTCCTTTGCCAATTGACTCAATCCCAAACGATAGCAGATAAGGTTAATCTATCAGGTATGGAAAGGTCGTGGGATTCTCCTAGATTTAAAAGTGCTGAACTAATTCGGGAAATAAAAAATATTCAAAAGAGAGGTTACAAACAGATCAGACTTCCCGTAGCTCTCTCTTACCATCTTCATTCTAACCCTAGATTTTTATCTGAGCTTGAGTCCCTTATCCAATTTACAGAAAAAGAAAAGCTCCAAATTATACTTTGCAATTTCGATTCGGAATTGAATAGAAACAATTGGCAATCGCATAGAAGCGTGATTAAATCTAATTGGCTGAGCGTGCTAAAAAAAATAAGTTTTGACACAAAATATCTGGCTATAGAATTAGTAAATGAGCCCTTAGTAAATCCGGATACTTGGGAAAATATTTTGATGGAACTGCTTCCTGAAATCAGAGAAGTTAAGCCAGATATCCCTATCATCATCGGAGCGACCAATTATAATAGCTTGTACGAATTGAGTAGAATGAGACCTTTAACAGGTTTTGGAAACATTATCTACACTTTTCATTTTTATGAGCCATTTATTTTTACGCATCAGGGTACACAATGGACGGGAAATCAAAATGCGACAAAAGGAATTCCATATCCTTTTGAAGAAGGAAAAATGCCTTCATTGAATCCTAAGGCAAAAGGTACAGCCGGGGAAATCAACTTGAGGGATTATTATCAAACAGGAAATATGCTCGCCGTTGAAGATAAAATCAGACAAATTTCGGATTGGGCTCTACGGAATCAAGTTGCTCTCTGGTGTACAGAATATGGCGTCAGTAAAAATGCTGATCCTGAATCAAGAAAAAGATACCTGGAAGATGTCAGTGCCACTCTTGATAAATATCGAATCCCGGGATTTATATGGGAATGGGAAGGTAATTTTGGAATCAAGTCCCTCATCCACCATTCGAAAAGCACTGAAGGTAATAAGTGAGTTTCAACTCACTTTAGTCGCGCTTTGGATTAATCATGATATGAGCACGATGGGTGCCGGGGTCCATGATCCATGGAAGTCCGGGGCCGGCTGGTTTTAAGGGGAGACCGGTACTTTCAGCAGTTGCCCAAGGGATGTAGACCACAGAACGTACGTAGGAATTTTTCACCTCGCCATTTGTCCAGTTTATATCAGATTCATCCGCGGTTAAGGCATGCAGCACACTTCCCTGGTCGGGGAGTTTTAATTTCTTGGCTTTGGCTTCTGCCTCTCTGATATCAAAGATTTCCTGAGCGGATTTGCCTTCCTCTCGTAATTTCCAACCTCTTGCCATAAATGCTTGGGCACTTTTGTGATAGCATGCTACACTCAGCCCTTCCCGGCTGGGATCATCTGCCAAGCAGACCGTTTCATTGTTTCCTTGTCGCAGCAATACAATTTTTCCATCGGCATATCCATATACAGTGGCATTAGCTCTTTGATCTTCCGGAGCGGCCAATACTGCCATTTTTATTTGTATATCCTTGGAAGGTTGAGATTGAGAAAAGGCAGAAAAAGCTGCTAAAATCATAAAAAGACTCAAAAATGCTTTCATAGTCAGTAATTTTGGGTTTACCTTCAATTTACACAAACCTTTAGCTCTTTCAAACCTTGCAAAGGTTTAATAATCAGAAGTTTTGCAGACCAGACCTTTTACTTACCTATTTTCCTTATCCTATTATGGTGCCCGATTCAAAGGATGGGCTATTCAAAAAGGACAACCTACCGTTCAAGGGAAACTAGAGCGGGTTTTTAGATTTGTTTTGGGGAATGACGACTTTACTATCCTAGGAGGAAGTAGAACAGATTCGGGGGTGAGTTGCAGGCATGGTTACTTCCAACTTTTTTCTAAAGAAGCTGTAGATTGGACTATTTATCTCGCAAGTCTGAATGAAAATCTAGCAGGAGAGATTCAGTTGTTAGAAGTGAGGGAAGTAAACAGAGACTTTAATTTAATCGAGCAAATCGAAGCCAAAACATATCGCTACTATTTTTCGACAGGGCCCACTCATTCATTTGCATCAGCATACATGGCTACCCTTTTTGGAGAGTCGGATATAAAGAAAATGAAAGACGCGGCTTCTCTTTTTCAAGGAGAACATGATTTTAGGGCATTTTGTACGCCTTCAGTGAATAAATCCAATTATCGAAGGGAAGTGATTTCCTGTAGAATTTCCGATGCTAATGATTTTCAAGGCGAATTTTTTCCAAAAAACCAGTGGATGATGGAAATCAAAGGAAAAGGATTTTTACATCATCAGGTTAGGAAAATCATGCGGGCTATTTGGTATGTGGGCTCAGGAGAGTGGAAAAGGGAGGATATTACTCAAAGATTGGAAAATCCGACTCAGGATTGGGAAAAAATACCTGCAGCACCTGCCCATGGCTTGATATTGTGGGAAACTATCCTAAAAACTGATTAAAAATTGCATACAAAAATCAGAAACAGTTCTCATTCAATTTCTTGTTTCTGAAACCTTTCCGCATCAAAAATCATTACCTTTGCATCCCAAATCGAGGAACAAAGTGAAAGCGAGAACATTAAAGAAAGACAAAGTCAATATCATCACCATGGGTTGCTCCAAAAACCTGGTGGATTCCGAAGTGCTTTTAACCCAGTTGAAAGGAAATGGAATCAATGCCAGCCACGAGTCCAGCTCAGATGATAATAATATCATTATCATTAATACTTGCGGATTTATAGACAATGCCAAGCAAGAATCTATAGATACTATCCTTCAATACGTGGATGCCAAAGAGCAGGGCTTGGTGGATAAGGTATATGTGACCGGCTGTCTTTCTCAGCGTTACAAAGACGATTTGGAAAAGGAGATTCCTCAAGTCGATGCATTTTTTGGAACACGGGATTTGCCTGCCATTTTGAAGAAATTCAAAGCAGATTACAAGCATGAATTGGTTGGGGAGCGCCTACTGACTCACTCGGCGCATTATGCCTACATGAAAATCTCCGAGGGTTGTGACCGCCCTTGTTCTTTTTGTGCGATTCCTCTAATGAGAGGTGGACACGTGTCCAGACCGATTGAAGAATTGGTCAAAGAAGCTCAGCATAAGGCTGCTCAGGGAACCAAGGAATTGTTGTTGATTGCTCAGGATTCGACCTATTACGGTTTGGATTTGTATAAAAAGCGAAATCTGGCCCAACTCTTAAGACAGCTTTCAGACGTGGAAGGAATCGATTGGATTCGTCTGCATTATGCATACCCAACCGGCTTTCCGATGGATGTGATTGAAGTGATGAAGGAGCGATCCAATATTTGTAATTACTTGGACATTCCTTTGCAGCATGGTTCTACAGATGTATTGAAAGCCATGCGACGTGGAACTACCCGAGAAAAGCAAGAGGAATTGATCTATAGAATTCGCGAAATGATTCCTGAAATAGCCATCCGTACTACCTTAATAGCTGGGCATCCTGGCGAAGGTGAAAAAGAATTTCAAGAGATGGTGGACTTTGTGGAGCGAATGAAATTTGAGCGATTGGGAGTATTTACCTATTCCCATGAAGAAAACACCCATGCTTTTGGTATGGAGGACAAACTTTCTCAGGAAGAAAAACAGGATAGAGCGAATCACTTGATGGAGGTACAGGAGCAAATCTCCTATGACTTGAATCAGGAGAAAGTTGGGAAGACCTTCAAGACCTTAATCGATAAAAAAGAAGGAGGTTACTTTGTTGGCCGAACAGAATTTGACTCTGTGGAGGTAGATAATGAAGTACTAATAGACGCTTCCAAGCATTATTGTAGAGTTGGTGACTTTGTCAATGCCAAAGTAACTGAGGCGACGGAGTTTGATCTGTATGCGGATGTAATTGATTGAAATTCAGAATGTGTTTAAAATTGGAGGTTTGTTTTGAAAGTGCTATTTTTAATAGTCTTTTAAAGTGACCTATAATCATGTTTTCAATTATTACATCAATTTTTTTTCTTTTTTACACTCCAGATTCAACAGAGGTAAACTATTTCTATTTTGGGAATACTAATTTGTTGGGGGTAGGAAAGATAGTTGATGACAAAAAGGAAGGTCTCTGGAAAGTGTATATCCAAGACGACCCTTTTGATTTTCCTCAGCCCAGTTTATTACAAGCAGACCAAGAGGTTTTCGAGGATAAATTTTCTCAAGAAAGAATATTGTTTCAGATTCATTTCAAATCAGATCTTCCAAATGGCTTTTTTCAAGAAAATTATCCTTCAGGAGAGATAAAATATCTCACCTTTTTTAAGGAGGGAAAACCGCATGGTGATTTCCGGGAATTCCACAAAAATGGCATAATGAAGGCTCATGGTACTTTTTCGGACGGAAAGATAGATGGGGCTTGGGAGGAATTTAATGAAATTGGGAAACTGGTTGTTCAAGGAAATTTTAAAAATGGCAGACAAGAAGGCGAATGGGTAGAGCAATTAGATTATTTGCCTGGATTTTACAGAAAAGGCAGTTATCTGCTGGGATTAAAAGAAGGAGAATGGGTTCTTACTGATGAATCTGGTGAAATCTCTCAAATTGAAATTTTTGAAGATGGGAAATTAGTCTCTGTTGGGACGTTCAAAGTAGGAGACAAAGAATTAAAGGGTGGAAATTTAAAAAAGGGCTCTGGAATAAGAGTTTTCTATGATTTGGAGGGTCATATGGTGGCCAAGGGAAGATATTCCAAAGGAATTCCACAAGGAGACTGGTATTTTTATTTCCCGAAATCAGATAAGGTCTTGGCAGAGGGTAGGTTGTTAGGTTCTAACCGAGTTGGTTTGTGGTATTTTTACAGTTATGATGGAGAAATTATCGACCAGCAAGAATATTATTCAAATTCATTTTATTCCGGCCCCAATTCTCAAGGTTTAACAGTGCAAGATCAATGGAGTCCTAACTCTTCGCCAGATGCTCTACGTTCAGCACATCAAAGTATATTTAATTCCCAATTCAATATGAATGGCTCATTTTTAAGGGCGAATTAATTAACGATAAAAGATAATCGGTTATGCTACTTCTCCTGAAGCAGCATTTTTTTGACAATTTCTTAAAAAGGTTTTTCTAATCTTCTAGCAAAAAGACTTTATTTTTAAAGATGAAGAACTTGTTCCTTTACCTATTCGCATTTTTACCCATGTCTGTTTCTGCTCAATACTCTTATGATCTCCAAGGCCATAGAGGCGCGAGAGGACTGATGCCTGAAAACACCATCCCTGCGATGATCAAAGCTTTAGATTTGGGTGTGACCACATTGGAATTGGATTTGGCGATTACGAAGGATGGACAAGTGATCCTCTCACATGAACCTTTTATGAATCCGCTGATCTGTCTTGATTCAGAAGGAAATCAGATCGCATCGGGAGATCATTCCTTTAATATTTATCAGTTGACTTATCAGGAGATCTTGGCTTATGACTGTGGTTCCAAATTTCACCCGGGCTATCCCCAGCAGGTCAAGTTTTTTGCTGCCAAACCACTTTTAGAAGATGTCTTTGCAGTAGCAGAAAAATATGCAAGCGATATGGGGCTTCCTCAGCCTCGATATAATATTGAAATCAAAAGTAGTCCCGATGGAGATGGAATCTATCATCCTGAAGTTCCAGAGTTTTCTGATAAGGTGGTGAAGCTGATCGCTGAAAAGTTGGGTTGGGAAAGAGTCAATATCCAGTCATTTGATTTTAGAGTTCTACAATATATTCACGAAAACTACCCAGAGGTGCCTCTTGCAATGCTGGTAGAAAATGCTGCTACCTATCAAGAAGATTTGACGGAACTGGGATTTGCTCCCGATATTTTTTCTCCCCATTTCAGAAATTTGAATGCTGAGATTATTGCTTTTTTTCATCATAAAGGAATGAAGGTAATTCCTTGGACGGTTAATAACACCGAGGAAATGAATAAGCTTCTGGATTTAGGGGTCGATGGCATCATCACTGACTATCCTAATTTGGCTCCGAAACGTTAATTTTTGCCGTTTGCGGATCATGGGTTAATTTAGCCGATTAAAATTTTCTCCATGAAACTGATCGAAGTCACCACACCTGCCCATCAGAAAGAGTTTATCGAAATGGCTGTGCGGCTTTATAAGCATGAAAAAAACTGGATACGTCCGCTTGATAAGGATATTGAAGGACTTTTTCACCCGGAAACCAATAAGCTTTTTAGAAATGGAGCCAAGGCTAAGCGCTGGTTGCTACAAGACGGAAAAGGTCAGACTATTGGGAGAATAGCAGCTTTTATTAATCCCAAAATGAAAGAAAAGCAACCCACTGGCGGAGTTGGTTTTTTCGAATGCATAGAAGATCAGAGTGCAGCTTTTTTGTTGTTTGATACAGCCAAAGAATGGCTTCAAAGCGAAGGGATGGAGGCGATGGATGGACCGATCAACTTTGGAGAGCGGGACAAATGGTGGGGATTGTTGGTCGATGGCTTTTCTGAGCCTAATTACAATATGCCGTGGAACTTCAACTATTATCGGAAGTTTTTCGAAGATTATGGATTTAAGCTTTATTTCAAGCAATTCACCTATATGCGGCCTGTTCAGAATGTGGGTTTTGATGAAAAAATGATCAAGCGAGCCAATCTGGTCATTGCAAACCCCGATTACAGCTTCCGATATATCAAGGGAAAGGAACTCCAAGAGAAAGCTCCTGAGTATTTTATGACGGTCTATAATAAAGCCTGGGCGCGTCACATGGGGAAGTCCATTGCATTGAAAGAGGCTCAGTTGATGTTTGGGAAAATGAAACCAATCATTGATCCAAGATTAATCTACTTTGCTTTTTACAAGGAAGAACCTGTTGGTTTCTTCATCCAAATTCCTGAAATCAATCAGATTTTCAAGCATGTGAATGGAAAAATGGACTTGCTTGGTAAACTGAAGTTTCTCTGGTATAAAACCTTTTCTCCGCCTAATAAAATGTTGGGTTTGGTCTTTGGAGTAGTGCCGGAGCATCAAGGCAAAGGTGTGGAAAGCGCGATGATTATCAGCTATGATAAAATGAGCGGAAAAGCTTCCTTCCCCTATAAAACCATAGAGATGAATTGGATAGGAGATTTTAATCCAAAAATGATGCGTGTTTGCGAGCAACTATTAGCAGACATATACAAAACACATCACACCTATAGATACTTGTTTGACAGAGAAAAGCCATTTGAGAGACACCCTATATTTGATTGAAAAAAAGTCCGATGCTGGATGTCTGATGACCGATGTCAGGCTGAGCGGAGTCGAAGCCTTTTCTACTTTGAAAAAAGATTTAAGAAATACGATTTACGAGGTTTACTTGAACCTCAATCCTGATTTTCAGCTTAAGCTTGAAAAGTATGATTATCGGATGTCAGGCTGAGCGCCTGCCTGATGGCTAGTCAGGGAGTCTAAGCCTTGTCTTCCTTGAAAATTCGGTTTACGAAGTACGAAAGACGAGGCTTGTGAGAACCTCAATCGTTATCTTTAGGACTTGAGGTTTTAATATCGAATAATGAATTAAACCAACATTATAACCTTTAAACATTACAACTTACCAACTAATTATAAATGAAAAAATACGATGTAACTGGCATTGGAAATGCCCTAGTAGATATTGAATTTAAAGTAACAGATCAGTTTTTTACAGATAATGGCGTAGAAAAAGGCTTAATGACTTTGGTGGATGAAGAGCGTCAAAATCACTTGATGAAAGTGATTAATCATGCAGAAGCAAAAAAACAAGCCGGAGGTTCCGCTGCCAATACAGTTGTGGCGGTTAGCCAATTTGGAGGAAAATCTTATTATAATTTTCGGGTAGCAGCTGATGAATTGGGGCTTTTTTATTTGAAGGATTTAATTGATTCCGGAGTAGAAATTGCTTTGTCAGAAGACAAATTGGAGGCTGGTGTGACCGGAAAATGCTTGGTGATGGTGACTGAGGATTCTGAGCGGACCATGAATACTTTTTTGGGAATTACTCAAAATTTCTCGACCCATGATATCAATGATTCTGCGATTCGGGAATCCAAATATCTCTTTATCGAAGGGTACCTGGTGACCTCCCCAAATGGAAAAGAAGCCATGATGCATGCCAAAAAGGTTGCGGAAGAAGCTGGTACCAAAGTGGCTTTGACCTTTTCTGACCCAGCTATGGTAAAGTATTTCAAAGATAATTTTGATGATGTAATCGGGCCAAGTGTTGATCTCCTTTTTGCCAATGAGGAAGAAGCCATGCTTTACACAGGTAAGGATAATCTGATGGAAGCAAGAGAGGAAATGAAAAAGGCAGCTAAGCATTTTGTCATCACGCAGGGTAAAAACGGTGCGATGATCTTTGATGGGGATACCTTTATCGATATCGAGCCTTACAAGACTACGGCAATTGATTCAAATGGTGCCGGGGATATGTTTGCCGGAGCCTTTTTGTATGGAATCACCAATGGACACAGCTACGCATCCAGCGGGAAATTAGCATCCATGGCGAGTTCTCAGATTGTGAGTCAGTTTGGCCCTAGATTGAAGTGGCATCAAGCCAAAGAGATTTTGGGAAGGTTGAATCCTTAAGCAAAATTGTTAGGCATAATAAGGAGCGAAGCAATCTTATTCACTAAAAGATTGCTTCGGCTTTTTCCTTACATGCCAATGCCATATTGAGTTGAGGATAGGATGTATAGGTCAGTCCCAGCGGAGTCGAGGACCTTTCGAATGCACTTAGTGCGACCCAAATGATAGCTTCAATATTTATCTCTGTCATCTCCAATTGAGCATTTTAAAAATGTTAAGCCTCTCGATGACCCTGAAAAGACTGGATTTTTACTTCTCCACTATCAACTCCGAACTAGGCACCCGAAATCTCGGGCCATAAATCCCTTCCGGAAGGCCTTTCCCACAACCTATAATCATACAAATTTCAGCTGCATCTGGAAGATCAAGTAGCTTTTTTACACGTTTGGAGTCAAAGCCCTCCATCGGACAGGTATCATATCCTGCAGCTTTCATCCCTAACATGAAGGTCATGGAAGCCAAGGCAGCACTTTTATGAACAGATATGCGCACTTCGGTTTCCCCAACTTCCCGTACCATGGGTCTGCGCATTCCTACCCACCAGGCGATGAGTTTCTTGAGTAGGGACCAACCCGGATATTTCCCAAATAATTTAGGGATTAGGTTTTTGTAATAATTACCAGCCTGTTTTACTTTATTTTCAGATTGATTTTGTTGAGAATTTAGGATGAAATCATAGTTAGCTTTTGCTCTGGATTTCCAAAGATCTCTTCGTGTGATGATGACAACCAATTCCCTAGCAGTCGTAGCGGCTTTTTGGCGCATGCAAAGTTGGGCCAATGGATCTTTAAGAGGAGAAGATTCAGGAACTCTCACAAACTGATAAAGCTGAAGGTTTGAGCTGTTGGGAGAAAGGATAGCGGCTTCCAGGCAATGTCGGACTATGTCATGGTCAAATTCACTTTCCTGATCAAAAATCCTGACCGACCTTCTTGCTTCTACCGCCTCGAAAAATCTTAATTCCTGTAAAGTATTCTTCATTTGTCCGATTTCTCTATTTTTAAAAGACTGTTTTTTTCAGCTTTATTGATAATTTCAGGCAAGTTAAAATTTTAACCCTAACCATTTACCGATGTTTTTTGAATTGATTCGATTGCAATTTCTGAAAAGTGTGAGGTCGACCTCTTTTGCAAAGAGTGTTTTGACCAATATTTTTTTGGGATTCATTGTATTACTCCTTTTGCTTTATGTTCTAGGAGCAGGATTGCTGCTCAAAGTAATCATTGAAAAGTTGGCAGAGGGCCAAGATCCGCTTACAGTACTTAATAGCTACTTGATTTATTTTTTCCTCGGCGAGTTTATGTACCGGTATTTTATTCAGCAGTTGCCGGTTGTCGAGCTAGAGAGTCTGCTACATCTTCCCATAGGGAAATCCAAAATTATGCACATTCTTTTGCTCCGTTCTTTTATTTCTCCAATTAATGTCATTGCACTGTTGTTGTTTTTACCCTTTGGAGTTCAAGTAATCTTACCAGCCTCAGATGCAGTTGGGCTAATAGGCTGGATTGGTTCTATTGTATTGACCAGCTGGATTTTGCATTGGTTTATGCTATGGTTCAAGCAGCGTTTTGAAGATTCCACAATAGGATTACTCATCGTGGTAGCCGTGTTGTTTTTAGGTTCAGGCTCTAGCTATATGGGCTGGTTTAACTTGGGAGAGATCATGAAGCCTGTATTCGATTTATCCATATCAACTCCAATTCCGGTAATCGTATTGGCTATCCTTTTTGTAGCTAGCTACTGGCTTTGCTTTAAATATCATTTCAACAATGCTTATTTGGAGGATTTATCGTCAGAAGAAAATGTTCGCTTTACGGATCAATCCATTGGTTTCTTTTCCAGATTTGGATTGGCAGGCGAAATGGCTAACCTGGAGTGGAAACTGATCATTCGACATAAGAAAAGCCGGACATATCTAATGCTTTCCGGATTCTTTTTATTGTATGGATTGATTTTTTATACCAATCCAGTTTACGCGTCTGATGAGGGTATTTCCACAATATTCATTTTTGTAGGAGTATTCATCACCGGAATATTTATGATCCAGTATGGGCAGCTTTTCTTAAGTTGGAACTCCGGGAATTTTGATTTCTTCCTCAATAGAAGAGGAGGTGTGGAGGAGTTGATTCGCGGTAAATATTTGCTCTTTATTTCCGTTTCTGTAGTTTGCTTTCTAGCCTCTGTACCCTATGTGTATTTTGGATGGCAAATACTTGCCGTACACTTTGCTACCTTCCTTTTCAACGTGGGCATTTTGGTTCATGCCATTATTTATCTGGCATTATGGAAGCCTAAGCCTATGGATTTGAATAAAGGAGCCATGTTTAATTACGAAGGAGTAGGTGCAGCCCAGTGGTTGATGGTGATTCCAATGATGGTATTGCCTTATTTGATTTACTTACCCTTCTCCTTTTTAGTAAGTGATTATGCTGGCCTGATTGCTTTGTCAGTGTGTGGGATTTTGGGAATCATTTTCTTCAAACCCTTGGCAAAACTGAATGTGCAGCGTGTCATGCAAAATAAATACGAAATCTCATCTTCATTTAGACAGGAATTATGATCAGTGTCAAAAATCTTAAAAAACAGTACAAAGAAGCAGTAGTATTGGATGTAGAAACTTTAGATATCTCAACGTCTGAGTGTTTTGGTTTGGTAGGTAATAATGGTGCTGGTAAAACCACCCTTTTTAGAATTATGCTGGACCTGGTGAGGCCTACGGATGGAACTGTGATTATCAATGGACATCAGGTCAATCAGGATGAGGAGTGGAAGAAATTTACAGGAGCATATTTAGATGAACACATGCTTTTGGCATATCTCACGCCGGATGAATATTTTCAGACTTTGAGAAAGATTTACGGCATGTCAGAAGCTGACTTGGAAGTTCATTTGGGGAAATTCACTGAACTTTTCAATGATGAGATACGGGGGAAAAAGAAATATATCCGAGACCTTTCGAAGGGTAACCTGAAAAAGGTGGGAATTGCAGCTGCCTTAATGGGCAATCCTGAAGTGGTCTTTTTGGACGAACCTTTTGAAAATTTGGATCCAAGCTCCCAGATCAGATTAAAGAAGTTGATCTTGAAAGAAAAAGAAGATAGCCGAACCACTTTCTTGATTTCATCCCACGATTTGAATCATGTGACAGAGATTTGTGATCGGATTGTATTGTTGGAAAAAGGCAAAATCATCCGTGATCTTCAGGAGAAAGAAGCGATGATGAGTGAGTTGGAAGCTTATTTTACGGGCTAAAGCCCAACTACTATAAATTTTATTCTAGAGCCACCAGCTGAAGCTGGTGGTAATTTTCCCCATCCTCTTTGATTGTTGTTGAGGGTTGACACAAAAAAAGTAGGAGAATTACTCTAGCCTGTTCTAGATTATTTTTGAAGAATAAATAAAAATAAGAGCGGCGCTTTTGCCCGCTCACCGAAATTTACCACGCTAGACTAGGCTTTAGCCAAAAAAGGTTAGTTTATTTTTTATTCTCTTATTAAATTAGATGAAAATCTATTTTTATGCCTTATATCAAAGTTTACATTCATTTCGTTTTTACTACCAAAAATAGATTCCCATTTTTGAATGATCTTGAAACCAGATTAGCTGTATGGGACCATATACGCCAAAACTGTAAAAAGAAGGGAATTTTCATTGACAGAGTAAGTGGGCACAAAGATCATTGCCATTGTTTGATTTCTCTAGGCATCGACCAAACCATTCAAAAGGTTATGCAACTAATAAAAGGTGAGTCTTCTTTTTGGATAAATAAAAATAATTTGATCAAAGAGAGGTTTGAATGGCAAGATGAATATTTTGCTCTTTCAGTATCAGAATCTATTGTTGAAAAGGTGCGAAATTATATTTCAAATCAAGAGATTCATCATGCCAAAAAATCCTTTAAAGATGAATATGATGAGTTTTTGAATAAGTATGGATTTGAAAAATTTTCTGTTTGATTTTCTTCTTGACCCACCCGCTAAAGCTGGCGGTAATTCTTTCAGGTTTTAGGTTATCTTGGAGAATAGATAAAAGAATAGGAACGGTGCTTTAGCCCGTTCAATTGATAAGGCTAGATGATTTTGTATTGGCTTTAGCCGAAATTTCTAATCGGTTTGGGCTAAAGCCCAACTACTATAAATTTTATTCTAGAGCCACCAGCTAAAGCTGGTGGTAATTTTCCCCATCCTCTTAGATTGTTGTCGAGGCTTGACACAAAAAAAGTAGGAGAGGTACTCTAACCTGTTCTAGATTATATCTGAAGAATAAATAAAAATAGGAGCGGCGCTTTAACCCCCTCATTCAATGGATTTAAAAATTGGAACGGTGCTTTAGCCCGTTCAATTGATAAGGCTCGATGATTTTGTATTGGCTTTAGCCGAAATTTCCAATAGGATTGGGCTAAAGCCCAAATCGATAAATTTATTCGAAAGCCACCAGCTAAAGCTGGTGGTAATTTTCCCCATCCATTTTGATTGTTGTCGAGGTTTGACACAAAAAAAGTAGGAGAGGTACTCTAACCTGTTCTAGATTATATCTGAAGAATAAATAAAAATAGGAGCGGCGCTTTAGCCCGCTCATTGAAATTTACCACACTAGACTAGGCTTTAGCCAAAAAAGAAAAAAACCCTTCAAAATTGCTTCTGAAGGGGTTTTCTGTACCCAGGGCCGGAGTTCCCGATATCCGCTTCGCTTCATCGGGATAAACTTCTCCTCCGGCGATTTTAAACAAAAAAAGCCCCTTCTTTTCAGAAGGAGCTTCTTGTACCCAGGGCCGGAGTCGAACCGGCACGAGTGTAACCTCATTGGTGTTTGAGACCAACGCGTCTACCAATTCCGCCACCTGGGCATGGTGCATTTAAGCGGAAATTTTGTTCCCAAGTGTATTTTGAAATCATTTCTGTTTCTAAATTCGGCGGACAGGTCCGCCACCTGGGCATTTCAATTTCTCCGTCCCTTGCTGAACGGGATGCAAATATGAGTACAAATTTTTTTTCCTACAACCCTATTCAGGTACTTCCTGTAATTTTTTTGAGCTAAATGCTACTGGCTTGTCAGAAAAGAGGGTTTTTGTAAAAGCCCAGACTGATTTAAATAACTCAGAATCACGGTATTGATTTAATGCAGATTCACTCTCCCAATGAGAATAGGTCATGAAAATATTTTTTTTATTTTCATCGCGCCATAGTTCCAAATGTCTGCAACCGGGAAAATTTCGAATACTTTTTTTATGACTTTCAAAATTTTCCAAAAAGGCTTCAACCTTGTCCTCCTGAAAAGTCATCCTTACTACACGAATCAACATGACTTATGGGTTGAAATTAATATACACTACACTCTCAAATTTCAATCCCAGTAAATTTCCTCCATGACCATGGTTTATCCCTATTTCTAAAAGGTCCAAGCTATTGAAGAATGCAAAGCAATCACCGGGTTCGACCTGATCACAACCTTTGTGTAATCTGTCCAAACTTTCTCTTCCAAATTCTATGGTAAAGCTTCCTGGATTGAGTTTCTCGAAAATATCTTTCGGTATGTTGGTGATCAAATTTCCATAACGATCCACTCGCATGACATGCCCGATGATTTGCTCTCTCGTGGCTTTAGGATTGCGGGGCATCAACTTTCTGAAGTTTGACAATGGTCCACCGAAGTCATGAATTGCTGCCCCAGAGGCAACTTTTGCAGCAATTGGAGCTAGAATATCCTTGGTTGGGAAGGAGGTGTCTTTCAGGTGTATATCTGCAAACTGAACCATGATCCCAGGATCATGATCAGCCAATAAGCTTAAGATTCCATTATTCGGGCCGATAAAAATATGCTCTTCCAATTTGACGCCGATATAACCTTGTGTCATGTTTCCGGTTGTATTGATAGCCACTAAATGAACGGTACCTTTTGGGAAATCCCGAAAAGTCGCCTTCAAAATAAAGGCAGCATGCGCTAAATCAAAGGTGTCAATATTATGAGAGATGTCAATAATATTCAATTGCGGATTAATGGCCAGCATTTTGGCTTTAACCGCAGGAACGTAATAATCTTTATCCCCAAAATCTGAGAGGAATGTCACTAATGCCATAGAAGCAAGTCAATTAAAATTATGTACTTTTGTTAGTGGGGGTAGGGACAAAAATATAAATTTTATCGGTACCCTCTCAAGCATATTTAATCAAAGAAAAAGTTTGGTAGAAAAAGTAATTACACTGGAAAATGTGCCACTGGCCGAGTTTTTAGGCCAAGCCAATGAAAATATCCGCCAACTGGCACAAGCATTTCCTCAATCCAAAATAATTTCCCGCGGAAATGAAATCCGTATCCAAGGGGGAGCGCCTGAAATTCTGAGGATTAACAACCTGATCAATTTATTACTGGAACATGTAGATAGATTTGGTCATTTGACTCCGGAAAATGTCAAAGACTATCTTGACGTCGAAGGTGTGCCTTTTGAAGAAGCCAATAGAGACCAGGTGATAGTCTTTGGAAACAAAGGCTTAGTCATCAAGCCTAAATCTCCCAATCAGCGAAAACTCGTAGAAGCGGCTGTTAAAAATGATCTGGTATTTGCTTTGGGTCCGGCAGGAACCGGTAAAACTTACATAGCCGTAGCTCTTGCTGTAAGGGCTTTAAAGAATAGGGAAGTGAAAAGAATAATCATCACCCGTCCGGCTGTGGAAGCTGGAGAAAATCTTGGTTTTTTGCCAGGAGATCTTCAGGAAAAACTGGATCCATATCTTAGGCCGATTTACGATGCCCTTCAGGATATGGTGCCACCGGAAAAACTGAAATATTATCAGGAAACAAGAGTGATCGAAATTGCCCCATTAGCATATATGAGGGGAAGAACCCTCCATGATGCCTTTGTCTTGCTGGATGAAGCTCAAAATACCACCTCTGAGCAAATTAAGATGTTCTTAACCCGTATGGGACCTAATTCAAAGGTGATCATTACAGGTGATCAAACACAAGTAGACTTACCTGTAAGGCAGAAATCAGGATTGTCTGAGGCTTTACGAATCCTGAAAGACGTCAAGGGAATCGGTATTGTCAATCTGAGTGGGAAAGACGTGATAAGGCATAAATTGGTGAAAGCCATTATCGAAGCTTACGAAAAAAATCAAGCAGAAAAAGATCAGATTAAAAATGAGTCTCCTGGTAGAAAAAGTGACCGGTAAAGCCGGGATGGATCTTGCTCTCAACATAAGGCATACAGTTTTCGTTATAGAGCAGGGAGTCAATCCGGAAGATGAATACGATCAATTTGAAGATGAGGCTACCCACTTTCTGGCTTCTCTGAATGGAAAAGCAGTAGGTACAGCTAGGTATAGGTTTACTCCCTATGGAATTAAATTGGAGAGATTTGCTGTTTTACAAGATGCAAGAGGCAAAGGAGTTGGGCAAGCATTGGTCTCAGCAGTTTTAAGGGATCTGATGGTGAATGAAGAAGCTAAGGGGAAAATTAGATATCTCCATGCTCAACTTTCAGCAGTCCCTTTGTATTCAAAGTTTGGCTTTAAGAAAGTTGGCGATATGTTTGAAGAATGTAATATCCAACACTTTAAGATGGAGCTGGCTTAAATTTTAATTGAATTTTAATATAAGAAATATGAGAAAGATATTATTTGGAATATTATTTACAACCTTTTTAGCACTTAATGCAGAAGCTCAGCAAGTAATCTCCAGCAGTTCCGGTATAGGAAGCAGAACAGTCTATTCCAATGAGGTCAAGGTCAATTTCCTAAATTTGATTACGCTGGGATCTATTGAGGTTGGATATGAAAAGTTCCTCTCTGATGACCATGCTTTGGATTTACAAATCATGTTCAATGATCGCTTTGGATATAATTCCGAAGGACAGGGCAAAAATTACAAAACCAATTCCATTCAGGCGGCCATGAATTTTTATTTTGGTAATAATCTGAATGGTAGATTCTTTATTTACCCTTTGGCAAAATTACGCTTTGGTGAATTTGAAGAGCCTTCTGATGCGGGCGTAAGAGTTACAAATATGAATTCATTTATGCTTGGTGCTGGCGCTGGCTACAAATGGGAAGTATCTGAGCATTTTGCTTTTGGACCTTATTTCAGTATCGCTCGTGGATTTAGTGACGAAGTGGCTGATCGCTTTACTAGAATTGAACTAAATGGAGGGTTTAGTCTAGGGTATAGATTCTAATTTCTCCACTCTTTAATTTTAGCTCCTTAGCGGAGCTATTTTTTTGCTTTAAATTCTTTAACTTAAGAGTTAATTTTTAGAGTATGAGATTTTCAGAATTCCCTTTTTTGAGGTATTTGATATTTTTTCTTCTAGGGATAGGTCTGGCAAATAGGGATTTTAATTTTCAGCCAATTTGGATTGGAGGAATCTTAGGGATACTTTGGATTTTGTATGTCCTTGCAATATTATTTTTCAAAAATCGGATTTGGATAGCACCCTTAGCATATGCCCAACTATTTCTGGCAGGAGTTTTTGTAGTCCAACTTCATCAAAAGCCAAGCACTGAGCAACCTATTCTCGGTACTCCTTTGATAGCAAAAACTTTACAGTTTGACATCGAAAAGCCCAGATCCCGACAAAACTTATTACAAGTTTATGCCTACCAAAGAGATGGAAAATGGATCAATTCAAAAGAAAAAATTCTGCTCTATCATCAGGATTCGATTTCATTGATTCCAGAGAGTATCCTGCTCATTGATAAAGCCCCAGAACTCGTTCAGGGTCCAAAGAATCCAGGAGAATTCGACTATAAAGCCTTTCTTCAGAAAAAGGACATTAATTACACTCTATTTCATCCGGGAGGTTTGAAGTTGATAGATAATAATCATCCAACTTCAAATACTTGGCTTTCTCCTATTCATTGGAGGCAAGGATTGGCGAATTTAATTCAATCAAAGTTAGCTGATCCACAGGCTCAAAAAGTTGCAAAGGCTTTGCTATTGGGACAGAAAGATTCCCTGGATAAAAATATCAGGGCTGAATTTGCAGATGCAGGAGTTATGCATGTATTGGCTGTTTCAGGATTGCATGTTGGGATTTTAGTCTCGGTCTTCTTATTTCTGGTAAAGCCATTCAAGCTAAAGGGATGGAAGCTCAAAGCATATCTGATTGGGGTGGTAATTATCATTTGGTTTTATGCTATGATTACAGGTTTTTCACCTTCTGTCGTTAGGGCTTCTGTTATGTTTACCCTGATTACCTTGGGACAAATGAGAGACAGAAAGCCTTCAATTTTTAATGTCCTGGCATTTTCGGCCATCTTAATGATAGCCATTGATCCTGAGGTGATTTTTGAAGTTGGATTTCAGCTTTCTTATGTTGCTGTGGCAGGGATCGTTTTATTGCAACCCATGATTACCAGATTGTGGCTACCCACTTCTCCTTGGATTGAATATTTATGGCAACTGGCAGCTGTTTCGATTGCTGCTCAACTTGCTACCTTCCCTTTGACAGTCTTTTATTTTCATAACTTTCCTCTTTGGTTTTTACCGGCAAATCTTCTGATTATACCTCTAACTTTTCTGATCATGCAAATTGGGATTCCCTTTCTAATTCTAGGTTGGATTCCGCTATTGAGTGACTTTTTGGGTTGGGTACTGAATTCACTTTTTCAACTGGAGCTATGGATTTTGAATCTTTTCAAAAATCTTCCAGTCACAAAACTGGATGAGTTGACCATATTTCCTCTCACCATGTTTTGTGTTTGGAGCCTTTTGTTGATATGGGCTAGCTGGGATTTGTTTCCTAAAAAGAGGCTAGTTTATGTAGCTTGTTTCCTGACATTTTTATGGGCAGGTAATCGGGTTATTAACTCCTTGATCAAATCTAATTCTCAGCTTATTGTTTACTCCGGAAATAATGGCTTCGCATTGGACTATTGGGATGGGATGGAACTGAAATCATGGAATCAAGGAGTGGGAGTGGAGGAATTGGATTTCAAAATCAAGCCCTATAGAATTTTGAATGGCTGGAGAAAGTGGCCTGAGTCTCTGCAAGCCTTTAGCCTCGAAAAGAATCTCTTATTCTTCCCGGAAGTGGAGCTTTTAATTGATATTGAAAGGGGAATGATTGAGCATGGATATGCTTCTTTTTCTAAAGTGGAATATTGGAAGGAAAATGAATGGATCGAGCAAGAAAAAGATGCACCTTTAGAAATAGGGAATTCCTCTGTCAGAATTCTTTTTTAACTACCTTTTTGACTTTCCCTGAATCTCCTCCTAACTTGATTGCACAGAATAGAAAACCCAAAAAAAATGGATAAAGCAGTATTAACACATATTGAAAATAGATTAGGGACAATCACACTGAATCGGCCTGAAAAGCGAAATGCCATGAGCCCAGAATTGATTCAAGCTATGAAATCGGCATTAGTCAATATGGAGCATGATCCGGCGGTCAAAGTAGTTAGGATTAAGGCTGAAGGAAAAGCCTTTTGTGCAGGTGCAGACTTAAGTTATTTGCAGTCCATGCAGAATTACTCTGAGGAAGAGAACCTGCAAGACAGCGAAAACTTAATGGAGCTCTTCGATCTCATTTACAACTTTCCTAAAATCATTATAGCACAAGTTCAGGGGCATGCATTGGCAGGAGGCTGTGGTTTAGTTACAGTTTGCGATTTTGCCTTTTCTGCGCCCGATGCATTATTTGGCTATACGGAGGTAAGAATCGGTTTTGTACCTGCTTTGGTTTCTGTATTTCTACAAGAACAAATCGGGGCGGCTAAAACACAGGAATTGTTACTTTCCGGGGATTTGATTTCTGCAGAGAGGGCAGCTAGCCTTGGTTTGATTACCCAGGTGACTCCAGCAGAGCATTTGGATCAGGTGGTTTTAGATCATGCAGCCAAACTAATTACTCATAATTCGGCAAATTCTATGATGGAGACCAAGAAACTTTTGAGAAGTTTAAATAAAAAGGAAAGAAATCAGGCTCTGAAGCATGCAGCGGAAATCAATGCCAAAGCAAGAGCTCATGAAGACTGTGTCAAAGGTATTTCATCATTTTTAAGCAAAGAAAAACCTACTTGGTAAGTGGAAAACCGGGCACAGGAAATATTAAAGCAGGTTTTTGGATGGGATGATTTCAGGCCTGTCCAGAAAGAGGTTGTTTTTTCTGTTCTAGACGGAAAAGACACACTTGCTTTGATGCCCACTGGAGGAGGGAAATCTCTTTGCTATCAAGTGCCTGGGCTGGTAAAAGACGGCGTTTGCCTGGTTATAAGTCCATTGATCGCCTTGATGAAGGATCAAGTGGACCAATTGAAAAGACGAGGGGTGTTGGCTGCTGCGATTTTTTCAGGAATGAGTTATCGGGAGATAGACCGAACTTTGGACAATTGCATCCACGGCAATTATAAATTTCTATTTGTTTCTCCGGAAAGATTGAAGTCAGAGCTGTTCATCGAGCGGTTTCGGCAAATGAATATCAATCTCATTGCAGTAGATGAAGCCCATTGCATTTCCCAATGGGGATATGATTTTAGACCTCCATATTTGGAAATCGCTGAAATCCGAAAATATCATCCCAGTATTTCAGTTTTGGCTTTGACGGCTTCTGCCACTCCGCAAGTTGAGGCAGATATTTTAGAAAAGCTGGAGATGAAAAAACCAGAAATTTTCAGGCAAAGTTTTGCTAGGGAAAACCTGAGTTACAGCGTGCGCTTGGTGGAGAATAAGCTGGAAAAGGGTTGTGAAATATTGAATAGGGTTTCTGGCTCAGCAATTTGGTATGTTAGGAATCGTCAGGCTACCCATCAAATTGCGAAAGCATTGAATCAATTGGGAATCAAGGCAGGAGCTTATCACGCAGGAATGTCGATGGCTGATCGGAACAAGCAGCAGGAGCTTTGGATGAAGAATCAAGTAAGAGTCATGGTCAGCACCAATGCATTTGGAATGGGGATTGACAAGCCGGATGTTCGAGTAGTGATCCATTCAGACTTGCCGGAAAATCTTGAAAATTATTACCAAGAGGCTGGCAGAGCAGGCCGGGATAGAAAGAAAGCTTATGCTGTCCTGCTCAGCAATGAGGCAGATTTTGAAAATGTCCTAGGCAGGGCTGCTTTGGTTTATCCTCCCATTGACTTTGTGAGGAAAGTATATCAATGTCTGGCTAACTACTTTCGAATTGCTGTTGGGAGTAATATGTTGAGTAGCTTTGATTTTGAATGGGGTGAGTTTGCAAACACCTATAATCTCGGAGTGTTGGAGACTTTTTATGCTTTAAAAGTTCTGGAAGAGGAGGGCTTTATAGGTTTAAGCGAAAGCTATTATAGTCCCTCAAAAATCCATTTTTTAGTAGGTCCGCAGCAGTTGTACGAAATACAGATTGCCCACGCTTCCCTTGATCCTGTGATTAAACTATTGTTGCGTACTTATGGGGGAAATCTCTTTTCCGAATACATGAAGATCAATGAGGCGAAACTTGCCAAGGCACTGGAGACCTCAGAAGCTAAGATCATTAAATCTTTGGAGCAATTAGGTCAAATGGAAGTGGTAGATTATGAGAAGAGAAAGGATAAGCCTCAAATTACTTTTATCACCTCCAGATACGATGCGGCCAAGTTGCCATTGAATACGAAAAGAATATCCTTACGCAGGGAGTTGACCTTGGAAAAAGCCAAAAGTATGGTTGCATACGCCCATCAAGAGGTGATTTGCCGCACACAGTTCATCCAGGAATATTTTGGTGAAAAGAGCGATGCTAACTGCGGGGTTTGCGATTGGTGTGTAGAAAATAAGAAAATGGAGGACCCTGATTGGGTCGAGAAAAAGCTTAAAAAACAGATAATCGAAACTTTGAGGAGTAATGGGGAGTTATCTCAGAGTGGTTTATTGGAAAGCCTGAGGATTTCTGCCAGTGAATTTACATTGGAACTATTGAGAAAGCTTACCGATGAGGGGGTTATAAACCAGCACGAAAACGGAACTCTGAGCATCAACTAATATGGGTAATTTTCTGGATGATTTGTTAGGAAAGGTCTTTAAAGGATCGGGTAAAACTCCGGTTAACTACAAGGAGAATTTTGCAGTCAAGACAGAAGACCTGGAGGAAATTGATGCTTGGTTGGACTCAGATGAGGGCAATACCTTGATGAATTTAATTTATAAAAATTATCATCTCAAAAGATCTCAAATCAACGCCAGTCCTCAAGTACACATATTCCAATCTCCTTATGCAAATGGCTTTGCGGTAACGTATGATTCCCCTTTGACGCAAAAATCTTTTTCCAATCTTTTCTTGGCTTTCTCCCGACGAGTCTTAGCTTTGGGATATCAGCAGGTGAGTTTGGATAGGAAATTAGAGGAAATCAATGAACAGGTGAAGTCTACCGAAAAGTTTTACCTCAAACCTCCCTTGCAAGCTCCTGCAGAAAATGAGCTGATTTCTCAGTTATATGGGAATGTTAGTATAGAAAAGGTGACTATTGACAATCAACCCAGCTACCTAAAATTATTGGTGACTGTCTATTCGGATAGGCTATACCAAAATGCGAAACCCTTCGACCAATTGATGGATCGATTATTCAATGCTACCTGATGGACAGAATAACACTTAAAGAACAACTCCAAAAATACCGAACTCCCTACGAGGAGGAATCGGCTTTTATTCAGGATTTTATTCAACTAACAGAAGATCCATTAGCCTTCAACAGAGAGCGACTGGCTGGTCATTTTACGGCCTCTTCATGGATCGTAAACCCTGATAGAACTCATACCCTTTTGACGCTTCACAAAAAGCTAGGTAGATGGTTGCAGTTAGGAGGGCATGCAGATGGGAATGAAAATCTAATGGAGGTTGCCCTGAAAGAGGCTGAGGAGGAGAGTGGTTTGAAAAATCTTCGTCTGGTAGAAAACAGCATTTTTGACCTTGATAAGCATATCATCCCTGAAAGGCCTCATGTACCAGAGCATTTTCATTATGATGTTCGCTTTATGATTGAAGCCGACCTGACAGATAAATTGGTGATTAGCAATGAAAGTGTTTCTCTAGCTTGGTTTACTTTTGATTCTGTCGTGGATATGATCGGATACAATCCTTCCATCCTGAGAATGTTGGAAAAAACCAGTAAATCAGAAATCTTACTTTGAGTATATGGAAATTGATCATCTCTTGAAAGAGTTTGATTTTTCTACCCTAATTCAAATCCGCTTCTCGGATATTGATGGGTACATGCATGTCAATAACGGCGTATATTTTAATTATTTTGAGCATTCCAGAGCTGATTTTTTGCATAGCAGATGTGGCTGGAATATCATGGAAGTAGGGACAGTGGTTGCTAGGATTGAAATGGACTATTTCAAGCCCATTCACTTGGAAGATGAAATTAAGGCTTTCGTGAAATGTGTAAGAATCGGGAATAGTTCTTTTGTCTTAGAGCAATATTTGGTTGGAAATGATAAATCAGGACAACAGAACCTATTTGCTAAATGTATCTGCACCATGGTTTCGGTAGACATGAAAACCATGAAACCCACCCCAGTTCCTGAAATTTATAGAGCTAAATTGGGTTTTAATCCTGAAAAACAGGCCTGATTCCCTATCTTTGCGCCTTAAATCAGAATCACGTGAGAAATTTATATTTACTGGGCTTTTTAGCTTTTATTCTAATTAGTTGCAGCCCTAGCGAAGAGGAGTTGATGCAGGCTGGAATGGAAAAAATGGATGGTCAAGCTTGGGCTGAGGCCATTTCTTATTTCGATCGAGCGCTGGAGCAAAACCCATCCAATGCAACTGCTCTCAACGCAAAGGGAGTGGCGCTTTTTCAACAGCAGAAGTATCAAGAAGCTATTCCTGTTTTTACCGAAGCAATAGAAGTTGACTCCAGCACATACAAGCCATGGTTTAATCGGGCAAATTCCAATTTGGAATTGGGGAATTTCAAAGAGGCAGTTTCTGACTATAACATGGCAAATGGCTTAGACCCTTCTCAGACGGATATTTATTATAATAGAGGATTGGCTCTTTTGGGAATGGAGGCTTATGAAGACGCTATTTTGGATTTTGACGCTGCTCTTCAAGTGAATCCCAACCAAGCTTTAGTGTACTTCAATAGAGGTAAAGCTCAAATTGGTAATAATGATCCAATTGGTGCAATGGAGTCCCTTACCAATGCCGTCAATTTAGATGGTAGAAATGGAGCTGCGTATTACCTTTTGGGTGTAACCAGAATGAGTGCTTTGGGTGAGAGTGAAAAAGAAGAAGGCTGTGCTGACTTAAAAATGGCTCTGTCTCTGGGTTATACAGATGCCAAGTCCTGGATTGACGATTTTTGCAATTAAATGGCTGAAATCGGGAAAGATATTATTCACGCTAAGTCCTTATTGGAGGCAGGAAAGCTGGTAGGTATTCCAACTGAAACGGTTTATGGCTTAGCAGGAAATGCATTAAATCCCGATGCAGTGGCTTCCATTTTTGAAACTAAAAAAAGACCCTCCTTTGATCCTTTGATCATACACTCTGATTCAATGGAGAAGATCAAAAGATGGGTGCTCAAAATTCCCGAGAAATTAAAAATCCTAGCCGATGAGTTTTGGCCGGGACCTTTGACTTTATTGCTCCCAAGAGAATCTATTGTTCCGGACTTAGTCACTTCGGGTTTGGATAGAGTTGCTGTTCGAATTCCTTCACATCCATTGACTTTGGAACTTTTAAAAAGCCTGGAATTTCCTTTAGCTGCTCCCAGTGCCAATCCATTTGGTTATATCAGTCCGACAAGGCCTGAGCATGTTCAAAAGCAATTGGGTGATCAGATTCCTTATATTTTGGATGGAGGTGCCTGTAAAGTAGGTTTAGAAAGTACGATCGTAGGCATAGAGGATGATCAAATTTTTATCTACCGGCTAGGTGGATTGGATGTTCGGGAGATCGAAGCGCTAGTCGGGTTAGTTCAAATTAAAACTTATAGTTCAAGTAATCCAGCTGCACCGGGCCTGTTAGAGAGTCATTATGCTCCAAGCAAACCTTTTATTCTTGGAGATTTGGATCAATTGATCCAAGAACACAAGCATGATAAGAAGCGAATGGGAATTCTTAGTCTTCAGCGGATCTTCTCTAATATGCCAATAGAATCCCAAATGATGTTGAGTGAAAAAGGGGATTTAAAGGAAGCTGCTCAAAATCTTTTTGCTGCAATGAGAGCTTTGGATGAGCTAGATTTGGATTTGATTTTGGCAGAAAGAATGCCAGATCAGGGACTTGGCAAGGCGATTAACGATAGACTGAATCGAGCTGCAGCCAAGTAAAAACAGTCCACTTTACAAATTCATCATTCTAGAAAGTCGCTTTTTGCCTGAAACTTTGATAAATTCAGGCCTATTTTGATGATATTTTGAAAATTAATTCAATTCAATTTTATGAATCCAAGAATCAAGAATGTAGATAACCTCAGTTTCGAAGGAAAAAAAGCATTAATCCGGGTAGATTTTAATGTGCCTTTGGATGATAATAATAATGTAACGGATGATACCCGAATTCAGGCTGCAGTGCCTACCATTAATAAGATTTTGAAAGATGGTGGAGCTGTGATTTTGATGTCTCACTTAGGCAGACCAAAGTCTGGTCCAGAGGATAAGTTTTCATTAAGACATATTGTTGTTGCTCTGGAAAAAGCTTTGGGCAGGTCCGTAAAATTTGCTCCTGATTGCATCGGGGATGAAGCTAAAAATATTGCAGAGGGATTGAAAGGGGGAGAGGTATTGCTTCTTGAAAACCTACGATTCTACAAAGAAGAAGAAAAAGGCGATGAGGAATTTGCCAAGAAACTAGCTCACTTGGGAGATATTTATGTGAATGATGCCTTTGGTACAGCCCATAGAGCGCACGCTTCCACAGCAGTAATAGCCCAGTATTTTGACATCAGAGTTTGTGGTTATTTGATGCTATCTGAATTGAAGAATGCAGATATGGTATTGGGTAATCCAGAGCGCCCATATACTGCTATAATGGGAGGAGCTAAGATCTCTGATAAGATTTTGATCATAGAGCGATTATTGGACAAAGTAGACAATTTGATCATAGGTGGAGGTATGTCCTATACATTTGCCAAAGCTCAGGGAGGCACCATTGGGGATTCACTATTAGAGGCAGACAAGATGGATTTTGTATTGGAATTGATGGAAAAGGCAAAAACTAAAGGAGTGAATTTAATCCTTCCTGTCGATACCGTGATTTCAAAAGCTTTTGCAAATGATGCAGAGCAGGGAATGGCTACAAGTGGTGAGATTCCTGATGGATGGATGGGCTTGGATATTGGGCCTAAAACCCGTGAATTATTTGCTGAGACTGTATTAAAGTCCAAAACTATTCTTTGGAATGGTCCTATGGGCGTATTTGAAATGGATTCTTTTGATAAGGGAACTAAAGCAATTGCAGAAGCGGTGGCTCAAGCTACTAAAAACGGAGCTTACTCATTGATTGGCGGAGGGGACTCTGCGGCTGCTGTCAATAAATTTGGTTACGGAGAATCAGTTTCCTTTGTATCCACCGGTGGAGGTGCATTGTTGGAGCATATGGAAGGGAAAGTTCTTCCGGGTGTGGCAGCATTGGAGCCCTAAGATAGAATCAAGGCTCCAGATTTTAGATAATAGAAAATAGTCATCTAATTTCTTTTGTTTATGAAGGTGAAAATGAAAAAAGGTCTCTGGAAACAGGGACCTTTTTTTATGAGAATCTAAAGAAAACCCTTCTAGAGGAATCAAGAAGGGTTTGTAATCATTTAAATCGGAATTATTGCCTAATAGAAATACTATGTAACGGAAAGATAGTTAAACCATTCTAGTCTTTTTCGTATGCTGGGGGATAAATAGAAGAAGTGATTTTTGGAACAGGTAGTGTTTTTAATTCCGAAATATCTAATCAAATTTTTTTAATAAATAAGAATTAGATATAAAACTAAAATAAAAGTAAAATTTCAACGAAAATATTTGTTTTAGTTTATTTCGGTTCTTATCATTGATTACTTAATCTTTTAATCAAATTTTTATGAAAAAATCTATCTATCTATCTATCTATCTATCTATCTATCTTACTTTTTGTAGGATTAGGGATTAGTTCCTGTCAAGAGCATGGGCAGGATATCACCGGTACGGATCTCACCAATACCCTAGAAATCTCAGATCCGGATCTCTATGAACAAAAGCTGAAACAGCTTTCCCTATATATGGGAGAGGTATTCAAGGATCGAGAAGCTTTGCGTGAGCTCTTTGAGCTGGCAGAGGCTGATGAACACAAGGAAGATATTGACTACAGCTTGAAGCGACTGTTTGAAACCAAAGAAAATCCAATGACCCGACAGCGTTCAGCCATAGTTAATGCCTTCTATAATAATGCAGCCAATCATCGGGCAAGTGGAGAGGACTTGGATCCGCAGGAGCTTATTGACTTTATCAATGTAAATGATATTAGCATGCTGGCGCCTTATATGATCGGCTACTTTCATCCAGACTCTATACAAGAGTTGACAGTATCTTGGTGGACCGAGAAGATGGAAGAAGAGGCTTTAGCAGTAAATCCGGAATGGGAAGGAGAGACACCGGGCTATCGACTAAGACTGGGAGAGGATAGAAATTTCATTCGATTCCGGAAAAGCTCTGCCAATTATTTCACTTCCAATCAATTACTAGTTGGGGATGATTATGCGGTTAATAATCCTACGGTGGTATTTGGAAACTTTGAGGATGGGATTCTGCCTCCTGATGATGGAGGAATTGGTGGAGGAGGGAGTAATGATACACTTTTTCCAATTGTAAATTCGGCTCGTTGTCAAGATTTAAACAGTAATAGTATTGTAAGGTTAACCATGCCAAAATTTAGATTGACCAGCTCAATAAGAGCATGGCCTCATCCAGACCGAATGACAGTTGTTGTAGTTTTAGGGACTAATCCAGGAGGTAGTGCATATGAAAATAGACCCTTTTTTGAAGCTGAAGTTACTAGAGGGGCAGCGAAGGACCAGCGATGGATTACAAGTCCTTCATCTTTTTTGGTTAATAATTGGCAAAACCGACAGGTAGATTTGGCTTTTGTGGTGTTTAATAGGAGACCTTGGTCAGGAAAGGAGGAATACAATGCAGTCGTTAAAATAAAAACTGATGAATCGGGGAATACTAATACAGAAATAACTCAAGAGTTAACAATTGGAGGGTGGCAAAGATCTCAAGTTCATGGTAACGCAACATTTAATAGGTGTGGTACTATTATTGATCCTTTTCGGGATAAAGGCTTTGGATCAGAGACTCATCAAAATAAATCCTACGGAATAGAAAAACTAAATAAGTTTGAGTTTTTGTTAGTTCCTGAAATTACTATCTAATGAAAACAGTTGTTTTTACAGTAATTGCATTTATGATTGTCGGAAGTCTATTTTCTCAAAATTTGCCTTCATTCAATTTGCAAACCCGCTTTGGAGTACAATCAGACCTTCCAAATGGCGAGTCTGTTTTTGGAGGAGGATTAGGGGGAGTTCTTAGGTTTGCTTCTATTGATAATCCATGGCAGATTGGTTTGTATGTTGATAAGTTTTCCAACGATGAATTATCAGAGCTGAATTATCATGGCTATAAACGCTGGTCTGCAATGATTTCTGTTGGAAAGATGTGGAAGACTGGGTGGAGAATTGCCAAAAAGCAATTAAGGATTGGGGGAGGGGTTTTGTTGATTTCAACTCTCCATCTTCGTGCAGCCCCTGGAGGAGATTATGCGACTGTTTCAGCACCCAGTTTCGGTGTTTATACTCGAATAAACTATCCATTAATAGAATTTGGGAATTCGGAGGTATTATTGTTCACGGATCACAGCCTTTTCGGAGAAGGTTTTATGCGTAACCTCCTCGGTATTTCTTATCCCTTGGGGAAAAAGTTAAATTGAACTAAGTAAAAATAATAAGGCTGACTCTTTATGTCAGCTTTATTTTGGTTCGATAACTGGGTTTGGGATTACCCGATAGAAATCCAGTTGAATGCAGAGACAGGCGTTCCTTTACTTACTCCGTCAAGGTATTTAGCGATGATTTGAGAGTTATCTTTTACAAAAGATTGGCTGAGTAAAGTGTTCTCTTTATACAACTTGTTCAATTTACCCATGATAATTGCAGAAGCAGTAGCTCAGGCTACTAAAAACGGAGCTTACTCTTTGATTGGCGGAGGGGACTCTGCAGCTGCAGTCAATAAATTTGGCTACGGAGAAGCAGTTTCCTTTGTATCCACCGGTGGAGGTGCATTGTTGGAGCATATGGAAGGAAAAGTTCTTCCGGGTGTGGCAGCTCTAGAGCCATAAAAAACCTGAAGTTATTTGAAACGGCTGGGTAACCTCAGCCGTTTTTTTTATTTCCATTAAATCAGGATTTGCTCCTTTTGGGCGGTGAGTTCAATTATTCTTAAATAAAAAATCTGTGCTAATCTGCGGGAATAGTATTGAACCACATAGGCCACAAAGATCACATAGGTTTTTATGGTTTTAGCTAAAAAGATGAGTAAAGTACTGCTAGGCTTCAGTTTTAGATTAGATTCCAGTTGTTTCTCCTTAGAAGAGCAGTAGTTTACTTTTTAAATAATCTGCGTTAATCTGCGAATCCAATCCGCGCTGATCTGCGGGAAAATTATTGAACCACATAAGCCGTATAGTCAACATAGTCTTAATTGTTATAGCCACAAATTGAATAGTGCACAGCTTGGTTTAGGTCTTGGATTAAGTTTCAGTTATAATTCCTGAGGAGAGCTATGGTTGTTGCTATTTGAATATGTGTTGCTAATCTAATTAATCCCTAAAGCATCGGAATTACCATTTTTACTTGATGAATCAAAAAAATAAGGGTGTTTTTAAATTGGGTTTTATATAAATAAAAGAATATAAAATGTAAATAAATACTGTTTAAATCTGTATGTTTTTTATAACTAAGAAAAAGTATGAATTAATATGTCAAAAGAATCTTTGATTAGTTACCTTTACTAAAGATTTAAATTACAGATTCATGTTTGAGAAAAAAATTTTGGTAGCCTTGGTTATGACTCTTCTGTCTTTTAAGGCTTTTAGTCAGGAAGAGAAAGGTAATAAGTTGATTTATCGAGTTGGGGCTGGGCCTTCCATAGAAGGGAATCAGGGTCAATGGGCAATTAATTTCATCAACGAATTGAGTTTTTATCCTTCCGAAAGATTTTCTATCAATCCCTCGCTTACATATTTTACTGTAGTTGGTGAGTTTGATGGAAGTGGGAGGTTTTGGCAAGATGATTTTGAAATGCAGGATTTTCAAGAATTCTCTTCCAGCCTTTTCACCGATGTTAGATTGAATTATGATGTAATTCGAACCGCAAAGGATTTTAGAGTCGGCTTGGGATTTGGTCCCTCCTTTCAATATGGGGGCGAATCCTCATTTGGTGGCTGGTTTCAGAATGAACAGGGAGAAATGGAAGGAATTATTAGTGTGGAGAGGTTTGCCCGCTTAGGATATGTCACACAGGTAGTGTTTGATTGGCAAGGTAAAAATGAAAACAGGAGAAATACCTTAGGGGTAAGTATGTCCTCCTTTTCTGGGTATTGGCCCTATTACCTGATGGTCAATTATAGGCTTGGTTTCAAGCTGAAGTGATTTGACTGCAGGACAAATCAAGTCAAAAAAAAGCTGACTTTATTCAAGTCAGCTTTTTTTATGTTAAATCGGTTAATTCAATTATCCGATAGAGATTCTTTTGAAAGCAGAAACAGTCATGCCTTTGCTTACATTGTTTAGGTACTGAGCGATAGTCAAGCTGCTGTCTTTCACAAACTGCTGGCTTAACAAAGTGTTCTCTTTGTAGAACTTGTTCAATTTACCCAAAGCAATTTTTTCCAACATTTCTTCTGGCTTGCCTTCTGCTCTAGCCTGCTCTTTACCTACTTCGATTTCACGCTCTACAGTAGAAGAATCTACTCCGTCTTTATCAACGGCTACAGGGTTCATGGCAGCAATTTGCATCGCTACGTCTTTACCTGCTTCTTCTACATCAGCACCTGAAGTATTGGTCAATCCTACCAATACACCCAATTTACCGTTGGAGTGAATGTAAGGAACTACAGCTTCAGCTTTAACTACTTCGTAGTGAGAGATCTCGATTTTCTCGCCGATTTTACCGGTCATTTCTACGATTTTCTCAGCTACAGTGATGTTTTCGAATGGAAGAGCCATGATTTCTTCGATAGAAGAAGCTCCTTTTTCTACTGCTAAGTTCAAAAGAGTAGTTGCGAATGCACCGAATTCTTCATTTTTAGCAACGAAGTCAGTTTCGCAAGTCAAAGAAAGGATAGTACCAGTAGCACCATTGTCAGATACGTTAGTTACCACTACGCCTTCTTTGGTTTCTCTGTCAGCTCTGGAAGCGGATACTTTTTGTCCTTTTTTTCTGAGGATGTCTACAGCTTTTTCGAAGTCACCTTCTGCTTCTGTCAAAGCCTTTTTGCAGTCCATCATACCGGCACCGGTCATTTGTCTCAGTTTGTTTACTTCTTGTGCAGTAATTGCCATTGTGTGATCTGTTTGTATGATTAAACGATTTTTTATTCTTGGTTTCGACCTCTAAAAAGGGTCGGGGAATTAGGGCCTTGCTTAAAAAAGCTGTTCAAAGGCCGAGTAGAAACAAAAAATTGAACATCGACCGAAGCCTGATGTTCAATTTTTGTTAGTATATCAAATCAAGTGAGATATTACTCTTTAGTTTCAGCGTCAACAGCTCTTTTTGCTTCTTCCTCTTCAGAAAGTTTAGCATCTTCTTTGTCTTTCTTACGCTCAGAAAGACCTTCTTCGATAGCTGCTCCGAAAGCTTTAACCAATAAGTTTACTGACTTGAATGCATCATCATTGGCAGGGATAGGGAAATCCACCTCATTAGGGTTGGAGTTTGTATCTACCAATGCAAAAACAGGGATACCAAGCTTTTGTGCTTCAGCAATCGCAATGTGTTCTCTTTTGATATCTACGATGAAAAGAGCCGCAGGAAGTCTGCTTAGGTCAGCGATACCGCCCAATACAGTTTCCATTTTCTCCTTCTGACGAGACACCATCAGCCTTTCTTTCTTTGCCATGTTCTTGAAAGAGTCTTCCTTCATCATTTTCTCAAGGCCAGACATTTTCTTCAAGGATTTGCGGATCGTGGCAAAGTTAGTCAACATACCACCCAACCATCTTTCGGTTACGTAGGGCATGTTAAGACGACGAGCTTCATCTGCTACCAAGTCTTTAGCTTGCTTCTTAGTAGCGACAAACATTACTTTTTTGCCTGAGCGTACGATTTGCTTGATTGCTGCGGATGCTTCATCGAGGCAAGCAAGCGTTTTGTTAAGGTCGATAATATGGATTCCGTTCTTCTCCATGAAAATATATGGAGCCATTCTGGGATCCCACTTTCTCGTCAAGTGTCCGAAGTGAACACCAGCATCCAGTAAGTCTTTGTATTCGATTTTTGACATGAATAAAATTGTTTTCTATTGATTGAAGAAAAGATCCGATTAACGCTTGGAGAACTGGAATCTTCTTCTTGCTTTTCTACGTCCTGGCTTCTTACGCTCGACCATTCTAGGGTCACGAGTCAAGAATCCTTCTTTTTTCAATGGACCTCTGTGCTCTTCGTTGAATTCGCACAAAGCTCTGGAGATAGCCATTCTAGCTGCCTCAGCCTGCCCTTTGATACCACCTCCGTCTACATTGATTTGGATGTCGTAGTTTCCGTCTTCTCCTACCAAGGCAAGAGGCTGCTTTACCACAATCTGGTGCAAATCAAATGGGAAGTAAACTTCTAGTGTCTGATTGTTTACGGTGATGTTGCCTTTTCCCGGAGCCATGTAAATTCTGGCTACAGAGGTCTTTCTTCTACCGATTTTGTTGATCATTTCCATGAATTAGTCGATTAAAGAGTGATGGTTTTTGGCTGCTGCGCTGCATGTGGATGCTCAGATCCTTCATACACGTACAGATTTCCGTACAATTTCCTACCTAATCTGTTTTTTGGCAACATGCCTCTGACAGCTTTCTCTACCAAAATCGCTGAAGATTTTTCTTTCAACATTCTAGGTGTAGAGATTCGCTGACCACCTGGGTAACCTGTGTGACGCACATATACTTTGGCATCCCACTTGTCACCAGTCAATCTGACTTTGTCTGCGTTGATTACAATGACATTGTCACCGCAATCCACATGAGGAGTGAAGCTAGGCTTCGTTTTTCCTCTTAAGATTTTCGCTACCTCACTGGCTAATCTACCCAATACTGCTGCTTGGGCATCCACAATCACCCATTGCTTTTCTACAGTCGAGTTGTTAGCCGATACGGTCTTATAGCTTAAAGTATCCACTGTGTAACTGTTTAATTTTTAGCTTGTTAAATATATTCGACCCCCAAAAAGGGACACAAAGATAGAAGTATTTTATTTTCCATGCAAAATATTTCCAAGGCTAATCCTGATTTTCACAGGTTTAGCATAAAAACACCGAATTTATTACTGCTTTTCCAGACTGATAATCAGGCTGTTTTTTCCAACTGATGGACCAAAACCTGAAAATCTTTGGGATAAGGAGCATTGACGGTGATTCTTTTACCGTCCAATCCTTCAAACCCAATCGAGAAGGCATGCAAAGAAACCCGCTGCATGATGGGTAATTCTTCTGTCTCTTTTTTCAAATTGAAGCGGCGCTTTAGCGAAGAAAGGTATAAATGCTTTCCTCCGTATAGCTCATCTCCGCAAATAGGAGATTGTAGGTAGGCCAAGTGTACACGGATTTGGTGCAATCTACCCGTAATGGGTTTGCATTCGATCAGTGAATGTGCTCTGTAAGTCTGTATCGTATGAAAGACCGTTTGAGCAGGCTTGCCCTCCTTGCTGACTTTGGCTACACCTTTGGCGGAAGCAAGTAGATTACGATCCACCATGAGGTGTTCGTATTCCCTGATGCCTTCTACCACAGCATGATAGATTTTGTCTACTTTTCTATTTTCAAACTGGATGGCCGTGTGCCTGTAGGCCTCTGGATTCTTGGCAATCACCAGACATCCGGATGTCTCCTTATCCAAACGATGGCACAGCTGGGCATCTGCTGTGTGCATCTTGGCAAGGTCCAGGATGTTCTGCGCCTCATGTCTATCGTCTAAGCTCGACAGGTAAGGCGGCTTGTTGATTACCAGGTAATCCTCGTTTTCAAACAGAATAAGTTTTTGAAAATCTATTTTTTTCATGGATTCGCCTGTGCCTCTTCAAAGAGGCTGCAAAGGTAGGGAAATGATCGCTCAAAAAAAATCCTTCCGAGGGGAAGGAATTCTGCTTTCTATTCAAGGATGATTAGCGCTCTTTGGTGATTATAAAACCAGCTTTGATATGTGAAGGATCATTACTGTATTTTAACTCACCTTTATGAAAGACTTTTTGAATGTGTTTCTGGTTGAATTCTTTATCGTATACAATTTCTGAGTAAAGCGTGTCTGCCTCGTTTTCATTCCATTGAATCACTGTCACTTCGGAATCAATGATTAATCTCATTTGATGGTATTTTTCATCCACATGCGGAGAAATAATCCAAAAATTCCTTCTCATGTTGGAGTGCCCTCCATTAAAATACTCTTCCAGCTCTCCCGCTCGCTCATAAAAGATTTTGATGACATTTTCCCTGAAGGACTCAGCTCGTTTTTGATCCAAAAGGTCATTGCCTTCCCTGTCTTGGACTTTAAGGTTAATTGCATTAATGCCAATAGGGCAACAAGGATCCATATGCTTATCGCAGGAAAAAGTACCGAAAGCAAAAATAATTAATACTAGTTGGGTAAGATGTTTCATCAGTTCTAAAAATTAAAACGCAAGAACTAATATACTAATTTTAATTAATTAATCCGTTGGACAATGGAATACAAAGTATGATTGATATTTATCGCTGGTTTCCTGTATTGAGAACACATTGATATCAATGGGGAAAATCGAGGTTGAACTATTAGTCAACTTCTATGTTTTTTTCCAATTCCTTCTCCTTCACTAAAGGCAAAGAAAAACTAAAAATTGATCCTTTACCCACGGTCGAACTTACAGAGATCTTACTTTTATGACCTTCTAATATGTGCTTGACAATAGCCAGTCCGAGTCCGGTTCCGCCTTCTTTTTTGTTCCGGCTTTTTTCTACTCGATAAAATCGCTCAAAGATTCGCTTTAGGTCTTCAGGTGGGATTCCCTGTCCATCGTCTTTGATGTCTACTTGAATGTGGTTTTTCTGAGTCTTCAGAGATATTTTGACCTCACCTTCATCATGATTGTATTTGACGGCATTGAAAATCAGGTTTTGACAGACTCTATAGATTTTCTGCCTATCAGCATGGGTTACATAGCTTTTATCAGAGTCGTATTTAAATGAGATATTGACCTTTCTCTTGGATGCTTTGTGCTCCAATTCCTCAATTACTTCATCTATCACTTCTTTTAAATCAAAGTCTGTGTACACAAACTTGATTACTCCGCTTTCCATTTGATTCAGGGTCAATAAATCCTGCACCAGATTATCCAGAGAATCCAGACTTTTGGCTGCCCGCTTGAGGAACTTCATCCGAACTTGCTTATCATCGATAGCTCCGTCCAGAAGTGTATGGATATAGCCTTGCGTTGCGAAAATTGGAGTCTTCAGCTCGTGGGAAATGTCAGCTATAAATTCCCTTCTGAACTCTGCGTTTTTTTGCAGCGCATCAATCTCTTTTTGCCTGGCTATCGCGTAGGAGTTGATGACATTATTGATTTTTCGCAAAGGAGAAATAGAAGACTTGGAGCTTTTGTCAGAGATTTCGGATAGATCTTTCTTCTGGATTTTTTCCAAGAGGGAGTAAATATTTCCGATCTCACGAAAAACCAGAAACTCCAAGGTGATATTGATCAATAAATAAGAAGCAGAGAAAGAAAGCCCGAAAGCCACTAATATCAATACAGGAGTAGAGTCTTGTAATAGAGATAAAAATGCTGCCACCATGACCGAAATGGCTACAGCTAAGATTAAAGAAATACCTCGGGAGCTTGCAAGCATGAATTAGGAACCCAAATCGAATTTATATCCTACACCTTTTACAGTAGTGATGTAGTCATCTCCGATTTTTTCCCGAACCTTCCGTATATGCACATCCACCGTTCTGGCAAGTACAAATACATCTGATCCCCAGATATTCTGAAGCAACTCATCTCTACTGAACACCATATTAGGGTTTTTGGCTAGGAAATACAATAATTCAAATTCCTTCTTAGGAAGGGTAATGGTTTTACCGGATTTTTCAATGGTATAGCTACCCCGATCGATTAATAAATCCCTGATTTTTATCTGAGCCAGATCCTGATCTTTTTTCGATTCTCTTCTAAAAAGTGCGGCAATCCTACTCATCAAAGCCCTAGGCTTAATAGGCTTGGTGATATAATCATCTGCTCCTACATCAAAGGCTGCTACCTCTGAATATTCTTCCATTCTGGCGGTAAGGAAAATGACAAAAGTATTTTTTAGCTCTGGGATTTCCCGGATTTGACGGCAGGTTTCCACCCCATCCTGGTGAGGCATCATGATATCCAAAAGTATCACATCCGGTTTGAACTTTGAAGCAGTTTTTACTGCCTTGATCCCGTCTTCAGCAGTAGCTACTTCATAGCCTTCTTTTTGTAGGTTGTACTTTAGAATCTCAACTATGTCTGGCTCGTCATCTACGACCAGGACTTTGATTTTCTGTTTGTCGCCCATGGAGTGTTTCTGTTAATTCTTTCAAATTAAAGAATATTTGGAGATTGCTGCCAATTTTATTCAGGGATAGGAAAAACTACGGGGTATTTTTAAGCCAGAACTGGCCAAATTCCAATCCGAATGTTAAGTAAATATTAATTCTTTGGATTAATTATAGCGTAATCCCTTGGCAGATTTGATGTCCAAATTGATAGAGCCGAGGAATAAGTTGGCCTTGATTTTAACAGGGATTTTATTTTGATCCTGGGTCACCCACACTTTTACCGGGTACTCACCTCGAAAAAGGTTGTTTTTAGGTAGCTGGGGAGAAAAAATATAAGTATCCTTTGTGCCGATCTCTGTTTCGAGTTTTTCAGTGCCCTCGTAAATTAATTTTATGTTATATATTTCTTTATCAAAGAATCCACGAATGACCAATTGGTCTCCTGGCTTCAGGTTTTTTAGGTTTAAGGTTCTCAAATAATAAAAACCACTGACCAAATCCTGCACCTGTCCAGGTAGCTTAAACTCTCTTTCTTCCTTCAAAGACTTATTTTCCCGGTCATAGAGTTGCATGAAGGCTGTTTGATTTTTTTGATCAAAAGTTACTTTTTCATGCTTTCTGTATTTGCCTTCTTCAATATGTCTATAGGAAAGAGATGGAAGCTTGGAGTCCATGTCTATCAATGTTCCCCAATTGTCATTTACTTTTCCGAAAATAGTCGCGGCTCCTTTTGTTTTGCCATACACATCAATTTTGTAATGAGGCTTGCTATCCTGTAAATGAGGCTTTCTGGCTATTTCCATTTTTGCATCTGCCAGGTTAAACCAGCCATAGCTCACTTCAAAATTCAACTCCTCACCAAAGGTGTATGGCTCCGTTGCGGAATTTTGTGAAAAAACCGGTTGAACGAAGAAAAAGAGGAGAGAGAAGTATAGGATTTTTGGGTTGAGCATAAATTTTTTGACAATACCTGACAAAAACAGTGTAATTTCAGATTATATACGAAAAAGCGTGCCGTTTGGGACTTAAAATTACGAATTTGTCAGAGATTTTAAGAGTTCGACAGTTTTTGGCGGAGGACTTAGCAATCTTTAACTTCATACTTTGATTCTATACTAATAAACACATGAGTAATAACGCAGAAAAATTAAAAGCACTTCAACTCACCATCGATAAACTCGAAAAAACCTACGGTAAAGGGGCAGTGATGAAGCTGAGTGATAATAAGGTGCAGGATGTGCCGGCAATTTCCACCGGATCATTGGGCTTGGATATGGCTTTGGGTGTAGGAGGTATTCCTAGAGGTAGAGTAATTGAGATTTATGGACCTGAATCATCCGGTAAGACGACTTTGACTATGCATTGCATTGCTGAGGCTCAAAAGGCAGGTGGTTTGGCCGCTTTCATTGATGCTGAACATGCTTTTGATAAGAGCTATGCAGAAAAGTTGGGAATTGATACCGAAAACTTATTGATATCTCAGCCAGACAATGGAGAGCAGGCATTGGAAATTGCGGAACACTTGATTCGTTCCGGAGCTATTGACATCATTGTTATAGACTCAGTGGCAGCATTGGTGCCTAAGGGTGAACTCGAAGGCGAAATGGGAGAGAGTAAAATGGGTTTGCAAGCTCGTTTGATGTCTCAAGCCTTGAGAAAACTGACCGGAGCTATTAACAAGACTGGCTGTGCATGTATTTTTATCAACCAGTTGAGAGAAAAGATCGGAGTCATGTTCGGAAACCCGGAGACTACAACAGGTGGTAATGCCTTGAAGTTCTATGCATCAGTTCGTCTGGATATCAGAAGAATCGGTCAGATCAAAGAAAGTGCTGATAATATTTTGGGTAACAGAACCCGGGTAAAAGTGGTGAAAAATAAAGTGGCGCCTCCTTTCAAAGTGGTGGAGTTTGACATCATGTATGGTCAGGGTATATCCAAAGTTGGAGAGATTATCGATTTGGGTGTAGAGTTTGACATCATCAAAAAGGCTGGATCTTGGTTCTCCTACAATGGAGAGAAATTGGGTCAAGGAAGGGATGCAGTTAAAAATCTATTACTTGACAATCCGGAGTTGATGGAAGAGCTGGAAGGAAAAATCAAATCAGCTTCAGGGCTTTTGCCAACTGAGCCGGTTGCGGATATGGAGGAATAGAAATTAAATAATCTGATTACTCGCAAATATGCCAATCGCCATATTTTCCATGCTTATCGAAGTGGAAGACTGATGACCGAAGACCGAAGCTTGCAGATTCTGATCCATCTGGCTAATTCTAAGCCGTATTTTTCTCTTCTTGAAAAGAAAGAGGATATACATATTAGATAGGTCAAATATTATGACCGGAAAGGTGGTCTTAACTTAGGTTATTGAGCAATAAGACCGAAGCTTGAATCAATTCAACCTTTGGTAGTCATATGTGCCGCATAGAATAATTATGGAGAGAAAGAGGATACTTTAAAAACAAGAAAGAGGCTGTCTCAAAAGTGCAATTTGTCACATTGAGCGAAGTCAAAATGTAGGCCAAAACGATAGGAATGGCCTTCGACTCCGCTACCAATGACAGATTAAATTAAATTCCGAAATAAGTGAAATTTCGGAATTTAATTCTTTTTTATGTGTATCCGCATCAATGCACGTAAGGGTGAATTGACGCAATAATCAATCGTTCGAATAATTTTTCACCGAAGTACCTTCTATTCAGTTTGTAAACGAACTCATTCAAGTAATTCTG
>Ga0189276_10114_pt1 | contig 113287 bp, 95 predicted proteins | sample N26A31minimetaG_FD_130321 | JGI IMG/M metagenome (GOLD analysis project Ga0189276, IMG submission 130321) | Marine microbial communities from the Costa Rica Dome - N26 A3-1 mini metaG | ecosystem: Environmental > Aquatic > Marine > Oceanic > Photic zone | place: Costa Rica: the Eastern Pacific... | reverse complement strand
TGCTGTTGTCAACCGAAATTCCAGCTATGTAGACATATTAAAATATGCCGCATGAAAAAAAACTGAAAATCTTCTTGCTTAAACCTTAGAATACTGGCAGGCGAAGCTTCCGGATTCTGATCCTTTTAGCAGACAATAAGCCGTATTTTGTTGTTACTGGTAAGAAAGCGGATATCCATAATATTTAATATAGGAATATACAAATTCCAGCCGAATAGAATTTTGTCCTTCGACAAAATATACCTTCTGATAAACTCTACTTATGCGTATTTTCAATAAAAATTAGACCTACAGCATGAAAAAACTTCTACTCATTTTCTTTCTTCTTCCGATTCTTGCTTTTTCGCAGGCACAAGTAGAAACATTCGAGGTTTATAGCCCTTCCATGAAAAAAACATTGAAGGCTGCGATTACACTTCCTAAAAATTACTCAAATTCTGAGAGCAGATTCCCTGTGCTTTATCTTCTCCATGGCGGAAGTGGAGCCTTTTCGGACTGGCATGAAAAAGTAACCGAGGAAAACCTCGTTAGTAAAATGGCAGATCAATACCAGGTAATCATAGTAACTCCAGGTGTGGGACCAGCCAGCTATTATTATGATAGTCCCAAAATGGATTCAGTGAAATATGAAACATACCTTATTAAAGAATTGATCCCTTTCATAGATTCTAATTACAAGACCTTGGCAAAAAAAGAGTCGAGAGCTGTAACTGGACTTTCCATGGGAGGACATGGTGCGATATTGCTTTCTGCCAAATATCCTGAATTATTTGTAGCGGCAGGGAGTATGAGTGGGGTAATGAATATTGATACAAGGATGTGGAAAGTACAGGATGATTTCAGGAATTTAAGAGCTGAAGGGCAAAAACAAATGCTTGGTCAGGAATTAAACTATGAAGCACCAAACTTCAATCCCTACACTGCCGTAGGATGGGTGAAACAAATGAAGGAAAATGGCTTGGCCCTAATTATTGATTGCGGAGTGGATGATTTTCTGATCGATACCAACAGACAAATGCATGCTCTATTACTCGAAAACGGTACTCCACATGAGTATATCGAAAGACCGGGTGCTCACACTTGGAAGTACTGGACAGAAGCGCTCCCTGTTCATATGCTATTTTTCGATAAATACCTGATCAGACAATAGATAGACAACACTAGATCCCGAAATGGTAAAAACACCTTAGAATTCTCGACTATTTTTTGCTTTTTGCAAAACATATTTCACCCAAAACTATGTCCAAATTTGATCCTATAAGGCCTTACTATGATGCTGAAGCTAATGCAGCTATCAGGAAAATCCTGGATGACCCAATGCTGGAAGCAATGATGGGATTTACTTTTCCTGAGGATAATCAGAAAAACTGGAAGGAATTAATGAAGCATACCCATTCATTGAGAGATTTCCAGATCAACTTCATTTATCCTGGTTTGATGAAGGTCTTGGAAAAAAGTTCAGATGGCCTGAGCACCGGTGGCTTTGAGCTTTTGGAGCCCAACACTGCCTATTTATTTATATCCAATCACCGGGATATCATCCTGGATACTTCTCTGCTCAATGCCTGCCTCTACGAAAATGGTTTGGTGATGACCACCTCTGCAATTGGGGACAATTTGATTCAAAAACCATTCTTACATACGCTCTCCAGATTAAACAGAAACTTTGCAATCCAAAGGAGCTTAAAAGGAAGGGAACTCCTAGAAAGCTCACAATTGGTATCTGATTATATCAGAAAATCACTGCTTCAGGAAAATAGAAGCGTTTGGACAGCCCAAAGAGAAGGTAGAACCAAAGACGGAAATGACTTTACTCAAAAGGGTGTATTGAAAATGCTAACCCTGGCGGAAAAAGAGGGAGATGCTTTTTCTTATTTTGAAAAAATCAAGCTCGTACCGGTTTCTATTTCTTATGAATACGATCCTACAGATGTATTGAAGATGCCTGAACTCCTTGCCAAAGCAAGAGATGAAAAATACATTAAAAGCGAAAATGAAGATTTCCTCAACCTCTTAAGAGGAATTATCGGGACTAAAAAGCGAATCCACATCCAAGTGAATGCTGTCTTGGATCAGGAAATCAAAGAAATAGCGCAATCAGGAAATAATCTCAGCGAGAAACTGAATCAACTTTGTCGATTGATCGATTTGCAAATTTGGAATGGCTTTAAGTTATGGCCAAGCAATTTTATTGCTCATGATTTGCTATATGGTGAAAAAGAGTATTCTGATGAGTATACGGAGGAAGAGAAGACAGCTTTTGAAAATAGATTCAAAAATAAAATAGATACCAAAGACCCAGATGTGGTCAAAAACTTCCTGTCTATGTATGCCAACCCGGTGAATAATCAAAAAAAAGCGCTCAGTGAAATCTGAGCGCTTCGGAAGTTTATGTGACGGGCAGTAAGATTTTGAATTGAGTTCCTCCGCCAAGCGAAGAATTGAGCTCCACCTTCCCTTTTAGACCTTGGACGAGATGTAGCACTAATTTCAATCCAAACCCATAGCCGGTTTCCCCCGCAGAACCATTCGTAGAAGTGCCCTCACCACACAAAATCTCATCTACCTTTTCCTGACTCATTCCAGCCCCTGAATCCTTCACTTCAAATAGCAATATTTTATCATTACCAATAATCTCCATATCGCAAAGCACCTTAATTTCCCCACCTTGCGGAGTAAACTTGATGGAGTTGGAAACAAGATTACCTAAAATTTGTAAAATCTTATTTTTCGGAAAAGGCACCTCCGCATTTGGCGATTCTACCTGAACTTCCAAATCGATATTTTTCACCAATGCTTGAGGCTCAAACATATTAACCATCTTTGCCTTCAGGGAATTCAAAGTAAACTCTGCATCGGTCGGCTTCCTAAGCTCTTTATCTTTTCTTAGTCCATAATCTTGGGATAAAATCTCATCCGCCAACTCCAGCAAGGATTTACCACTTTTCTGGATCAGATTGATAAACTCCAACACCTCCTCCAGTTTATTTTGGTTTCCTTGGGATTGAATGATTTCTGCCAAGCCAATGATACCTCCTAAAGGTCCCCGGATATCATGAGCAACTCTATTCTTAACTTGCTGAGTTTCGTGTACCTTTTTCTGAAGGCCTTCTACAGCCTTATAAATTTTAAGGCGATTGACAACTTCTTTGGCAATGATAGAAAGCATCTCTTTTTTTTCAGGACTGAGTTGCTTGTAGTCAGTGTCTAGGACGCACAAAGCTCCTAAACTTATCTCATCATTGACCTTCAAAGGAATCCCGTAATAATACCTCAAGTTTGGATGTCCAATCACAAAAGGTCTATCATTAAACCTTTCATCTGCAGACAAATCTTTCACCTCAAATTCCGACTTCTTAGGGTCCAAAATTGTGTATTGACAAATAGATTCCTCTCTAGGCATTTGACTTACATCCATACCAAAAGAAGATACACTCCATTGAGTGAAGTGATCTATCAAATTAACTAAAGAAACTTTAGTTCCTGCTATTTTAGCTGCAAGCTTGGTCAGATCAGATAGCGAGTTTTCCAGATCCATAAAATCTAGGTCCAGTTCACTTAAGGCCATCAACCTTTCCATTTCATTCTCAGGAATGAGTGATTCGGTACTAATTTTAGGGTGATTCATGCTGTAAAATAAGTGGTATATTGGGTAGGTTTCCAAATTAAAATCATCAAATAATCTCTGGATTTGAAAAGAAACAGATTCCTTTTCTTCAACAGCAAAAATCCGATGATATAATTCAAATTCAACTAATTTTATCTATGGGGAATTTATTGATAATGAGCTTTGTAGCCCTTTTTATTATTCAAGCTAATCTGTTTGCCCAAAGATTAGACACCATCCCTATCGGTTATATTCAAACCAATTTAGGAGAGGTATATATTGAGCTTGACTATAAAACACCAAGGCATCAGAGCAGCTTTATTGAACTGGCGGAAGCTGGCTATTGGGATTCACTGACTTTCAACAGGGTAATTCCAAATTTCGTAGCACAGGGAGGTTGTCCCGATACTCCGGAAGGCTTTAATGATCCTGATTTTTTACTCGAACCTGAATTTCATCCGGACCTTACTCATCAATATGGAGCTGTTGGAGCGGGAAGAGATAATAACCCGGACAAACTCTCTGCCAGATGTCAATTCTATATAGTACAAAATACGCAGGGGCTACATCGATTGGATGGGGACTATACTGTTTTCGGAAAGGTAATCAAGGGAATGGATGTAGTAGACCAAATCGTACATGTGGAGCGGGATTCTGATGACCAACCGCTCATACCGATTACCATGAAAGTCTCTGTGCTTTATCTTAACTTGGAGGATCTAGCTCAACTGAAAAACAACAATTAACATGAACCCAATTAAAATCCTGATTGTCGGTTGTGGCAACATGGGAGCCTCTCATGCAGCAGCCTACCATAAAATGTCTGAATTTGAAATTTGCGGACTGGTGGCACGAGGAGAAAGTAAAAATCGCCTCAATGAAAAACTCAAGTCCAATTATCCGCTGTTTGATAAATATGAGGATGCATTAGCCCAAAGCAAGCCAGATGCTGTTTGTATTTCTACTTATCCTGATACTCACGAGGAATTTGCCATAAAAGCTTTAGAAGCAGGCTGTCATATTTTTATAGAAAAACCACTGGCCGATACTGTCACCGGTTGCGAAAGGATTATCCAAAAAGCAAATGAAACAGGCAAAAAAGTAGTGGTTGGCTACATTCTCCGTCATCATCCATCTTGGATCAGATTTATTGAAGAATCCCAGAAATTAGGAAAACCACTTGTAATGAGAATGAACTTGAATCAACAAAGTCATGGATACATGTGGGATGTACATAGGAATTTGATGAAAAGCTTGAGTCCGATTGTCGACTGCGGCGTACATTATATAGATGTGATGTGCCAAATGACCCGGTCAAAACCATTATCAGTCACAGCTATAGGAGCTCGACTTACAGATGATATAGCCACAGATAATTACAATTATGGGCAACTGCAAATACGCTTTGAGGATGGATCAGTGGGATGGTATGAAGCAGGCTGGGGACCTATGATTTCGGAAACAGCCTTTTTTATAAAAGATGTATTCGGACCAAAAGGAGCGGTGTCGATTGTAGCCAAAGATGCTGGAGCATCTGGAAAGTCAGACGATGTGGATTCTCATACCAAAACAGAATCTATCAGAGTTCATCATGCTGCCATTAATGATAAAAATGAATTTACAAAGGCTGACCAATGGATAGATATGAAGGATGAACCCAATCACCAAGAATTATGCAATCGAGAACAAAGCTATTTCTTAAAAGCTATCCAAAAAGATTTAGATTTGAGTGACCACTTGCAGGATGCTTTAAACAGTCTGAAAATAGCATTTGCTTGTGATGAATCCGTCAAAACCGGGAAGGTTGTAAAGGTATGATATGCCTAATCCCGTTCTTTCAAAAATTAAATATAAAGCGTAAATTATAAGCATCAACATTACCCTTGATGAGCCCTGCAAAAAAAAATCACCCCACCCAATCTGGCTCTCAGAAAACTTCTTCTGAGAAATCTGATCCAAAAAACACAAAGTTTGTAGATGCTATTGAAAATATCAACGGGCTAGGGATTTGGAAATTAAATATCCAAACCGGAGAAAATGATTGGTCTGAGGAATTTTTCAAGATTTGCGGACTCAATCCGAAAAATACAATTCCCAGCACAGAACTTAGATGGTCCATTATTCATCCTGAGGACCGAGAAGAAGCAAAAAAAGCTTTTGAAAATTCAATTACCACGGGAAATCCCTACAAGCTAGAAAAGCGGATTACCCTACCAAATGGGGATATCAAACACATTGAATCCGAAGGTAGGGTTAGTTTTGACGAACATGGTAAGCCTCTTTACTTGATTGGTACATTCAAGGATCTCACCGATTTGAGGGCCAATGAAAATCAATTAACTCAAACCACAGACGAATTAGATAGCATCCTAGAGAATTCGATTGATTTGATTTTTATTTTCGACAAGGATGGAGTGATATCAAAGATCTCCAATAGTGTCGTTGAAACCTTGGGTTATCCCAAAGAAGATATTATTGGGAGGGAGTATACGGAATTTGTTTATCCGGCAGATTTACAAAAAACAAGGGAAGCAAGTGATCAAATCAGAGATGGGGTTAAGATTAGAAATTTCAAAAACCGTTATTTGAATTCAGAAGGAAAGCTGATTCATTTTAATTGGTCTGCTTCCCTGAAAAAGGGCACTGATGATGTTTTGGCAATTGCCCGAGATATTACAGAGTTGGAAGAAATTAAAAAATCCAGGAAGCAGGATAATTTTCGAATTCAAACCATACTCAATACCTCCCCCGATTTAATCTGGAGTTTAGATAGAGACTTTAAATTGGTCAGTGCTAACACAGCTTTTAAACAAATCATCAAAGAGAGTATAAACTGGGAAATCAAGGAAGGAGACGATCTCCTTTCAATTGAGAAATATGGTCCAGATTACATTGAAATCTGGAAAAACCACTATGAAAAAGCATTTTCTGGAAAAAAAATAAAAGTTGAGGATGTCGTAAAAACCCAAAATTCGGAGACTCCTTGCATCTACGAAACCAAAATCAATCCCATCAAAATCAAGGGTGAAGTGGTTGGATTAGCCTGCTTTTCAAGAAATATTACTGAAAAACGAAATGCAGCTGAAAAAATCAAGCAGCTAAACAAGCGCCTATTAAAAGGACAGGAAATGTCCAAAATAGGATATTGGGAAAGTAATTTGATTACCAACCAGATTTTTTGGTCAGATGAAATGTATAGAATCTGGGAAGTAAAAAAATCTGACAGCGATCTCAATTTTGATTTTTTCTTTGAAAGCATTCATCCCGAGGACAAGAAGAATTTCCTTTACCATAGAAATAGAGCAATTACAAAAGAGAAGAATCTAGACGTAGTCTATAGAATTATTTCCCAAAAAGGCAAGGTGAAATACATCCACGAATTAGGAGAACTTGTCGAAGATGATAAAAATGGAGAACAGGTATTTAGAGGAACTGCTCAGGAAATCACCAAGGAAAAAGAAACTGAAATCCAACTAAGAGATAGAAATTTTTTCATCGAATCAACCCTTAATAATATCCCTTTGGGTATTGCCGTCAATAAGATTAGCGATGGTGAGGCCACTTATATGAACAAGGCTTTTGAAGAAGTATATGGATGGCCAAAAGAAGAGATTGTCAGTGTAGAATCCTTTTTCCAAAAAGTTTATCCCAATCCTGAATATAGAGAGTGGATTCAAAAAAGGATTATGGATGATATTTTAAGTGGAGATCCTGAAAGAATGACATGGAGAGGGATTGTCGTAACCACCAAAGATGGAAAAGAGAAAATAGTCAATGCAAAAAACATCCCGGTTCCTGATTTGAATTTGATGATCTCTACGGTCGCAGATGACACAGAAAGATATTGGGCTGAGGAAGCTTTAAAAATAAGTAATGATAGATTTAAGTTAGTATCTGAAGCCGTTTCTGATGCTATCTGGGATTGGGACCTAGAAAAAAGCACCATTTTCTGGGGTAGAGGGTATCATCGCTTATTTGGATATCCTGAATCAAAAAATCAAGTGGATGAAAGCGCATGGTTGGAAAGTATACACCCAGATGATTATAAAGACATTTGGCATAGTATCCTAGAGGCTAGAAAAAATCCTAAGCAAAAGTTCTGGTCTGGTGAATATAGATTTAAAAGGTTTGATGGATCCTATGCTTATGTTGATGAAAAAACCATCATCATCAGAAACTCCAAGGGAGATCCGGTTAGAATGGTGGGTGCCTTACAAGATATCACTAAAGAAAAAGAACGTGAAAATCATCTGAAATTATTGGAGTCAGTGGTAACAAATACCACAGATGCAATTCTTATCACCAATGCTGACCCAGATGAAGAAGGGTACAAAATTATATACGCAAATCAATCATTTGTAAATATGACGGGGTATTCCCAAGATGAAATCTTAGGAAAAACACCTAAAATTCTCCAAGGGAATGATACTGATCTGGAGAAAATGAAAAGATTCGGAAAGGAGCTTAGAGAATGGAAGAGTACTTCCGTCGAAGTAATTAATTATAAGAAAGACGGCACTCCATTTTGGGTGAATATAGTGGTTGTCCCTGTCGCCGATGAATCCGGATGGTACACCCACTGGGTAGGCATCCAAAGAGACATTACGGAAAAGAAACAAAGAGAACAGGAGCTCGAATTAATGAACGAGCGATTCAAAATGGTTTCTGAGGCTACCAATGATGCTATTTGGGATTGGGATGTGAAAAATGGGAATCATTTCTGGGGCGAGGGTTTTTCCAAATTATTTGGAATAGATCTCAGCAAAAAGAAAAATGATACCGAAGAATGGGAAAAGCGCATCCACCCTGAAGATCGAGAGAAAGTATTGGCTCATCTCCAATCAGTATTTGAGAATCCTAATCAAAATGACTTTCAAATTGAATATAGATTTCAAAAAAATAAAACTGAATATGCCTACGTCTTAGACTCTGGGACTGTCATAAGAGATCAAGAAGGTAAGCCAACCAGATTAGTTGGTGCTGTGCAGGATATTAGTGCGCAAAAGGATTACGAAAACTCCCTCAAACAATTAAATGAAACGTTAGAGAAGGCCAATAAAGAGCTGGAACTTTCCAATCAAGAATTGGAACAGTTTGCATATGTGGCATCTCATGATTTACAAGAGCCTTTAAGAATGATCTCCAGCTTTTTGGGATTGATCGAAAAAAGATATGATACAGTCCTAGACGAAAAGGGAAAGAAATATATTCACTTTGCTGTGGAAGGTGCAAAGAGAATGAGACAAATCATCTTGGATCTCCTCGAATTTTCCAAACTGGATAATTTTCAAGAATCCAAAATATGGATTGAATCATCAGAAATCCTGAACATTTCTAAGCTTTTCCTTAAAAAAACTATACAGAAAAAGGATCCTATCTTCCATATCTCCCAATTACCGAAGGTTTTTGGACATAAAAGCACCTTGGTTCAGCTTTTCCAAAACCTGATTTCAAACGCAATCAAATACCAACCTGAAGGACAAAAACCTGAAATTTGGATCTCTGCAAAAGAGAAAAAAACCGAATGGGAGTTTGCTTTCAAAGACAATGGAATAGGCATAGAAAAAGACTATGTAGAAAAAATCTTTATTATTTTCCAAAGACTGCATGTACAAGAAAGCTATTCAGGAACTGGGATAGGGCTAGCGATTAGTAAAAAAATTGTCGACATGCATGGAGGTAAAATCTGGGTGAATTCTACCCCATCTAAAGGTTCAACATTCTATTTCACGATTCAAAAGCCTAGCGAATGATGAAATGGATTAGGCGTCTTTTCTTCAAATCTCCTGTGATCACAGGTCTAGTCGTTTTTCTTTTATCCTTTGGCACAGGCCTTTATCTAACCTTAAAAGAATACCAGCTAGAGCTAATTGAGGAAAAAGAGAATGTTGAAAATATTGCAGAATTAATTGAGGATAGAATCGCTAAGATTATATCCTCTGCAAATTCAGCTGTAAATATTCTTGCCTACTTAGTAAGAACAGATAGACTGGATCAAAATTTCAGAGAAGTTGGAAGAAGCATAATCGATAACATTGACATTATTGATCAAATTCAAGTCTTAGACTCAGGGGAAATTGTAGCAACCTACCCATTGGTCGGAAATGAAATGGTAATTGGCTATGATATCCTCAAAGATCCGTATAGACGAGAAGAGGCTATTATGGCGATTGAGCAGAGGGAGCTTTATTTTGCAGGTCCCTTTGAGCTGAAACAGGGTGGAAAAGGTATAGTGGGAAGGCTCCCACTCTATAAAAATGGCGTATTTGAAGGTTTTACAGCAATCATTATTGATTGGTATAAATTCCAAGATCAGGTCTTATTTGGCTATCAACCCAATTCAGAGTATACTATAGACATCTTAAAAATAGACCCTATCAATAAGGACATTTCTTCCTTACTTAACAGTAACTTTTCCCAATCCGGCGGTCCCATTACAGAATTGGTTATTCCTAGTGGAAATTGGATTATTAAAGTTCAATTGGACAATAGCAACGCGTTTATCTCCATTATTCCAAATACACTTTTTCGATTGATTTCATCAATCCTCTTGGGATTTTTAATCTTTAAACTTGCTGAACAGCCATATAGACTTTCAAAGCAAGTCGAGGAAACTACCAAGGAGTTGTTACTCAGTAATCAGCGGTTTGAACTGGCAACCAAAGCAACTTCTGAAATAATCTGGGATTGGGATATGGAGAAGGACTACACTTATCGAAGTGAAAATTTTGAAAGATTATTAGGGTATAGTCAAGAGGAGTCCTTCAACAATGATAAATTCTGGAAATCCATCATTCATCCTGAGGATTATAATGAGGTTGAAAGCAACTTGAAAAAAGCTTTGGATAGCTCTGCTGAAAAATGGTCCCAAGAATTTCGAGTTAAAAAATCAGACGGACAATACCTTTTCATAGTTGATAAAGGTCTTATCATCAGGAATAAAAAAGGTAAGGCAATCAGGATGATAGGCTCTACCCAAGATATTACAGCTCGAAAAAAGGCCGAAACAGACCTAGCAGATCAGAGACAGAGACTAACTAATGTAATTGAAGGAACAGGCGCCGGTACTTGGGAATGGAATGTACAAACAGGTGAAACCCAATACAATGAAACTTGGGCGAATATTATAGGTTATACCTTGGAAGAATTAGCCCCTCTAAGCATTCAGACATGGATTGACTTTGCTCATCCGGAAGATCTTGAGCAATCCAATCAAGAGCTTGAAAAATGTTTTAGAGGTGAGACTGAGTCTTATGAGTCAGAGTGTAGAATGAAGCATAAAGACGGAAGGTGGGTGTGGGTATTAGATAGAGGAAAAGTATTCTCTTGGACTAAGGATGGAAAGCCTTTAATGATGTTTGGAACCCATGTGGATATTACTGAGAAAAAACTTCGCGAGGAGGAGATAAAAAGGACAAACCTTCAGCTACAATCCGCCAACGAAGAATTAAAATCATTTGCTTCGGTGGCTTCGCATGATATGAAGGAGCCTCTTCGAATGATTAGCTCCTTTCTTCAGCTTTTGGAAAAAAAGTATGAAAATGTATTAGACGAAAAAGGAATTCAATATATCCGATTTGCAGTAGATGGTTCTAAGAGGCTAAGTCAACTGATAGATGATATGATGGAATATGCTCAAATTGGTTTTGATCCCTCCAAACTCAGCAAAGTGGATTTGAATTCAGTGGTTGAGGAAGTTATACAACTAAAACAGAAAGTGATTGAAGAAAATAATGCCATAGTTGAAGTAAGTCCTCTTCCCGATATTTTAGGAATTCGGAGCCCGATCAAAAGCGTTTTCATCAATCTCATTTCAAATGCTTTGAAATATCAGAAGAAGAACGTTCAACCTGTTGTTAAAATATATTCTACCAAAGAAGGATCCGATTACAGAATTACTGTAGAAGACAACGGAATCGGCATTGACAAAGAGTATTATCAAAAGATTTTCAATATTTTTAAAAGACTTCATACGAAGGATGAATACCCTGGAACTGGAATCGGTCTAGCAATATGCAAAAAAGTAGTTTCACAGCATGGTGGAAAAATCTGGCTTGATTCTGAACCTGGAAAAGGCAGTACATTTCATTTCTTATTAAGAGCATATGACGATCAGACCTATTAACATCATGCTTATAGAGGATAACGAAGGCGATATTATCCTCATCCAAGATGCGCTTGAAGAAGCTAAGATTCTCAACAACATGACTATTGCGAGAGATGGTGCTGAGGCGATTGAAAAACTTGAAAAATTAGTGATTGAGACTCCAAATAATTTACCTGATTTGATCTTATTGGACATCAATCTTCCCAAGAAAAATGGCCATGAAGTATTGGAAATATTAAAAAGTAATTCGCGTTTAAAACAAATTCCAATAATCGTCTTGACCACCTCTTCTTCTGAATTAGATATTTTCAAAGCTTACGATTTACATGCAAATTGCTATATTATCAAACCCGTTGAAATCAGTGAATTTCTTAGAGTAGTCAGTAAAATTGAAGATTTCTGGCTATCTGTAGTAAAGCTTCCCAAACCAGCACGTAATGAAGAAGGATGAAAAACCTTACCATATTTTAGTAATTGAAGACAATCTCGGTGACTTCGTCATATTAGAGGAATATTTGTCAGAGTCAATACTCCACCTTGAAGCGACTCATGCTGAAAATTTCAAAGAAGCCGTAGAGCTACTTGAAAAAAATGAACGGCAATACGATTTGGTTTTCCTGGACCTCTCCCTTCCAGATAAATCCGGAGAGGAGTTAGTTAAAGAAATTACTGGTAGAGCTGAGGAAATTCCGGTTGTCGTTTTAACAGGTTTTGCAGACTTGGAATTTGGAAGTCGATCACTTGCCTTAGGCGCTTCAGATTACCTGGTCAAAGATGACCTCTCTCCCGCAGTTCTGTACAAAAGCTTGATCTATAATATTCAGCGGGTAAATTTTATCTCTGAATTAAAAGACTCCAAGAAAAAGTATGCAGATCTTTTCCAGTTAAATCCCTCTCCTATTCTTGTTTATGACTTTGAAACACTCAAGATTTTAGACGTCAATGAGGCATCTGTTCAAAAGTATGGATACAGCAGAGAAGAATTCTTAAATATGGATTTAAAAGATCTTCGACCTAAAGAAGATGAAGCCATTTTGATTTCAGCTGTTGAAGAATTTTGGAAAAAGAATGGAAAAAACTACAAGAAAATATCCAGACACCTCAAAAAAAACGGGGAGCTCATGGATGTTGAAAGAAGTCCAGCCAAAATAAAAATCAATAATAAGGATGCTGGAATGGTCTTAATCAACGACATCACAGAAAACCTTAAGTATATCCATAAAATAGAAGAGCAAAATCAAACCTTTAAGGAAATCGCATGGATTCAGTCGCATGTGGTCAGAGCACCTTTGGCTAGATTGATGGGACTTGTAAACCTATTGGAGGGCTCGGAAGATAATCTAAGTGAGGACAACCAAAAACTGGTAGAGTACATCAAACTTTCAGCTGAAGAATTAGATGCAATCATTAGAGACATTAGCAAAAAGTCAGAAGGAATTTATAATGAATCCTAAGCCTATGAATAAGGAACTTATTATAATTGACGATGACGATATTTTATTGGTGATTCTTGAAAAGATGTTCGGGAAGATTAATCCAAACCTCAAAATATCCACCTTTATCAAGGGTAGCGATGCATTGACTTTTTTAAAAAATTCAGAGTTCAATCAACCTCCTACCCTGCTAGTAGACCTCCATCTCAAAGATTTAAAAGATTGGGACTTTTTGGACAAACTGGAAACTGATGACAGGTTCCGTTCCAAAGTTTTTATCATTACATCTTCAGTGAACTCCGAGAATCCAAGTAAATCTAAGAGGTATAAAAACGTAGCCGGTTTTTTTGAAAAACCTTTAACTTTTGACATCATCCAAAGAATCAACCAATTAATCGTGGAATCTAATCCTAATTGAAAATAACCCAAGAATGAAAGAGCAACAAGTCCTGATTACTGGAGGAGCAAGTGGAATAGGCTTAGCAATGGTTCAAAAATTTGCTACTGAAGGTGCTCGGGTCTTTTTTATTGATACAAACTCTACAGAAGGTCAAAAGACAGAAACCATAGAAAGAGAGAAAGGACATCAGGTTACTTTTTGGCATGTAGACATTACCTCATTGGATCAAGTCAGGCAAAGAATCCAAACCCTTTCAGGAAAACTTCATGCTCTTATAAATAATGCAGGCATCTCCCATATTGGAAAACTAGAAAACACGAGTGAAGAGGATTTTGACCGGATAGTTCAGGTCAATGTGAAGGGAATGTTTTTGGTCACCAAAGCAGCATTGCCAAAACTTATTTCAGAAGGAGGAGGAGCTATTCTCAACCTTTGTTCTGTAGCAGCTACCATGGGTATTCCAGACCGCTTTGCCTACAGCATGAGCAAGGGTGCAGTTCTTTCCATGACTTTGAGTATTGCGCGGGACTATGTAGATCAGGGAATTCGCTGCAACTGCTTATCCCCTGGCAGAGTCCACACACCTTTCGTTGATGGTTTTTTGGCAAAGAATTATCCCGGAAAAGAAAAAGAAATGTTCGAAAAACTTGCCTCCACACAAGCTATGGGAAGAATGGGGAAACCAGAAGAAATCGCCGCACTGGCTTATTTTCTTTGCAGTGAGGACTCAAAGTTTATTACTGGTACAAACTTCAATATTGATGGAGGTTTTCAGAACCTGAAAATGTAAGATATAAACCTGATCATAACCTAAACCTATTTGAATGAAACTTATCCGATTTGGAGAAAAGGGACAAGAAAAACCCGGAATCCAAAATTCAGAAGGAAAAAATCTAGACTGTAGCAGCTTTGGAGAGGACTGGAATGAGACCTTCTTAACCAATAATGGACTGGAAAGATTGAAAGTTTGGCTGCAGGCCAATCAATCCAAACTTCCTGAAATCCCGGCTAACTCCAGACTAGCCTCTCCTATCGCCAGACCTTCCAAAATCATTTGTGTTGGCTTGAATTATAGAAAGCATGCTGCTGAAGCAGGAATGGCAGTTCCTGAGGTGCCAATTTTATTTATGAAAGCCACTTCCTCCCTATCTGGGCCATATGATCCTATTTTTATTCCAAGAAACTCAAAGAAAACAGATTGGGAAGTTGAGCTGGCAGTGGTAATTGGGAAAAGGGCAAAATACGTATCCGTTGAAAATGCGATGGATCATGTAGCAGGATATTGCCTCCACAACGATGTAAGCGAACGGGATTTCCAACTCAATCATGGAGGGCAGTGGGTAAAAGGAAAAAGCGCAGACAACTTCGCACCACTAGGTCCATTTTTAGCAACCAAAGAAGAAATACCCGATCCCCACCAATTGAGATTATGGCTCAAACTCAATGGAAAAATTCTTCAAGACAGCTCAACTTCTGATTTGATATTTGACATTCCAACCATAGTATCTCATATCAGTCAGTACATGACCTTATTGCCGGGTGATATAATTTCCACTGGTACTCCAGCGGGCGTCGGCATGGGACTCAAGCCAGAACCCAAATATTTGGAGCATGGTGATGTGGTTGAATTGGGAATAGAAGGCCTTGGAATCTCAAGACAAGTGGCCATCAATGATCCTGAAGCATGAGAATTGACTCCCATCAGCACTTTTGGGAGTATAACCCAAAAAATCAGGACTGGATAGACGACTCCATGAAAAGGATTCGCAGAAATTTTTTACCAGGCGATTTAAAGCCATTGCTAGATGAATTTCATTTGGATGGCTGTGTTGCGGTTCAGGCAGTCGAGTCCTATCGGGAAACAGATTATTTATTGGATTTAGCAGATCAAAATCCCTGGATTTTGGGAGTGGTTGGCTGGGCAGACCTGACTTCAGAAAATTTGGAGGAAAAGCTGGAGGAATACAATGAACATCCTAAGTTGAAGGGCTTCCGGGAAGTATTGCAGTCAAAAGATCCTCGCTATATGCTTCAGGAGAACTTTATACGAGGTTTACAAACGCTACATTCCAAAGGTTATACTTATGACATATTGGTATATCCCCAGCATCTCAAAGCTGTTTTGGAGTTGGTTAAAAAATGCCCAAATCAATCTTTTGTCATAGACCATCTTGCTAAACCCTTTATCCAAAAAGGGGAATGGAAAGAATGGCAAAAACTCCTCGCTCCCATAGCGGAAAGAGAGCTGATTCACTGCAAAATTTCAGGAATGGTGACGGAGGCAGATTGGAAAAACTGGAATAAGGATCAGCTTTATCCATACTTAGAAATTGCTTTGGAGCTATTCGGACCTCAAAGACTCATGTTTGGAAGTGATTGGCCGGTTTGTCTTCTTGCTGCAGAATATGAGCAAGTGATAGGTGTAGTTGAAGAGTTTACAGACACGCTTTCCAAAGATGAAAAAAGTTGGATAATGGGAAATACGGCTGAAAAATTTTACAAATTAAGCTAGCCTAAATTTATTTACTATGAATCTCTCCCTCAATCAAAAAGTGATACTCATATCGGGCGGTGCCAAAGGTATCGGAGCTGCAGTTGCAAAAGGACTGATTGAGGAAGGAGGGATTCCTGTGATTATCGATCCATCGGGAGAAGAAGCCAGGCAAATTATTGATTTTGCAAATAATCAAGCCTTGCACCTTCCTTTAAGACTAGTAAGGGCAGCCGATGCGTCAAGAGCTGTTGAGGAAACCCTAAGAAAATTTGGAAGAATAGATGGCATAGTAAATAATGCAGGTTCCAATGATGGAGTAGGTTTGGAAAATGGTAATCCGGAGGCATTTGAAAACTCAGTGTCTAAAAACTTATTCCACTATTACCATTTAGCGCATTATTCTCTGCCAGCTCTAAAGACAAGTCAAGGCAGCATAGTAAATATTTCTTCCAAAACAGCAGTAACTGGTCAGGGAGGAACATCTGGATATGTCGCTGCAAAAGGAGCACAGCTAGCTCTGACTCGTGAGTGGGCAGCAGAACTTCTCCCCTATCAGATCAGGGTTAATGCAGTGATCCCAGCAGAAGTATATACCCCGATGTATGAAAACTGGATCCAATCCTTTCCAAATCCAGAAGAAAAACTGGAAGAAATAAACCGGAAAATCCCCCTGGGAAGAAGAATGACTCAAGCTGATGAAATTGCAGCTATGGTCCTGTTTCTGCTTTCACCCAGATCTTCCCATATCACCGGCCAACATCTTTTCGTAGATGGGGGCTATACTCATCTTGACAGGGCTTTATGAAATCAGCTACTCCCATAGTCCCAAAAAATCTTCTTATTCCCTTTGTTTTAATTACCTCCTTATTTGCCTTGTGGGGATTTGCCAATGACATCACCAATCCCATGGTTGCGGCTTTTAAGCGAGTTCTGGAATTGAATAATGTCCAAGCATCATGGGTGCAAATGGCCTTTTATGGAGGTTATTTCACTATGGCTTTGCCAGCAGCCTTTTTTATTAAAAAATACTCTTATAAAACCGGAGTCTTGTTGGGTTTAGGCTTATATGCTTTTGGAGCTTTACTCTTTTACCCAGCAGCTGCATGGGAAAGCTATGGATTCTTTTTAGCTTCCTTATATATTTTGACTTTTGGATTGGCTTTTCTGGAAACTACAGCTAATCCCTATATTCTCTCCATGGGAGCAGAGGCCACGGCCACACAAAGACTCAACCTTGCACAAGCATTTAATCCTATGGGCGCATTGGCTGGCCTTTTCGTAGCAAAACAATTTATTCTGAATGCTTTGCAATCCAATAACTTGGATGAAAACGGGAAATTAATTTACCCCACTTTGGAAGAAGCTTCTAAAGCGCTGGTTCGAACCAATGATCTAATGGTCATAAGGAACCCTTATGTCATGCTAGGTTTGGTGGTGTTAGGAATCATGCTTCTTATAGCTTTGGTTAGAATGCCTGAGTCAAAGGATAGCGGAAAAATTAATTTCTGGCCGAGCATGCAAAGGCTTTTTTCTAATAAAAATTTCGTGGGAGGAACGATCGCTCAGATGTTTTATGTAGGTGCTCAAATTATGGTTTGGACCTATATTTATCAATATGCAGAAGCAATGGGAATTGAGAATGCAGATGCTGTGAATTACGGATATGCAGCATTGATTTTATTTTTGATAGGCAGGTGGATTTGCACTTTCCTCTTGAGATATATTTCAGCAACCAATCTTCTGCTTTCCTTTTCAGTTCTAGCCATATTTTTTACGGGAGGGGCAATTTTCATTCCAGGAGAATTAGGGCTTTACAGTTTGGTAGGAATCAGTTTTGCCATGTCATTAATGTTTCCCACCATCTACGGAATCGCTTTGGAAGGACTAGGAGAAGACGCCAAGTTTGGGGCTGCATTTTTGGTTATGGCAATTGTAGGCGGAGCAATCATGCCTACTTTACAGGGAATAGTCTTGGACTGGGGAGGTTCGGGATATACCGATATTCAAATCTTGGGCGTATCCGAAGTTCGATTCTCCTTTTTTCTGCCACTAATTTGCTTTGTGGTGGTCGGCCTTTTCGCCTACCAAGTCCAACGTCGAAAGAAGAACTTGAATGCTTTATAATTTGATAAACTGATGAAAACTTTCCTCTTGATCTGTGACTTGAAAGATGAACCTGAAGCTATCGAGGCCTATGATAAATGCCATCAAGCTGTGCCAGAACCAATTCTGGAAAGCATTCAAGAATCAGGAATTCTTGAAATGAATATTTTTCGTTGGAAAAACAGGCTCAGCATGACTTTAATAACCAAAGATGATTTCAGTTTTGAGAAAAAAGAACAATTGGACCTAGCCAATCCTAAAGTGCAGGAGTGGGAATCCTTTGTAGGACAATATCAACAAAATCTACCTGGAACTCCTCCTCACTGGAAATGGGCTATTTGTGAAAAGATATTTGATTTTAAAACTTTTGCAAAAGAGCAATAATCATAAAGTTTTTAGACTTTCTCTCGTTTGTACTTATATTTGATACATTAACAACGGGGTGCCTAATCAAGGCTGAGATCATACCCGCAAACCTGATCTGGATAATGCCAGCGTAGGAATTGTAAATGCCAATAAGGCTCTATTCTTTATGGGATTCATTCAGGTCTAACTATTTAGACGAATGAGCAAATTAATCCAACAAGAAAAATTTCAAGTTGTACCTGAGGAAATTCGAACCTGGCAAGGTCGAAAAGAATGGTTCTTCAATCGAGATGATACAGATCATTACGAACAATACTACGAAGGCCCTTATAAGAAACAAGAAGTTTGGCAAAAAAAGACTTTAGAGGACTTAATTAAGCAAGATCGCCGAGTTCAGACCTTATTAGAATTTGGCTGCGGAACAACTAGATTTACCCGCTGGTGGCATGAGGTCGGCATAGAAGCTACTGGAGGGGATATTTCCCCATTTATGCTAGCCCAAGGCGTACAGCTTTTTGATGGAGATCTGGTTTTGGCTGACTCGCACCATATGCCCTTCAAGAACCACTCCTTCGATGCATTGGCCTTCATTACTACCTTCGAATATTACAAAAACCCCGAAGCTGTAATCCAAGAAGCTGCTAGAGTAGGAAAGTATGGGATTATTTTTGGAATGATGAACCGTAATACTCCTAAACTAATTCGAAGAAGAGTCCAGCAGTTTTTTGGCAAAAATAATTATTACGTGACTGCCAACTTTTACACACCAGCATCATTGAAAAACCTTCTAGATAAAGCCCTTCCTGATAGGGATTTCAAAATCGAATGGAATGCTACTGGTCTTCCTGAATGGTTTCCGAAAAAGCAGTGGAAAGTCCCTTTTGGTGATTTTTTTGGTTTATATGTTCAATTCAATGATGTATAATGGGTGCTTTTGAAAATTTCTCAGGAAAAATAAGTGCACAAATTTTCAAGCAAAACCTTTTGAACCGTTACGGTGCCAAAAGAAAAGAGGTGATTTGTGGTCCCAAATTTGGGGTTGACACAGCGGTCATAGATTTAGGAAATGGTAGCGCATTAGCTATATCTTCAGACCCATTGACTTTAATCCCTTCCTTGGGAATGAAGGTATCTGCGTGGCTCTCAATCCATTTGCTGGTCAATGATATGTGCACAACTGGATTTGCTCCACAATATGCCCAATTTGTACTGAATCTTCCTTCCAACCTGAGTAGGGAGCAATTTGACGAATATTGGCAGTATATTCATGATCTATGTGAAACATTGGATGTTTCAATCACCGGAGGACATACCGGACAGGTACCTGGACAAGATTCTACTATTTCAGGAGGTGGAACCATGTTTTTACAGGCTCAAAAGGATAAAATTCTCACCAGTAACCTAGCACAGGATGGAGATTCCTTAATCCTAACAAAGGGAGCTGCTCTGTCAAGTACTTCATTGTTGGCTATGGCTTTTCCTGATTATGTCCGGCGAAATTTAGGAGAAACAAAATTCCAAAAAGCAATAAATAACTTTTGGAAGCTCTCCGTTCTCCCCGAGGCAATGCTGGCTTCTACTAATTTAAATCACAAAAGCGAACTTAGAGCTATGCACGACGTCACCGAAGGTGGAGTCTATGGAGCTATAAATGAAATGGCAGATGCTTCTGGATTGGGATTTGTGATAAATCGAACTAAAATTCCCGTCCTAAATGAAATCAGAGAAGTGGCAGAATTATTCAAAATAGATCCATTAATCTCGATTGGGGCCGGAGCCTTACTTTTATCTGTAAAAAAAGAATTAGAAAAACCTTTGCTTCAACTATATGAACAACATAACATTGAAGCATGCTGTATAGGAAATTTTACTTCCTCCCAAACAAAAGAAATAATATGTCAAAATGGGGATGTAATACCTTTTGAATTTGATGGTAAAGACCCCTATTGGGAGGCATTTTATAATGCCCTTAAATCTGGAATTTCATGAAATCACTTTCTGGACTCTATTTGGTATTAGACCCAAACCAAAACTGGGAGTCTACATATTCTAAACTCCAACTTGCACTTGAGGCGGGACTAGGAGTTGTCCAGATTTGGAATAACTGGTCTGAGAGTGTAGATCAAACTCAAAAACAAGAATTTTGCAAAAGAGTAAAGGAAATTGCAGACCACTTCAAAGTCCCTGTACTAATCAATGAAGAATGGATATTAGCCTTGGAAACTGAGCTAGACGGAGTACATTTTGATCATATCCCAGCAGACTGGAATATCATTAAAAAACGACTTGAAGACAAACTGATTGGACTTACCGTTGGTAATGAGTTGGAGCTAATTCAGTGGGCTAATGAAAATAAGCTTTCCTATATCAGTTTTTGTTCTGTTTTCCCTTCCTCCTCGGTAGATACCTGTCAGCTCGTAAAGCATGAAACCATAAGGCAGGCCGAAACATTAACCTCTTTACCAATATTTCTTTCTGGAGGTATTAAGCCCGAAAACCTACACCTACTTGAAGAATTTTCTTATCAGGGCTTAGCTGTTATTTCAGGGATCATGAATCAGATTAATCCCAAAAAAGCATCTCTAGACTATATCCAAAAAATGAAAAATCATCATGAATAGAAAACTAATTCAAAAACTCTGCTGTCCTTTTGACAAAAATGATCTTTCAATAAAAGTTATTCTCGAAACAGAAGATAAGCAGATCATCGAGGGAATTCTAAATTGTTCTAAATGTCAAAGATATTTCCCAATCATTTATGGTATCCCAATTATGACACCGGATGAGTATAGAGAAAAATCCTTAGAATTACCCAGCCTGCAAAGATGGGGACTTGAAATTGATTCAGAACAAAAATCTTTTCAATTAATCATTCCCATTGAGCAAAAAAAATTAAAATAATAACAACGAATATCATTAAAGCTAGAGGGTATTACATTTATAGATAAATATTGTTTAGGATTCTGTAAAACATGAAAAATTAAAGTCAAAAATATGAAAAAGGCTATTCCTACTTTTCTTTTCATCTTTTTTTCAATATCTGTATTGGCTCAGAATTATATCATATCACTTTGGAAAGGTAATCCGCCTCTACAGATTACATCTGGGTCTCAAGAAGTTTCTATCCAAGAAGGAATCCTTCGAATATCAAACGTGCAAATCCCTAGCATAGAAGTTTATCTTCCAACAAAGCAAATTGCTACCGGTCAGGCAGTCGTAATCTTTCCAGGGGGAGGATATGGAATCTTAGCTTATGATTGGGAAGGGACAGATTTTGCCAAATGGCTGAATTCACAGGGAATTGCAGGTATAGTAGTTAAATATAGACTTCCGATTTCCCAGTCTCTAATCAATCCCAAGGAAGTTCCATTATTAGATGCACAAAGAGCATTAAGGTTGGTTAGACATCATGCTGAAATTTGGAATATCGATCCAGAAAAAGTTGGCGTAATGGGCTTTTCTGCTGGAGGACACTTGGCATCAACACTAAGCACCCAATTTTCCTATGAATTGGAAAGAACCAAAGATAAAATTGACAATATTTCAGCAAGACCGGATTTTTCCATTTTAGTTTATCCTGTCATCACATTCCAAGATCAATATACTCATGGGGGATCCAGAAAAAACCTATTGGGAGAAAAGCCTTCACAGGAACTCATCGATCGTTTTTCCAATGAGAAAAATGTGAATGCCAATACTCCACCTACTTTTTTGGTTCATGCTCAAGATGATTTGGCTGTTCCAGTAGAAAACAGCCTCCTTTATTATCAGGCTCTAAGAGCCAATGAAGTTTCGGCCTCATTACATCTTTACCCAAGTGGCGGACATGGTTTTGCTTTTGGAATGGGAAAAGGAACTGTGGAAAACTGGAGATTAGTACTTTTGGATTGGATTAAAACTCTAAACTAATGCCGATTAAAGTAATTGCTTTCGATGCAGATGATACACTTTGGTTGAATGAACCATTTTTCAGAGAAGCAGAAGAAAAATTCGCTTCACTACTAGAAGACTTTATGCCAGAGCATGCGATAATCAAGGAGCTATACCGAACAGAAATAGAAAATCTCCAATTATATGGCTACGGAATAAAAGGCTTTATGCTTTCCATGATAGAAACAGCCATGAAAATCAGTGAGCATAAAATGCCGATTTTATTGATAGAAAAAGTGATCAAAATTGGTCGAGAAATGCTGGAAAAGCCCGTTGAACTCCTTCCTGGGGTTGAGGAAGTTTTAAAAAGTTTGAACGGGGATTACAGGATAGTTTTAGCAACCAAAGGCGACCTTTTGGATCAGGAAAGGAAATTGAAGAAGTCAGGTCTGGAAAAATATTTTCATCACATAGAAATTATGAGTGAAAAGAAAGTGGCAGATTTTGAAAAGCTCATTCGCCATTTAGATGTTTCTCCTTCGGATTTTGTCATGTTAGGCAATAGCTTAAAATCTGATATACTACCCGTGCTAGAAATAGGCGGACATGCCATTCACATACCTTTTCATATTACTTGGATTCATGAGCAAATAGACCATGAAATCCAACACGAAAGATTCGCCGAAGTAGAAAATATTTCCTTAGCGGCTGATTTAATTAGGAGGATGTAATTCAGGAATTGACCAAATTAGTTGTATCTCCTTCATTTAAGCCAGTTGCATGAAGAGTGATACCATGCTCCATCCAAGCTTTTAGATTCGCCAACCAAAAAGTCCATCCACCATAACAACCCACAAAAAGTTCCATTTTATGTTTATCGTCAGTAGGGATCTGTTTTTGAATTAAGGTGACTTCAGTTCCCCATTTGCTTTCTTTCAAATGAATATCAACAATGCCTCCAGGGCCAAAAGTAAAGGAGATGAGTTTTTTATTTTTTATTTTCAATACCTCCCCTTCTTCTCGATGTGGCCAATTGTTCCATTTCCAAGAAAAAGTATCCCCTTGCTGAACAGTTTCAATGGGCTTTCTTCCAACTCCGTTTGAGTCTTTGAATTCAGCTATTTCTAAAAACCAAGTTTCTAATAATCGTTTTTGAGTCCAAGCATCAAAGACCAATTGAGCTGGTTTCTGAATATGGATTCTACGGGTGAAAGTCGTCCAATCAATAGATTTTTCCATGGAGCTGATTTAAAGATCAAAAGGCAATTATTTAATTTACACATTATCAGCAAATTGACCAACAGCGAATTAAAATTCATTATACCCTTTGCCTTCCATAATCTTTACAACTGAGTTTTGGATTCTTTTCATCCTAGTACCAGATTGCTTCGCCTGATTGAAATAAATCAAATAGCCTCTTTGTCTACCTGGAGTTAAAGACTCGAAGGCTTTTTTGAAAAGACTATCATTTCTAAAATACGCTAAAAGTTCTTCGGGAAGCTTGGGCTTAGTGTCTATAGAAGAAGTTTTGATTCCTGATTTTTCTATCTCCATTGCCTCTTGGATATAGTGGATAATTAATTCTCTGTTTTCCCTGATTGAGTCTGCATTATAAAATTTCCATAGCTTTCCAGTTCGGCTATTTGGTCCAGCAAACTCTAAAATATTTGCTGGGTCTTTCATCAAGGAACCTTTTAAAAAAGACAAAAAGACACAATCCTTAAATGATGAGAGGATTAGTACATTTTTCCCATTCAAAGTATAGCAAGGCTGCGACCATTTAAGCTCCTCGACCAATTCTGTTGTTATGACATAGCTGCGAAGCAGCAACAATTCTTCTTGCCAAGTGTGAACCTTGCAATGAGGAGTTTGAAATAAGGAGCAACGCCCACAACCACTGGAAAAATATTCTGAGATTTTTTTATCCATTATTTTGGTGGTTTTCCAATTCAATTTTAGATTTTATTTTTTCATTTCAAATTTAGAGATAGCCCAAAACCTATTTAAAGGCATATTATCCGACAACAAACGACTGCTATCGGATACTATCGACTGCCTCCCGACTAATTTTCGACCTGTTACTGAACTTGGGCTCATCAAGTTTTCCTCTGGCGAAAACGATGCATGTCAAATTTTAACTAACAAAAACTATGAACACGCTAAGAAACAAAGTTCAGCTAATCGGCCGTCTAGGCGACAAAATTGAAGTTAAGACTTTAGAGTCTGGAAGGAAATTGGGCAAAATCAATCTTGCTACCAATGAAACTTACCGTAATCAACAAGGTGAGAAAGTAACGGAAACCACTTGGCATAACCTTGTGATTTGGGGCAAGCAAGTAGAAATCTTGGAAAAGTACACCGACAAGGGTTCTGAGCTTGCTGTAGAGGGAAAAATCTCCAACCGAGATTATACTGACAAAGACGGAAACAAGCGATATATCACAGAAATCGTAGTCCACGACTTTCTGCTTTTGGGATCCCCCAAAGGCAAGGAAAAGGCAACGGTAGTGCAAGGTGAGGATGATTTGCCTTTTTAAAAATTAATTGGGGCTGTCTCATAATTCTGTTTAATGTCAGTCTGCGAGGCCACCTGGCATCATGCAGGGGATGAGGGCCGTTATTATCCTTTTAGCCTAAAATCGATCTCGTAAGGTCTTCGGGATACTCAATGTGACCAAATCACTTTGGAGACAGCCCCTTAATTACAATATATTTTTTATTGAAATGTCGGAAACAATGAATCTTATGTTGGACTCTTAAATTTAAAGACAAGGAAGAATTAAAATTCCGCTTGAAATTAGACAGAAGATTCTCTTCTTAAAAAACGAAAAACCCCCGGAACATTGTCCCGGAGGTTTTTTCAAAAAAAACCACCAACCTTAAATCAATCATGCTTTTACCTTACGCAGCTTCATATTTAACTTATCTGCCAGCAAGTACATGACTGGTACGATCACTAACGTAAGGAAGGTCGCAAAGGTTAGCCCGAAAATCACGGTCCAAGCCATTGGACCCCAGAAATCTGCATTATCTCCTCCCACATAAAACTGAGGGTCAAAAGAACTCAATAAAGTGCCAAAATTGATGTTCATTCCTATGGCCAAAGGTATCAATCCCAGTACTGTAGTTATTGCTGTTAGTAGTACAGGACGAAGACGCGTCTTCCCTGATTCTACAATACTTCCTACCAATTCTTCATAGGATAAATATTCTCCATCTTTTACCCCTAATTTCTCCCTCTTTCTATCTCTGACAAGATTGGTATAGTCTATCAATACAATAGCATTGTTTACCACCACCCCAGCAAGAGAAATAATTCCGATACCCGTCATAATCACTACGAAATCCATGTTGAAAATAACCAAGCCTAAGAATACCCCAATAGTACTTAAGACAACTGAGGCCATGATGATGAATGGAGTGGTAACTGAGTTAAACTGCGCAACGATGATCAAGAAAATCAAGGAAACTGCTATAGCCAAGGCTCGCATTAAGAATGCTTGTGATTTAGCTTGCTCTTCCTGTTCCCCCGTAAACTTCACCTGAATTCCATCCGGAACTTCATAAGTAGCCATCAAATTCTTGATCTGTGTATTGATTTCAGTTGGGTTATAGCCCTCCAAGACGTTGGAAAACATCGTGATGACTTTTTCCAGATCTTTTCTTTTCACAGAACCATAGGTAGAACCATATTTTACATCTGCAACAGAGGCTATTGGGACTTCTTTTTTCTCCCCAAATTTATCCCGGAAACCAATCTTCTTATTGACAAGCGTATTGATATCATATCTATACTCGTCCATCATCCTCAACTGAATAGGATAATCATCCTCTCCCTCCTTGTATTTGGATACTTCCAATCCAAAAAGTGAGGTTCTCAATTCAGTAGCAATATTTGAAGTAGAGAGTCCAAATCTCCTTGCCTTTTCTCTATCAATATTCAGCACTACCTCAGGACTTCCCAATGAAAGGTCAGTCTTCAATTCCTCCAAACCGGCTACATTTTGCTTATCCAGATATTCCTTAGTCCTGTTTACAAAAGCAATTAATTGCTCATAATCCTCACCTATAAATTCAATATTAACAGCCTTTCCTACAGGCGGACCATTTCTTTGCTTATCTACTGTAATTTGGACACCTGGATATTTTTCAACCATATCCCGGATATCTTCCATTGCTTTATTGGTATTTACACCCTGTCTATCGATGTAATCCACAAAACCAATGGTCATTTTTGCTTTATGTGGCGTTGCCTGATTGCTTGGGCCTTCTGTTGGATCTCCTGTACCTTCACCAACTTGGGTGATAACCGATTCGATGATTCCTTGATAAGGCTCCAAAGTAACCATTACCTCATCTTCCATTTTATCCACAAACTCATTTGTTGCCTCTATGTCAGTTCCAATGGGAAACTCCACAAAAACATTGACCAATTGTGGTTGATTATCAGGGAAGAAAAGGATTTTTGGTGCTCTGATACCTAATAAGGCAACTGAAAGAACTAAGAGAAGAACTGTTCCACCAAAGAAGAAATATGGCCTTTTACCATGCAAAGCATAATCCAATACTTTTTCATAGAAATTTTCAAGGTTAACCAAGAAAACGGTCTGGAACCATCGAATAGCCTTTCGCAATGCAAAGACATTAAACAAGGTCAATACACAGGCAACCAACATTAATGAACCAAGAGCTGTCCAACCCAATAAATACAATAGTGTAGAGAAAATCAGAAAACTTCCCGCAACAATGATTGGCTTCTGTTTAGGTTTATCCTTGGAAACATCCTCCACTTTCATGTAAAGGGAAGTCAATACAGGGTTAATCACCAATGCTACAAACAGTGAAGAAGACAAGACAATTATCAAAGTAATTGGCAAGTACTTCATAAACTCTCCCACAATGTCATCCCAAAATGCCAATGGAAGGAATGCAGCCAATGTAGTAGCTGTAGAGGTAATAATTGGCCAAGCTACCTCTCCTACTCCCTGTTTCGCGGCTTCGGATGCACTGAGCCCTTCTGACATCAATCGGTAGATATTTTCAACTACCACAATGCCATTATCAACCAACATACCTAATGCGAGGATGAGGGAAAATAACACCATCAAATTCAGTGTGATTCCAAAGGCATTTAGCACCAGGAAGGAAATGAACATGGATAGTGGAATGGCAATACCCACGAAGAGAGCATTTCTGAATCCAAGGAAAAACATCAATACCAAAACCACCAGGATTACTCCGAAAATAATGGAGTTTTCCAAATCGCTTACTTGTAATCTCGTCTGCTTAGACTGATCATTGGTGATGGTTATTTCCAGGTCAGAAGGAAAACGATTTGCCTTGGTTTTATCGATAATAGCTTTGATCTTATCAGCAGCAATAAGTAGGTTTTCTCCTGACCTCTTGGTTACATTGATTGTTACAACTGGAAGGTTTTTGCTTCTGGCATAAGAACTTCTTTCCTTGTAGGTATCTTTGACCTCAGCTACATCCCTTAGATATACGATCTTTTGATTATCCGTCTTGACTATGATATCCAGAAGCTCCATAGGGTCTGAAAACTCTCCATCCACTCTCAAAGAGCGTGTGTAGTCTCCAGCCCGGATATTACCGCCAGAAATGGTCACATTTTCAGATTGTATGGCACCAGAGATATCACTAAAATTCACTCCGGTCGCCTCCATTTTATAAGGATTGACATTGACCTGAATTTCTCTTTCCACGGTTCCGGCAAGATCTGCTTTGGAAATTTCAGCCAACTTTTCAATCTCATCCTCCAAGTACTCCCCAAACTTCTTTAATTCCGACTCCGAATAGTCTCCAGAAATATTCACATTCATTATAGGGAAATCCGAAGTATTTATCTCAAGGACATTTGGGTCCTGATCCAAATCAGTCGGCAATTCACTTTTTGACTTATCCACTGCATCCTTGACATCTTGGATAGCTTTGGATATTTCTACCCCGGGATTAAACTCAATGACTATGGAAGAAAAGTCCTGAACAGAAGTGGATTTGATATCCTTGACATCATTCAGAGATTTCAATTCTTTTTCAATGGGTCTCGTGATGAGATTTTCCATATCCACTGGAGAGTTGCCTGGATAAGGAGTTCCTACATAAACTGTTGGAATTACAATTTCAGGGAAACTCTCCTTCGGCATTGTCCTATATGCACTCAAACCGAGCACGGTGATAATTAAGGTTAATATTACCACCGAGGTAGAGTTATCTACACTCAGACTGGACAGTCCAAATTCCCGAATAATTTTAGATTTTGGTTGCTCAGCCATAATTACAGTTGCGAAATATTTACTTTAAAATTATCTCCTACCTCTCTGAATCCTTTATCAACCAAGGTTTCGTTACCTTCTAGACCTTCCAGGATTTCAGTTTCGTTATTAAATGTTCTACCTCTTTTGATATATCGTTTTTTGGCAAGTTCACCATCTACTATGTAGATATAATCACCCTTGCTATCACTAAGTATGAGATAGCTTGGAACTATTACACTAGATGGATTTTCATAGTCCTGAATCTTCAAAACGGTGATCATATTCGGCTTCACTTGTGGAATATTTGGAAGGAAAACCTCCACTTTGAATGTTCTGTTGTTTGGATTAATAATAGCACCTACAGAGCTCACTTTGGTTTTCAGTTCTTTGCCAATGGATGGAAATGAAACATCCACACTATCCCCCTTAGACAAAACTCCAACATAGGATTCTGATATGTCTGCCTCAATAAATAGGTCGCTCTCACCAACAAACTGAAACATCGGAGTTCCAGGCTGCACCAGTTCTCCCAATCTGATCTGAACTGATTCCACTGTACCATTGAATGGTGCTACCACCATAGATTTATTCAATTGGGTTTTCAAGGAAGCTAAACTTCTTTCCAATCCTTCTTTTCTATTTTTCGCTTCTAGAAACTGTACTTCAGTACCAATTTCCTGCTCCCAAAGTCTTTTTTGTTTTTCAAAAAGTGTTTTTGCCAAATCTAGATTTGTTTCCAATTCCTCGATATTCCTTTGAATAGATTCAGCATCAATTCTTGCCAAAACCTGCCCTTTGGTCATTCTCATCCCTTCAATTGCCGGTACCTCTAGAATTCTACCTCCTGTCTCAGCACTGATGATGACATTTTTCTTCGATAATACCGATCCTGTCACTTCTACAAAGTGCTCAAATTCTGCTTTCTTTGCCTGAGCGGTGGTGATCAAAATAGATTTTTGATTTTGCTTGGCATATTCCGGATCCAGGCTGGCAATTTCCGCTTCCAATTCCAAGATGGAAGCTTGAATTTCGGATGCCTCAGTCCTTAATTTATCCAATTCAGCTTTTTTTGCTTCTACAGATTCATCTGAAGCACAGCCTATCGCAAAAAGGACCACAAGAGTTAGGGGTAATAACTTACTGATTGATTTCATGATTGATATGATAATTATCTCCCTGATAAGGATGGTGGTAGTTTTTATTGGTTTGTTGATAAAATACCCAAGGCTTTTTCCAAATCAACTTTGGCGACCAAGCCGTCATATAGGGCAGTTAAATAATTGATTTCAGCCTCAATTAGCGCAGCATCTGCTTCCACTACTTCAAGATTGGAACCCACACCTTCATTGTATTTGATTTTGGATATGTCATAGACTTCCCGCGCCAATTCCAAATTTTCACGCTGAATTTCCAAAATATTCAAGTCATTTTTCAAATTGGTTTTGGCAGTGTAGACTTCGTTTTTAATGCTTTCTTGCAAAAAGAATTTCTGATTCTCCAACTGCATCATCTGCAATCTGTTCTTTTGAATTCTAGCACTTTTTGAGAGCCCATCAAAGATTGGCACCTTCATAGAAACTCCCAGCAAGGAACTTCCAAACCAGTTTTGCTTATCAAATACAGTATTGAAGGTATTACCGGCGCCTGCTCTCTGCGCATTGGCAATAAAATCAATCTTAGGCATGTATTGAGATTGATTGTTTTTCAGGTCGAGCTGCACCAACTCCAAATTAGTCTGAAGTTGACTCACTTCTACCCTTTCCATTCCCTCCTCCTGAAGTAATGCATTGATTTCTTCGATGGGATTCAGTTGGGACAATGACTCTCCCAATTCCAAATCGTATTCCATAGGAAGCCCCATCTGAAGTTTCAGGATTTGCTCACTTATTTCAAGTGCTGTAAGGCTTCGTTCTAATTGAGTAGCAGTATTATTTCGCTGAACCTGAATTCTAGAAACATCAATTTTTTCCGCAAAACCAGCTTCATTCAATGCCCTAGTTTCAGAAAGAAGCGTATCGATTCTTGCCAGATTTGCTCTGGAAAGCCTGATTCTTTCTTCATTCACCAAAACTCCGAAATAAGCTTTCTTCACTGATTCAATCACGTCTACTTTGGTTTTAACCAAATCCAGATCCGTCAATTGCTTGTAAGTTTTGGCGGCTCTAAGTCCTACAAAGAAAGATCCGTCAAAAATCATTTGAGTCATATTCACACCCAAATTGGATTGATAACTCACGCCAAATCTCGCAGGGATAACATCTCCCGGTACATTGGGATCGCCAAAAGGTGGTTCATTTGGAAGAAAAACAATTGGGATTGCAGGGTTATAATTCAAATCAAAATTACCATTGATCTGAGGCAATCCCGTTGCTGTTGTTTCTTTGACAGTAGCCTTGGAAATTAAGGTCTCTAGTTTGGCATTTTTTACATTGACATTATTCTCAAGAGAATAACTCAATGCTTCTTCAAGGGTAAGCCTGACTATTTCTTGCGCATTCCCATGTAGTACAGGCAAGCTAAGACATAGAAGAATGAGTAAATATTTTTTCATCGCTGGGTTAATTAGCTGAGTTTTGCTTGTTGTTCTTGATATGCTTCACGTCCTTTTTCTGTGAATATTCCGTGCAGAAAATGATCCATCATTTGCATTTGCTCCTCTACCAAATTGTAATTTTCATTATTGAAATTGGAAGGTTCCATAGCGGAGGCAATTTGATTCACCCTCAGTCTGGCTAAAATATGAGCATCTATTTCACTCCTAAAATATCCAAGCTGCTTCCCCCTTTCCAAAATATTGACAAAGTCTGTCATGATTACTTGTTCCTTATGCTCTTCAAAGATTTTCCATGCTTCAGGGAAATATTTTTGAACCTCCATGATAGCAAGAGGATTAATGTTAGTCAAACGCTCTCTCATCATCTTCGAAATTTTCACCAAATGCTCAATGACATCTGTACCTGAGTCCTTTAAAAAGGCCATTTTCTCTTGGTCCCTTTCCAGCATAGCTGAAAAAGTAGCATTTACCAACTCCTTCTTGTCCTTGAATTCCTGATAGAGCGTTTTCTTAGATATACCCATCATTCGGGCAATATCATCCATAGTGGTATTGCGTACTCCATACCTGGAAAATTGCTCAATTGCTACATCCAATATTTTTTCTCTCGTCTCCACTTACTTGAAATTTGAGTCAAAACTACGGAAACTTTCAAAATGTTCAAAGTTTCCAAAGTTTTTTATGAAATAATATTTTGTGTTCGAACTGATACACTATTATAAAGTGTTCGATTTGATACAATTTCATTTGTTTTTAATAGTTTATTTTGCATTTCAAATTACTTTTTTCGGTATCTAAATTTCGTTTATCTTCAATTTTCATTAAAAAATGAGAGTTCTAGACAGTCAATTTGGATCTTTAGCATACAAATCTCTTGGAGATGGAAAGGAGGTTTTTCTTATTTTTCATGGCTTTGGCCAAGATCACAGTGATTTATTGCCGTTTTCTAAAATTCTAAAACCCGAACAGCGCTTTCTTTTCATTGACATTTTTTATCACGGAAAAAGTCAATGGAAAAGTCACGAAAACCCCTTGACAAAATCAGTTTGGGCAGAAACCTTAAAAAGTCTTTTTAAAAAAGAAGAAATCTCGAAATTCCATTTGATAGGTTATAGCATGGGAGGTAAGTTTTCATTATTGACTTATGAATTATTTCCGGAGAATGTTCAAAGTATGATCCTACTTGCTCCAGATGGAATTAAGACCGGAGTATTTTACAGCATCAGTAGCTATCCAGCTTATTTTCATGCTTTATTTAAGCAAATTGTATTCAAGCCTCGTCGCTTCTTTTCTGTAGTAAACGGATTAAGTCAGATTGGCCTTGTGGAAAGTAGTATTTCAAAATTTGTACAAACCCAAATGGAATACAGATCTCAAAGGGCGCAAGTTTATTTTACCTGGAAAACTTTCGGTGGAATTCAACTCCGACTTGGTCAGATCATCAGAAATGCAAGAAAATTAAAAACTCCCATTCTTCTTTTCACGGGGAAATATGACAAAATGGTGACTGCGAATAACCTAGAAAGATTCAGTAGTAAAATCCCTCACTTAAAATCTCATATTCTTCCGGTTGGTCACGGAGGACTTATTCAGGCAACTGTTGAATATTTAAATCAGGAGAAATTAGATGCTTAAACTAATTTCAGAAAAGCGCCCTACAAAAGGTTGGGATAAAACTTAAGGCTTCTAAGAATTCATGTTTGGTAAAATTCATTTTTCAAACAGCTTGAAAATTTTAGTTCCTGCTTGATTCCCTCTTTAGAATATAAGTCCACTCAATTCCTGTAATTTGAAAAACCAGCAATTTCTAAGATAATACAACCGATTATTTCCACCCTCACTTTTTACACTTCAAGCCAATTCCTTACCTTTGCAACTTACCAGCTCAAGGACATGATTTTCTTCTTTGAATCACCTCAAAAAGTAGTCTACGCAGTACAGACTCCACAACCTCTCGCCCAAGAAGACATTACAAAACTTAACTGGCTTTTCGGCGAAGCTTCACCCATCCAAACTCCAGAAGTAGCAGGGAAATTTTCCGGCCCAAGAAAAGAAATGATCACCCCATGGTCTACCAATGCTGTGGAAATCACGGTGAACATGGGCATTCAGGGAATCCAGCGAATTGAGGAGTTTTTTCCACTTGCTGAAGGTGATCAAATTGACCCGATGCTTCAAAAAGCTTATGAAAATCTGGATCAGGAGATCTTTGATATTCATTTGGAACCAGAACCAATTAAGTCTATTGAGGATATTGCGAGCTATAATCAAAAAGAAGGATTGGCTCTTAGCGAAGAAGAAATCGCTTATTTGGAAAATGTTTCTAAACAACTCGGTAGACCATTGACCGACTCAGAGGTTTTTGGTTTTTCCCAAGTCAACTCTGAGCATTGTAGACATAAAATTTTCAACGGAACCTTTATCATCGATGGTCAGGAAAAGCCCATGACGCTCTTCCAATTGATCAAAGAAACTTCCAAAAAGCATCCAAATCGAATTGCATCTGCCTATAAGGACAATGTGGCATTTATCCAAGGTCCCAAAGCGCATCAATTCGCTCCTAAAACCCAGCATCAGGCTGACTTTTTTGAGCAAAGAGAAATTGACACGGTCATTTCCCTGAAAGCAGAAACCCATAATTTCCCTACTACTGTTGAACCTTTCAATGGAGCAGCTACAGGATCTGGAGGTGAAATCCGAGATAGACTTGCTGGGGGAACTGCTTCTATTCCTTTGGCAGGAACGGCAGTTTACATGACTTCTTATTCCCGATCAGAAAAAGGCAGAACTTGGGAAAACAAGCTGGAAGAAAGACCTTGGCTCTACCAGACTCCTATGGATATCCTGATCAAAGCCTCCAATGGCGCATCTGACTTTGGAAACAAATTCGGACAGCCCTTGATCGCCGGATCAGTTTTAACATTCGAGCATGAAGAAGGCGACAAGCATTTTGGTTTTGATAAAGTAATCATGCTAGCTGGTGGAATTGGTTTTACGAATGCCAAATACACCAAAAAGGAAGAGCCTAAAGCCGGTGATCAAATTGTAATCATGGGAGGCGATAATTATAGAATTGGTATGGGAGGATCAGCGGTTTCTTCCCTCAACACTGGTGAATTATCCAATGCAATTGAATTAAACGCCATACAGAGATCCAATCCGGAAATGCAGAAGCGTGTTTCCAATGTGATTAGGGCAATGGCTGAAAGTGAAAATAATCCTATCATCTCAATTCACGATCATGGTGCAGGTGGTCATTTAAATTGCCTTTCCGAATTAGTAGAAAGTACAGGTGGAACCATCCACATTGACCAATTGCCTGTAGGTGATTCAACTCTTTCCGCGAAGGAAATCATTGGAAATGAATCTCAGGAAAGAATGGGCTTAGTTGTTGGCAAGGAAGATATCGCTACGCTAAAGCAACTTTCAGAAAGAGAAAGGGCTCCTTTTTATGTGGTAGGTGAGACCACCGGAGACATGCATTTCAAATTCGAAAATCAAAAGACAGGAGAAAAACCAGTTGATTGGAATTTGGCATACATGTTTGGATCTTCTCCAAAAACCATATTGGAAGATCAATCGGGAAATGCCTCATTCGCAGAAGCAAGCTATGATCCTGAATTGATCAAAGGGTATATCCAAGAAGTATTGCAATTGGAAGCCGTAGCTTGTAAAGATTGGTTAACCAATAAAGTGGACAGATCAGTAACAGGCAGGGTTGCCACTCAGCAAACTGTAGGAGAAATCCAACTACCTCTGAATGATGTAGCAGTAATGGCTTTGGATTTCACAGGCAATAAAGGGATCGCTACTTCAATCGGTCATGCCCCAGTAGCTGCATTGGCCAATCCAGAAGCGGGTAGCAGATTAGCTATTGCAGAGGCATTGACCAACTTGATTTTTGCACCTATCTCAGATGGGCTGAAGGGAGTTTCTCTTTCTGCCAACTGGATGTGGCCTGCTAAAAACAAAGGAGAAAACGACAGATTATACCGTGCAGTTCAAGCAGTTTCAGACTTTGCCATTGAATTGGGCGTCAATATCCCAACTGGAAAAGACTCCCTTTCCATGACTCAGAAATATCCTGACGGAAAAGTGGTTTACTCGCCGGGAACAGTAATTATATCTACAGTAGGAGAATGTTTTGACGTTCAAAAAACTGTAAAAACTGCTTTGAAGCCGGTTGTAGGAAGTAGAATTCTTTACATAGACTTTTCAAAAGACAGTTTCAAACTAGCAGGATCCAGCTTTTATCAGGCGCTCAATAAAGTAGGTACAGATACGCCTACGGTGGTCAATGCCGCATATTTTGCCAAGGCATTTAAAGCTGTACAGGATTTGATCGACCAAACTTGGATACATGCTGGACATGATATTTCATCAGGTGGAATCATCACAGCACTATTGGAAATGTGCTTCCCAACTCCAGAAATTGGATTGGAAGTAAGAATTGATCGACTGGGAGAAAATGATTTGGTGAAAGCCTTATTCGCAGAGAATCCAGGTATTCTAATTCAGGTACCTGACGATCATCCTGTAGAAACCCTGTTGGTTGAGGCAGATATTGATTATGTAGAACTGGCAACAGTTACCAACTCAGGTAAGATTGATTTTCTAGGAAAAGATTTAAGTCTGGATATTGAGCAGCATAGAGATATCTGGTTTAGGTCATCCTACCTTTTAGACAGAAAGCAATCCGGAGAAAAACTCGCGAAAGACCGTTTCGACAATTATAAAAATCAGCCACTTTCTTATGAATTTGCTCCAAATTGGAAAGGAAGTTTTGCTGAGTCTGGAATCAATCCATTCAGAAAAGAAACAGGAAAGGAGAAGGCAGCTATTATCAGAGAAAAAGGAGTGAACGGAGACCGAGAAATGGCTTATTCACTTTGGCTTGCAGGGTTTGAGGTGAAAGATGTGCACATGACAGATTTGATCTCAGGGAGGGAAAATCTGGAAGATGTACAGATGATAGTCTTTGTAGGAGGCTTTTCCAACTCTGATGTTTTGGGTTCAGCGAAAGGCTGGGCAGGAGCTTTCCTTTACAATCCAAAAGCAAAACAAGCTTTAGATAATTTCTATGCAAGACCTGACACCCTGAGTTTGGGAGTATGTAATGGTTGCCAGCTCATGGTAGAACTTGGACTGGTAGGTTCAGAAGATCCTGTTCATAAAGCAAAAATGCTTCACAATGCCTCTCATAAATTTGAGTCCTCCTTTGTCAATGTGACCATTCCAGAAAACAAAACTGTGATGCTTGGAAACCTTACCGGTCAGCGTTTAGGAGTGTGGGTAGCTCACGGAGAAGGAAAGTTTTATTTGCCAAAAGCCGAAAGTGAATATCATATAGGAATGAAATATAGCTATGAAGCCTATCCTGGAAATCCAAATGGTTCTGATTATTCAGTAGCCGGAATAGCCTCTCAAGATGGAAGACATTTAGCTATTATGCCTCATATTGAGCGTTCATTGAAGCCATGGAACTGGGCTCACTATCCTATGGATAGAAATGATGAATTTACACCTTGGTTAGAAGCCTTTGTCAATGCCCGTAAATGGGTTGAGGAAAAGAACTAAAGAGTTGAAAATTATAACCCTTCTGATTAAAATTTCAGAAGGGTTTATTTTTATTTAAAAATTTTGAATGTTTCAGTGAATTGGGCAGACTGAATCTTTAGTAAATAGATTCCTTGTCCAGATTGGATTAAATTTTCATTTAACCAATTTTTGATATCCTCTATATTGAAAAATTGAGAACTTTTTATTCTGCCAGAATAATCTGACATTAATACTATCACGCCATCCTTCAATTTATTTTCGTCTCCTCTATAAGTAATTTGTAGATCGGAATTCCCAACAGGATTTGGAAATACTCGCCAATTTGCATCTAACTTTGGAGGTTCTAATTTGAGCGAAACGGTATTACTATACCCTTCGAATTTATCCTTATTGTAAAGCTTTATTCTATAGAATGCATAACCTTCTTCATTATATAACTTATCATCATAAAATTTAAAATTCATTAAACCCTCTTTTCCAGACTGAACCACAAGGCTATCAAGATTCTCCCAGGATTTTATTTGATTAAGACCTCTCTGCACCACCATGGTAATATCCTCATTCAATCCTGAGATAGACCATCTTAATTCAGCACTATTTTGCTCTTTGTTCCAAGACACCTGTATCCCGCTTAAATCAACCGAGAGAATCCTATATGAAACCCTAATAATCACTTTACCAGCAGATCCAGCTCCTCCACGCACGCTTCCAGCTCCACCTCCAGATCCCGTGAAAGGAAGACCAGCCCCACCAATACCGTCAGAATTCGAATCACCGGGATTTAGGTGATCTCCATCTCCTCCAAGCTTTGTAGACTGAAATACCCCTCCAGTACCTTTACCATATTGTTGAGCTGGATTTCTCCCAGTTGAACCTCCACCTCCTGCGAAGGCATTTAGAACACCGGAAACACCGTTTAGTATTGGTAAAGAAATTCCATTCCCACCACTCCCGGGATTATTATTCCTTCCTTCTTCACCTGGAGTAGCAGCACCGCCTCCACCTCCTCCATTTAGTTGATTGTTATTTTGACGTCTCCCATTTCCACCTTGGTTACCTAAGTTACCAGCGATTACTGCTCCCCCATTTCCTGATCCATTTCCTGGATTGTTGTTGGCGCCTCCTCCACCTCCACTGCCTCCATTTCTACCATCTCTTGCGGAGGAAGATTGAGAGCCTCCTCCTCCTCCTCCGTTAGAGATTAATCCAAAAAATGAAGACTCTAGACCATCTCTTCCAGGGGAATTATTCTGTGTAGAACCAAACCCTCCAGGACCTACAGCAACAGGATATCTTCTACCAACCAGAAGTGAAATTGCATTGCTAGAAGTTATACCACCTGAGCCACCGCCGCCGGCAGCTTCACCAAACCCTCCTCCACCTGCACCACCAACAAGGGTAGCTGAAACATCAATAATTTGTTCATCAGGCAATAATTCTGGTAATATCAAATTATCAGTACAACTGAAAATATAGACTCTATCAAAGCCTGTTGAGGTCGTAATTTCAATCATTTCTACACAAGATGCAGTAGGACAACTTCCAACAGTCGCACCATCAGATAATCCATTTCCAACAGGTGCCTTATTTACATACAGAGGGGAATTGGGAATCTGTAAGCCACTGCCAGAAATAGTTCCTAAATTGGTAATTGTACCCCCAACATTTAAACTATTGCAAACATTATTATTTAACGATCTTATCTGACTATTGGAATTAAGTTGAAGTGTCCCTGAAATGGCTAAATATCCAGCCATTTCAACAATTGTATTTGAATTCAAAATAACTGAGCCTGAAAAATTAGACATGCCAATCAGTTTGATGATGGAGTTACTATTAAATGTAGTGAGGCCTGAAAAATTCACAGTTCCATTTGAAATTAGTGTCGCCGCTGAGCTCACAACCAGTCCACTCCCAAAATTCAATTCTCCATAGTTGTAAATAGATTTATTTGAAGATATAGTTGAATTCCAATTCAATACGCCATAATTGAATATGCTCCAATTACCATTTGGGGAATTTGAAATTGACAAATTTCCATAGTTAGAAAGAGAAGCTAATCCTGAAAGTTGGCTGTAAGCGCCATTCCAAGAAGCACCATCTTCAATACAGATTGAAATATTATTTCTATTATTAAAACTTATATTGGATGTTCTGTCACCCCTAATACAAACCAAAGATCCATTTTGAATAGTACCAGAAGGAGCATTATTTCCATCAATTATTACATCACAAGAATTGCACTGAGCATAAATACTATCTGAAATAAAAATGATTAATAGCAGTATTGTAAGTGCATATATAAATTTATCTTGTTTAAATAGCATCTCAATTTTTATTGAAAAACAAGGAAATTTATATCAGATCATTTATATATCCAAATTTCAATATTAGATTATTTTAATCTTAGAAAATCTAAATCTTATCGTAAAAATAAAATTCATAAAAGCATATAATTAATACAATTTTATTAATATGAAATTTTCCTTAAGTATAAAAAATTGATCTAGTTGAATCTAGCAGGGTATTTTTTATTTATAAACTTCAATTTTATAACACTAAAATACAGGGAATTTTAGACCTAAAAATCTTATTAAATTTTAAAAACCTTTGAATTGCTTTTTCCGTGATGTTCTCGATTCGCATCTGGATCTACTTTATTTCTAGATGAGGATCCCATCTATCAACCAGCTGATCATCCCCATGAAGAAATTCAATTTCCTTGTAATTCTGACTCTTCTAGCCTTTTCACAAATAAGTTTTGCCCAAACAGAAATCTCTGAACAAATCAAAACTGATAGAGACAACCAACTGAAAGAGCTCAATGAAAAGCTCAAAACCAACGAAGAGCTTGTCAACAAACTGACTGAAAAAATTGCAGCAGCAGACAGCAAAAACGCCTCTGATAAGGACAAAATTTTCGATTTGGAAAAACTTCAATTAGCCCTTGATAATAGATTGAAAATATTGGAAGAGGCTCCAAAAACCAAAATCAATCTCAATGGACAGTTGGCGTTTACCGAGCTCTTGAGTATCCAAAGAGATATACAGCCAGTAGAGCTATTTTTAACTTCCCAGTCATTTTTTGATCAATTGGGAAATATTGGGAAAATCCAGCAATACAAATCCTTTACTAGCTGGAAAAATGAATTCGATAAATGGTATGCCAAAGAAGGTCAAAATGATGCCATGGTGGGAGTCCTTCAAAATTCCATCAGTTTGATTTCAACTGCTTCTGCGGCAGTTCCTCTTTACGGAACCATGGTCAATACTGCGATTTCGGGTGTCACCAGCTTAGTGGGAAACTTGAGCAAAAAAGAAAAGGAATTGTATGAAAGATCTCCTGAGATGCTAAGGATTTTGACAGTGACCAGTCAATTTGAACAGCAAAAATCCATCATTGATCACGAATGGGTGTTGATCAATAAGGAGTTGGAGCAACTTCAGAAAGAAAACACCCAGCTTTTAGAGGAACAGATGGCCTATTTTGGCATTGATAAAAACAGGTATCAGAACAGATATCTCAATGCAACTTTGGATGCTGATCGGGAATTTTTCAAGAATGAATGCAGAAAAGCTATTTCAGAGAAAATTGCTTTGTTGGAAAAATCACCCGAGACCCGAGGTAAATGGCTGGGTCAAGTCGAGACCTATATGTACAAAGTGCAATCCCTAAGATTGAGATTTGGTCAACTCACCACCAGAATGCAAGCTAATATTGAGCAATATGAACATTTGATAAGACTGTACTCAGACGCTACCAAATTTCCGGTTGAATTCACTGCTAAAATTACTGCTTTAAACAATCCATTGAATAATCTTAAAAATAAGTTTTACTCTTCCTTTAATCCTGCCAGATACATAGAAGATTCAGCGGTGATGTACATAGAAAGGCAATAAAAAAGGAGAGCCGCTTATTTGGCTCTCCTTTTTAATATAGATTTTTAAACCTCGGGTTCTTGCTGACTCAGGCAGTGAAAGGAGCCCAAGCCCCAAATGATATCAGTAGAATCTATTCCGATGACTTTTCTATCCGGAAAGCATTCTTTCAAAATATCTAATGCTTTCTGATCATTCTCATCTCTGAAAGTGGGAACCACTACGGCTGCATTTCCAATGTAAAAGTTGGCATAAGATGCCGGTAAACGCTGTCCTTCCCAAATCACAGCTTTAGGCATAGGGAGCTCTATAATATTCAGTTGCTTATCATTTTCCAGGCGCATTTTTTTCAGCAAATGCAAATTCTCCTGTAAAATATCATAGTTGTCATCCCCCTTATGCTCTTCAATCACTGTCACAACGGTGTCTTCATTGACGAATCTGGTAATGTCATCGATATGGCCGTCAGTGTCATCCCCTATGATCCCATCACCTACCCAAAGGATATGATTTACACCATAGTAATCGCAAAGGTACTTTTCGATCTGAGCCTGATTGAGATGCGGGTTTCGGTTTTTATTCAGAAGGCAGGCTTTGGATGTTAACAAAGTTCCTTTCCCATTAAACTCTACAGAACCACCTTCCATTACAATTCCGGGTTGGAAACAAGGAATATTCAAATACTCAGCAATTCGAAAAGGAATTTGATTATCCAAGTCATGAGGAGGGTACTTTTCTCCCCAAGCATTGTAATCCCATTTGACCAAAACTTTCTTTTGATCAGCGTTGGGGTTGATCAAAAATGCCGGACCATGATCTCTGCACCAAGCATCATTCGTAGGGAATAAGTGGAAATTAATTTGGTTCATGTCCACTCCTGCCTGATTTAATTGATCGATGGCAAACTGCCTCATCCCATCATCCAGTACATTGATATGAATTTTTTCTCCCTTAGCTACCTCCTTGATAAACTGGGCATATTTTGGATATATCGTATGAATTTTTCCCGGCCAGGAATCCTCCTTATGGGGCCAGCTTAACCACATAGCTCGATGAGGGGCAAACTCTGCGGGGAAATAATATCCCAGTTCTGCAGGAGTGGCTCCTCCAGTTCGGGCAAGTTCAAAAATATCTGCCATGCTTATTCTTCGTCTATTTAGCGCTTGGTAATCTGCTGGTAACTGTCAATTCTACGATCTCTCAAGAAAGGCCAGTGGGTTCTATATCTATCAGAACCGGTTAAATCCAATTCCTCTACATGCACTTCCTCTTCCAAATGTGGTGCTTTGTAAGTCACTCGCCCAAAAGCATTTGACACAAAAGAACCTCCCCAGAACTGCATATCTCCTTCTACACCTGTTCTATTTACAGAAACTACCGGAATGCCATTTGCAACAGCATGGGAACGCTGTATAGTTTGCCAAGCGCCATACTGCTCATCATTAGTCAAGCCATCCTGATCCTTGTGCCAGCCTATAGCTGTAGGATACACCAAGAAATCGGCTCCCTTCAAAGCTGTAATTCTTGCTGCTTCAGGATACCACTGATCCCAGCAGATCAATACGCCTATATTTCCAAACTTGGTTGGGAAAACCTTATAGCCCAAATCACCTGGAGTGAAATAAAACTTTTCAAAATATCCAGGATCATCTGGAATATGCATTTTTCTATATTTCCCTAGATAAGTTCCATCTGCATCCAATACAGCGGTTGTATTGTGATAAAGTCCCTCTGCTCTTTTTTCAAAAAGAGAAGCTACTATCACTACTCCTAATTCCTTGGCTAAAGAACCTAGGCTTTCGGTGGAAGGACCTGGAATAGCCTCCGCCAGTTTAAAGTTTTCATAATCCTCCACATCACAGAAGTAGAGCGATCTAAAAAGTTCTTGAAGCACCACTACCTCAGCTCCTTTTTGAGCTGCCTCACGGACTCCTTTTATGGTTTTATTCATGTTTTCGGTCACGTCCCCTGAGCAACTCAGCTGAACCAGACCTACCTTTACTTTTTTATCAGACACGTCTATATGAGTTTGATTGAATCAATAAGCAAATGTACGGGAGATGGAAGGGAATGGCAAATAGTGTGCACTTGAAGTAAAAGAATTGGAGTAACCTTAACATATACCTTAATTATTGGAGCTTTTTTAAATCCAAAGATTATTTTCTTTACGTTTGTATACTATGATTTTACAATTCCTTATCCCGTTTTTTCTGCTTTTTCAGGGCTTTCATTCAACTACGAGCCAAGCAGACAAAAAAGTTACTGTTATCATTGACGCAGATACTGCCAATGAAATTGACGATCTCTATGCCTTAGTACAAGCTATGGCTTCTGACAAACTGGACATCAGAGCGATCACTTCGGCACAGTTTCACACTTCGCCCATTGCAACAGATACCTCTGTGATGGAAAGTCAGATTATCAATGAGCGATTGGCTCAATTATCCAATCGAACTGACATTCCTCTACCAGTAGGAGCGAATTTCCCGATGACCTCCCCTACAGAACCACAAGTTTCTCCGGCTTCCAACTTCATTATCCAGGAAGCCAAAAAAATGAAAAATGGACAAAAGCTAGATTTGGTCATTTTAGGTCCTTGTACCAATGTGGCTTCTGCAATTGTGCAGGATCCAAGTATCATTCCTTTGATCAGAGTTCACTATCTGGGAATTTGGCATGACCCGGAAGCTAATACTTTTGATAAAAACGAGTTTAATTCCAGAAATGACAAGGTTGCTGTTAACGTATTATTCGACACACCCAATCTTGACTTGACCATCATGTCAGCTACCAGTAGCCAACATCTCAAGCTGGCTAAAACCAAAGCCGACGAAGAATTAAAGGGTAAATCTGAATTGGGAGATTATTTAATCGCTAGATGGGACAATCATAAAAGATGGTGGACCAGAAATGATCCTGAAAAGAAAACCTGGATCATGTGGGATTTGGCAATTATTCAGGCTTTAATAAATCCTGAATGGTCCAAAGTGGAAGAATTTACGACTCCTCCCGAAAATACTCAGCGAATCGTAAAGGTTCACACTTCCATCGATGCTCAAGCCATGGAAGATGATTTTTGGAAAACCATGAAAACTACCTTCCATCAAAAATCTGAATAAGCCCCATTGATAAAAATAACTCCTACCAATCGTAGGAGTTATTTATTTTTTTAATTTACTTTGTGTTTCAAAGTACTTTTAAAATGAGAAATGCACAAGATGAATTAGCTGAAATAAAATCCATCATGGAAAGAAGCAGTCGTTTTCTTTCCTTGAGTGGATTGTCGGGGATTTTAGCAGGTGTGTATGCCCTGATAGGCTCTGGCATTGCTTACAGCCTGATTTATTATCCCAAGCCTCCTTATGGAAAAGCCCTTTCCCTAACAAATCCCGAATATGTCATCAGCAATGTGATGATCACGGGACTTTCCGTCTTATTACTTTCTGTGTTTACAGCTTGGCTGCTAAGCAGAAAAAAAAGTAAGAAAACAAAAGTAAGTCTTTGGGCTCCAGCAAGCAGAAGGTTCATGAGGGCTTTATTTATTCCAGTAATCATAGGAGGCCTTCTTTGTATAGGCCTATATGCGCAAGGACAAGAGCATTTAGTCGCAGCTATCACTTTAATTTTTTATGGATTGGGACTTTTCAACGCCTCCAACTTTACCCTAAATGAGATCAAATATTTGAGTTATTGTCAACTGATTTTAGGATTGATAGCCACATTCTTTCCAGAATATGGGCTTGTGCTATGGGCATTGGGATTTGGGGTTTTGCACATCATTTATGGTGCGATCATGTATGTAAAATACGACGGTTGAGGTGAAAGGAAAATACGATAAAGCATTTGAAAATGTGATCCGGCTGAGGATCATGTCCATCCTGATGGCCAATGAAGAATTTGATTTCAATTCCTTCAAAGAACTATTGGATGTGACTGATGGAAACTTAGCAACACATCTCAAACAATTGGAGAAAAATGAATTTATCGAAGTGAAAAAATCCTTTGTTGGAAGAAAGCCTTTGACTACTTATGCCGCAACCGAAGAGGGAAAAAAAGCCTTTCAGTTTCATTTAACCTTCCTTGAAAATTTAATCAAAGAAAATAAAAGCTAAAAAAATTTATTCATCTACTTTGAATTACAAAGTACTTTCAACTCAAATAATATGGTACGTTTATCGCAGATTAATAGCAAACTAATTGCTCTTGCAGCCGGAATCGGAGCCAGTATTCCATTTTCTATTCTTTTGTTCATTATTCTGACGAAGGAGGATGTTTTTGAAACTTGGATGTTCCTTCCTCTTTCAATCATCCCAATGGGCGCCGCATTGGGCGGAATTTTCTTTTATTTATGCAGTTTCATTTGGTTCTCAGAAGGTTGGAAAAAATTTGCCGCTGTAGTTTTTAGCACCATCATCTACTTTGTATCTATTTGGATTAGCTCAGTCATTGCCTTCAATTTCACCGGTCATTGGAATTAAAAATACTTCTCTACCCCTTACCTCAATTCACTATGAAAGAACAAATTCTAAAAAACAGTCAAAACGCCTTGGAACTTGAAAAACTGTACCGGGCCAACAAATCCCAATTCAAACGAGATTTCAATGAATTGTATCCCAAAAATTTACAAACAGAACTGGGAGAGTTTTGGAACCAGCGATTGAATTATGAAACAGAATCCATTTCCTGGGGAAGCAAAGATGAAATCAAATTTATCATGATTTGTATACTCTTGGCCGGATTGATCGCAAAATTCCCCGCTCTTTTCAATATCTCTGAAGACTTTTTTTTCCCAAGAAATATTGGCTTTATCATTTTTCCCTTCCTGACTGCTTTCTTTGTTTGGAAGAACGAAATGAGCAATGCAAGCAAAGGGATTCTTATTTCCATTTCAGTGCTATTAGCTGTTTACATCAACTTCCTTCCAAATTCGAATTCCAGCGATACTTTAATTTTAGCCTGTTTACATCTTCCTTTTATTTTATGGGGAATGTTAGGCTATGCTTTTACCGGAAACAGCCTTCATCCTAACCTCCAAAAGTTGGCTTTTTTGAGATTTAATGGAGATGTGGCGGTTCTTAGTGTATTATTGGGAATAGCGGGAATGCTGATGACTGGAATGACTTTAGGCCTATTCAGCTTGATTGGTATCAGCATTGAAAAATTTTACTTCGAATACATCGCTGTTTTTGGCTTACCGGCCATTCCACTTTTGGCTACTTTGATCAATAAAAATAATCCTCAATTAGTAGATAAGGTCTCCCCTATCGTTGCGAAGCTATTTAGTCCATTGGTTTTATTGATGTTAATAGCCTATTTAAGCGCAATTCTAATTTCAGGAAAAGACCCTTATAACGACAGGGAATTTCTATTGACATTCAACTTGCTCCTCATTGGTGTGATGGCTTTGATTTTCTTTTCTGTTGCCGAACATTTTCATCAAAAAGAAAGAAATTGGACTACCTGGATCTTATTCTTACTGGCTATAGCCACTATTCTAGTGAACGGAATTGCTCTTTCTGCCATTATTTTCAGAATTTCAGAATGGGGATTTACTCCCAACCGAACCGCAGTTTTAGGTGGAAATATTTTGATACTCGGGCATCTTATGTGGGTCACAGCCCTCCTATTTCAATCAGTCAATAGAAAAACTACGCTTCAAAAAGTAGGAATAGCAATAGTCCAGTACCTTCCCATCTATGTGGTTTGGGCCTTTATCGTAGTCTTCTTATTTCCTTTGGTGTTCGGCTTTGAATAATCCGCATTTAAGCCATTCAAGGAATTGATTTCAGGGAATGATTTAGAATTTAACTCAAATAGGTATCTTAACAGTTTCAAAACCCAAAGAAAAGCTCTAACCTTTTAACAAAAAAACAGATGAAAAAACAATCCATTTTCCACATGGCAATGCTTATCCTATTGAGTATAGGAGTAATTTCCTGTGGATCAAATAGCAATGAAGAAAGCACTGAAATGAGTGAAGAAAACACGAGCGAAACAGAAAGATTTGGAGGTTTAGCACTTTACACGGTCCGTGACTCGATGGCCAGTGATCCCAAGGCCACACTTCAGGCTGTAGCTGATGCAGGATATGCATATATCGAGGCAGCTGGATATGCTGATGGCAAATTCTATGGAATGGACCCAGCAGATTTTAAAGCTTATGTAGAATCTTTAGGCCTAACCCCAAAAAGTACACACATGGGCGGAGTTACTTTAGAAAATGCTGATGAACAAATAGCCGCAAGTAAAGCAGCAGGATTCGAGTATTTCGTCATCCCTGTTCCACCTATGGGTATGTTCACCTTTGGTCCTGAAGGAATGGGAATGAAGGGCACTAAAGAAGAGTTGGTATCCATCTTGAAAACTATCGGCGAAAAATGCTCTAATGCAGGCTTAAAACTTTTATACCACAATCACGACTTTGAGTTTAAGCCTATGGCAGATGGCACTATCCTCACTGACTACATTTTGGAAAATACGGATCCAGCACATGTCAATTATCAAATGGACCTTTTCTGGGTTACGAAAGCCGGAGCAGATCCTTTGGCGTATTTTGAAAAATATCCAGGCCGTTTCAAGGCTTGGCATGTAAAGGACATGAACGCAGAAGGACAGTTTGCGCCAGTTGGAACTGGATCAATTGACTTCGGAAAAATATTAGCACAAAAAGAAAAGTCCGGCATGGTTTATTACCTAGTGGAACAAGATCAAACCTTTGGTTTGGATCCAATGGAAGCTATCAAAATTAGCCACAGCGGATTGAAAGAAATAGGTTTTCAATAATTTCTAAAAACCATAAAAAAACGCCAACTTTTTCGAGTTGGCGTTTTTTTTTGAATACTTCCTTTTTCTACTCTTCAAAAGTAATTCCCTCCGGATTTGCACCCAATTGCTTCAAATTTGTGCTGACAGACTCAATCATGGGAGGTGGTCCGCAGACATAAAATTCCTGAGAAAAATCCACTAAATGCTTTTTCAAAAACTCCATATCAATTCTCCCATGTTCATGTCCATCAAGTTTTTCTTTATCCAAAATGGAAACAAAGTCCTCTCCTAATATTTCATGAAAATAGCTTTCCAAAATCACATCCTTTCTGGTTTTGTTTGCAAAAAAGAGCTTGTTTCCTTCCAACTCCCCCTTACTTTTCAAATGCTTCAAAATGGCGATGAAAGGAGTGACTCCAGCTCCTCCAGCAATGAAAACTCCTTTTCCTTTGTATTGAATTGCACCCCATGAATCATCAATAATCAACTCATCCCCGGGGATAACTCCATCCAGATGATTGGTTACTCCATCGTGGTCTCTGTATGATTTGATTACAAATTCAAGATGATCATCCTCAGGTAAAGAGGTAAAAGTGAAGGGTCTTTTTTCTTGTTTCCATCCCTCCTTGTTAATTGCTACCTCAGTGGCTTGACCAGGAATGAATGAATAACCCTCGGGTTTCTCAACTTTAAACTGTTTGACATCATGGGTGAGGGATAATAAATCTAAAATCTTAACAATGTGTGCCATAAAATGATGATTAAATAGACCGCTACTGTTCCCGAACTTATTAGAAGTTAAACTGAGTAGTAAACTTCAATGAGAGGATTTCTTGATCCAAAATTGATCCGGAGTAGCAGCTAGATTAAAATAAATAATTTACTCTTAAGTATATAAACGGAAATTCAGCTCTTTGTTTCCCGAATTGACTTTTCTTATTGCAGATACATGAAAGAAATATCCTAAGAACTCCAATGGCAATTCCTGTAAAATTCAATTTATCCAAACGATTCCTCCAGTCTTGGGTTAATTATAGAGGAGTAATTGTGAGATCTAAGCATCTCATTTCCAATAATCTTTAAGCTATCATTTTGGAAGTAAATTACTTTCTTGAATCTAATTCGATTTCCCGTTTATCTGAAATTAATGGGCATCCTATGCCAAAGGCCTTATCTTTGGCTTTTATGGATTTGAATCAAGCCTTTCTGGCTGGTCATTCTTAGACTTTATTTTCACCAAAAAACCATCAATGGAACAAATTATATACACCTTAAATGATCTAATCTGGAGTAATGCACTCATTGTTCTCTGTCTGGGAGCAGGTATTTACTTTTCTGTGAGAACAGGTTTTGTACAAATCAGATATTTCAGGGAAATGATTCATTTGCTTTTCTCTGGAAAATCCTCCAAAAAAGGCGTTTCCTCCTTCCAGGCCTTTGCGCTAGCTCTTTCCGGTAGAATTGGTACGGGAAACATTGCAGGGGTTGCCACAGCCATTGGGCTTGGAGGACCAGGAGCAATATTTTGGATGTGGATTATCGCATTTTTAGGTTCTGCATCAGCTTACATCGAGGCCACATTAGGGCAGATTTTCAAGGAAGTTAAAGGCGGTGAATACAGAGGTGGACCTGCTTACTATATAGAAAAGGGACTTGGCATCAAGTGGTACGCCATGTTATTCGCCTTCGTGACTATTATCAGTATGTCATTTTTGCTACCAGGAGTTCAGAGTAATAGTATTGCACTTAGCGTCAATAATGCCTTTGATGTTCCTGTTGAATATACAGGAGGAGTTGTTTGCCTATTTCTTGCTATGGTAATTTTCGGGGGTATCAAAAGAATCGGTAAGGTTGCTGAAATTCTTGTTCCTTTCATGGCAATGGGCTACGTATTGTTGGCAATTATAATCATTGGAATCAATATCACTGAAGTTCCAACCGTTCTGAAATTGATCGTAAGCTCTGCTTTTAACCAAGAAGCAGCTTATTCAGCAGTTTTTGGTTCGGCAATTGCTTGGGGAGTAAAAAGAGGAATTTATTCAAACGAAGCAGGTCAAGGTACTGCACCCCACGCTGCTTCGGCTGCGGAAGTTAGTCATCCGGCAAAGCAAGGTTTGGTACAAGCCTTTTCGGTTTACATTGATACTTTATTTGTTTGTACTGCAACAGCCTGTATGATCTTATTTACCGGTCAGTTTAATGTACTGCACCCTGATGGAGGCTTCTTGGTAGAAAACCTTCCCGGGATTGCGATAGGACCTGAGTTTACCCAAAATGCGATTGCTGTTCACTTCCCCACCATTGGAGCAGGTTTCGTAGCGGTTGCTTTGATGTTTTTCTCCTTTACTACCATCATGGCCTATTACTATATCGCTGAGACGAATTTGAGCTATCTGCAAAAGAATGATACTCAAAAATGGCCAATTCATGTTTTGAGAATATTAATCATTATCGCTACTTTTTATGGCGCTATACGTACGGCGCAAGTAGCTTGGACATTTGGAGATATCGGTGTAGGATTAATGGCATGGTTGAATATTATTGCTATTCTACTATTGAGAAAACCTGCTTTGGAAGCCTTGAAAGATTATAAGAAAAAGAAAGATGCCGGGGAAGATCCGGATTATGATTTCGAAGGAATGAAAAAACATTACAGCAAAAACTAAAAGTAAAAAGGGGAGCAAATCGAAATCTGCTCCCCTTATTTATTTACATCAATCAAAACTATTTCGCAGGCAATACGCTGGCTCTAACTTCACCGAAGCCAACACGGATTCCATCTTTTTCAGCAAAGCCCTTCATGATAACGGTATCCCCGTCTTCTATGAATTTTCTCTCCTCGCCGGAATCTAATTTCACAGGCTTGGTTCCTTTCCAGCTCAACTCCAACATAGAACCAAATGAATCCTCTGTGGGGCCTGAAATCGTTCCAGACGCCATCATATCTCCAACATTGATATTACATCCATTTACAGTATGATGGGCTAACTGCTGAGCTACATTCCAATACATATATTTGAAATTGGAAGTACAAACCTTAGTAGCCTGCTTTACATTTTCAGGCTGAATATACGCTTCCAATTGCAAATCAAAACTGTGATTACTGGTGCACTGCAAATAAGGTAAAACCTCAGGCTCTTGTTTTGGACCAGCTGTTCTAAAATGCTCCAATGCTTCTAATGTAACTACCCAAGGAGATATGGAAGAGGCAAAACTTTTCCCTAAAAAGGGTCCCAAAGGAACGTATTCCCATGCCTGAATATCTCTTGCAGACCAATCATTAAATAGGACAAATCCAAATATGTAATCCTCGGCTTCTTCAGTGCTGATAGAATCCCCGAGTTTGGTAGGTTTCCCTGTGATAAAAGCTAATTCTAATTCGAAGTCCAATCTTCTGGATGGCCCAAAGCCTGGCACATCCATGTCTGGGTCTTTGAACTGTCCTTTGGGTCTGATGATAGGCACTCCGGAAGGAATAATGGAAGAAGCCCTTCCATGGTATCCTACAGGCAAATGCTTCCAGTTGGGCAACAGGGCATTCTCAGGGTCCCGGAACATTTTACCCACATTGGTTGCATGCTCCTTGGAGCTATAAAAATCTGTATAATCACCGATTTTGACAGGAAGAAGCATTTCAGCCTCTTTTCTATTCACCATTACTTTTCCTCGGATCGAATGATCACGAAGCTTCTCATTATCAGCAAGTAGTAGTTCCTGTACTCTTTCTCTAATTTTCTTAGTTTGAGTTTTTCCTAATGAAATCAGCTCATTCAACGCCTCATTGAGGAAAATACCTTCAGGAAGGAACATGTCTGAGAAAAAACCCTCCTGATCCAGCACACTCAAATCAACTATTTTGTCTCCGATTGCAATTCCAATCCTTGGAGACAATCTTTTATTTTTAAATACTCCAAAAGGGAGATTGTAAATAGTAAAATCAGAATTTTTCGGCACCTCAACCCAAGTACTAAGGGGATTCATCGTTGTATCGCTCATGACAAAATCTTTGAACTGCAAATTTACTCTTTAATGAGGAAATGAAAAGGAATAATAAAGAAGAGGATTTGACTTAGCTCATAAAATCCATCATATCAAGCCTCTGAGCAGAAAATAAAATTTGAAATAATTTCCTACTTCTGCCATTTATCACTTTCCTATTGAAAAATGAGAGCCTATCCTTAAATTCCGCATAAAATGCTTTTATCATGATAAAAAACCTCACAAAAACTCTTTTTGTTTCCCTTTTACTCCTGCTGTCTCTAAGGCTGGCTGCTCAGGAGAAATCCATCCTTGATCAGCTTGAAGAAATTGCAATAGTGGATCAAAAGGTAATGATGCCCATGCGGGATGGAAATCGATTAGCGACGGATATTTATCGTCCAAAGGTAGATTACAAGGTACCCATCATTTTTTCAAGAACACCCTACAATTTCAATACTTATGGGGATGGTGAATTGAGAGAAAGAACTATGCAGTCTGCTTTGGAGTGGGTAAAAAAAGGCTACGCTTACGTGGTTCAGAATGAACGAGGAAGATTTTTCTCTGAAGGTGAATGGGATATACTCGGTACACCCTTGACAGATAGTTATGATGCTTTTGATTGGATGGCAAAGCAGGGATGGAGTAATGGGAAAATCGGAACCTTAGGCTGCTCCTCCACCGCCGAATGGCAGATGGCAGCAGCATCCTTGAATCACCCTGCACATGCAGCATTGGTTCCTCAAGGATTTGGGGCTGGCGTTGGAAGAATAGGAGAATATTTTGAGCAGGGAAATTGGTACAGAGGTGGCGCCGGTCAAATGCTTTTCACTGCTTGGCTTTATGGAACCCAGCATGATCCTTTGGCTCCGAGGCTTCAAAAAGGTATTGCTCAGGAAGATTTATTACGCTTGCAGCGCTTTTATGATATGGCCCCTGAGTACCCAAGAGTCAATTGGAAAGAAGCCCTTTCCCATCTTCCGATTCAAGACATTATTAATAATGTTAATGGTCCAAATGGGATTTATGAAGAAATGATCACCCGAAAGCCCAATGATGCTAGGTGGTATCAAGGCGGGTTATATCATGACGATATGCCGTTTGACAAACCGAGTTTCTGGTTTGTATCCTGGTATGATGTCTCTACCAGCCCCAACTTGGCATTATACAATCATGTTAGAAAAAATGCTGTTTCCCAAAAAGCCAGAGATAACCAATACTTAATCATTGCTCCGGTACTGCATTGCGCCTATACAAGAGCTACAGAAAACACGGTAGTTGGTGAAAGAAGTGTGGGTGATGCTCGATTGAATTATGATGAAATAATCACAGCCTGGTTTGATCTATGGCTGAAAAATGAAGACAAAGGCAAGATTGATTCCATGCCAAAAGTGACTTATTACACCATGGGTTCAAACAAGTGGCAGACTTCGGAGGTGTGGCCTCCTGCAAATGCAAAAATGACCACCTATTATTTAGACTCTAAAGGGAGTGCCAATACTAGAAATGGAGACGGTTTATTGTTAGCAAAGCTTCCCAAAACCGAAAATAAAGACACCTTTCAATATGACCCTATGAACCCAGTGAATTCCTACGGGGGAAATGTTTGCTGCACCGGAAATGCTGTTCAAGGTGGTTCCTTCGATCAATCCGAAATGGAATTGAGAGATGATATTTTGGTATATACCTCAGAACCATTGGCAGAGGGTGTAGAAATCTCCGGCTTTATCGAGAGCTTCCTTTACTTATCTTCTGATGTAAAAGATACAGATGTTACCATCAAATTAATCGATGTGTATCCGGACGGAAAAGCTTATAATCTGGATGAAACAATTCAGCGGGTAAGATATAGAGAAGGCTATGACAAGGAAGTCATGATGGAAAAAGGAAAGGTTTACGAAATCAAAATGACTCCAATGAGCACCTCCAATTATTTTGAAAAAGGCCATAGAATCAGAATTGAAGTGAGTAGCTCCAACTTCCCTAGATTCGACAGAAACCTAAATACAGGAGGTAATAATTATGATGAAAGTGAAGGACTCGTTGCCACTAACTCAATCCATCACGGCGGAGTTTATCCAAGCAGAATAGTATTGCCGATGATAAGATAAACCCAACTTTTCAAGAAAAAACTAAAGGAACCTTAATCGGTTCCTTATTTTATTAGAATTATTCAAGTAATAAATAAAATATTTACAATTTATATATGATTATATCCTTCTGTAATAATTTTTAAACTTTTACGAATACAGGGATTGATTTAACTTAAAAATTAATGATATTTCATTAATTAAAAATCAACCATATGTTTAAATCTTACAAACTTTTAATGATCCTACTTTTCCTATGGGGGCCAGTGGGATGGGCAAATGCTCAGTATACGATTTCAGGGACTGTCATTGATGACAGGACGGAAGAACCCTTAATTGGAGCAAATGTGCTAATCAAGGGAACAACAAGCGGTGCAATTACTGATTTGGACGGGAATTTTTCTCTCAATGTGCCGACAAGTCAGGATGCCAGGTTGGTAGTCTCCTCGATTGGCTACTTAAGTCAAGAAATCAGTGTTAACCCTAACATGGCAAGTCTTACCATCAGATTGAAACAAGATGCTACCAACTTGGAAGAAGTAGTCGTTACTGGACTTGCATCTTCTGTTAAAAGGAGTAATCTGGCGAATGCAGTTTCGACGGTTTCATCCCGAGACTTGACAGGGACTACGACCATTCAAACAACTGATGGTGCATTGTACGGTAAGGTAGCCGGCGCAACTATCAGATCGAATGGCGGTGCGCCAGGGGGTGGTTTATCAATTCAGCTTAGAGGTATATCAAGTCTTTCTGGGGCGTCCCAACCTTTAATCATTGTAGATGGAGTTTATATCAACAACGCGAGTCAAAGAACAGGGAGAGCAACTGTGTCTGGAGCTGGTGCAAGCAATCAAGATGATGGCTCGAACAGGTTAGCGGATTTGAATCCAGCAGACATTGAAACAATTGAAGTGCTAAAGGGGCCATCAGCTGCTGCTATCTACGGAACTCGCGCAAATGCAGGGGTAATAATCATCACCACCAAAAGAGGTGCTGAAGGAAGAACCACTGTTTCACTTTCTCAGGATGTGGGATTTGCTGAGCCGTTGAGACTATTGGGAGTGGATGATTGGAGCGAAGAAAAAATCAATTTCTTTTTCCCCGAATCACGAAGACCACTAGAGCTACAAAGATTCCGAGATGCTCAAGCATCCGGTAATTTTGTAGATTATGAAGACTTCTTTTATAATAATCAAGCAACTTTATTAAATACGAGAATCAATATTTCTGGAGGCAGTGAAAAGACCAAGTTTTTTGTGTCTGGAAATATTGTGGATGAAGAAGGTACTGTAAGAAACACCGGTTTTCAGAGGTACTCTATAAGAGCCAATATTGATCATAAAATCTCCAATAAAATAAAACTGGGAGTTTCTTCAAATTATATCCGATCTAATACAGATAGAGGCTTTACAGAAAACCAAAATAATACCGGAGCAAGTATAGGCTATAGCATTGCTTATGTTCCAAATTATTTTGATTTAAGAAGAAATGATGATGGCACTTATCCTGTCAATCCTTACTTCTCTGACAACCCTGTAGCTGTGACTGATCATGGGGTCAACAACTCTATGGTTAACCGATTTATTCAAGCCTTTACTTTAGATATTGATCTGTTAAAAACTGATAATAGCTTTTTAAAGGCACAAGTCGCAGGTGGTTTGGATTACTTGCAAAATTCAACTTTCATTTATTTACCAGAATTTTTGCAGTTCCAGAGGGCTCAGGCAAACCCAGGTGATATATTGAAGGGTAAGCAAGAAAGCTTTAATACAAACTTCCAGGCTGCATTGGTATATAATTGGAACTTGGGCAGAGTCAATATGAACTCTCAAACAGGATTAGTGAGATTAGATTTTCAGGAAAACTCACTATTCAATAGAGGAAGAGGATTAGTTCCTGGACAAACAAATTTGAGACAAGCAGCAATCCAGGAAATCAATCAAGAATTTGATCAAAGGGTACAGGAAGCGGGAGTTTTCCTTCAACAAGAAGCCAATTTTGAGGACAAAATCATTGGCACCGTCGGAGTAAGATGGGATAAATCCACACTAAATGGGAATCCTAACCAAGTATATGCTTTCCCGAAGGCTTCCTTAGCAATCAATGTGGCCAATTTTGATTTCTGGAATATCTCCAAAATCAATTTGTTGAAGCCAAGAATTGCTTATGGTGAAACAGCCGGACCTGTTGCCTTTGGTGCCACTTTCACTCCATTGAACGGAACTAATATTGGGGGACTTCTAGGATCTGTTGTATCAACTCAAATAGGCAACACCCAAATACTTCCTGAAACTGCAACTGAACTTGAATTCGGTGTCGATATGGGAATGTTTAATAATAGAGTAAGCCTAGAGGCTACATATTATATTAAAAACACTCAAAACAATATTCAAAACTTGAATCTTTCGCCTTCCACAGGAGTAGTGACCACCCCTAGCAACGAGGCAGAACTTCAAAATAAAGGAATTGAATTAGGGCTTTCTGGAAATATCATTGAAAAAGCCAATTTCAAGTGGTTCTCAAGGGTACTTTACTGGAGAAACAGAATTGAAATGACACGTCTGGGCATCCCTACTTATCTAGCAGGCGCATTTGGATCTGCTTTGGGAACATTCCTATATGCAGAGGGGTACTCCCCTACCACAATTGTAGGTACTCCAGCGGACCCTAATGTTCCAGGTGGCTTTACTATATGGGGTAATTCACAACCGGATTTCAATATGTCATTCTTCAATACTTTGACTATTTATCGAGGTCTTGAATTCTCATTTTTAGTGGATTGGAGACAAGGTGGGGATAACATTAACCTAACATCATTCTTGACCGATAGCGGTGGCACTACAAATGGTTGGTTTAATGATGACAATAATGACGGCATTCCTAATGGAAGACAAAGGGGACCAGAACCTCACAATAACGCTGGAAGATGGGTGCAAGATGCAAGCTTTGTTAAAATCAGGGAAATCGGCCTATACTATGTAATCCCTCGCTCTACTATCAGCCAATGGTTTGGCAACAGTGTCCAAAACATCAGGGTAGGTGGATCGGTAAATAATGCTTTCCTATTTACCAAGTACGAAGGATATGACCCAGAAACTTCAACCTTTGGAGCTCAGGCTGTAGCCAACAATGTGGATATCGCTCCCTACCCTACCCCTAGGAGAGTTTTCTTTCATTTAACGATTGATTTTTAATCTATTACCATCATGAAGAATAACATAAAAAATATAGCAAAAATGATTGCAGTCGCAGGTTTAATTACTGCTTGTAATCCACTGCAATTAGATGATATACAAGACCCAAATAATCCTTCTATTGGATCTATATCAAATAATGCCTCAAGAGAGCAAATTCAATTTCTTGTAACGGGATTGGAGTCACGACACAGAGGCTATGTAACCAATATTTCACAAGCCTGGAATTGCTTTGGTAGGGAAATATGGTACCTCAATGCTTCAGATCCTCGCTTTCAAACAGATTGGCTTGGCCAAAACGGAAGAACTCCCGACAGGTCCTATTTTGGATTTGGGACAACAGGGGGTGGTTCTTGGGCAGTGCCATACCAGGCTATCAAGCAGGCTGATGTCCTGATTACAGCCGCAAACAATACAAATGCAATTCCTGAAAATGCAAAAAATGCAGTTAAAGGATTTGCAAAAACTATTCAGGGATATCAATTCATGATTCCTGCAAATTTTGTTTATCAAAATGGGATTAGAATTGATGTTTCTGACCCACTTAATCCGGGACCTTTTGTTTCCTATACCGAAGCTCTAGATGCCATCAAAGGCATTCTAGACCAAGGAGATCAAGATTTAGCAGCTGCAGGTTCAGGAAATTTCCCATATACTCTAACAAGAGGCTTTAATGGTTATAATACAATCTCCGGGTTGAGACAAGTTAATAGAGCTATCACAGCAAGATTAAATGCATATAGGAAAGATTGGCAAGGTGTTTTAACTGCTTTAGAAGGATCATTTATGAATTTGACTGGAGATTTAAATGCAGGACCATCCCATCCTTATGGGGCCTCTCCAGACATTTTCAATCCATTATTTTATGTTCCAAATGCTGCAGTGAATACTATCATTGCAGTGCATCCTTCGGTTCTAGATGATGCCACTCCCGGTGACCTGAGAGTTAGAAATAAGTTCTTCCAAAGAACAAACCCTGTAACGGTAACTACGGATGCAGGTGCTTTGGTAGGAACTCACCAGGATGCCAGATGGGCATCGAATGTAACCTCTATTCCATTTATAAAAAATGAGGAGCTTATACTGTTAAAAGCTGAAGCACATGCTAACTTGAACCAAACTAATCAAGCTGTTGAGGCTATTAATATCATTAGAAATGCTGCTGGTATTGGAAACTACTCAGGCGCTACAACTCAAGCCGCCTTAATTGATGAAATTCTTTATCAAAGAAGATACTCTCTTTGGGCAGAACCATGGGGTCATAGATGGATAGATGCTAGAAGATATGATAGATTGAATCAAATCCCGACCAGATATGATGGTGGCACAATCTTTACACAATTTCCTCATCCTCAAGCAGAGTTAAGTTGGGATCAATATAGCGGAAACTAAAAAAAATTAAACACCACTAATAGACCGGAGTTTGAACTCCGGTCTTTTTTTTAATTTCCAAGGTTTGATTTGCTTAGCTTTTACCTGACCATATCCCCAAAATCCCCTATTTTTGCCCTTTCATAAAAATCACCAGAGTTCATGTCTACGATTGCCAGCAAATACGATCCTGCATCAGCTGAATCCAAATGGTATTCCTACTGGATGGAGCACAAACTTTTCTCCTCCCAAATAGATCCCAACAAAGAGCCTTACACGATTGTGATCCCTCCACCCAATGTGACGGGGGTGCTACACATGGGCCATATGTTGAATAATACCATTCAGGATGTCTTGATTAGACGTGCTCGTATGCAGGGAAAAAATGCCTGCTGGGTTCCTGGAACTGACCATGCTTCCATCGCAACAGAAGCAAAAGTGGTCAACATGCTCAAAGAAAAAGGTATTGACAAAAAGTCTTTAACAAGAGAAGAGTTTTTGAAGTACGCTTGGGAATGGAAAGAAAAATATGGAGGCATCATCCTAGAACAACTCAAAAAACTAGGGGCTTCCTGTGATTGGGACAGAACTGCCTTCACCATGGACCCAGGTTTAAGTGACGCAGTTATCTCTGTTTTTGTAGACCTGTATAGAAAAGGCAAAATATATAGAGGAGTCCGAATGGTTAATTGGGACCCCAAGGGAAAGACTGCGCTTTCGGATGATGAGGTAATTACCAAAGAGATTGCTTCCAAACTTTACTATATCAAATACCAAATTGAAGGGAGTGCGAATGAATTTTTGACTATAGCGACTACCCGGCCTGAAACCATCATGGCTGATGTGGCTATTTGCATCAACCCTAACGATCCGAGATTCACCCATCTCAAAGGAAAAAAAGCCATCATCCCTCTAATCAATAGAGCTATTCCTATCATCGAAGATGAATATGTGGATATGGAATTTGGTACAGGCTGCCTGAAAGTAACCCCAGCTCACGATATCAATGATTATGAATTGGGAATCAAACATAAACTGGAAGTAATCGACATCCTCAATGACGACGGCACGCTCAACGAAAAAGCCCAAATTCTTGTAGGAGAAGATCGATTTATTGCCAGAAAGAAAATCGGGAAGATGCTGGAGGAAATCAACCAACTGGAAAAAGTTGAGGATTACAAATCCAACGTTGGTCATTCCGAAAGAACAGATGCGGTCATTGAGCCGAAGCTTTCTTTGCAGTGGTTTTTGAAAATGGAGGAAATAACTCAGCCTGCATTGAAATCAGTAATGGATGACGTGATCCAGCTTCATCCTCCCAAATTCAAAAACATGTATCGTGTTTGGATGGAGAATGTAAGGGATTGGTGTATTTCTCGCCAACTTTGGTGGGGACATCAGATTCCAGCCTTTTACCTTCCAAATGGGGAATTTGTAGTGGCTAAAACCAAAGAGGAGGCACTGGAAATTGCTCAGAAAGAATATGACTCCAAGTACACTTTGGCTGATTTAAAGCAAGATGAAGATGTATTGGATACCTGGTTCAGTTCATGGCTATGGCCTATTTCTGTATTTGATACAGATGTCTTTACTACCGGCAAACCAAATGAAGAACTGAAATATTATTATCCAACCAACGATTTGGTCACTGCTCCTGAAATCTTGTTCTTCTGGGTTGCTAGAATGATCATAGCAGGATATGAGTATTTGGGTGAAAAACCATTTAAAAATGTATACCTAACAGGGATCGTTAGAGATAAATTGGGTAGAAAAATGTCCAAATCATTGGGCAATTCTCCTGATCCTCTGGAACTCATTGCTCAGTATGGTGCAGATGGAGTTCGAACCGGAATGTTGTTTTCTTCTCCAGCAGGAAATGATTTACCTTACGATGATAAGTTGGTAGAGCAGGGAAGAAACTTTGCCAACAAAATCTGGAATGCCTTTAGGTTGGTTAAAGGATGGGAAATCGATCCCAAATTGGATGGTTCAGTGAATTCATCCTCCATTGAATGGTTTGAGAACCGATTCAATCAGGCCTTGGCCGAAATCAATGACCATTTCGAGAAATTCAGAATTTCAGATGCCTTGATGACTACCTACAAATTGGTTTGGGGAGACTTCTGCTCTTGGTATCTGGAGATGATCAAACCGGAATATCAAAAACCAATCGATCAGGCTACCTACAATAAGACCATAGAATTATTTGAAGATATCTTAAAAATACTTCATCCTTTCATGCCATTTATATCCGAAGAAATATGGCATCAAATTAAAGAAAGAAGTGTAGAAGATTCTTTGATACTTGCAGAATGGCCAGAGGTAAAATCCTTCAATACCAAGATTACAGAAGAAGCAGCACAGATTTTTGAGGTAGTCTCCCAAATCAGAAATTTAAGGGCCTCCAAAGGCATGTCTCCAAAAGAAGCTTTGGACCTGAGTATTAATACTCAAAGACCAGAACTTTATACCAGATTTCAGGCTGTATTAGAAAAGTTAGCCAATCTATCTTCGCTTAACTTCGCATCCAAAGTGGAAAATGCCATGAGTTTTGTGGTGAAGGCAGATGAGTGCTTTGTTCCTATGGGTGACAGCATTGATGTGGAAGAGGAAAAAGCCGCTATCCAAAAAGAATTGGAATACACCAAAGGATTTTTGAATTCGGTGATGAAGAAGCTGAGCAATGAGCGTTTTGTAGCCGGCGCACCTGCCCAAGTCGTGGAAAATGAAAAGAAAAAACAGGCTGATGCTGAGGCAAAAATCAAAGCTTTGGAAGAAAGTCTAGAAAAATTAGGCTGATTGATTCTGATCAGATAGTAAATGTAAATGCTCCCGGAAACATTAAATTCCGGGAGCATTTTTTTATTATTCCAAAAACCGAACAGTAAGTTTATTTCACTACAAATTGAAATCGAGCTGCTTGAATATGCACCGTTATCTCTTCTGGCTGACCTTTTAACTCTCCATCAATTTGAAAATTAACTTGGTCCAAATTTTCGATTTTACAGGAGTCCAACTTCCATATTTTCATGGATTCCCCGATTGGTGTTTCGCCTGATACCAAGCTTTTACCAACTTCAAAAAGATGCTCTAAACGCTCCACATCCAGCGTAATCAATTCAAACTTTCCATCATCCAAACTTCCTCCAGGATTGACAATCGCGCCCGTTCCAAATCTATCTCCATTGGCTATCAGAAGCATCCTCGTAGAAACCTCCCAATTTTCATCTTTGGTTTTGATCAGATAGCGGTAAGGCTCTGTTTCAAAAATTTGGGAAAAAGAGCTTTTAATATATCCCATCATCCCCCTTGTCCCCTGCTCTTCAAATTTTTCAATCAAATTGGCATTGAATCCAAAATCTGCCAAATGCAAGCAAAGCTCTCCATTGATATCAATGCCATCCACATTTTTCACCTTTAATTGGCGTAGAGCCTCCAAGCCATCTTCCAATAAATCGATTCCCAAGCATTTGGCCAAGCCATTCGCTGAGCCTAATGGTAAAATTGCGATAGGCAATTGAGTTTGAAGAGATTCTGCTACCAACTTGACTGTTCCATCACCTCCTGCAACTAACAATAAACTTGGATTATGCTTATTGATCTCTTGCCGGATTTTGTCGGCATCATTTTCACCTGTTGTCTGAAAAACTGATAATTCAGCTTGATTCAAATGCATTGCTATCCTTTCTGTCAATTCTTCCAAACTGATAGGATCACTTCCGGATTTTGGATTAAAAATTAATAATGCCTTTTGGTCCATTTTTAAATAATTTGAAGCTTCTCAGCCAATGAAATCGCCTCTTGTGTAGATTGTATAAAATGAAAGTCAAGCTCCTCTTCCATCTCCCTTCTTTCTGGAGACTCAGAATGTTTAGGGTGAATTTCACGAATAAAAACCGCCATGACTCTTTGAGGATATTCATGACAAATTTCTGCATAAATTTCCGGATCATGCTGTCCCGAATCTCCTATCAAAATGAATTTCATCTCAGGAAAAAATCTTAAAAGAAAATGAATTTTCTCCAACTTATGCTGATGACTTCCACCACCGGATTTCCAGATGTTTTTCAAATTGATATGCTTGTCTTTCAGTAAAATCGGACCTAATGGAATATTCCTAAATTGAAGAAAATCCCGTATCAAATCAAATAAGGACCAGTCACTACTGGATACATAAAACATTTCATACCCCTTTTCCCTGACCATTTTTTGATAAAATTCAGAGACCCCTGGAAAAGGTCTTCGAGTATAGGCATTTTTGGAAACAGATAACCAAAACTTCTTACCAATTGCAGTAGCATGAGATATCAAGATTGTATCATCAATATCTGAAATCAGTCCCAGCTTTTTCTCAATTTTTTGAATCTCCATTTCTGAATCATCACAATTCCAATCTGGGTCCTCTGGTTGTACAGACATCATGACTGTTCTCTCTTCATGAAAAGGTAAGAAGCATTCAAAAACACCCTCATCATCGGTACGGACCCTTTCAATTTTCTCTCCTACCTTCACTTCAACCCAAACTCCGGGAATACTGCTGACAGAATACCTTCTAATAGTTGCTAAAATATTCTTGAGAGGATTGTTTTTAGCTCTTGGCCTACTTTGCTTATACGCAGAGATGACTCTTCCTTTTACAAAAAGTTCCTGTCCATTACTTACTGCCAAAAAAGGTTCAACTTGAATTTTATCCAGTTTCCCGATCCACCGGGTAATTACATTCCAAAAAGCCATGTCAATAAGATAATCGAAAGAGGGGAAAAGAAAAAGCCGGGAGAAATTTCCCGGCCTCAATTTAATGTTTCCAATCGTAGCTATCCATTTGTTCCAAACAGGCCACCAAGAGTGATATAGAATCGGCTATATCTTTTTTATGTGCCATTTCTATCACTTGATGCAAGTGTCTGGTAGGAATGGAAATCGCTCCGGCAATTGCCCCTTGCTTACCCATTCTTTGTACTCCGGCAGTATCCGTACCCCCAGCTGTTAAAATTTCTGGCTGCCAGGTAATCTTCTCTTTATCAGCAGTCTGTTTCATAAACTCAACCATTCTATAATCACAAATGGTCATAGCATCCATAATTTTAATAGCAGTTCCTTTTCCCAATTCGGTAACCTTTTCATGCGCCTGCGCTCCAGGCACATCAAATGCAATGGTAGTATCTAAGGCTATTCCAAAATCAGGATTGATTCCATGAGCAGCAACATTAGCACCTCGGATACCCACCTCTTCTTGAACTGTAAAAGTGGCATACACATCATAAGCGGGATTTTTCAACTTTTTCAGTGCTTCGATCAGGATAAACACAGCCACCCGGTTATCTATAGACTTACAATTGACACAGTCCCCCATCTCAATGAGTTCTCTGTCTCTGGTCACTGGGTCCCCTACTGATATGTATTTTTCCACCTCCTCTTTTGGCATTCCCAAATCAATGAAAAAATCTGTGGTTTTAGGAAGTTTATTTCGTTCTTCCTGGCTCATCACATGAATAGGCTTACTTCCCATAACACCAATCAGGTCTTTTTTTCCATGTACAATTACCCTTTGAGCAGTTAAGGTTTTTGGATCAAAACCGCCAAGTGTATGGAATCTCAAAAATCCATTATCATCAATATGCGTAACAATAAAACCAATCTCATCCATGTGCGCAGCCACCATCACTCTTTTGCCGTCAGGATTTTTCTTACCCTTTTTAACTGCTATGACATTGCCCAGATTATCGACTTTGACTTCATCAGCTAATGGTGTCACCAACTCAATCACTAAATCCCTCACACGCTTTTCAAACCCGGGTGCACCTGCGATTTCGCAGATTTGTTTTAAAAGTTTAACGTTTACGTCCATTTCTCTTTATTAAATAGTCTTTCAAATACTCAATATATAAAACACAAAAGGCGCAAAGTGTTAGCTCTGCGCCTAGGTAAATATTTCTTTGTTTTAATATGCTCTGACTGTCTTACCTTCCATGAAATTAACAAAAGCTCTGTTCACCACTCTTGTTCCTCCTGTAGTAGGATAATCTCCGGTGAAGTACCAATCACCTATATGATTTGGAGTGCACTTGTGTAGATTTTCTACTGTTTGGTAAATCACCTTAACCTCCGCCTTGATTTCTGGTGTTGTGACGATCTCAGCGATTTTATCAGATACTTCCTGATCTGCGAATGATTCATAGATGCGCTTCACAAAATTCTCTGGCCCAAGAGGGTTGGCGATGCAAGCCTCATATGTCTCATCCAGGATATTCTCCAATTTTCTCTCTTTCAGCAATGCCAAGGCAGCTCTGAAGGCGATAAATTCCTTCATTCTCGACATATCAATTCCATAACAATCCGGGAATCTGATCTGAGGAGCGGAGGAAACAATGATAATACGCTTAGGACTTAATTTATCAAGGGTGGTCAGAATACTTTTTTCCAAAGTAGTACCTCTTACTATACTATCATCAATCACAACCAAGGTATCAACTCCAGGTTTGATCACTTCATAAGTAGTATCATATACTGAGGAGACCATCACGTCCCTATCGTCATCATTGGTAATGAAGGTTCTAAGCTTGACATCTTTGGAAACCAGTTTCTCAACCCTCGGACGGAAGTTCAATAATTCTTCCAGGTCACCCATATGAGGCTTCCCTTCCAAAAAGACCTCTTTTCTTTTTGCAACCAAATAATCCTCTAAACCTTCAATCATACCCAAGAAGGCAGTTTCTGCGGTATTGGGAATGTAAGAGAAAACGGTGTTTTTCAGGTCAAAATCAATTGCCTTCAAAATCTGAGGAATCAAAGCTTTCCCTAAGCTCTTTCTTTCCTGATAGATATCCGGATCAGTTCCTCTTGAAAAATAAATCCGCTCAAAGGAGCAGGATTTTTTCTCTCTGGCAGGCATTACCTCTGATTCCGCGTAAGACCCGTCTTTATTAATTACCAAGGCATGACCCGGTTGAATTTCTTTGATCGCTTTGAAATCAATGTCAAATGCCGATTTGATTGCAGGCTTTTCTGATGCTACCACGATCACTTCATCATCTGCATAATAATAAGCAGGTCGAATTCCCGAAGGATCACGTACAACAAAGGATGAACCGTTTCCAATTAAGCCAGCCATTGCGTATCCTCCATCGAAATCCCTGCAGGAACGTCGAAGAATTCTCGCGACATCCAATTCATTTTCAATCACATGTGTGATTTGCTCATTGGAGTATTGATGCTTGTATTTGTCGAAAATCCTCTGGTTTTCCTCATCCAAAAAGTGACCGATTTTCTCCATAACAGTAACGGTATCAGTCTTCTCTTTAGGATGCTGTCCCAGCTGAACCAATTTCCCGAAAAGCTCCTCCACATTTGTCATGTTGAAGTTACCGGCCATTACCAAGTTTCGGCTTCTCCAGTTATTTTGCTTCAAAAATGGGTGGCAAGTTTCAATTGAATTCTCGCCGTGTGTTCCGTATCGAAGATGGCCTAACCAAACTTCCCCGGTAAAGGCAATATTTTCTTTCAGCCATTCTGCATCACTAAGTGCATCATGACCTCCTATCTTTTTGGCCTTTTTATACTTCTTGTTGATTTTGTCAAAAATAAAATTGACAGCTGAGGGCTCTACAGACCTATATCTGGAAATGTATCGAGTACCTGGTTGCGTGTCAATTTTAACATTGGCTACTCCGGCACCGTCTTGTCCTCTGTTGATCTGTTTTTGCATCAGCACATACATCCTGTTGGATGCGTAGGCTGCAGTCCCATATTTATCGATGTAATATTGGGGAGACTTGCGGAGCCTGATCATTGCTATGCCGCACTCGTGTTTGATAGCGTCGCTCATTACCTGGGCTTGAGTTTATTTTGACAATTCAAAGTTACAGGTTTTTAGAAGATAATTTGGATTAAAAAAGTTCGGTTTTGATAAAACAGGTTTTTCTTTTTGACTTGTAACAAATACTTACTTTTTCGTAGGTGTTTTTAAGAGGTTTTTAGGTCATTTTGCCCTTGAACTCCCCAGGAAATATTGTGGAATCTAAACCGAAAACAGCCTTGAGACTATTTTTTGGCACATGGCATAGGAATCGCACTAACACAATCAAGCTGATATAGATTCAGCCATCGGATCCGGAAACCGATTTTATAATTATTCAAACCAACATATGAGATCTATCTCGAGGAAATAATCATCTCTGATCAGGATTTTTATTCTCCAATTGAGATATCCCATAACCACTTAAACTATCACAATTATGAAAAAGTCAATTTTAATCGCCGCAGTTTTAATGTCTGGAGTAGCAATGGCGGCACCAGTTGCAAACACTAACTTCAGCCCAATAGCTACCGAAATTCAGGAAGCTAAAGTAAAAATCGAACCAGATGCTCTGCCAGAGCCTGTAAAAACAGCAATAGCAAATGATGCTTCAGTCAGCAGCCTGACCATTTCCGAGGCTTGGCAATGGGCAACTCCAGAAGGAACTTACCAATTCAAAGTTGTCTTCGATAATGGAACTGAAGACAAACTTTCTAAGAAATATGACCAAGAAGGGAATGAAATAAAAGGATAAGTTGCTTTCCCCGATTAATTTAAAAGCATCAGATACTTATCTGGTGCTTTTTTTGTTTTAGCTATGCCAACTAGTTGGACTACAAAAAACCTTTTCTGTATAAAACTATTTTCGGATTCTTGCCTCTTTTGCAAAATCCATTTGATCATCGAAAACGTAATACAAAAGATGAAGAAGATACTATTGGTAGAAGACGATTTGACCTACTCCAGAATCGTCAAGACATTTTTGGAAAAAAACGGATTTGCTGTAGAAGCATCCACCAAAGTAAAGGAAGCTCAGAATATCCTAAACTCAGGAAAATTTGATCTGATTATAGCAGATTTCAGGCTTCCTGATGGAACCGGAATGGAACTGCTCCAATGGTCAAAAAAGGAATTTCCTCAAACCCAAGTAATTCTGATTACACATTATTCTGACATCAGGATCGCGATCAAAGCTATGAAACTGGGAGCATTCGAATACATCACCAAGCCAATTAACCCAGATGAACTTCTAGCTACTGTCAATGAGTCCTTGTCCAGTAAATCCAAGGCACCAGAAGCTATAAGTGATGAAGCTTCCCCTTCCAAGCCAAATCAAAAATCTGGAAGTTCACCCTCTACCAATTTTTATGTCGCGGGGACATCTCCAGAATCTGAAAAACTGGAAAAGCATATCCAATTGGTGGCCCCAACAGATTTGAGCGTATTGATTTTGGGGGAAACAGGGACCGGCAAGGAATTTATATCTCGAAGAATCCATGAGCAGTCGGAAAGAAGAAACGGACCATTTATAGCAATTGATTGTGGTGCTCTTCCCAAAGATTTGGCAGGAAGCGAGCTATTCGGCCATGTAAAGGGGGCATTTACCGGTGCATTAGATAATAAAACTGGGCATTTCGAAGCTGCTCATGGAGGAACCATTTTCCTGGACGAAGTGGGTAATTTAAGCTATGAGGTTCAGATTCAATTGTTAAGAGCAATCCAAGAAAGAACCATCCGAAAAATCGGTGGCAATAAGGAAATTAATATCAATGTCAGAATCATTGCAGCGACTAACGAGAACTTATTATTACAAGCCGGAGAAGGTCAATTCCGGGAGGATTTATATCATAGACTCAATGAGTTTACACTTCATGCAATTCCTCTGAGAAGAAGAAAAGAAGACTTGGAGATCTTTGCTGAGCATTTTCTGGAAGAAAGCAATCAGCGCATGAATAAATCTGTCAAAGGATTTACTTCTGAAGTATGGGAAATCTTCTTGGGCTATGACTGGCCTGGAAACCTGAGAGAATTTAAAAATATTATCCAAAGGGCTGTCTTATTAACCACAGGACCTTTGGTAGAAAAAGAAGCATTGCCTGCCGATTTGAATAATCCTGAATTTGCCTTCAGTTCCAATAGACCAAGTAATACCATGAATCAGGCTCAGGATTTACCTTCTCCAAGAGATTACAAAAGCCAGTGGATTGAGCAGGAAAAAGAATTAATCCAGCAAGTGCTTCAGGACACGAAGTATAATAAATCAAAGACTGCCCGAATTCTCAAAATGGATAGAAAAACCCTTTATAGCAAAATGGAAAAATATGGGCTGAATTAAGAAGCAACGGGGGCTTTGGATTCGATCACTTTGGAAAGTTCTTCTAAAAGCTCCCGAATTTTCTCTTCGAGTTCAACCAACTGATTATTTATACCCTGCTGATTTCCAAGCTTCAATTTATTTTCAATTTTTCTAGCCAAGTCCCCTGACTCGGATTTTATTTGGCCCAATCTGCTTCCCAGCTGATGGCAAATTTCCAAAATCACCTCATAGCGCTCATTAAGTCTAGCTTTCTGAAGCTGTTCCATGTTTTTCCTGGATTCCTGAATCAGGTCTTTTAAAATATCTTTCAGCAAAGCATCATCCCCCATACAAAATTTATTGAGGTCCCTTAAATCAAAAAGGGAGGTTTCGACGGGCTTTTCTTGTTGATCCTCATTTTTAATCTCGTGGACAGCTTCAGGAAACAGTCTTCCTAAAACCAAAACCAAAGCTTTTTCCTGAAATGGCTTGAACAAAATATCACTAAACCCACGCTTAAACATCTTTTCTTTCTCTTCTACAAAGACATTGGCCGTCATCGCCAGTACGGGCTGACCCTTATAGCTAGCGTGATTTTTAAGCATATCAATCACATCAAATCCTGAAAATTCAGGCATCTGAATATCCAAAATAGCCAAATCGAAATCCAATCCTTCAAAACTATCACGGAATGAAGCTCCTCCTTCATAGAGGACAGTTGTAGCTCCAAAATAGCTGAGAATCTGTGATAAATATTGAATACCCACCGGATCATCGTCCACCAGCAAGACTTTCTTGCCAGTCAAATCCAGCCCAAACTTCTGATCATAAATAGGTTTATTCTGAGGAGCTTCCACTGCTTCCATGGGAAGAATTACCTTCATACAGGTTCCTTTATTCTCCTCGCTCTGAGCCTCTATACTTCCCCCCATTAAAGTGGTCAATCTATGTACAATTGCCAATCCTAATCCCGTTCCTCCATATTTTCTGGAAATGGAGGTGTCAGCCTGATCAAATTCTCTAAATACCTTGGAAAGTACTTCTTCGCTCATTCCTATGCCGCTGTCCTCGACCTCCACAGTTAGGGTATCCTCTCCCCACTGTACCCGAACCTCAATCCAGCCATTAGAAGTAAACTTAAATGCATTACTCAATAAATTATTGGCAATCTGCTTCAACCTTAATTGGTCCCCCAGCAACCATTGATTGGATGGCAATTGAATACTCCATCTGAAATCCAGATTTTTCTCTTGGGCTTTAAGATCAAAAAAGTCTTGAAGGGAAGAGAATAGTGATTCAGGATCAAAAGCTTCTTTTTCCAATTTCAACTTTCCTGCTTCCAGCTTAGAAAAATCCAGAACCTCATCTACAATTTCCATCAAGGTCTCGGAAGCAAAGCCAATCATTTTCAATTGTGATTTTTGTCTCTCATCCAATTGACTCTTCTCCAAAACAGATCTATACCCCTGGATTACATGAAGCGGATTGCGGATTTCATGACTCATATTGGCCAAAAACTCCTGTTTAGATCTAGCTAGTTGTTCTGATTTTTGTCTGGACGCTTCTAGATTTTCCTGATATTGACGGTTGATTTTTATCTCTTTCAAGATAGAGTATACCATAAAGCCACTGCCAATTACGGCCAGAACCACGATCACAATTAAGAAAAATGTCACATCGTAGGCTAAACTGTAGGCTTCACTGTTTTTTTCCTCAGACTCTTCTAAAATTCTTTTTTGCAAAACTCCCAACAGTCCCTGAATAGTGGAAATCACTTCACTTTGCTTGATAGAAAGATCAGTTTCCATCTGTGCCAAGTTCTGTCTTTGCCTACTTTCTTCCCGGTAAATCTGATTGATAACCGCTCGGATGTTGTATAAAATACTATCCAAAGTACTGGATCCTGGAGCAGCACTTCCCTTCGAATTCTGATTGATGAACCCCAGTAGTTTATCAATTTCCGGCGATTTGGCGATCTGTGGAGAGGTAGGATTGATCTTACCCACACTATTTTTTCCCGCACTGATAGGCGCCACTGAGGAGGTCTGCCTCAACTCATTGATAATGGCATCTCTAGGGTTTAATTGTTGGAGAGGTTGATTTTCCAAAATCTCCGCTCTTCTTCTGATGCCGATCTCTACTTTTTTGAGTGCCTCTCTTGAAAAATTCCTATTAGCTAGATTACTTTTTACTTCGTATAGGTTTTCATACCCCTGAATCAAAGAAACTAAATTTGCCCGGATCAATCGAACCTCTGTTAGTTCAGAGGTATCAGCTGCCAATGATTCCAAAATGTCCAGTTTGGACTCCAGAAAATTCAAGGTGGAGTCTTTGATTCTAAAATCTCCTTCAGGGCCTAATCGCTCTATTTGAGTGATTTGGATAATTTCTGCCTGAAGTTCATTGAGTGTATTGAGCTTTTGGTTGGGTTCGGAGAGTTGCCCCATTGTCGCCAAAAGTCGATTCAGGGTATAATAAGTTAACCCTGCTACTCCTATCAGAAAAATAGCAGCTAAAAAGAAGCCGATAATCACTTTCCCGGCTGTTATAACATTGGGCGTTTTTTTAGTCATAGCTCGCCCTTAAAGACCAAGAACTATTCCAGACTGTTTAAAACTTCAGCAAAATATATCCCTGAGGCACATAGGTAGTAATGGTCGTTAATGCAGAATGGGCAATCTGCACTCCTTGCCACAAATCTTCTTTCTTTATATTCCTAGCCACCATAGATTGTCCGCAAACATAAAACTCTGCTCCTGCTTCTTTCAAAGCTTCATAAACCGCCAAATTCGGATTAGCGGAATCATATCTCGTCTGATGCCTATCATCATTCAATAAGGTGAAAATAGCTCCTCCGTGTACCACTACCTTGACATGTAGTCTATCCTTAGTTACTCCAGCCAAGCCATGCAAATTCATCATACGGGCTATATTATCTACCCATCTGGATATTTCTGCAGGATTATCAGCTCCTGAAGTCAAATCGACTAAGATCTTATATTCCATGGATCCATCCGGCCTTTCTGTAGCCTCCGGTATCTCATAGATTCCTCCAAAACCTTTGACAATTGGAAACTGGGCAGTTTGAGCCAAGATTGTATTTAATCCTAAAAATAGGAAAAGGAATGCGGTAGATAAAAGGTGCTTTTTCATAATCAATCAATTGAGTCGAAATTAACCAAAAATAAAACTGATTGAGTGCCATTAATCAAAAAAGCCTCTCCAAAATTGGAAAGGCTTTGTGCGCACGAGAAGATTCGAACTTCCACACCCGTAGGGCACCACCCCCTCAAGATGGCGTGTCTACCAATTTCACCACGTGCGCGGTTAGGGTCTGCAAAAGTAGAAAGCCAGCCTATTCAAAGCAAATGCTTTCTAACCCAATTTCTTTTATCTGTAAACTTTTTTCTCTGCAGCCAAAAGGGTATTATATAGCAAAGAAGCAATGGTCATTGGCCCTACTCCTCCAGGAACAGGAGTGATAGCGGAAGCTTTTTCAGCCACTTCATCGAACTTCACATCACCGATCAATCTGAATCCAGACTTCTTGCTAGCATCCTCCACTCGATGAATTCCCACATCAATCACCACAGCGCCTGGCTTTACCATATCAGCAGTTACAAATTCTGGCTTCCCTAGAGCAACAATCAAAATATCAGCGGTTTGAGCTATTTCTTTTAGATTCTGAGTTCGGCTATGGGTCAAGGTGACGGTGGCATTTCCAGGATATCCATTTCTTGCCATCAAAATACTCATCGGGCTTCCTACAATATGGCTTCTGCCAATAACCACACAATGCTTACCAGAAGTCTCTATATTATATCTTTTCAAAAGCTCCACAATTCCATAGGGAGTTGCCGCTACATAAGCTGGCCAATTCAAGGCCATCCTTCCTACATTGGAAGGAGTAAAACCATCCACATCTTTCTCCGGCTTGATCTTATCGGTGACTTTTTCCACAGAAATATGCTTAGGCAAAGGAAGCTGTACGATCAATCCATCAATGTCGGGATTTGCATTGATCTCTTCTACTTTGGCCAAAAGTTCCTCTTCAGAAATAGTGTCATCCAATCGCACCAAAGTGGATTCAAAACCGATTTCATGACAAGCCTTTACTTTGGCTCCCACATAGGTTTGGCTAGCTCCGTCACTTCCCACCAGAATAGCTGCCAAGTGAGGAATTTTCCCTCCTTCAGTTTTGATCTCAGCCACACGTGCTGCGATTTCATTTTTGATGTCTTGGGAGGTCTTTTTTCCGTCGATGATTGTAGCCATTTTGATTTTGATTAGGTTCGAGAACTTCGAAATTCATCATTCTAAATTCGATGTTCGATATTTTTATATATTATTTCTTTCCGCAGTTTCAATACTTTTCACGAAGATTGAAATCAGCTGATTACTCTCGCTAATTAATGATTCAATTCTTTTTGAATCTGAATGCAGATTTGATTTTGCAATAATTTTTAGGGCAACTCTGCTTTCTCGAAGTTCCTTTAATACAATTTTCAACTTATGAATAAAGTCCTTTCTTGATTCTCCGGACTGAGCTTCGCCGTAATTTAATGCGGGTGATGTTCCACTTCTCAAAAGCTGATTTGCCATATGGTTACCAGCTTTCGAATTGATCATAGAATCTGTAAATGAAATTACAGCAGATGCAAATTCAATCAAGCGAGACTCAAGATCATATTTTCTTTCCATGATCGATTCATCATTTTGATTGCTCAAAATTCATTGTCTAACTGAGATTTCTAAATATCGAATGATGAACATCGAATGTCGAATATCGAAGTTTTGAATTGCCTCGTAAATCGTAATTCTTAAATCGTAAATCGTTAATCCCTAGTCCAGCTTCAGCACTGCCATAAACGCCTCCTGAGGAACCTCAACATTACCGACTTGCCTCATGCGTTTCTTTCCTTTTTTCTGCTTTTCCAGAAGTTTACGCTTTCGGGAAATATCACCACCATAACACTTCGCCAGTACGTTTTTACGTAGGGCTTTTACAGTTTCTCGGGCAATGATTTTCGTTCCGATGGCTGCCTGAATGGCGATTTCAAACATCTGACGAGGAACCAATTCTTTCAATTTTTCGCAGAGTCTTTTGCCCCATTCGTAAGCTTTATCACGGTGCACGATCGCAGAAAGCGCATCAACTGCTTCTCCATTAAGCATCACATCGAGACGCACCATGTGAGAAGGCTGATATCCTTTCAATTCATAATCCAAGGATGCATATCCTCTGGAAATGGTTTTTAACTTGTCGAAGAAATCAAATACGATCTCGGCCAAAGGCATATCGAAGGTCAATTCCACCCGATCTGCAGTCAAATAAACCTGGTTTTTGATTTGACCTCTTTTCTCCATACAAAGCGTAATCACAGCGCCAACGTATTCTGAAGCTGTGATGATGGAAGCCTTAACGAATGGCTCTTCAATATGCTTCATCTTGGTAGGATCAGGCATATCTGAAGGAGCATTGATTAGCTTGTAGGTATCATTGGTCATCAATGCCTTGAACTGCACCGAAGGAACCGTAGTGATCACGGTCATATCAAATTCCCGCTCTAATCGCTCCTGAATGATTTCCATGTGCAGCATTCCCAAGAATCCACATCGGAAACCAAATCCCAAAGCAGCGGAAGTTTCCGGTTCCCAAACTAGGGAAGCATCGTTGAGTTGCAGCTTTTCCATGGATGCTCTCAACTCCTCATAATCCGTGGTATCTACAGGATAGATCCCGGCAAAAACCATAGGCTTCACATTCTCAAAACCCTGAATGGCTTTCTCGCAAGGGCGTTTGATATGGGTGATGGTATCCCCTACTTTAATTTCTTTAGCCACCTTTACCCCAGAAATAAGGTAACCTACATTTCCAGCACTCATGGTTTGCTGAGGAATCTGATTCAGCCCTAAAATACCGATTTCATCTGCCTCATATTCCCTTCCGGTATTGACAAACTTAATTTTATCGCCTTTGCTGAAGGTTCCGTTGAAAATCCGGAAGATCACTTCCACACCTCTGAAAGGATTGTAAACGGAGTCAAAAATCATCGCTTGTAGCGGTGCATCAGGGTCTCCTTTAGGCGCTGGAATTCGAGTGACAACAGCCTTCAAAATATCATCTATCCCTATTCCTGTCTTTCCAGAGGCCAAAATAATATCCTCCCTATCACAGCCAATCAGGTCAATTACCTCGTCTGCCACAGATTCAGGATCCGCTCCGGGAAGGTCAATTTTATTTAAAACAGGAATAATTTCCAGGTCATGACCCAATGCCAAATACAAGTTTGAAATGGTCTGCGCTTCGATACCCTGAGAAGCATCCACAATTAGCAATGCACCCTCACAAGCTGCAATCGATCTGGAAACTTCGTAAGAAAAATCCACGTGTCCCGGAGTATCGATGAGGTTGAGTATATATTCCTCCCCTTCATGGGTGTATTTCATCTGGATGGCGTGGGACTTAATGGTGATTCCCCGCTCTCTCTCCAGATCCATGTTATCCAACAACTGGTCCTGCATATCCCGATCAGACACTGTCTGAGTCTCTTGCAGCAACCTATCCGCCAATGTACTCTTCCCATGGTCAATATGGGCGATGATACAGAAATTTCTTATTTTTTGCATGTTCATTCTGCGCGCAAAATTAGGGAAAAAGAAGGAGAAAATTAGAGGATTATACCTGAAATACGGATTTGTCGAAATAGAAAAGAAATATAGTTGAAATAAACTTCGCTACACCAAGTGAAATATGCCTTCGACGAAATAACCCAAACAGTTCAGGACTCCTTGATTAGATAAATATTTCATTCACCGAAGGTGAATATATTTCAATAGTATTTCTACTGTATTTCGACCTCTGAGATTTAGCTTTTAACTTTACCCCGAAAATATTTTAATCCATGAAATCCATAGCCGAAAACAAAAAATCCCAAAACATCGCCGAATACATCATCTATCTCTATCAACAGGAGGACTTGATTCGGTCTTTTCAGGGTAATTTGGAGGAAATCCGGCAATATGTAGTTTCTCACTTTCCCGTTGAAGAAAAGGAAAAGAATACCATTTTTAATTGGTATCAGGACTTCAGAAATCAAATGGAGAAAGAAGGAATTATGGAGAAAGGCCATTTGGAGGAAAGTAAAAAATTGGTTGCTGAGCTTTCCCAACTGCACTGGCAGTTACTTAAATCGGATCAAACCTATTTCCAAACTTATCAAAAAGCCAAGCCTCATATTCTACAAGCTGTAATGGAGGCTGATGGGAAAGACCTGGGAAATGAAATCCAAATCTGCCTCAACGGGGTCTATGGACTTTTGCTTTGCAGACTACTGGGCAAGAAAATATCGGATGAGCAATTGAAATCAGCTGAAGCCTTTGGTGAAGTTCTAAGCTTATTGAATTTGGTCTATCAGCAGGAAAAGGTTTCTAGAAATTGATTTGAAAAAGGATCGATTCATACGTCAATAAACTCCCAAACACTCCTATACCCTCCCTTTTCTTCAAAATACCCAAGCAGTGAATCAAAAAAAGGATTGATAGCCAAAGTACTGCTATCTCCAATTAAAACTAGCTTCCTTTTGGATCGGGTAATAGCTACGTTCATCCTTCGTTCATCTGCCAAAAAACCAATCTCTCCTCTCTCATTGGACCGAGTCAGTGAAATGATCATCAAGTCCCGCTCCTGCCCCTGAAATCCATCTACAGTATCAATGGTGATCAAATCGGCAAAAGCCTTCAAATTGGGATAATCATAAGTTTCAAAGATCAATGTTCGTAAGTATCTTACCTGGGCAGAATACGGAGCAATCAAACCTATAGTCCAGCCGTTTTCCTTAAATTTTGAAATGCCGATCCGCTTAATCAGTTCATTTAAATACTTGCAGGTAAAGCTGGCTTCCTCAGGATTGAAGGTGCTAAGGCTTTCCTCCTCTTGCCGATCTGAATACCCAGCTCCCGCGGTATCTATCCACTCCAAGACTGCTTCATTTTCGAATACATGAAGGTCTGTATTTTTAGCAGCTTTCAATTTCCCCCCATAAAAATACTCATTGGAGAACCCCATGATTTCGGCTTTCATTCTATACTGAACCTGTAAGAGCTCCGCCACTTGAGGCTTTCTTTGAATGACTTTTTCCATCAAAGTAATCGCTAAACCTTCTTTTGCAGCTTCAAAGGATTTGATTGTGGGTGGGAGTTGTAAGTGATCACCAGCAAAAACCACCTTTTTAGCCTTCAGGATTGGAATCCAAGTTGCTGCTTCCAATCCCTGGGCTGCCTCGTCGATAAATACCACATCAAAGGCCATCCCTTTCAAGTGATAGGACGAGGCGCCAACCAGCGTACAGGCAAAAACTTGTGTTTTTTGAAAAATGTCAAAGGAAATATATTCTTCCAGATGCTTAGCAGCTTCCCGGATTCTCCCCACTTCATCAAACAACAACTTTCGCTGTCTGCGCTCTTCAGGTCCAAAATTTCGCTTGTATTGTTTGGCTAGCTTTAGATACTGATCAATTTCCTTTCGAAGTTTTTTCAGATCTCTGTAACTTTCATGAAAAGCTGTTTTTGCATCCAAAGTTTGGTTCAAAATCTTTTCCTCCACTCTCGCAGGATGACCCAATCGGAGAGTAGAGATTCCTGAATCTGTCAACTTTTCTACCAATAAATCCACCGCAGCATTACTAGGGGCACAAACCAAAACGGATAATCCTTTTTCTGTAGCTTCCGAAATAGCTTTGATCAAAGTAGTGGTTTTTCCTGTTCCGGGAGGTCCATGAATTATCGCCACATCCTTTGCATTGGCGATTTTTAGGCAAGCTTGGTTTTGGGAAAAGTTTAAACCTTCCGATTCACTTCTTGTGTTTTCTGAGAATATTGGGGTTCGCGATCCCAAGAGCGTTTCTTTCAACTCTTTAAGCCGAAGATTATCTGCCTCAATGACTCTTTTCAAGGCAAATTCCATCTCTCGATAGCTGGCCTCATCAAACAATAAGTCAACACCCAAACGGCTGCTATCCATCCATTCCGGGAGTTCATCAGCCTGAAGCGTAACAATCATCGTGTCTTTTTTTACTTGATTGATCACTCCATTCACTCGGTTTTCAGAAGAGGCATAGCCATCTTGGGTTGAGAAAAATGCGACAGATTTTCCGGATTGAAAAGCAGAGTTTTGGCTTTGATCCAACTTTTCTATTTCTACCAAAAGTCTCTCTCCCATTCCTATTTTAGCCTTTTTCACCTGAATAGGATGCCAAGTAATCCCCTCTTTTTTCTTATCCGCCAGAGAAGTATTTAAAAACTTTTTCTTGTATTGAGCCAGGTCTTCTTGCCATTCTTGCTTCAAAAGTTTCAGCCCTTTTTTTAATTCCTCTGTGACTTTGTCCATCAATCCGTATTTTAGGCGAAACTAATCAAAAGGCAAAGAGTTTCTAAGTCTAAACATTCTATGAATTTCCTCGCACATGCATTTCTGTCTTTTAATGAAGAAAAGATTCTCGTCGGGAATTTCATAGCTGATTTTGTAAAAGGGAAACAGATCAAAGATTTTGAAGAGGACATTATCTCCGGAATCTTGTTACATCGGGAGATAGATTACTTTACCGACTCACATCCATTGGTCAAAGCAGGGCAATCCTATCTTAGACCAAAATTTGGACACTATTCCACCGTGATTACGGATATCTTTTTTGATTATTTTCTGATCAAAAACTGGAAAAACTATTCCTCAATCTCTATAGAAGATTTTATCCAGAAGACCTATTCAACATTGGATGGGTATGAAGACATCTTCCCGGAGCGCTTTGCAAAGATGTATTACTGGATGAGAAAAGACAATTGGCTATTGCACTATGGAACTGTAGAAGGCATCAGAAGATCACTGACTGGCATGTCCAAAAGAACCACCTTTAATTCAAAAATGGAGGAAGCTCATTTGGCCTTGTTAGACAGGGAAGCTGAATTTGAAGTGATTTTCTTCGCTTTTTTCAAGGATTTAGAGACTTTTGCCTACGGAAAACTACTGGAATTACATAAAGCTCATGATCGTCATTAAACCGAAAGGATCCACTTACTTTTCATTGGGAATTATTGTTGTCGCTCTTTTGGCAGGTCTGATTCTGATCCTCAGAGATTTTGCTTACAAGGGTTCTTTTGGCCTATGGTTTTACTTGATTGCTGCATCTTTGATCACTTTAGTGCTATTGATGCTGTTGGTAAAAATGCTTGCGGGTTTTCGTTTTATCACTGCTGGAAGGGATCAAATTATCGTCAAACTTCCTTTAAGAGGATTTCAAAAAGCCTACCCCATTGCTGAAATTTTAGCTTGGGAAGAAGAAGTAGTAATCGCGAATAAAAAGGAATTCAAGCAATTGACTATAGCATTTTCAGACCAACAGTCAATTTCTGTCTCCAACCATGAGCATCATGCCTATCCTGACCTAGTTAATTATCTTGTAAAAAAAGCTCCTAAGAAAAAGGTGAAAAACAAAAAAGCCTGATTGCTCAGGCTTTATCTTATCGTTGGTTTCTGAAATTCTTATCGTAAAGTTCGATACTTTCCCGAATAATTCTCAAAGCATCTTCCTTACCTAGGAAATCCTCCACTTTTACTTCTTTATTCTCGAGCTTCTTATAATCTTCAAAGAATCGATGGACTTCCTTCATCAAATGAGGAGGTAGCTCATCGATATCATTGATATAATTCACAGACTGATCTCCGGCAGCTACAGCGATAATTTTATCATCTGCCTCTCCGCCATCCACCATGCGCATCACGCCTATGACCTTAGCCTCAACTAGGCACATGGAAGGGATATCTATTTGAGAAATAATCAAAATATCCAAAGGGTCATGATCCTCACAGAATGTTTGGGGAATGAATCCATAATTGGCAGGATAGTGCACGGCAGAGAATAGAACTCTATCCAGCATCAACATTCCTGACTTTTTGTGAAGTTCGTATTTACCTTTACTTCCTTTGGGAATTTCCACCACTCCCATCACATATTCGGGAGCATCTTTCCCGATATTGACGTCATGCCAAGGGTTAATCATAATTTTTCTTTTTGTTTATAAAAAGTGAGGGTGCAAAGATACGCTTTCCTCCTAAAAACCCCAGAAAAGTATTCTTAATTCAAGCTCGGCAGTACTACTCTAACGGTAGTTCCTTCATTTAGAATAGATCTTAACTCGATTTTTCCACCCAATTGCTCGACAGCTTCTTTGACCATGTAAAGTCCCAAGCCTGTTCCTACATTCTTCTGGGTAGCTCTTGTAAACAAGTTGAACACTTCCGGATGATGTCGGTCATCTATTCCAATCCCATTATCTTCCAGCATGATGATAGCCTGTCCATCTTTGACATCTATGGTAATAGAGATCTTCTTTTCCCCTTGTTCATTCTTCTGGAACTGCACTGAGTTGCTAAATAGGTTATTCAAGATTACTCTGATTTTTGCATCATCAGAGTAAAAAAGCTCATCTTGATTAACCTGAGTCAAAACATTAAACTCAGATAGATTGAATTTTGCTTTGTAGGCCTCCATTTGCTGTCCAAGCACATCCCTGAATTTGATCTCAGTTACTTTATGGTCAATCTTGGTAGACCTATAGAAATCTAGCATTTTGTAGATAAAATCATCCAACTTGGTGGTGGCAGAATCTATCATTTCAAAATATTCCAAAATATTGGGATCGGAGACTTCCATTTTCGCCAATTTTGAAACACCGGAAATACTCATCAAAGGTCCACGGAGCTCATGAGAAAGACTGTAGACAAATTGATTCATTTCGGTATGCAGCTTTTTCAGGCGTATATTTTTCTCTTTTAACTCCTGCCTCATGAAATAAATATCCGCGGCATTTTTAATGGAGTTCTTAATTTGCTCGATATTCCATGGTTTATCAATGAATCGATAAACTTCGCCCTTATTGATCGCATCGATGACACTGGCGATATCGGAATACCCTGTGAGCAGGATACGAATTGGGTCGGGATTGATTTGAATGAGCTTTTCAAAAAATTCTGTACCTGTCATTCCAGGCATGCGCTGATCCGCAATTACTACATGTATCTCCTCAGTCTGGGCAACTTGCAAACCTTCTTCTGCATCTATGGCAGTAAAAACCTTGAAATCTTTCCTTAGCGAGGCTCTAAATGATTTGAGGTTGTTATCCTCATCATCAATATAAAGCACATGTATATGGTTATTCATACTTGGATGAGCTTTGATAAATAGGTAGTGTAATTATAAAAGTTGTCCCTTGACCCACTTCAGAGTTTACTTCTAAAGTTCCTTTATGATTTTCAATAATAGAATAAACAATTGAAAGCCCCAAACCTGTGCCTTTCCCAACTGCTTTGGTAGTGAAAAATGGTTCAAAAATCCTCTGTTTTACATGATCTGGCATTCCTGGGCCATTATCCTCGATTTCCACCACCACATGATCTCCCAAAGATTTGGTGCGGATTTCAATTTTTGGATCTTTGACTGTATCAATATGATCACTCAATGCATGAACTGCATTGTTGATAATATTCATGAATACCTGATTGATTTTTCCAGCCAGACATTCCACCATAGGAAGTTCAGCAAAATCCCTGACAATCCTGATTTTACCAGGTATTGAGCTGTTCAAGAGAATAATTGTACTATTAATCCCATCGTGGATATCCACTTTCTTGACATCCTGCTCGTCAACTCTGGAGAATAAACGGAGACCTTTGACAATTTCCACTGTACGCTTTGCTCCTTCTTCCATCCCTTTGAGGAGTTGATCTACTTCGTCCAGTACATAATCCAGTTCTAATTCCTCTTCCAGGTCTTTCGCTTTTTTCTTGGACTCCTCCTTGAATTCGTTCATACCAGTTTCACGGTAGAACTCGATCACTTCCATGATATCTGCAATATCCCTTTTGAGTGGGGTAATATTTGAACTTACAAAGTTGATTGGGTTGTTTATCTCATGTGCAATACCAGCAGTTAACTGACCCAGTGAGGCCATTTTTTCCTGACTGACTAATTGACTTTGGGTATTTTGAAGATTTCTTAGAGCCTGTTCCAATTCATCCGTTCTGATTCTTACTTTTTCTTCGAGCATGGTATTCTGCTCACGGATCAATTGCTCATTTTCTTTCAATACTCTTAGGCGTTCTGCCTGCTCTTTCTCCTTCTCTTTCTTTAAAATATTAATCTTATCAGCAAGTGCGAAGGAGAGTAACACAACTTCCAATGCAGAGCCTAAAGGCATAATGTAGGCAGTCAAATCATTAGTTGGTATGATTCCCATTTCGCTCAAAACGAAAAGGAAAATACCTAACATAAACACAGACCAAGCTAGCAAATAGTATCTAGCAGGTCGATAGCCTTGCTTCTGAACAGCAAAAGCTGCCAATAAAACATATAAAACGACTATACTTTGAGTTACCAATAAGGTCTGATAACTCACTGTGATGGAAAAGAAAAAGGCGTTAACTAAGATAAAAGCATAGACGAGATAGATAAAGTAAAAGCCCTTATCCAATTTGGGTATGAATTTATCTGTTGACAAAAACACTCTTAAAAACCAAATCCCAACTATACTAACCAGAGATGAAAAAATAACTCCAGATCTCAAGTTTAACCAAACCACATTGGGCCAGAATATTTCCTGTGTAAAACCTAGTATTGATGATTGCGCAAACCACACCAATACGGTGTGAATCACATATATGAGATATAATTTATCTCTTACAGAAAAGAATAGGAATAAATTATAAAAGAATAATCCTACAATTACACCAGTAAATATCCCAAATAGTATATTCTCTCTATTTATCAGGTTCTCTAGATAATTTCTATTCGTTATCGTGGATGTAATAATCTTTTTATTTACACTTTTAACTTTTAAAAAAATCTCAGAAGTTTTTCCTATCGGGAGATTTATATCAAAAATTATTGATTTGGATAAAATCGGTTTTGAATAAAAATCTACTAATCTACCTCCTACATAGGATTCCAAAATCTCATTTTCGCTTACAACAAATAATTCTAAGCTATCCAATGAAGAGTTGTTGATGTAAAAATATTTTCCTTCTTTTTCAGAATTATTCTCTACAACATATTTCAACCATACTACATCATTGTTGATTCCGAAATTTTTGCTTTGTTGATCTATTTTAGTGAAATCATTTCTTTCAATGATTTCCTGAAATTTGATGTCTTTATCCTCTTCTAATATCAAGTATTCATACCTATCAAGAAGAACTATTTCTCCATTTAAGATGACAGGGTTTAAAGCTTGAAAAAAAGCCCAAATAAAAGTAATTATCGAAATCATGGTTTAACTCTCCAGTCAGTATTTTTAATTTTCAATTGATAGGTAATTTCTACTGGCCCTTTCAAGGTTTCTTCAACCCTGGTACATTCAAGATTTTTTCTTAAATCAAGAATAAACTCCCTTTCAACTGGGAGAGCTAAAGGTAAATTTTCTACATCCTTCAAAACTGCCAAAGTTGCTACTAAATCCAGTTTCGGGTAAAAAAAAGTACCATTATTACCAATGTTTTCCTCAATCTCAAAACCCTTCTGAAGGGTAGGTTTTAAGGTATATTCCGCACAGAGAGCAAATAAAGTCGGAACATTTAATTGCTCTGCAATTACTAAAGATGTCCTCGAAAGAAAAATGGCACCTATACCATAACCTGAAATCATTCTACTATTCCATAATCCTCCGATTTCCCCCGTCCCTCCTCTTTCTCTATATTCTCCGACTAATCCAAAAATTTTAGAATCAACTGGTGCAATTGCACCTTCAAGAGGAAGAGGAAATTCTGTATCGGCTACGTGTATTCTTAATCCGCTTACTACTTGTCCAGTAGAATTATCGTGAACAGTTACCACGAAAACGAATGGGTTATATTTCCAATCATTATTGGAGGAAGTTACCTTGGTGACACCATATTCTTTAAGAACATTTGCATGTCCTTCAATAAACATATCACATATTTCAGGCTCATCAACTGCCCTAAATGCTTTAAAGGTGAACATCAGTTAATGGTAATTAATGTATCTTCGACTTCCCTTCTATAGGATCTCATACTTGGCTCTCCTCCGAAATTAAGTCTAAACATAAATAATTCTTCATTACTTTTTTCCCTGTTGAACAAAGTATTGAATTCTGCTTTGTATTTTTTGATCATAGTCACCTCTTCTTTAGTGAAGCCATGGTCTTTTTCCCTAAGAGTTTGGTGAAAAATAAACATTGCCGCTGTCACTGGCTGAAAACTAATCTCCATCATGTTGGCCTTGATCCAAATCCGCTGAAGAACCTTTCCTGCTTTAAGGTATTCTTGAGGAGTAAATTCTTTTCCTTGCAGCAAAAACATGGCGGAACTTGACATGATTGTATCATGGGAAATTTTGGTGAGGCCATAGCCCATCAGAAACTTCCTGAAAAAACGAACTGTCCTCGGATCTTTTAATAAGCCCATTGCAGCTCTTTCCGCCCCACTCAATTCCAATGTTGCTATATCTATTCCATCCCGACTTTCTCTTGCTTCCTTATCATTCCATCTTACTTCATTGATAAAATCTTTAAGTCCCTGATCGTGAAAAAGGCGCATTCTATCCATCCCGCCAATGATGCCGGATAGCTTTTCCAAGTCCGACTTTGCGGAAATATGCTCCATCGGCATATCTTCTGCCAACGCATATCCGTGAAAAAGCTGGATCTGCTCAGGTGTCAAATCTACCTTGGATGCATTCTTTCTATTGGTACATCGGATTGCCACTCCATCTACCAATTCTCCATTATGAACTTTGATTTTTTGATTATGCTTAACTATAAAGCGTATGCTTGCAATCAGATCTTCCTCGAAATCCTGTATGTGTTCAATGATTTCGATCTCAATTCCTGATTTTGCACAGTGGAGTCTGATATTTTCAAGAGCCGCGCCAAAAGCAATCAAGGAACCGGTGCCTTTATAATCCAGCATGGAGTGACTTCTTTCCTTGTCATGGAAAAGGTGCAAAACTCCATTTTGATCGAACACCCATATCCACGGTTGAATATTTCCCCCTGAAGGAGCCAAATTGGCAAATTCAACCAATCCATTAAGTTCTTCCTTGTTTAGGACGTAACCTGATGGAATGATATTTTTGGGAATGCTACCTAAAAAATCTCCATTCTTAACTGGAACTACCTCTCGCTCTTCTTGAATTTCAGGAAGATCCAATTTGATGATTTCGTCAAGATCCACGAAAAATCTTCCCGAATCAACCGGTTCACCCACCAATAACTTTCGAGCAACATGAGCCACTGAAGCCCCACCCAGAAAAACTGCAGAAGCTAATTGTGGCCAACTGCTAATAGTTTGCCCAACCTCCAAAAGTGAAGCTTTCATCCTCGGAGAAAGAGTATCTACCCCAGTCATCTTCAATCCAATGGCAACTTTCTGCTTATTGGTCAGATTTTTTAGCGTATCTAAATTTATATCTCCCAGGTACCCATGAAAAATTGGCCTCTCCGGCTCCAAATCAAATCTTTCTATATCTAACATTCCCCGATCAGATGTATCCATCATTAGAGGAATCTGATATTTCTGGGCTGTTTTTCGGAGTAGAATTTTGATATCCAAACTATCACACTCATCGATAATCAAATCCAACTCTCCCTGCTCTGAAAAAAATGAGTCAATATTTTCTTCTGTGATACCATCTCGAAATAGAGTTAACTTCAGATAGGGATCGATCTCTGCAATTTCTCTTGCTGCAATAACTATCTTCTCTACTCCCAAACTTGTAACTCCAGCTTTTAACCTATTGAGATTACTCAATTCCAAATGATCAAAGTCTGCCAAACGCATTTCTCCGCAACTTCTTTCCAAAGCCATGGCTAAAGCAATGCTTTGCCCAACAGAGAGTCCTACTATCCCAACCTTTTTCTTTGCGAGCTCTTTTTGCTCTTGAGGAGTAATTTTATAATTGTTTCTGAGTGTTCTAACCCGAATAAATTCTTCTTCAGGCAAAAGATGAACTAGCGCATACTTCCAGGGATAATAAACCCAATTCCCATAAGACTCCTTGGGATTTTCTTCAAAAAAATTCTCAATCTCTGCTTTTAACTCTTCCTTGGAAAAAGTTTTTGCTGGATGCCGTGATTTGATTAAATCGCCAACCTGACTATTGATTTGATTGATTACCTGAATCTGAGGGTTATTTTTCAAATCAACTATTTTCTCCTGATCATCTCGATTTCTGGGATTTAAAATAACCGGGTATACTTGATCGGACAATGAATAGCTTGGTGTGGTTAACATCTAATTTAGTGTGCAGATTGGGTGATATGCATTGTAAAGTTAGTTTTTGATTTCATTTCTCAAATGAAAATGAAAATTATTTTTATAGGAATAACCTATTTTATCCATATCAAGTTTAAGGCCACAATAGAATTTGTTTGTTTTTAAATAAAAAAAGCAATTATTTAGAATTACGATTAACTTGTATTCAAGTCAAGAATTGAATGGAAACCAAGGCAGAAGAAAAAATTAAGATTTTATATGTAGATGATGAAGAGAATAATCTTCAAGCATTTAAAGCTACATTCCGAAGAGACTATAAAATTTTTCTCGCTATTTCTGCCAAAGAAGGACGTGAGATTTTAGACAAGGAAGAAATTGACATTATCATTACCGACCAAAGAATGCCAGAGGAAACTGGCGTGGAATTTTTAGAATCAATCATCCCAATTCATCCAAATCCAATAAGAGTATTATTAACAGGGTACACAGACATACAAGCTGTAATTGATGCAATTAACAAAGGTCAAGTGTATCATTATCTGACCAAGCCTTGGGAAGAAGATTACCTCAGAACAGTCATCAAAAACGCTTTTGAAATCTACACATTACGAAGAGAAAACGAGCGCTTGACTCAGGCTTTGATCAAAGCAAATGATCAATTAGAATTTTTATTGAGGCAAAACCTCCTTTCCTAATCAATACCTCGCAGCAAGGAGTAATTGTAATTCTTTGTGAGTTAAATCAAATTTCCTTGCCAAATAAGCATTGGTTAAGCTTCCCCTGTAAGTATATACCCCTCGCAGAAACCATCGGTAATTAAAAATCATTTCTTCAGCACCACCCAAATCCGCCATTTGTAAAACAATTGGGGTGAAAATATTGCTCAAAGAATAGGATGCAGTACGCGATACTCTGGAAGCAATATTAGGTACACAGTAGTGAATAATATCATGTTTCAAATACACAGGGTCACTGTGGGTTGTCATCTGTGCAGTTTCAATGCATCCTCCCTGATCAATTCCCACATCAATGATAATGCTGCCATGCATCATGTTGGCAACCATTTCTTCACTGACCACCACCTTATTTCTTCCTTTCTCTGCTCTCAGGGCACCAATCACCACATCAGCCTCTGCAAGAGCCTGAGTTAGGGTCAAATTATCAATAGTCGAAGTATAAACCTGCTGACCCAGCAATTGCTTCAACCTACGAAGCTTGTATATATGGTTATCAAAAATTTTAATATTTGCCCCAAGTCCTAAGGCAGTTCTAGCCGCATACTCCGCCACCGTGCCTGCACCTATAATCACAACCTGAGTAGGTGGCACACCCGTAACACCTCCCATAATCAGTCCTTTACCATCGTTGACGGAGGATAAATATTCCGAAGCTATCAGCATCACAGTACTGCCTGCGATCTCCGACATGGCTCTTACCACCGGCATCCCACCTACTTTATCCTCTAGGTATTCAAAAGCAACCGAAGTGATCTTTTTGGCATTCAAAGCCTCAATAAACTCTTTATTCTGCTTTCCAATTTGCAGAGCTGAAATCAGACATGCTCCCTGATTCATGGATTCTATTTCCGTTAAGCTTGGCGCATCAACTTTCAGTACTACTTCAGATTGAAAAGCCTCCTTTGAAGAGTAAACCACCTTCGCTCCTGCATCTGAAAAATCTTGATCTGAAAACTTGGAAGCCAGTCCTGCTCCACTTTCCACAATCACATTCAGCCCGTTGTTGGTCAGTAATCCTACTGCTTCCGGGGTCAATACGATTCTTTTTTCTTCATCAGATTGCTCTTTGGGTATACCAATAGTCAGCCCGCCCTTCCCTCTTTTTACTTTGGCAGGAGATTCTTTTGGAATTAGTCCAACAGCGGTGAGTTCATTAATCTGAGTCGACATCCCGATAATGTTGAAGTGTGATTTTTCTACTTGAAGTAGAATAATACTCAATTTTAATCAATAAAAAATGATCTGGAATAAAACCTCCCAATTTTTCGGCCCATTCCATCCAACAATAATTCCCGCTTTCAAAATATTCCTCCACTCCTATATCCAAAGCTTCCTCAGGTTTTTCCAGTCTATAAAAATCAAAATGATAAATAGGAGCTTTTCCAGAAAGCTCATAATGATTGACTATCCCGAAAGTAGGACTGCTTACCTGAGATGCAAGTCCAAACTTTTCACCCAATGCTTTGATCAATGTAGTTTTTCCAGCACCCATATCGCCCTGAAACACCCAAAGCTTCTCGTTTTGGGCAAAATCAATAATCCATTGGGCTATTTGGTCCAGCTCTTTTAACTCGTAAATCTTACTATCCAAAACTCTCTATTTTGCTGTGAGATAAACGATCGGAACGATCATTTCCTCCAAAGATACGCCACCGTGCTGAAAAGTATCCTTATAATAGTTCACATAATAGTTGTAATTGTTTGGATACGCGAAAAAATAGTCCTCCACAGCGAACACATAACTTGAGGAAACATTAAGCTTGGGTAGCTTGGCATCTTCAGGTTTCCTTATTTCGAAAACCTTGCCTGCTTCAAAATTCAGGTTTTTCCCTTGCTTATATCTTAAGTTAGTAGTCACATTTTTATCCCCAATTATTCGGTATGGCTTATTGACTCTCTTGGTTCCATGATCAGTAGTGATGATTACATCTGCTTCTGCCAGTTGAATCTTTTTCAACAGATCAAATAAGCTACTATGCTCAAACCAACTTTTGGTTAGAGAGCGATAAGCCGATTCATCAGGAGCAAGCTCTCTAATCATTTTCATATCTGTCCTCGCATGAGATACCATGTCCACAAAATTATAAACTAGGACATTTAACTCATTTTGAACCAAAGAGTGAAACTGATCCAAAACAGCCTTTCCTTGATTGGCTTGAATTATTTTATGATATGAATGCTTCGCTTGTACCCTGCTTTTTTCTAAGTTAATCTTCAACCAATCTTCCTCGAAATTATTTTTCCCTTCATCAGAATCCTCATCTTCCCATAGGTTGGGATAAAATCTAGCCATATCCATAGGCATCATCCCGCTGAAGAGCGCATTTCTAGCAAAAGCCGTGGTGGTAGGAAGGATACTATAATAGGTTTCCTTTTCCTGAATATTGAAATATGGAGAAACTAAGGACTCGATCTCTTCCCACTGGTCCAACCTTAAATTGTCAATCACAATAAAGAACAGAGGCTTCCCTTCTTTGACCTTAGGGAACACTTTCTTTTTCATCACTTGATGGGAAAGCAAAGGTTTATCTGTGTTTTTTTCTTCCAGCCAGTCTAGGTAGTTGTCTTTGATGAATCGGGCAAAAGACGCGTTTGCTTCGGTTTTTTGTGACTCCAAAACTTCCTGCATGCTCTTATTTTCAGTATCGTCAATCTGAAGCTCCCAGTAGGTCAATTTCTTATAAATATTTGCCCAGTCCTCATGATCCTCTGCATCTCCAAAGGCCATACTGATATTCATAAAATCTTGCTGATAACTCAAAGTGGTTTTCTCTTCTATCAACTGTCTGTTTTGAAGAATCTTTTTCACTGAAAGCCAAATTTGGCTTGGATTCAATGGCTTAATCAGATAATCAGCTATTTTACCTCCAATCGCATCATCCATGATATGCTCCTCCTCACTTTTGGTGATCATGACAACTGGAATCTGAGGCTTAATCTGTTTGATTTGCTGTAAAGTTTCCAGGCCAGTCATCCCTGGCATATTTTCATCTAGAAAAATGACATCAAAATTTCGTTTTTCGACTTCTTCTATCGCATCTATGCCAGAATTAACGGTAGTGATAGCATAGCCTTTTTGTTCCAAAAAAAGGATATGTGGCTTCAAAAGGTCAATTTCATCATCGGCCCATAGAATATTGGATTTTTGCGACATAGCGGATTCCGTTTCTTTTAAAATTATAATTACTTTTGGGTAAACAAAACAGGCCTCCTTGAAAAGCCAGAAAATACTCAACGATCCCGTTTATGGTTTTATCACCATTCCGAGCGAGTTGATTTTTACAATCATTGATCATCCATATTTCCAAAGATTACGCCGGATCAAGCAATTGGGTTTGACAGATTTTGTCTACCCCGGTGCTTTACATACGCGATTTCACCATGCTTTGGGTGCAATGCACTTAATGAGCATCACTTTGGATAACCTCAGGAATAAAGGTACCGAAATCTCAGACCCTGAGTATGAAGCAGCTTTAATTGCAATTCTGCTTCATGACATAGGTCATGGCCCTTTTTCCCATGCATTGGAATATAGTCTTTTAAAATCAGTTCCGCATGAGGAACTGTCATTACTGATTATAGAACTCTTAAATCAAGAATTAAGTGGCAAACTTGATCTGACTTTAAGAATCTTTAAGAATCAATATGAACGGAAATTTTTCCATCAGCTGGTTTCCAGTCAGTTGGATATTGATCGGCTAGACTACCTTCAAAGAGATTGTTTCTTCACGGGTGTCTCTGAAGGTACGATCGGGGCAGACCGTATCATCAAGATGATGGATGTGAAAGACGATCAGGTAGTCATTGAAGAAAAAGGGATTTACTCTATAGAAAACTTTCTGAGCGCCAGAAGGCTAATGTATTGGCAGGTTTACTTGCACAAGACTACCGTGAGTGCAGAAAAAATGCTGATAAACCTGATCCAAAGAGCAAAAGACTTAAAAATCAGGGGTGCCAATTTCCCAATTTCCGAGGAGTTTGATTATCTATTGGGCAATGAACATACCTTACAGGATTTTCAAAGCAATCCTGATTTATTGAAGATTTTCTTGGAGTTAGATGATTTGGATCTATGGGGAGCTATCAAACTTTGGAAAAAATCGGATGATTATGTTCTCAGAAGTATTTCCAGGATGTTTTTAACGAGGAATCTTTTCAAAATAAGCCTGAAAAATGACCCTTTTACAAAAAAGGAAATTGAAAGCTCAAAAAGAAAAGCGATTCAAAAATTAGGGATTCCTGAAGAGGATTTGGATTATTTCTTTTCCCATGGAACTGTGAGCAATTATGGATATTTGATCAAAGACCGGATTAATATTCTTACCAAGAAAGGAAAAGTAATTGACGTGGCTCAAGCGGCAGACTTGCCTAACATCAAAGTGATGAGCAAAATCGTCGAAAAACACTATATATGTAAAGCCAAAAGTCTAATTTAGACAATCAATACATTTGCTGTATGGAATTTACTTTAAGGCAGTTAGCCGAATTATTGAATGGAAAAGTAGAAGGCGATGAAAGCTTGACAGTGAGCCGTCTTGACAAAATTCAAGAAGGCCAAGCGGGCGGAATTAGCTTCCTTTCCAATGAAAAATACGAACCCTACCTTTATCAAACTCAAGCTACTGCAGTTATTGTTTCAGAAGGGTTCAAACCTTCAAAAACCTACAAGACCAATCTGATTCGGGTAAAAGATGCCTATTTGGGATTTACAGCTCTTCTTGAAGCTTACGCCCAGTTTTCAAAAGCGTCTTTTTCGGGAGTAGAGGAGCCAAGCTTCATGGACGCAAGTTCCAGTATTGGAGAAAATCACTTCAGAGGTGCATTTTCCTATATCGGAAAAAACTGCAAAATCGGAAATCAGGTTAAAATTCATCCTCATGCATACATTGGAAACAATGTAGAGATTGGAGATAATACCATCATTCATTCTGGCGCCAGGATTTGTACCGACACCAAAATTGGTAAAAATTGTGAAATCCATCCTGGTGCCGTGATAGGCTCGGATGGTTTTGGCTTTGCTCCTCAAGAAGATGGATCATATAAAGCTATCCCGCAAATAGGAAACGTAATCATAGAGGACAATGTCAGTATTGGAGCTAATTCAACTATTGATTGCGCAACCATGGGCTCAACCCTAATCAAAAAGGGAGCGAAAATCGATAATCAGGTACAAATTGCCCACAACGTTGTAATAGGTGAAAATACTGTTATTGCTGCCCAAACAGGAATTTCAGGATCCACAGAAATTGGAAAAAACTGTGTTATCGCCGGAAAAGCAGGAATTGTAGGCCATATTAAAATTGCGGACAACACTACTATCGGAGCCAACACGGGTGTAAGTAAGTCCATCAAATCACCTGGGCAAACATTATTTGGTTACATAGGATTTGACATGAAACAGTTTTTAAAGTCTTATTCTATATTCAAAAATTTGGACGACCTAGAGAACAGAATCAAAGAACTCGAAAAAAAGCCTTAATTTTGCGGCCCTAGCATTTAAATGGCTAAGAAATAATGAAAGTAAAACAGCACACTATAAAGAAACAGGTTGAATTGTCAGGAGTTGGCCTACATACAGGAGTCATTTCCAACATGACTTTTTTACCTGCTCCACCCAATCACGGTATTAAGTTTCAGCGAATAGATTTAGAAGGAATGCCTACTGTGGATGCAGACTGCGATTTGGTCGTAGACGTATCCAGAGGCACCACGCTTGAGCAAAACGGAGCACGCGTTTACACTGTAGAACATGTTCTAGCTGCTTTGGTTGGCATGGAAATAGACAATGTGCTAATTCAGCTGGATGGTCCAGAACCTCCTATCATGGACGGTTCATCCATTCAATTTATTGAGGTGCTAGAAGACGCTGGGCTGGAAGAACAAAATGCATTGAGAAGATTTTTTGAAGTTCAGGAAAGTATCCAATACAAGGATTCTTCCAGAGAAGTAGAAATGGTTGCTCTTCCAACCGACAATTATAGAGTGACCGTCATGGTTGACTACAATTCTCCAGTCTTGGGAAGTCAGCATGCGTCCATTACAGATATCGGACAATTTAAAACTGAGATCGCATCATGCAGAACTTTCTGCTTTTTGCATGAATTAGAAATGCTTTACAACTCCAACTTAATTAAAGGAGGAGACTTAAATAATGCCATTGTCGTTGTCGACAGAGTAGTTGAAGAAAAAGAACTGGCGCATCTAGCCAAAATGTTCAACAAGCAAAGAGTTGAGGTCAAAAAGGAAGGCATCCTTAATAATGTTGATCTTCGCTACCGAAATGAGCCTGCAAGACATAAGCTTTTGGATGTAGTAGGAGATTTGGCATTGGTTGGAAGACCATTGAAGGCTCAAATTTTAGCTGCAAGACCAGGGCACGCTGCCAACGTAGCTTTCGCAAAAAAGCTAAAAAGAGCTATGGAAAAGGCAGGAGCTTCGCACATTCCACACTACGATCCAAAACTTCCACCAGTAATGGATATCAATCAGATCTCCAATATTCTTCCTCATAGATATCCTTTCCAATTGTTGGATAAAATCATCTACTTAGATGATACGGTAGTTGCTGGAGTGAAAAATGTAACGATGAATGAACCGTTTTTCTTGGGTCATTTTCCGGGCAATCCAGTGATGCCAGGTGTGCTCCAAGTGGAGGCAATGGCGCAGACGGGTGGTATTTTGGTACTAAGCACAGTAGATGACCCTGAAAATTATTGGACTTACTTCTTGGGAATCGAGAATTGTAAGTTTAGAAAAATGGTACTTCCTGGAGATACACTGATTTTCAAATGTGAACTTTTAGCGCCTATCAGAAGAGGAATTGCAAAAATGAGAGGAGAGGCCTATGTGGGTAACACATTGGTTTGTGAGGCAGTTATGACAGCCAGTATAACTAGAAAAGAATCATGATCAGCCCATTAGCTCATGTAAGCCCAAAAGCTCAACTTGGAGAAAATGTCCACGTTGATCCCTTTACCATGATTCATGAAGATGTAATCATTGGAGAAAATTCTTGGATTGGCCCTAATGTTACGATTTTCCCAGGCGCAAGAATTGGAAAAAACTGCAAGATATTTCCAGGTGCAGTGATCGCAGGTATTCCTCAAGACTTAAAATTTCAAGGAGAAGATTCTACCGTAGTGATTGGTGATAATACTACCATTAGGGAGTGTGTTACTATCAGCCGGGGAACAGTTGACAAGCAGACTACAGTAATAGGAAGCAACTGCCTTCTAATGGCTTATGTACACGTTGCACATGACTGTGTGATCGGAAGCCATGTAATCATCGCCAACTCAGTACAAATTGCTGGACACGTATCCATCGATGACTGGGCAATTGTGGGTGGATCTAGTGCCATTCACCAATTTGTCAAGGTAGGAATGCACTCCATGATTTCAGGCGGTTCATTGGTGAGAAAGGACGTTCCTCCATTCACAAAAGCTGCAAGGGAACCACTTTCCTATGCCGGTGTAAACTCATTGGGACTGAGAAGAAGAGGTTTCAGCTCTGAAACCATTGCACATATACAGGAAGTATATAGATATCTTTTCTTAAACAGCCTCAATAACAGTAAGGCTTTGGAAGAAATTGAAGTAAACCTTCCTGCAACCAAAGAAAGAGATGAAATTCTGAATTTTATCCGATCTTCAGAAAGAGGAGTAATGAAAGGCTATATCAATTAAAATGCTGAAAATCCAACTCGAAGAGGCTTCAAAACGCTTTCAATACGAATGGATTTTTAAAAATCTGGATTTATCGCTTCAATCCGGTGATTCACTAGCAATCACTGGAAGTAATGGCTCGGGAAAGTCCACACTTCTCAAATGTATTGCAGGGTCCATCCCATTGAGTTCCGGAAAAATATCTTTCCTAAAAGACAAACCTATTCCTGATTCTGACTGGTTTAGATTCCTAACTATTGCAGCACCATATTTGGAGCTTCCAGAGGAATTTAGCCTCAAGGAAGTATTGCAATTTCATTTCAAATTCAAAAAACCTAAAAGCAATTTGAGCTTGGAAGAAATGTTGCAGATTTTATACCTGGAGCAACATATGAATAAACCCATATCCCAGTTTTCTTCAGGAATGAAACAAAGATTAAAGCTTGGATTGGCACTTTTTTCAGATGTTGACTTGGTCCTTCTCGACGAACCCACTTCTAATCTCGATAAAAAAGGGATAAACTGGTATTTGGAAATGGTGGAAAAATTTGCTCAGAACCAGATCTTAATTGTTTGCTCCAATGAATCCAGAGAGTATGAATTTTGTCAACAAAAACTGGTATTGGAAGATTATAAATAAGGCTATTCTTTGAACTTCAAATGATATAGTTAATTTTAGAGGATTAATTCTAATTTCAATTTAATTTAGAGTTTATCTTAGGGAAATTAGATTTAAAAATCTAATTATAGCCTCTGGAAGAAAAGCCTCTAATCATTGGAATTTAAGCTTAAGAAATAAAAAGTATATGAAAAAATCATTGTTTAGTTTAAGTCTGATTTCATTGTTTACAGTGATCTTATTTGCATGTGGTGACAAGCCGGCTCCAACACCACAGAAGACGCCAGAACAGTTAGCTGTAGAAGCTTTGACTGGTTCAGGTTCTCAGACTTGGGGAATTGCAGGAGGTGGTTCTGTTACCAGAAGTGGTTCTACAGTGACAGATCAATATCAAAACTTCGAGCTGATTTTAAATTCAGGTTCTGCAAAAACCTATACCACAAGAAATAATAATGACTTGTTTGACAATTCAGGGAACTGGTCATTTGCGGGAACCAACTTTGACAAATTCAGTCTAACCGGAGCCAAACCAGCTGCAGGTCGGGAGATTTCATTTACACGCACAGGAGATAATTTGCGATTGGAATTCAATATTCCTGCACCAGGAGCCAGAATCAACGGTACTTTTGCAGTGGCAGGAAGCTATGTATTCAATTTGGTAAAAAAATAATCTGGATTTAAAACCTAAAATTAAAGGGGCTTTGAGCCCCCTTTTTTTATTTCAATGTCACCAAAGTAACTCCGGCTCCTCCCCTGTCTGCATGTTCATCTTCCATTTTTTTGACAGGCCCCATAGTTCTAAGGAGGTTCCTCGTAATTTCTCTCAGAATTCCATCTCCCTTTCCGTGAACTATCCTCAAATCTTTCACACCAAGCATATATCCTTCATCAATAAAAGTTTGAACCAAGCTTAAAACTTCTTCCCCTCTTTTTCCTCTCAAGTCCAGGTTGGGAGAAAAATCCATCATCTTTTGGTTCGTATTAAACCCTGACCTAGTGCTTGAAGCTTTGGTCTCCTTTTTAACCTGAGTTTGAGAGATTTTTTCAAGGCGAGACAATTTCACTGTGGACTTCAATTCTCCGATAGAAATATCAACTTCTTTATTTCTCAATTGCAAAACTTGGGCAATCGCCCCATTATCCTTCAAACGAACCCAGTCGCCAGTTTCAATTTTACCTCCCAAAACAGTGATCCCCGGCTCTTTAACCACTACTTTTTCCGGCTTAATTTCCTCTTTGAAGCTTTCCAATTCCTTCCTCACCTTTTTGGTAGCTTCCTTTTCAGCCTTTCCTTCTTTGATCTCCCGAATGGTTGCTTCAATTTTCTTATTGGTTTCGTCCAATAGGCGTTTGGCCTCCTGTTTTGCTTCCTGTATATAGCGTTTTTTCGTTTGCTCGAGAGTTTCTTTTAGCTCATTGTATTCCTTCAGCCTGGTCTGAAGCAATTTTTCCTTGGATTTCACCTCGGTAAGGAGCCCTGAATATTGGTTTTTTTCGTTTTCCAATTGAGTCAGAAGTCTATCATACCTCACTCTCTCTTCACCGATCTGGGATTTGGCATAATTCAGAATTTCCTTCGAAATCCCAATTTTGGAAGCAATTTCGAGCGCAAAAGAAGAGCCCGGCTTTCCAATCTCCAATTGGTACATGGGTTCCAATTTTTCCACATCATAGCGCATGGCACCATTGACTAAGCCTTGATTTTTGTTGGCTGCTTGTTTGAGGTTACCATAGTGAGTTGTCACAATGCCAAAAGCTCCAGCTTTATTGAGAGCTAATAATATGGATTCTGCAATTGCTCCCCCAAACTGAGGCTCAGTTCCTGTACCGAATTCGTCTATAAACAGGATTGTTTTTTTATTGGCAAACTGCGTAAAATGCTTCATGCTCATCAAATGTGAGCTGTAAGTACTCAGATCATTTTCCAGATTTTGCTCATCACCGATGTCAATAAAGAAATTATCAAAAAGGGAGCTTTTTGAGTCTGGATGAACCGGAATCAAAATACCGCATTGCAACATATATTGAAGCAAAGCGACTGTTTTTAAGGTTACTGATTTTCCTCCTGCATTAGGACCGGAAATCACCAATAAGCGATTCTGCCCCTCCAGATGAATTGATAAGGGTACAATTTTCTTCTGCTGAGACTTTAGCGCCATCTCCAACAGCGGGTGTCTCGCATGAGTCCAAGACAAGGTTCTTTCTTTGGCAATTACAGGCTTGACGCTTTCGGTTTTCTGGGCAAACTTGGCCTTTGCTCTGATAAAATCAATCAAGCCGAGGTAATTAGTCGCTTTTCTCAAAGCGGGAATTGAAGGCCGAAGTCTATCTGTCAGCTGGGTGAGAATCTTGATGATTTCTCTCCTCTCCATGTATTCCAAATCCCGGATTTCATTATTGATATCCAAAGCTTCTTCGGGCTCCATGAAAACAGTCTGACCAGTAGCAGATTCATCGTGAATAAAACCTCTCAGCTTCCTTTTGTTCTCAGCAGCAACGGGAATCACCATTCTCCCAGAACGTATAGTAATCGCAGAATCTTCAGGTGTTAGGCCTTTAGCTCGGGCTTCCTTGAAGATCCTATCCATGACCTTTCGCAGTCTGCCTTCCTCATAAATAATTTGATTTCTGATCAATTGCAATTCCTTACTTGCATTGCTTCTGATCTGCCCTTTTTCATCAACCACCAATTCGATGGCTTTTAGCAAACCCAGATCCAGATCCAAGACCAAACCCAGCAATTGACTTAAAGCAGGATAGGATTCTCCGTATTTGGAAAAAAACTTGATGCAACCCTGAAGCGTATTCAGGGATAATTTGACTTCATGAAATTCCTCCTGATCCAAAAAAGCTCCCTCAAGCTTGGCTTTTTCCAAATAGGGGTTCAGGTTGGTGAAATTGGAAGCAGGAAAGCTCTCTCCTGAAATCAGAATATCCAAAAACTCCTGAGTCTGGTCCAATAATTTATTAACCAGTTTCGGATCAGAAGAAAAAGCTACCTTGTCGACATACTCCATCCCCAAAGAAGAGGAGCATTCAGCCTTGAGTAGCTCTTTGATTTTTTTGAAATTTATTTTCTTCTCTAAATTCGAAGGATATAGCATTACATTTTTTCTTCACTGGTTGGATTGGATTCCCTTACTACTAGAGAATCTATCACACGGGCATACATTTGATCCATTCTTTCAGGATACTGCAAATAGTAGCGCATGCTCTCGGTAAAAACCGAATCGCTGGTATCATGTTTTAAAAAAATATCTTTTTCTAAGAGCCTATACAAAGTTTGTGAAGAGTCATAAGGAATGGGTAAAGCACTGGCCACTCCTTCAGTCAGGTGAATATCAATTAAAACGCTGACCATCTGATCCTCAGACAAAAGCCCATCAGGTTTATTGGATTTCCCGCAGGAAAGGGCCGTAGAAATCAAAAGAAATAGAATTAATAATCGTCTCACAATCCAAAATTAGGTTTTTTTAACGGATAATCTTACTACCCTTCCTGTAAGGGAAATTTTATAATTGAACTGATAAGCATAACTTAGGCGGTTCAAATCACCAATCCATGGACCAGCTATTCAGTAAGCTAAGAAAGTACGAGATTATGATCCGGAAGGTGGCAAATAATCACCTGCAAGGCGAATACCAATCCTTATTTAAAGGCTCAGGACTGGAATTTGACGATTTGAGACCCTATCAATACGGAGATGACGTAAGGACGATTGAGTGGAAAGTTTCTGCCAAAGGTCATGGAACCTTTGTGAAAACTTTCAAAGAAGATAAAGAACAGTCAGTTTATTTTCTCCTGGATATATCCGGTTCTCAGGATATAGGTCAGCCGGGTCAAAAAAAAATCGACCAAGGCAAAGTCATTGCAGGGGTTTTGACTCTGGCAGCTATTTTTGAAGGAAGCCAGGTGGGTTTAATAAGTTTTTCCGATCAAAAAGAAAAAATCATCCTTCCATCAAAAGGTGGAAAGCAGGGAGTAAAAATGATCAGAGGGATTTTTGACCATCAAAATAACTCTCTGAAAACTGACCTAAACGCCCTATTCACCTTTACGCTCAATCTGATTAAAAAGAGAAGCATTATCGTGGTGATTTCTGACTTTATTGATGAGGGTTACGAACGATCTTTCAGAGCATTGGCCGAACGGCATGACTTGGTTGCGATTCAGTTAACTGATCCCAGAGAATCTGCTTTACCCGCGTTGGGAATTATCCCTGTTTATGATAAAGAAAAAGGAAAGACAACTTGGGTAAATACAGCTTTTGGAAGCTTTTCAAGAAAAATCTCTGAAACCTTTACAACCGAAAGAGATCATTTGAGAGAGATTTGCAAGAAAAATCAAATCAACTATCTATCCATAGACACTACGCAGGATATTGTCATGCCATTGATTGAATTATTTAAGTACAGAAATAAAAGCATGAAACGTGGGTAAGAGGTTACTGTTTTTGATTCTATTTCTGGGAATTTTACTTCAAGTCTCCGCACAGGAGGTGAAGGTAGAAGGCTATTTCCTTCAAGATTCTGCCAAACTGGGAGAAAGGATAGGCTATGTTTTGAAAGCCAGCTACCCAAAGGAAAAGCAATTGATTTTTCCTGATTCTGTCTATGATTTCAGTCCATTTGTTTTGCTTGAAAAGAAAACTTTTATCTCGAGCACTAAGGAATCAATGACGGTTGACAGTGCCGTGTATTACCTTTCGAATTTTGAGTTAGATCCAAGCCTTTTTTTGACTCTACCGGTTTATGAGCTCAATCGATACGATAGTGTAACCCATTTTCCTCTAGAAGCTGAGTTAAAACTCAAATTGACTTTGGACAGTATTCCCGAACAGCTTGTTTTTCAGGAAAACAATGTATACCAACCCATAGAGAAAAAATGGAATTGGCTGTTATTTGGAGGTATCGCTCTAATTGCCATCCTGGGATTAGGTGTGTTCTTCTGGCTCTTTGCGGATAGAATTAAGAAAATATGGAACGAACGCAATGAAAAAAGGCGTTGGAAGCGCTTCCAGAAGAGATGGGCTGCTGCCACTCAAAACCTAAAAAATGAAAACTCCATGAACGCAGCTGATGAGCTTCTTGGCTTGTGGAAAGGATACATGGAAAGTATCACCAATCTTCCAATAAAAGAGTGGACATCAAGTGAAATTGGAGAAAAGCTGGAAGACATCAGAATTTTCAGTTCTCTACGAAGTATTGAAATGATTATTTACGCTGGAAAAACTTCAGAAATACAAGAAGCATCTGACTACCTGTTGGAGGTAGCTCAGGAAAAACTTCATGAAAAGTTAAGCAAAATCAAGCATGTTAGAGCAAATCACTGAGTTCTTTAGCTGGTCTTGGTTTTTGCCAGAGACCTTTAAAAGTTACGAATGGGAAAACCCTATCCTTCTCAATTTGATTTGGATAATTCCTCTTTTTATGCTGATCAGGAAGTTTATCAAATTTTTGAAAAACCCTGTTCTCGAACTTTCCCTACCTAAAAGAATAGCCAAGAACAATCCTTGGACCTACTTGCGATTGATTCCAACTGGTTTTTTCCTTCTAGCGCTTTTCATGATCGTGATCGCTTTGGCCAGACCTCAGCGGAGCAATGAAAAGGTGGAACAATACACGGAGGGTATAGACATCATGCTGGTTTTGGACATTTCTGAATCCATGGATTTGCAGGACTTCAGTCCTAATCGATTGGAAGCAGCCAAAAGAACTGCTATAGATTTTATCAGCGGGAGAATTGGAGACCGAATCGGAATGGTAGTCTTCGCAGGAGAAGCCTATTCTCTGGCTCCATTGACCAATGACTACAAGCTATTGACCGAGTTGATTTCCGAAATTTCCTTCAATATGATGGAAGCTAAAGGTACGGCTATAGGTTCTGCCATAGCATCAGGCACTAACCGTATGAAAGAGGCTGAATCCGTTTCCAAGGTGATGATTTTGCTCAGTGATGGTGAAAGTAATGCGGGAAATGTTGACCCATTATTTGCAGCTCAACTTGCCTCCGCTTTAGGAATTAAAATCTACACCATTGCGGTAGGTAAAGATGGGATGGTTCCTTATGGAACTGATTTCTTTGGCAGACCACAAATGGTCGAAAGTTACCTAGATGAAACAACGCTCAGGGAAATAGCCAAACTAACTGACGCTCAGTTTTTCAGAGCTTCCGATGGCAATGCATTACAAGGTATTTTTGACCAGATCGACAGTTTGGAGAAAACCGAAATCATGGAAAACCGCTATAGGGAAACTACCGATTACTACAGGGTGTATTTGTTCTGGGGGATTCTTTTATTCTTCTTCTGGATGGTCCTCAAAAGCAGTTTCCTAAACAACTTCCTATTGGACTGATTCCCGATAGGTTTTTTCTCTCCAGTTTTGGAGCAATGGGTCCATCATAGCAAACCATAAAGGTGGAAAAAAGGCTACCAAGATCATCGCAGAGTATCCAGCCGGCAACTGTGGACTTTCTTTATAATGATTTAAGACCTGATAAGGTTTGTAGGCATATGCATGATGATCCGAATGTCTCTGGAGTTGAAAGAGTAAAAAATTACTCACAGTATGATTGGCATTCCAAGAATGTAATGGGGTGACTTTTTCATAAAAACCATTGGCCAATTTCTTCCTTTCCATTCCATAGTGCTCCAAGTAATTAACAGCTTCAAGTAAACTAAAACCCAAAATACTTTGAGCCAAGAAGAATAGAGGGAGTTCCCAAATCAACCTGTCGAAAAATATAGAGAAGCCTCCTGTAACTAGAACTATAAAAATAATCGGTAAAAGAGTAAACTGAATCATTTGATTTTTCCAGGAAGCAAGAGGAATGCTTTTCTTTTTCAATCTTTCGGCTTCTAGTTTCCAAGCACTCAAATACCCGTCCTTTACAGACCTGAACCAAAAACGGTAAAAATTTTCCCCAAATCTACTTGTTGCCGGATCTTCCGGAGTAGCTACTCTAACGTGATGACCACGATTGTGCTCGATAAAAAAGTGCATATAGCAAACACACATCAATAATATCTTTGCGTATAACTGCTCCAATTTTTCAGCTTTGTGACCTAACTCGTGGGCTACTGTAATTCCAATCCCTCCAGTGATCAAAGCCATTCCACTGGTAAAAGCTAGCCATTCCCACCAGCTAAAATCGACTTTAGAAACCTGGAAAAAGGCCCAAATTAAAACTGCTAATTGAACATATACCCATCCAAAAGTCACCACTTTATAAAAGCGCTCTTTGGCAACTTTTGAAATAAATTCTTTGGGAACGTTAGTACTGTCTTTTTTTACCAAAAAATCCATCAATGGAACCAGTACAAAAACAAATACATGAATTATAAAAAGGCCAATACCTCCCAGGTAAAATCCGAGAATAAATAATACAGGAAGAATTAAAGCACTAAAAAAACCGATCTTTTTAAGATTTTTCATTTCTCATTTGCTGATAGAACAATTTACTCTTTTTCCTTCATCTTTGGAATAGCTGCTTTTCTCATAAAAACAAAGGATGAAATAACCGATCTCATTCCTTAGCAGAAGGATCCCCAATCGATACACTTTGAAACTATTTTTGGAAAAACCACAAAATGATTTTTATCAGTTTTCCGACTTACCTGTGTCAATATTTACTGGCCATAAGAATCAGACATTTGAAAAAATTATTTTCTTATGACAATTCAGCCAGAATTAATTCAAAAGTATAACTCACCAGCACCAAGATATACCAGCTATCCTACTGTTCCGCTTTGGGAAAATAACATCCAACCCAACCATTGGTCTCAATTAGTTGATCAAGCATTCCAGATATATGGAAAGGAGGAAGGAATATCTTTATATATCCACTTACCATTTTGCGAAAGTCTATGTACCTATTGTGGATGTAACAAAAGAATCACAAAAAACCATGATGTAGAAAATCCATATTTAGAAAGTTTATTGAAAGAGTGGGAAAATTATTTGAACATTTTCCATGAAAAACCGAAGTTGGCAGCTATTCACTTGGGTGGTGGAACCCCCACTTTTTTTTCTGCAGAAAATCTTTTCACATTCCTAAAAAAACTCATTGAATCTTGTGAAATATTACCGGGAAAAGAATTCAGCTTTGAAGGTCATCCCAATAATACCAGCTTAGAGCATTTGAAGAAACTGGCAGAATTGGGGTTTGATCGAGTTAGTTTCGGGATTCAGGATTTTGATCTTTTGGTGCAGAAAACCATCAATCGAATTCAACCTTTTGAGCGGGTACAAGAAGCTGTGGAGAATGCCCGATCAGTTGGATTTAAATCCATAAATTTTGATTTGATTTATGGTCTTCCCTATCAAAATGAAGAAACTTTAAGCTGTACTTTCAAGGCGGTCCAAGAATTAAAACCCGACAGAATAGCTTTTTACTCCTATGCCCACGTACCTACTTCTTTCCCTGCTCAAAGAAGTTATGAATCCCACTTACCCAATGAAATTGAAAAGCGGAGCCTCTACGAATTAGGCAAAAGCCTTTTGATCAAAATGGGCTATACGGAAATTGGAATGGATCATTTTGCTTTACCAAAAGATCCACTGAATCTAGCTAGACAAAGTGGAAAACTCCACCGAAATTTCATGGGCTACACCACTTCCAAATCAAAAATTTTAATAGGATTAGGAGCTAGTAGCATCTCTGACATTTATATTGCCTATGCTCAAAATCAAAAGTCAGTCGAACTTTACCAAAATGAAATTTCCAAAGCAAATTGGCCAATTGTAAAAGGACATTCCCTTACAGAGGAAGACCTGTTGGTAAAAGAAATTATCTTAGACTTGATATGTAAACAAGCTGCTTTTGTTCCAGTAAATATCTGGTCTCAATTGTCAGATTCCAGCCTTGAAAATTTAAGGGATATGGAGATCGAGGGTATGATAAATATAATGGGTAAAACTATTCAGATTACAGAATTAGGTATAGCCTTTATTCGGATCATCTGCATGCAGTTTGATTTGCGGCTACAACATAGACAAGAGGAGGTTTTCTCCTTCAGTAAAGCTATCTAATTAGCGGCACATGGTAATTTCCACCTGTTGGGATCCATAATTGAACACTTGCAAATCAGGACTTAAAAGATGGATTCCAAGGCCTAGTCCACGAAAAATAAATACAATTCCAATGATCACTCCCAGGTAGGGAATGACTCGTTGGAATTGTATTCTTTTACTCATAGAAAGGAATTTACCTGAAAGCATCAATGCCATCAATAAAGGCATGGTGCCCAGTCCAAAGAAAAACATATAAATAGCTCCATATATTGGGCTTTGAAATCCCAAAGCAGCTACCAAGGCTAAATAAACCATTCCGCAGGGCAATAGTCCATTTGCCAATCCAGTTCCAAAAAAAGCCAAAGCCCCACCTCTTTTAAGGTAAAACGAGAGTTGTGCTTTCACCCATTTTACAAGGTCATTTAAGATACCTAGAGACGAAATATTTTCAGATTGCCTGAAAAGCAATGATAAGAAAATTAGAAATAAACCAATCAGGATAGAAAAGCCCTGCTGAAACCCTGCAAGGGATAGACTGAATCCTATGCTCCCGACAATCAATCCCAAAAAAGCGTAGGTGAAGCTTCTACCCAGGTTATAAAAAATTTTATTCCATAAGAACTGATTAGAGCCTGAATTTCCAATAGCCAAAGCAATAGGCCCACACATTCCCACACAGTGAAATGAGCTCAAAAAACCTAGGGCTAAAGCTGTCCAAATCATTTTAAAGAGATTTTCTTTTCCTGATAATATGATTCCCCGTTTTCTTGCCAACTCAATTGAGCTTTCCAATAACCAGCTTGAAGATTTCCAATAAATACTGTCTTCTCATTTTCTTCTTTTATTTCTACTGTTAATTTCTGATCCAGTTTAGAATCCGAAGGTCGAAATAAGTGAAGTATGCCCGTTGCTCCCACCGGAAGATCTAAAAAGAGGCTTTGATTTTCCGCATCAAACTGAAGCACTTCTCTTTCAAGAGTCAATGTGGACTTTTCTTTATCTATTTGATCTTGATAGTTGATTTCGGCCTCATAATAATTTTCAGTAACCAACTCTATCCCTTCCATTCGGACAGATATAACCACCATGGTCATGATTATGACAATGAATCCAATAATGGCTAATAGAATACCTTTTCCCCAATCCATAATTATTGCTTTTTGGCTACTGGAGCCATGAAACTTGTATTAATCTGATCTATTTCTTCTCCTTCGTGAATCAATGATAAATTCACTTTTTCCTGAGGGACACTCACTTTTGTCTGGTTTTTGACCAGAAAAAATCTTCCTTCGACCTTTGACTGTGGTTGCAACACCAAATTTGATGTACCTACCAATTCAACTGATACATCTTCCGATAAAGACTGCAGGTTTACAGACTGCTCCTGAAATGTCTTATTAATAAGAGTGATTTGATAAAGATTTGAGACAGTTCCATTGTCTCGCATTTGATAGGTCATCCCCGGAAATCTGGTGACTGTTGCTTCAAGGTCTTCCCTTGTCGCTATCAGAGAAACAAAACCTAGAATCAATACAATCAAAACCAAAGAATAGGCTTTTACTCGGGTGGTCATTAGTTTTTGCACGCCTTTCTGAATACTATTTTCGGATGCATACCTAATCAAACCCTTAGGCCTATCTACTTTTAGCATCACTTCGTCACAGGCATCGATGCAGGCTGTACAATTGACGCATTCCATTTGAATTCCATTTCGGATATCTATGCCAGTTGGACAAACTTGAACGCAAAGGCTACAATCCACACAATCACCTTTGGGTGAAATTTCAGCTTGACTTTTTCTCAAAGGCCCTCTTGGTTCACCCCTGACGTAATCGTACATGACATTGATAGAATTATCATCCAAAAGCACTCCTTGAAGCCTCCCATAAGGACAGACAACAAGACAGGCCTGCTCTCTAAACCAGGTAAACACGAACATGAAAATTCCTGAAAAAGCCAATAACCCGACAAATCCGGCCATGTTTTGGGTTGGTTGCTGAGAGACAATCTCTTTTACTTGATCAACTCCAATCAAATATGCCATGACTAAATGGCCTATCAGTAATGAAATAATTGCGAAAACAAGCAGTTTTACTCCTTTCTTAACTATCTTCTCTACTGACCATGGTCCCTCATTGAGGGTTCTTTGCCTATTGGCATCCCCCTCTATGGTATATTCAATTTTCCTAAATACCATTTCCATAAAGAGCGTTTGAGGGCAAGCCCACCCACACCAGACTCTTCCAAAAATGACTGTAAACAGGATGATGAAAACCATGAAAATCAATAGGAGGAAAATCAGTAAGTGAGTATCCTGTGGCCAAAACACAGCTCCGAAAATGATAAACTTCCTTTCAAAAATATTGAATAGCAACCATGGTCTTCCATCAACTTGAATAAATGGCCCCGTAAATAAAATAGCCAATAAGAGCCATGATAGATAGGTTCTATATCGGTAAAATATCCCTGATACTTTTTTGGGATACACCCAGTTCCTCTTCCCATCCTCTTTGACAGTTGCCAAAGCATCACGAAAGTTTTCTGGATTAGTATGAGGGTTCTTCTTAGCCATATTTGGAGTATGGCTGCCAGATTTCTAGCCTGGCAGCCTTAATTAATTTAAAGTGATGATCGCTGTACTATCAGAAGCTAATTCTTCTGGTTGGATTGTTTCTTGGACAAATAATTCTCCCTGAGGATCTTTTGGGTTTGCTGGAGTCGAACCCTTAAGACTCAAAATGAAGCTGGATACTTGCTGAATCTCAACCGGTGATAATTGATCTTCCCAAGGAACCATTCCTTTGCTTACAACTCCATACTTTACAATTTTAAATACATCTTGGATGCTTCCTCCATGTATCCAATATTCATCTGTCAGATTTGGACCAACACCCCCACCTCCGTCAGAGGCATGGCAAGCAGCACAATTTGCCTCGAAAATGGATTTACCAGAACTCAAAGCAGCTCCTGACTCATCAAACACCACACTACTTTCGTCAATAGATGCCATCATATTGGCCTTTCGTGCTTCCGCAGCTATTGCTTCTAATTGAAGTTCTTCCTCATATTCTTCAACTCCTGTTTTTCCAATGCCCAAAACAGAGTAGTTCACGAAATACCCAACTCCAAATGCGATTGTCAGAATAAATACCCATTGCAGCCATGGAGGCATAAAATTGTCCAGTTCGGTTATCCCATCATAAGAATGATCCGCCATGACTTTGGCTTTTTCATCCTTACTTCCTACCTCTGGCAATTTCCCTGTCACAAAACGCTCTTTAAATTTCTCCCACCAACTCGGTTCTTTTGCCATTTCGGGATTCTCTTTTTTCAAGACTGCCACCATGAAATACATAAGGTAAACCATCAATATCAGTAGTAGAACGATAACCAGAAGCACTATTCCAAGGATGATTAATAGGGTTATCTGGCCAGAATCCATGGATTGAAGGGTGATATACCAATTGGACTCTGCTGTTTGTGCCCATGAATTAGAATTTGCAAGGGCTAATAATGCTAAACTCAAGGTTAACTTTTTCATGGCTGTTCACTGGTTAAATGATCATCATTTTCCATAGGAAGAGATTTCATGTGGTCCTCCAAATCCTTTGGCATCCGAAATACCCAAAAGAACACTCCAAGGAAAAACAAAACGAATATGAGTAAGGAAATCACTGGATAGATTTCAATATTCTCTATAGATCTTAAGACTTCTTTATACATGATTTCCTGATTTAATTTTCTGCTGTAGCTTTGATATCTGTGCCCAATCGCTGCAAATAGGCAATCATGGCCACTATTTCTGTATGAGGAAGTGTTTCTACACCTGCCTCTTTCAAGTTGGAAACGATACGATTTGCCTGAACGTCCAAATCTTCCATCGCCTTCTCATCATACCCTTCCGGATATGGGACACCCAGTTTTTGGAGAGTTCTGATCTTCGCAGGCAAATCCGAATAATCCATGATGTTCTCTGTCATCCATGGGTAAGGAGGCATCAATGAGCCCGGAGACATAGAGGATGGATCTTGCATGTGGAAGTAATGCCAGGAATCTGGGTATTTCCCTCCTACTCTGTGAAGATCAGGACCAGTTCGTTTGGAACCCCATAAAAATGGTCTATCGTAGACAAATTCTCCAGCCTTGGAATATTCTCCATAACGTTCAGTCTCAAACCTAAATGGCCGGATCATTTGAGAATGGCAACCTACACATCCATTTTTGATGTAAAGGTCTCTCCCCTCCAACTCCAATGGAGTGTAAGGTTTAACCGAGGAAATAGTTGGGACATTGGATTCAACCAATATGGTTGGAATAATTTCAATAGCTCCCCCTATGGCTATAGCAATGGTCGCCAAGACTGTAAAGAAAATAGGCTTTCTTTCCCATGCACGGTGCCAAAATTCGCCTGTTGCATTATAGGAAGGTGCCAAAGCTGGAGCCTGATCTTCTTCATATTCTTGAAATACTCCCTTTTGGGCTGTTTTATACATGTTGTATACCATAATAATTGCACCGATGAGATAGAGTAATCCACCCAATGCTCTCAAGATATACATAGGCACAAGCTCCACTACCGTCTGAAGGAAGTTTCCATAAGCCAACCTTCCCATTTCATCAAACTCTCTCAGCATCAAAAACTGAGTCAAGGCAGCAACATACATAGGAAGGGCATAGAAAATAATACCTAGAGTACCTATCCAGAAATGCGTATTAGCTAATTTTTGAGAATAAATGGTGGTTTTGAATAATCTTGGCCACATCCAATACAGCATACCGAAGGTCAAGAAACCATTCCAACCCAAACCTCCTATGTGGACGTGTGCTACGATCCAATCTGTATAGTGTGCGATAGCATTGACATTTTTCAAAGAAAGCATTGGTCCCTCAAACGTGGACATTCCATAGGCTGTAACGGCTACCACCATGAATTTGAGTACAGGTTCATTCCTCACTTTATCCCAAGCACCTCTCAATGTTAAAAGACCATTCACCATACCTCCCCAGGAAGGTGCGATCAACATTACTGAAAATACTGTCCCCAATACTTGAGCCCATTCAGGAAGAGCAGTATAGAGTAAATGGTGAGGCCCTGCCCACATGTAGATAAAAATCAAAGACCAGAAATGGACGATAGAAAGCTTATAAGAATAAACAGGTCTATTGGCAGCCTTTGGTAGAAAGTAATACATGAGCCCCAAGAATGGAGTAGTCAGGAAAAATGCAACGGCATTATGTCCATACCACCATTGCACCAAGGCATCCTGTACACCTGCATAAGCTGAATAACTTTTTGTCCATGAAACCGGAAGTTCCAAGGAATTGAAAATGTGAAGTACAGCTACCGTAATAAAAGATGCCAAATAGAACCAAATGGCCACATACATGTGTCTTTCCCTTCGCTTGAATAAGGTTCCAATCATATTGGCACCAAATGCAACCCAAACTAAGGCTATGGCAATATCAATTGGCCACTCCAGTTCAGCGTATTCTTTTGAAGTGGTCAAACCCAATGGGAGTGTAATAGCAGCAGCTAGAATTATCAGCTGCCAACCCCAGAAGTGGAACCAACTCAGCCCTTTATTCCACATTGGAGTTTTGAGCAATCTTGGCATGGAATAATAAATTCCGGCGAAAATTGCATTTCCAACGAAGGCAAAGATGACTGCATTAGTATGCAGAGGTCTGATCCTTCCAAACGTAGTGTAAGGATTGCCCAAATTGGCCTCGGGGAGGAATAGCTGGGTAGCGGCTATTACCCCCACCAGCATGCCTACCAGGCCCCAAATAATCGTAGCAGCTCCAAAATATTTGACAATCTTATTGTCGTAATGGAACCGTTCCAGCGTAGCATCATTCATAGGACTTAGGTTTTGTTGATTGTTTTTTTGTTGCTTTTTTATGAGAATCAAATAGAATTCGAACTGATGGGGTATAATCATCATCAAACTGACCATCCTTCATTGCTCTGAAAAAGAGCCAAAGGAAAGTCACGGCGAGAATTAAGCTGATGGCTATCAATAGAAATATTACTTCCATATTATGTCGATTTTTGAATAATTAGACCTTTTTTCCACGCCAGGATATTAGTACTGAGGGTAGTAAATAACACCACGGATATACTGCTCACTGGCATCAAAACAGCACAAATCACTGGACTTAGTAGCCCCTGAACAGCAAGACTAACTCCCACTACATTATAGAGAAGGCTTAATCCAAAACTTGCTTTGATTATATTTCTAGACTGCTTTGCGAAACCCAGATAATCGGATATGCTTCTCAAAGAATCTGAACTCAGGATGGCATCACTTGCAGGCGAAAAATGACTGACCTGATCAGTGACTGCTATTCCAACATTGCTCTCCTGTAAAGCCCCCGCATCATTCAGCCCATCACCAATCATCAGCGTTTCCTTACCTGATGTATTCAAGTCCCTCAGATAATTCATTTTATCCTTTGGGCTTTGCAAAAAGTTGTATTGGATGTCCTTCCCAAGCTTGGCTTTCAATGAACCCAATTCATGAGGGTGATCTCCAGATAATACATGGATTTCATATTTTCCTCGGAGAGCCTTCACCACATCTTCCAACCCTTCTCTCAGGCCAGACTGGATATGAAAATAGCCTATTGTCACTCCCTCAACCTGAAAGAAAACTAGGTTGCCAAACTCTTCTAATTCTCCATTCTTAGAACCGGTGAAATCACTAGAGCCAATTTTTATTTCCTGATTTTTATAGATGGCTCTCAAGCCATTTCCCTTGATTTCCTCAAAGTTTTCTATTTCCAAAACAGAAATATTCCCTAACCATTGATTGATTCTAATACTTAATGGATGGGCTGATTTAGAAACCAGAGACTTGATCAGAGATTTTGGTTCATTTGAAAGAAGCTCGCCATGAAAATTTATTTTTGCTTGACTAGGAGATGTGAGCGTTCCCGTTTTGTCAAAGACTACTGTATCGATCAGAGCTAGCCTTTCTACTACGCTGGCATTTTTCAAATAGAATTTCCCCCTACCAAAAATTCGAAGCGTATTGCCTAAGGTAAATGGAGTAGACATTGCCAAAGCACATGGGCAAGCCACAATCAATACAGAGACAAAACTTTTTACGGCAATTGAAAAATCAGTAAAGGACCAAAAAAGTAAAGCTGAGACTGAGATGAAAATAACAATCCAAGTAAAAGAAGCCGAAATCTTGTTTGACAGCGGTTCTAAAAGCTTATCTTTTTTCTTTTCAAAAGCCTCATTATTCCATAAATCAGTCAAGTAACCTTGAGAAGGAGATTTTTGAACAGTCAATAAAATAGGATCTCCTAGTTGTCTTCCCCCAGCAAAAATCAAGTCGTCTTTTTTCTTCGGAACAGGTACCTCTTCACCAGTCACAAAACTGTAATCAATATTGGCTGATTCACTTAAAAGAATAGAGTCAGCCGGTATAAGTTCTTCATTTCTGACACGGATGAGGTTTCCCACTTCTAGTTTTCGCAGCGGGATCACTTCTTCCACATCCTGAGAAAGTCGGGTTATAGCTATTGGGAAATAGGATTTGTAATCTCTGTCAAACTCTAGAGTAGCAAAGGTTTTTTGCTGGTAAATCTTCCCTAATAGAAGGAAAAACAATAACCCTCCCAAGCTGTCCATATAGCCAGCATTACCTGCAATTAAAATTTCCCAAAGGGAATAAAAAAACAAGGCAATGATTCCCAATACGATTGGAACATCCATATTGATTCTCTTCTGTCTCAGGGAATTCCAAGCCGATAAATAATAATCATTCGCAGAATAGAGCACTACCGGCAGCGCCAATACCACATTTAGGTAATTAAAAAGTCCTCGAAAATTTTCGGCGATTAAAACAGTTTCAGAGAAATATTCAGGAACGCTAAAGAGCATCATATTTCCAAAGCAAAACCCCGCTACTGCCAGCTTTTTGACAATCCTATTATCCGAATAGTTTTTTTGCTTTTTTTCAAGATTAGCCAAATTGATTCTTGGCTCATATCCTATGGCTGAAAGCAGTTCAACAAGTTCTTTGAGACTTAGCTTCTGATTGGAGAACTTGATTTGAACTTTCTTTTTTATGAAATCAACCCTAGAGGATATAATGCCCGAATGAATGTGGAAAAGGTTTTCCAACAACCAGATACAGGATGCGCAATGGATTAATGGAATAAAAAAAGTAACATGGCTCTGCTCTTCATTTTGAAAGTCAAGGAGATTCCTTGCTGTTTCTTCATCATTCAGATAGTCAAACCGATTGCTTTTCCCAGTTTGTGATTTTTGGCTTTCTCCTGGAAAAGCTTCTATGTTATAATAATTACATAAATCATTTTCTGCCAAAACCTCATACACCAACTTGCAACCATGACAGCAAAACTGCTTTTCTTCCAATAGAAAATTTTCATTTTCACATGGTTCACCACAGTGATAGCATTTAATAGCTGGAGGATTTATGGTTGCAGGCTTTTTCAAAGTTTTTGAATTAGTGGTGATTAGATACTTGAAGCATGATCAAACTCAGTTTTTTTTAAGGGCTTATAGTGACAGGTAGAAAGAAAGTTTATCAGACCACCGAGATCCTTTATAAAAGTGGAATAGAACTTTTGCGAGATCAGCTTGATAGCTTTTTGTAGTCACTAAAAGGCTACAATCATGCTTGACAGCATAAGACCAAAAGTCCCCAATCCTGGAAAAATTAAATTTGATAAAGCTCGTTTCCCGAGTAGAATTGGAAACAAGCTCGATTAACTCCTGTTCTTCTTTAATTTTGGATTTTGGGATAAAGCAAGGCGAAATAATAGTGGCTTTGCTTGTTGAAATTTGCTTTTTAAAAAGCTGGATAAAATGCCTGATTAAACTCGCAGAGCTAGGTGATCCATCATAATGGAATAGAAGGTGGGCAGTGGAAAAATCAGGAACAAAAAGTAGGACGGGGATTTCGCATACTTCCTTTTCAAGAGGTTTTGGTAGCTCATTTCCATGCAACCAATCCAACACTTTATGAAGATCCACGCTAATTAAGCTCGGTTCTTCTTGGGTAAGATCACAGGAAATACTCTCCTTTTTGGCAGGCCAAAATCCAGTTTCCAAAACAGAGCAATGAAACTCTTTCAAATATTCGGAAGGGAGGTGAAATTTTTGGGCGTAGGAGGTTTTCAGTTCCATGTTCTGATTTTTTTCAATATCCAAAACTAGGAGTTATGCTAATGGGAAAATCTGACCATTCCCACGACAGAACATGATAAAAATCAGTTTGGAAAAATCTGGAAGATGTTTAGTGAAATGAGTTTGTTATTAAAAAAAGTGATGAGTAAAGCTTATGTCTAAAAATAGAGAGTTATTGGTTATTTGTTATTGAGTTATTAGTTATTGAGTTATTAGTTATCGAGTTATTGGAAAGGATTCAAAGCTTGACCTTAATAATTTCAGCTTTCTCACTTAAGCCTTCATACTTTCCAGCCTACTGCCTACTCAATGCTGCGTACTATTCCTGCACTGAATAAACTTCATTGGGACGAATAACCAGTGGTCCGTTCTTTCAGCTTTCTGACTTAAGCTTTCATCTTTTCAAGCCTACTCAATGCTGCCTAGTATACTTGAACTGAAAAAACTTTATTTAAAGAGCAACCAGAATTCCGCCCTTTCAGTATTCTCATTTCAGCTTTCATCCTTTCCTCTCGTCTCTCGCTTCTAGCCTCTCGCTTCTCTGTAGCCCTAAAACACAAAAACCCCAGCGGTTAGGCTGAGGTTTGAATAATGTGGCGGCGACCTACTCTCCCGGGTGTAACCCCAGTACCATCGGCGCTGCAGGGCTTAACTTCTCTGTTCGGGATGG